>Ga0302323_100005268_pt1 | contig 10578 bp, 12 predicted proteins | sample Fen_T0_3_FD_201950 | JGI IMG/M metagenome (GOLD analysis project Ga0302323, IMG submission 201950) | Peat permafrost microbial communities from Stordalen Mire near Abisko, Sweden - Fen_T0_3 | ecosystem: Environmental > Terrestrial > Soil > Wetlands > Permafrost | place: Sweden: Abisko... | reverse complement strand
ATTATGTAGAAAGGCAGATTATTGAATTATCGGCGGGGGATAGTTTGTTGTTTACTTCGAAAATGCAACATCGTTGGAAAAATTCTTCCAAGAATGTAGTAAACGCATTGATCATTATTTCAGATTTCGCAGAAGGTGAACAGTTGCATGCCATGCATTGGAAAAAAGGGGGCTAGTAACAAAAAAGCCAATAAAAAAGACACCATCCAAAGTGGATGGTGTCTTTTGCTCTAACTATTTGGATGTCATGTACTTTATGTGTACATTCCCCAGTCTAGTGCTGATGGGTCTTCCATCATTGAAAAATCCCACATATCCATGCCCATTTCAATGTTGACCGGCATGTTAAGGCCCTCAGTTGCCTTGGCTTTGGTCATCTCGATCATTGCCGGCCCATACGGGCAGAAGGGCGTGGTGAGGATCATTTTGATGTGGCCGATTCCGTTTTCTTCGACTTCAACATCGCGGATCAAGCCCAGCTGAATGATGTTCATCCCAATTTCTGGATCAATCACTTCGGATAGTTTCTCGCGAGCTTGTTGCACCATCTCTGGGTGTGTGGTGTGGAGGGTCCACTGGATTTCTTTTACTTCAGGTTCGCTCATTTTTGCCTCTTTATTGGTAAAAAGATTATTTTGCCTTTACTTTTACTTCTGCACTTTGAATAACATAAGTACAATGCGCAGCTCCGCTCAAAATACACTGAACCTTATTGGCAGGTAAAGCGAGCATTTTGGAAATTAGAGTCTGGTCCACGATGCAAACTTCAGGGTGAGCAACTCCAATTTGATAATATGGGCAGGATATTTCATGGACATGATACTGGCCGTCTTTTTTTTCCCATTCTACGGTAAAACCCTCGTGTTCCAATGTGTCTTTGACGAAGTCAAGCCGTTCTTCCATACTGAGGCCATGCATATCTTTCGAATATCGGCTGGCAATGTCTTCCGCAATCTGACTAAATAGCTTTGTGACAACTGGCCCTGGCATGGTATCTTTCATTTGAGTAAGTAACCGTGTCGTGAGTTGCATATAACGAGTTGGAAATCGTTCCATACCTTCATCCGTCAAAATATAAACCAATCGCGGACGCCCCACACCGTGCCGCTCCTCTTGTCCCTCCACTAATCCTTCCATTTGAAGGTTGGTGAGGTGATGCCGCACGGAAATGGGATTAATACCTACGGCTTCGGCCAGTGAATTAATGGCAGAGCGAGGATTATGTAGTAAGGTTTGTAAAATCTTTTCGCGCGTTGATTTCATAAAATGAGTATAACCAAGTCATCTGAGTTTGTCAATATACTAGAAAAATATCATAAATATTGACATATTGGCCTGACCCTGCTATAATGGCACAGTCTCGCAATAGATATGATAAAAACGCCAGAAATGGCTTAAAAATACTGCTGAAGCGGTAAATCCTTAGGAGCCCACGGTATGTCGCAACTCGAAATAAAGAACCTGCACGTTAGCATTGAAGATAAGGAAATTCTAAAAGGTCTCTCGTTGACCATTAATCAGGGCGAAATTCATGCGATTATGGGGCCAAATGGCACAGGCAAATCAACTTTGGCTTATACGTTGATGGGCCACCCCAACTATAAGGTTACTGAAGGGGAGATCATCTTTAAAGGTCAAAATGTTTTGGAGCTTGAAGCCGATGAACGCTCGCGTGCGGGAATTTTTCTTGCATTCCAATATCCTGTGGCAATTCCAGGCGTGACCGTTGCCAACTTTCTGCGCACTGCGTTGAATGCCCGTCGGCGCGCTGCGAATCCTGAGGACAAGGGCATCTCCATTCTTGATTTCCGCAAAATGCTCAAGGAAAAAATGGACATGCTTAAGATGGATCATACCTTTGCTGGACGTTATCTCAATGAGGGTTTCTCTGGCGGCGAAAAGAAGCGTGCCGAAATTTTGCAAATGGCAACTCTTAAACCAGAAATTGCGATTTTGGATGAAACCGATTCGGGCTTGGATATCGATGCGTTGCGCATTGTTTCGGAAGGTGTCAACGCTCTTGCCGGACCTGAGTTGGGTGTGCTGGTCATTACGCATTATCAACGTCTGTTGAATTATATTAAACCGAATTTTGTTCACATTATGTTGGATGGCCGAATTGTTGAATCGGGCGGGGCCGACCTTGCATTGCACCTTGAAGAGCAGGGCTATGACTGGGTTCGTGAGAAATACGAAGAAACTGCTGAAGTTTAAACTCTCTTTTTAGACGGTATCAATTGACAGGTCTGCTTGATGCGGATCTTTATCAGAAAATTAAACGGTGAACCCAATGGCTGAAGATACAAAGCTTAACGAAGAAACCAAACTCCTCGAAGAGATTGGTGATTATAAATATGGTTTTCATGACCGCGACGATAACTATGTGTTCAAATCTGAAAGAGGTTTGAATCGCCAGGTAGTGGAAAATATTTCCCGTATGAAAGGCGAACCACAATGGATGCTTGACTTTCGCTTGAAAGCTCTGGAACATTACCTTTCGCGTCCCATGCCAACCTGGGGACCGGAACTTAACGAGCTTGATCTTGACAATATTTTTTACTATGTCAAGCCGACCGAGAAAAGTGAAAAGAATTGGGATGATGTCCCTGGTGACATCAAGAAGACATTTGATAAATTAGGTATCCCTGAAGCCGAACAGAAGTTTTTGTCTGGCGTGGGAGCACAATATGAATCAGAGATGGTTTATCACTCTATCTTGGAGCATCTTGAAAAACAAGGTGTAATCTTCCTTTCAATCGAGGACGGCCTTAAGCAATACCCTGATCTTTTCAAGGAATATTTCGGTACCGTGATCCCGATTGAAGATAATAAGTTTGCCGCGCTGAATTCTGCTGTGTGGTCGGGCGGCTCATTTGTTTACATTCCGAAAGGCGTGAAAGTTGACCTTCCTCTTCAGGCATATTTCCGTTTGAACACTGCCAATGTCGGCCAGTTTGAGCGCACATTGATTATTGTTGACGAAGATGCTTCAGTTCATTACGTAGAAGGCTGTACAGCCCCTCAATACACGACCAACTCCTTTCACTCTGGTGTGATTGAGATTATTGTCAAAAAGGGAGCGCGATCACGTTATTCGACTATTCAAAACTGGTCGACAAATGTCTTCAACCTTGTGACACAACGCGCCATGGTTTTTGCAAATGCCTCTCATGAATGGGTGGATGCGAACCTTGGTTCGAAACTTACCATGAAATACCCATCTTGCTATTTGATGGAGCCAGGCGCACGCGGCGAGATGCTTTCGATGGCGTTCGCAGGCCCAGGTCAAATTCAAGATGCGGGCTCGAAAATGGTGCATTTTGCTCCGAACACCACCAGCAAAATTACATCCAAATCCATTAGCAAAGGCGGCGGACGCGCTTCTTATCGTGGTTTGGTTAAAGTTTATAAAGGTGCAAAGGGCGTCAAATCCAATGTGGTCTGTGATGCGCTTTTGCTTGATCCCAAATCCCGTTCCGATACATATCCGTCGATTGAAATCGACGAAGATGATGTCACGATCGGTCATGAAGCTTCGGTCTCCAAAGTTGGAGAAGAGCAGCTCTTCTATCTTATGTCTCGCGGGCTTACTGAAGAAGAAGCCACAGGCATGGTTGTCTCTGGTTTTATTGAGCCGCTAGTCAAAGAATTGCCAATGGAATACGCGGTCGAAATGAATCGTTTGATTCAATTGCAGATGGAAGGCTCAATAGGTTAGCAAGTTATCATGTTTGCAGGTTAAAACGTTACAACTTTTCAACCTGCAAACTTTTAAACGGAAGAGAATATGCAAGAAAAACCCAAAGTATCTGTTACTCGAACTCGACGTGATTCTGCGGCGAAGGAATTTTCCTTCACGGCAGAATCTGTTCCAGCCGGCAGCTTGAAAGATGTTCGCGCCAAGGCTTGGGATGCCTTTAAAAAATTATCAATGCCGATTACTACCGATGAGGCGTGGCGGCGTACTGACTTGCGATTATTGCCCGCATCTGATTTCAAAATTCCGAAAGAAGGCGCGTTTGAAGATTTGCCTGCCGTCCCAGAGAACCTGCTCAAGCCATTGACTGGTGAACAGCACGGCGGACAAATTACACTTCTGCCAGGCGGCTCACACGTGGACCTTGATCCTGCTTTGGTCGCGAAGGGTGTTATCTTTACCGACATTCGCACTGCAGAGCGAGAACATGCTGACTTGCTTAATAAATTGATTGGCACGGTTGTTAAACCAGACGATGGTAAGTTTGCGGCTTTGGCTTCTGCCCTTGCTGGCAATGGCGTTCTGTTATATGTCCCGAAGAATGTCAAAGTGGAAACTCCACTTCACTCTGTCCTCTGGGGTCCAGGCACGGATTTAGCCCATTTTTCGCATTTGATTGTCTATGTAGAAGATGGTGCTTCAGTTACGTACGTCCATGAGGCTGCCTCTCCAAATGAGATTGGTCACGCCATGCACGCGGGGATCGTAGAAATTCATGTAGGTAAAGATGCAAGTTTGCGATTTGTTGAATTGCAATCATGGGGCCGACATGTGTGGAACTTCTCTCATGAGCGGGCCCATGTGGAACGTGGTGGTAATCTAGATTGGATCTTTGGTGCAGTAGGTTCGCGCCTGACAAAGAATTTTTCAGATTTAGACCTTGCTGGCGAAGGCGCACAGGGACGCATGTCCGGTTTCTATTTTACTGATGGAACACAACACCTTGACCATGACACCCAGCAAAATCATCTCGCTCCTCACACCACCAGTGACTTGTTATTCAAAGGTGCCTTGAAAGGCAAGAGTCGTTCAGTTTGGCAGGGGATGATTTATGTGGCGCCGGGCGCACAAAAGACAGATGGGTATCAGGCCAATCGTAATTTGGTTTTGGATGACCAGGCCCGTGCAGATTCAATCCCTGGTCTGGAAATTCTTGCCGATGATGTTCGCTGTACTCATGGAGCGACGGTAGGTAAACTTGAGAAAGAGCCGCTGTTTTACCTCAAGAGCCGTGGAATTCCGCAGGCAGACGCAGAACGTTTGGTCGTGGAAGGTTTCTTTGACCCAATCATGCAGCGTATCCCATTTGAAGGTGTACGTGAAAGGTTTCAGCAAGCTATTCAAGATAAGTTATCAGGTTAATAATTAGATCTTTCAGATACTCAGAATCTGTCAGGTCTCAAATATAAGTTATGAAAGAGGCGGAGGGCGTCTCTATTAATCCAAGACAGGATGTGAGTCATGGTGATCAAATCAAAAGTCAAGGCAAAAGAAAAAATCAAAGCGAGATCAAAAGCAGTAAGAAAGTCCAAGGTTGTGGCAAAAGTAAAAGTCGTAAAGAAGTTAGTATCCAAGCCAGCCAGAAATGCTAAGCCCGCAAAGAAGTTGATGCTGAAATCCAATGTGAAATCAGAACCCATAAGGAAATTAATGACAAAAACAAAGGCAATAAAAGAGAAGTCTGTAAACTCATTAGTTGCAAAGCCGGAAGCTGTTGTAGCAGCACCAGCTGCCGTGAAGGTGAAGGCAATTGCAGCCAAGGCTGCAGTAGTAAAGCGTATCGTAAATCCGATGGTTCCAAGGCGTCCAATCAAGCGTTCGCAGCGCTCGAATCAATTTACGTATATGAAGGCACCTGGGATTGAACATGATTTTGAGGTGTCAGATACTGTTGAGGTATTTTGTGATCATGAAAAGAATCGTGAGCGTATTCGCGGTTGGGTGAAGGGGATTGTGGTGCAGGTTGACCACAAAATGGCGGCGGTGCAGTTCCGTTCGAATGTTTATCTCACTGATGGCTGGATGGTTCCTGATCGTATTTTGTGGTACCCAGTCAATTCCGAACATATTCGCGCTGTAGCAGGCAAGAAAGTTGTAAAGAAAGATTTCATTCCAGATTATTAGCAGGTAGGTAAACACGTAGGCAAATATTGAAAGTGCCTACGTGTTTACTTGTTAGCTTTCGAAATTCTCCCATGAAAATAAACATCACTGATATTCGAAAAGACTTTCCAATTCTTGGACGCGAAGTGCGGCCGGGAGTCCGATTAACATATTTGGATTCCACAGCAACTTCGCAAAAGCCACTAGCTGTAATTGAGGCGATGAACGATTATTATCGTCACTCCAACGCGAATATTCATCGTGGAGTCCATACGCTAGCGGAAGAAGCTACAGCTTTGTATGAAAGTGCGCGCGAGAAGATTGCAAAATTTATTAATGCGTCTTCGGCGCGTGAAGTTATTTACACCCGTAATACTACCGAATCTATTAACCTCGTTGCCTATACCTGGGCGCGCGCGAATTTAAAACAAGGTGACCTTGTTATTCTGACCGAGATGGAACATCATAGTAATCTTGTTCCGTGGCAGATGCTTCAGGCCGAACGTGGAATTGAATTAGACTTCATCACGGTGACTGAAGAAGGTTTACTTGATCTTGAAAACTACAAATCGCTTCTTTCCCGTCGCCCGAAATTGGTCTCGTTTACGCACATGTCCAATGTTTTGGGGACAATCAATCCTGCTGCTGAAATAATCCGCCTGGGACATGAGGCGAATGCAATCGTACTGGTGGATGGTGCGCAATCTGCTCCGCATTTGAAAGTGGACATGCAGGCTCTTGATGCGGACTTCTATGCTTTCTCGGCCCACAAAATGTGCGGACCTACGGGTATTGGGGCATTGTATGGCAAAGCTGCATTGCTGGAATCCATGCCGCCGTTTTTAGGTGGCGGGGACATGATCAAAGAAGTAAAACTGCGTTCATTCCGCGCAAACAGCCTGCCTCATAAATTTGAAGCAGGGACTCCGGCTATTGCAGAAGCAATTGGTTTTGGCTCAGCAGTGGATTACCTGACCAAGCTCGGCATGGATAATATTGCTGAACATGAGCATCAGATCACGGAATACGCGCTTGAGCGACTCGAAGAAATACCGGGCGTGAAATTATTTGGTCCTTCGGCAGATAAAAAAGGTGGAGTCGCAGCCTTTACACTGGACGGTATCCATCCGCATGACGTAGCGCAGATATTGGATCAGGATGGAATTGCGGTGCGCGCAGGACACCACTGTGCGCAGCCTTTACACGAAAAATTTGGAATTCCAGCTACGAGTAGGGCTTCTTTTTATTTATATAACACAAAAGAAGAGGTGGATTTGCTGGTAAATGGAATCTATAAAGTGAAAGAGATATTCAAATAGCATGGACGATTTATATCGCGAAGTCATCATAGAGCATTACAAAAACCCGTCTTATCGGGGGAAACTGGATCCGCATGATATTTCATTTGCAGACAGCAACCCGCTCTGCGGCGATCATATCCAAATCGACTTGCGCGTAGACACTAATGGCGTTGTTACTGATTCAAGATTCGATGGACATGGGTGCGCTATTTCGCAAGCTTCCGCCGATTTGCTAATTGAATCTATTATCGGCAAGCCATTGGAAGAAGTAAAAAGATTAAACAAGGATTACATCCTTGAGTTGCTTGGTATTGACCTCGGCCCCGTGCGCTTGAAGTGCGCTTTACTATCCCTCAAAGTATTAAAAGCAGGCGTATATGGGTTAGGGGAAGCAAGCGATCAGCTGGTGGAATAAAAATTAACGGGGTGGCCCTTCGGGGATTGGAAATTTATGTTTAATTACACAACAGTAGAAGAATCAAAAATTGAGTTTGTAGAAATTGCTCCTGCTTCTGAGCTGCCCAATGGTGAGCGCTTGTTTGTTGACCTTGGCGACAAACCCATTGTTATTTTCAACATCGCAGGACAGTTTTTTGCGATTGGAGATGTTTGCTCACATGATGATGGCCCGCTTGGGGATGGAGTGATTGAAGATCATAATATCGTTTGTCCACGTCATGGCGCGGAATTTGACGTGAAAACAGGAAAAGCTATGGCTATGCCTGCTGTAATCGACATTCCTGCCTATCCGGTGCAACTACGTGCTGGGAATATTTATGTAGGAATACCGAAAGAATAAAAAACTGAGAGTTTCCAGCTCTCAGTTTTTTATTGCCTATGTGGTGATGGATTGCTCTTCAAGTTTCATTACTCCGTCACGATATGCCTGCGCAAATAAAGTGAAAATGATGATCACTAAATATGCGCTTATAAAGGCGATCAGGAAAGGCAGTAGGATACACAAAATAATCGTCATATAGATAATTTGCATGACGAGCATTAAGCCCATATATAGTCCGCCAGCGATGACCATTGATAGGATGAACCCCCCGATATTTGCCTTGAATATTTTCCACCAATCACGGAATTGAAAACCTGCCGCAAATGAATCCTTTGCAACAACATGCGCAAGTGCAGGTGGCAGGAACACCCATAGAACTATGCTGAAGAGCATGCCAACACCAAATAGAACCATGCCTGCAAATGTGGAAAGCATCGTAATTCCCATAAAATGATCTGAATTTATGAAACTTCGAGGATTTCCTGATAACATTTCCACGAACGCCGGAAGCATCATTGCGAAATATCCAACCATCATTGGAATGAAAACTGGAATTGAATAAATTAAATTTACTCCGAATAGTTTCCCGCCAAGCGAGAAATATTCGTTCCAATTTTTCCAGTCGGGCATGGATGGTTCTTGTTTGTCCACAATGATTTGTTTCATGATTGCCCCGGCGTACCCGAGAATTAAAATCCAAGGGATAACAGGGATAATAAAGCTGGCAAAACCCAATGCGGACGCGATTAATAACTTATTGCGACTATCAGAATCTTTAAATGGGAAGTAAAGCAGTGTTTGTAGGCTGTTCATTGTAAAATTTTGTTGCATAATTCACCCTCCGCATAGAATTTGTTTGAGAATTTTGTCACCAATCGCCCGCGTATCCGATAGAGTATGGTTGAGTAACCTTTTCAATCCTTATGCGTCTCAGCTCTACTAGCTGGCGGACATGTAGATTATCGTGTGCAACCCATGATGCAAACACCTCACCGGCAGAAATCGAACCATATTGTGATACGTAGGTTGTCTCCCAGTTCGCTCCGTTGAGGGTTATTAGCCAATCTAATGATTTTCTGCGCTCCACAAAAAAATTATTAGCCATTTCGTCGAAATTTTTCTCGTTATATTTTCGCGCCTTAATCCAGCCCTGCGGATCAATGACATGCCATTCTTCGTTTTGGCGATTCAGAATGAAATCCAAATGTTCACGAAAGTCTTCCTGCTCTTCGTCATATAAATGGCAAACAACTTCCAAAATAGACCACGATTCATCGCTTAGTTTGACTTGCGTTTCTTTTTGCGTAATTCCGCCCAAAAGTGCTCGAATCATTTCCGTGCTGTTGACAAGTTCCTGATAGAGTGAATTGAATTCCATTTCTACCTCTTTGATGTGCTAGAACTGCGAATCATTAATCACTATTCGCAAATTGCCCTACAATTCTCAAAATGTCAAATCCTTCAGCAAATGGACGTTCAGCCAGTGCGCCGTGACGCACCATAATGGAGCGAGTGAGCTCAGCATTGAAATAATATCTATCGCGGTAAGTCTCGTACTCTGCCAGGGCTTTGATTTTGGCAGTCACGTCCTCTTCAGTGACTTCAACCAGAAAGTGTGGAAAAAATCCATTTGAGGAGCGGACAACATCAAAACCCAGAACCGTAATGCCGCGAAAAGCACGCAAAGCTTCGTCGGTCATGGTGTTGTGATCCTGGTGCACATCTTGTTTGCTATGTGTGAAGATTAGGTCTGGTCGGTAATCCTTGCGGAGTTGGAGGAAGTATTCCAAAATTTCCTGTCGAGCATTTGGAAATACGCGTGTGATAAAAGGGCCAAAGGTGATTTTATCTTCAGGCACTCCCAATATTTTCATTGATTTGAGATGCTCGCTTTTCACATTTTTAAGGTCAGGATTTTTTTGGTTGTCAGAAAGTGTGACGCACAGAATCTCGGTTTTCTGAACAATATTATGAATCAAGGCACCACACCCGATCTCTATATCATCGGGGTGGGCGCCAAGGAAAAGGACCTTTTTTCCGAAGAAGTTCATTTGGTGGCTAAAATCCCGCCAACAACTTTGGTCATGACAAGCTTTCCGTCACGGGCCAACCATTTTTTAGCAACTGCTTCAATCTTGCCGATCAAGGCTTCATATTCGTCCTTGCCATTGAACATGGAAGTCCATAGTTTGCGATCTTCGCCGAGTGAAGCGCGGACATAATCAATAAACGGTTTCACCTCAGGGAAGGTCAGGTGATTTTCAAATTTATGAAGTTCGGTCTTGGCAAATAGTTTGTTAATGGTATTGAATATATCGCCTTTGAAGCGTGAGGAACCGGGCATGGGTGGAATGAGTGCGCCCGTAGCTTCTTTGATAATGTCGTAGAACATTTTCTTATTTTCAGGCAGTGGGCCCGATACAAAAAGCCGTCCGCCAGACTGAAGTACCCGATGGGCTTCACCAAAGGTAAAGTCAAGATCGGATGCGTAGTAGATGGCAAAAGCGCTTGTGCACAAGTCGAATGTATTGTCCGGGAACTTGAACGGTCGGTTGAAATCTAAAAATTGAAAATCGATGTCGGCACCGATCTTTTTGTTTTTCTCACGTGCCTTATCGAGCAGTTCTTCAGAAAAA
>Ga0302323_100005267_pt1 | contig 10579 bp, 7 predicted proteins | sample Fen_T0_3_FD_201950 | JGI IMG/M metagenome (GOLD analysis project Ga0302323, IMG submission 201950) | Peat permafrost microbial communities from Stordalen Mire near Abisko, Sweden - Fen_T0_3 | ecosystem: Environmental > Terrestrial > Soil > Wetlands > Permafrost | place: Sweden: Abisko... | reverse complement strand
ACCTGCTCTACGACATCACCAGTCCGGTGCCCGCGCACATCACCTTGGAGTGGCTCGGCTACCCGCTCGAACACGCCGAGGCCACGTCGTCCGCGTTCCACGACATGCTGGGATACGCGCCCGGGACGGAAGGTTTCGATCGTGGCTTCGGGAGCGTCGTCAAGATCGTCGAGATCCTGGGGGACACGATCAAGGCTCGCCGGGTGGATCCGCGCGACGACGTGATCAGCCACCTGCAGGCGCAGGAGCTCCACGGAAGGCCGGTCGACGACGACACGATCCTGAACATGTGCATCGTGCTCGTCGGCGGCGGTGTCGACACCACGACCTCGCTGACGTCGAGCGCGCTCGTCCACCTCGACCGGGACCGCGCGCTCCGTCGCCGCCTGATCGAGGAGCCGGAGCTTCTCGGGACAGCCACCGAGGAGTTCCTGCGCATGTTCCCGCCGCTGGCCACCATCGCTCGGACCGCGCGCCTCGACACCGAGCTCCGCGGCTGCCCGGTGCATGCCGGTGACCGTGTGCTCGTCTCGCGTCACTCGGCGAACTACGACGCCGGCCAGTTCGATCGCCCCGAGGAGTTCGTCCCCGACCGCTTCCCGAACCGTCACGTCAGCTTCGGGCTCGGGGTCCACCGGTGCGTGGGCTCGCACCTCGCGCGGTTGATGTTCCAGGAGATGATCACCCAGATCCTCGCGCGCATGCCCGACTACGAGATCGACGAGTCGGCCATCACCCCCTACCCCGACCGCGGCTTCGCGCAGGGCTGGGTCAGCCTCCCGGCGCGGTTCACACCGGCCGCGGCGAGCGCAGCATGAAGATTCACGTCGACCGCTCGAAGTGTTCGGGTCATGCGTTGTGCTTCGGCACCGCGCCCGAGCTCTTCACCGTCGACGACGACGGCTACTCCGACATCGACGAACTCGAGGTGCCGGCGGGCATGGAGGACCACGCGCGCCGCGGGATGCTCGTGTGCCCCGAGCGTGCCATCACCATCGACGGCTGACGTGACGGCCGAGCCTGCATCGCCCGATGTCGACGTACTGGTGGTCGGCGCGGGGATCACGGGGATCTACCAGCTGTACCGAGCCCGCGAGGACGGGTTCTCGGCCGTCCTCCTCGAAGCCGGCGGGGGAGTGGGGGGCACGTGGTACTGGAACCGCTACCCGGGGGCGCGATTCGATTCGGAGAGCTACACCTACGGGTATCTCTTCTCGCAGGAGTTGTTCGACGAGTGGGAGTGGCAGGAGCACTACGCGGAGCAGTCGGAGACGGAGCGCTACCTCAACCACGTGGTCGACCGGTTCGACCTCCGGCGCCACATGGTCTTCGGCGCCGATGTCACCGCGGCCACCTGGGACGAGTCCTCGGGGACGTGGACCGTCACGATCGACGGCGGCACCAGGTATTGCGCCCGTTACCTCATTGCGGCCACGGGAGTCCTGTCGGTGCCGTACTTCCCGGATGGGCGCGGGCGTGATGACTTCGTCGGCGAATCGCACCACACGGGCCGCTGGCCGTCGGCGCCGGTCGACTTCCGCGACAAGCGCGTCGCCGTCATCGGCACCGGGTCGAGCGGCGTGCAGATCATCCCGGTCATCGCCGCCGAAGTCGCGTCGCTCACGGTGTACCAGCGCACACCGAACTGGTGCACGCCGCTCAACAACGCACCCATCACCCCCGATGAGCAGGCACGGCTGCGGGCGGAGTTCGAGTCGATTCGAGAGGTGCTGGACACCTCGGTGAGCGGGTTCCTGCACCGGCCACACGACCGCGCCACCTTCGACGACTCCGCCGATGAGCGGCAGGCGTTCTTCGAGAAGATGTGGCGGAGCCCCGGCTTCGCGAAGCTCATCGGCAACTACACCGACCTGCTGGTCGATCCAGCGGCGAACGCCGAATGGTGCGAGTTCGTCGCCGCCACCGTCCGCACCATCGTCCACGATCCGGAGACGGCCGAGAAACTGATTCCGAAGGACCACCACTTCGGCGAGAAGCGGCCTCCGTTCGTCACCGACTACTACGAGACGTACAACCGCCCGAATGTGTCGCTCGTCGACCTGCAGACGACGCCGATTGTGCGCGTCACCGAGCGAGGGATCGAGACCATCGACGGCGAGCGCGAGTTCGACATCATCGTGTGGGCCACCGGCTTCGACTTCGGCACCGGGGCATTGCTGCGCATGGGGATCCGGGGGCGCGACGGACTGGCCCTCGAGGAGCACTGGGCCGACGGGCCGACGACGTTCCTCGGTGTGCAGACCGTCGGGTTCCCGAACTTCTTCTTCCCAGGTGGTCCGCACGCCGCCGCCGGCAACAACCCTCGGTACAACGGTGACCTCGCGGACTTCGTGGCCGACACCCTGCTGTACGCACGGGGGCGCGGTGACGACGTGATCGAGGTGGATCCCGCGGCCGAGCAACGCTGGACCGACATGGTCGACACGTGGGCATCGACTTCGTCGTTCACCGAGAAGAGCTACTACTTCGGCACCAACATCCCCGGGAAGCCGCGGCGTTACCTGCTGAACTCGGGTGGCCGGCCGAAGCTCTTCAAGGAGATCGCCCGGGTGAAAGCGACTGGCTACGAGGTGTTCCGCACGTCGCGTTCGGCGCCGGTCGGCGAGTCGCCCGGGGCGGGCACAATGTCGTGATGCAAGAGAGCACACCTCGGATCGAGCGGGCGTTCGGCGTCTCGGCGGTCCTGGTCCATGGTGCGGGGGACACCGCGGCTGTGTGGGCAGAGTTGCAGCAGATGCTGCGGGTTCCGTCGCACGCGCTCGACATCATCGGCCGCGAGAGTCGGCCGTACGACCTCGTCGAGGTCACGGTCGATCGTGCCGTCGAGCGAGCGGTTGCCGACATCTCGAGCTCCACGTCAGGTCCGGTCGTGCTCGTAGCCCATTCGATCGGGGGCGCGTTGTCGCCGGGTATCGCCGCCGCGCTCGCGTCCCGCGTCGTCCACCTCGTGCACGTCGTTGCGATCGCGGCACCCGACGGCGAAATGCCGCTTGCCGTCGCGTCACAGGATTTCGCGGACCTCATGCTCACGGGGGCGGACGCATTGCGCAACGAGATGCGCGGGGCGACCTTCGCCGAGGACGACATGGAGGTGCCGTTGGGCCTGCGACGAACCGCGGACCGCCTCGCGTTGACGCGCATCGACTCCGTGAACCTGGGATGTGTGCCGACGTCGTGGGTGGGGGTCGACCCCGACCTGCCGCGGACATTCGTGCAGACCGTTCGCGATCGGTTGTACCCGCTCGACGCGCAGGCTCGGCTCGCGGCGGTGATGGGAGCCGACGAGATCATCCCGCTCGAGTCGGGTCACAATCCGGCTCGCTCGGCGGCGAGCGAGCTCGCCGCGATCATCGACGGCATCGCGGGTCGCTACGCGTCTTGATCCGATCGGCGTGATTCAGCGCCTGGAGGATTCGGGGCCAACATGTTCCGGAGCGCGGCTTGGATGGCGTCGTAGGCCAGCGCGGCGGCGGTCTTCCAATCGCCGCCGACGTCGGTGGTCACCGCGGCGGTGAAGAAGGCGCTGAGATTCGCGCCGACGACGGCAACGAAAGTCGCGGGTGCGGCGCCGTCGCCGCCAGCCGCGCGCCACGCAGTGTTCGCGACCTCGGTCATCGCCGCACGTCGTTCCCGGCGTCGCGTCCGCTCGATTGCGGCGAATCCGGGCGGTAGGTCCTGACGCGAAGCCAGCTCCCAGAGGCCCGGACCGTACGACGAGTTCAGCCGGTGGGCGGTCTCGCAGGTCTCCCGGAGCCAGCGGTCGAGGTTGCCGTCGAAGCGGGGCAATGCATTGGCGTAGTGGATCCGCCCGGCGTCCAGTGCCTCGGCGAGCAGCCGCTCCCGTGTCTCGAACAACCGGAACAGCGTCCGCCGGCTGACGCCCGTCTGCTCCGCGAGCCGGTCCATCGTCGTGGCCTCGAGTCCGTGCTCGACGAGGTACTTCCGCGAGACCTGCAGCACGTGATCGATCGCCGCCTGACGTTTCGCGTCGGCGAGGGGCCGAACGGAGGAGACCGGAGTCATGGCGACATCGTAGCCGACTTGACACTCATTAGTGCCAGACGTAACACTCCTGAGTGCCACCGACCAGAGGAGCGCCAGGCCGCGAGGCGCTCGCCGTCGTCGCCAACGTCATCAGGAACGCATAGCCCATGCCCAAGCACTTCCCGACCACGCCCGTCACCGACGACGATGCCGCCATCGCCGCCGCGCTCGAGGACGTCTCCGTCGTCGCGCTGATCGCGTCAGTCGTGCAGTTCACGGGTGACCCGTCGTTCGTGCGCGGTGCCCAGCGACCGCTCGAGTTCATGCCCAACGAGTTCCAGGGCCGAATGACCGATGCCGACCAGGCCGAGCTGCGCCGCCTCGGTCTCGACGCGATCCGTACCTGGCGCGACTCGGGATGCCCGCCCGCCGCTCCACTGAGCGTCGATTCGATCCGCGAGGTCATGGACTGGATCGCGTGTGAGCACATCCCCGACGACTACGCAGCGATGTTCCAAGAGGAGATGGATCTCGCCGGTGAGGATCCGCGCGCGATCCACCTGGCGGGGCCCGTCGCCGATCCCGACTTCTCGGTCTTGGTGATCGGGTGCGGGATCTCGGGGCTGCTCGCCGGGATCCGCATGCGCGAGGCCGGCATCCCCTTCGAGATCATCGAGAAGAACGACGAACCCGGCGGCACGTGGTGGGAGAACCACTACCCGGGCTGTCGAGTCGACGTCGCGAGTCACTTCTACAGCTACTCGTTCGCGCTGAACCCGGAGTTCAGCGAGTACTACGCGCGCCAACCCGAGCTCTTCGACTACCTGCGCGTGCTGTTCGACGACCATCACATCGGCGAGCACGTCCGGTGGAACCACGAAGTCGAGCGCGCCGAATGGGACGACACCACCGCGCGGTGGCACGTCACGTGTCGCGGCGTTGACGGCGAGGTGCACACCACGACCGCCAACGTCGTCATCTCCGGCGTCGGCATCCTCAACCGGCCCCTGATCCCCGACCTGCCCAACCTCGACGAATTCGACGGACCCGTGTTCCACTCCTCCCGCTGGGACCACTCTGTCGACCTGCACGGAAAGCGCGTCGCGCTGATCGGCGCGGGTGCGAGTGGGTTCCAGATCGGCCCCGCCATCGTCGACGACGTCGAGCAGCTCGTCGTGTTCCAGCGCACCCCGCAGTGGATGGCGCCCAACCCCCGGTACCACGCGCCGGTCGCGGAAGGGGAGCGCTGGGCGATGCGCCACCTCCCGGGCTACGCAGCTTGGTACCGCTTCCTGCTGATGTGGGGATCGAGCGACAAGAACCTCGAGCTTGTGCGCATGGACTCCGACTGGCCCGACTTCCCCCACAGCGCGAACGCAGCGAGCGCCGCGCGGCGCGACTTCTTCGCGAAATGGATCGAGCGAGGCGTGGGCGCCGACGCGGAGCTGCTCGCGAAGGTGATGCCCGACTACCCGCCGATGACGAAGCGGATGCTGCAGGACGACGGCAGCTGGCTGCGTTGTCTGACACATCCCAACACCGATTTCGTGCGCGACGCGATCGTCGACATCGGCGCGTCGTTCGTCGCAACCGCCGGCGCCCGCTACGACGTCGACGTCATCGTGCTCGCGACCGGCTTTCGCGCCAGCGAGGTCCTGTGGCCGATGGAGATCGTCGGTCGTGGCGGTGTGTCGATTGCAGAGATGTGGGACGGAAAGCCGTCGGCGTATCGCGGGATCTCCGTCGCCGGGTTCCCGAACTTCTTCATGCTCGCGGGTCCCGGTACCGGACTTGCGCACGGCGGCAGCGTGATCTTCGCGATCGAGTGCGAGATGCGCTACATCGCCGACGCGCTGCGGCTCTTGCTCGACGAGGGTCACCGCTCCGTCGAACCCACCGCCACGGCGCACGAGCGCTACCGCGACGACCTCACCGCCGAGACGGCGACGCTCATGTGGGGTCACCCGCACATCGAACACTCCTGGTACAAGGCGGCCGACGGCAACGTCTACGTCCTCTGCCCATGGCGCAATGTCGACACCTGGAAGATGACCGCCGCCGTCGACCCCGCCGACCACGTCATTCGCTGACGCCAGCTCGTCCGATGCACCAACTGGAGCACCCATGCCGTACGACCTCGTGATCCGGGCCGGGACCGTCGCCGACGGCACCGGCGAACCGACGCGCACCGCCGACGTAGCGATCGACGACGGCGTGGTTGTCGAGGTCGGCCGTGTCGGGCGCGGCGCACGCGAGATCAATGCCGAGGGCGCGCTCGTGACCCCGGGGTTCGTCGACGTCCACACGCACTACGACGGGCAGGCCACGTGGGACAGTCGCTTCCTGCCGTCCTCCGCCCACGGTGTGACGACGGTCGTCATGGGGAACTGTGGCGTCGGATTCGCACCGTGCCGACCCGACGACCGCGGCGCGCTCATCGAGTTGATGGAGGGTGTCGAGGACATCCCGGGCACCGTGCTCAGTGAAGGGCTCTCCTGGGACTGGGAGAACTTCGACGAGTACCTCGACGCACTCGAACGCATCCCGCACGACCTCGACTTCGCGACCCAGGTGTGCCATGTACCGCTGCGGCTCTGGGTGATGGGCCGCCGGGGCGCCGATCGTGACCGCGCGACGCCGGAAGAGATCGCGGAGATGGGCCGGCTCGCAGCCGCGGGCATCGAGGCCGGAGCACTCGGCTTCAGCACCTCGCGTACCCGCAATCATCGCACCAGCCGCGGTGAGCCCGCGGCATCACTCGACGCGGCCCGCGAGGAGCTCGTGGGCATCGCCGAGGCAGTGGGTGCCACCGGCGCCGGGATCCTGCAGGTCGTCTCGGACATGGCCGACTTCGACGACGAGCTCGAGACCTTCTTCGAGATGATGCGGGCCTCGGGTCGGCCGCTCGTGTTGTCGGTCGGACAGCACGCCGATGACGATGGCCACCTCCGTCGCCTGCGCGCGCTCGACGAAGCGAACGAACAAGGCCTGCACATGGTCGGCGTCGTCGCACCCCGTGCGATCGGCGTGACCATCTCCATCGACGGCACCGCGAACCCGTGGGCGGCTTCGGCCGCCTTCCAATCGGGTGCCGACCTGCGCGACCCCGACGTCAAGGTGCGCATCCTCGCCGAGACCGAAGTGGCCGGCGGCATCCGCTACCCGCTCGACCGGGTGTTCCCCCTCGACGAGGTCCCGGACTACGAACCCCCGCCGGACGCGTCGATCGCCGCGCGTGCAGCGCGCCAAGGTCGCGCGGCGCCCGAAGTGCTCTACGACGTGCTTCTCGACGGACCCGCCTACTACCCCGTGATCAACTACCACGGAGGGAACCTCGACGCGGTCGCTGAAATGCTGACCCACCCCCACACCGTCCCCGGCCTCGGCGACGGCGGCGCGCACGTGTCGGTCATCAGCGACGCCAGCTTCCCGACCACGCTGCTTGCGCACTGGGGTCGCGATCGCCACCGTGGGCGGCCCTTCGAGATCTCTTGGCTGGTTGCACAGCACACACGCGCGACCGCGGAGACCGTCGGTCTCCTCGACCGTGGGTTGCTCGCGCCCGGTCACAAGGGTGACGTCAACGTGATCGACTTCGACCGCCTCGCTGTGCATCGACCGCGGATCGTCGCGGATCTCCCGGCCGGTGGCCGACGCCTGCTGCAGGATGCCGCCGGCTATCTGCACACGATGGTGAGTGGCGTCGAGGTCTACGCGAGCGGCGAGCCGACAGGCGAGCTTCCCGGCCGCCTCGTACGGGGCGCGCAAACGGTGTGAGGTCCTACCGCCCGATGTCGGATCGGACCGCGGCCGCCTTGAGCTCCTTGGCATCCGTGGCGGTGAGGAACCCGGCCGCGTACGCCGAGTTCGTTGCCTTGGTCCAGGCCGAGACGAACGTGCGGTGGTCGGGGTAGAGGGCCTTCAGCTGGGCGGCGGTCAACGGCACCGTGGAGCCGAACAGGAAGCAGAACGAGTTGCCTCCGGTGGAACGACCGCTCAGCGTCGCGACCGGCGCATCGACTGCCGGAGTGCGGATACCTCCGAGCGTGTTGCCGTTCGCGTCGACGGCGTAGGCGAAGGGACTCAGCCCGGTGGTCTGGAGGCGAGGTGCGACGGGCGGCAGGATGCCCCGCGCCACCCACCGGTTGAGCCGGTAGAACGCCGCGTCGAGGATGTAGTGCGCCGGTCCGGTGTTGATCGGGGCGCCGCAGGTGAAGTTCGGGCTGGGCTGGTTGGTGGGGTTCTGCATCGCCGCCAGGAGCGCTGGGCCGCTCTGACCGTTGCCGGTGTCCTTGGATTGCAGGCTCAGCCCGTAGAAGTCGTAGTGAGACGTTCCCGCCGCCTCCCACAGCCGGTAGGTACTCGTGTCCGGTTGACGGGCGGTCCCGCCGCTGAAGGACACGTCGGTCTCCGTCTGCAGGACGAGGACGGGCACGCCGACGTCGTCGCGGATGGGTGGGCCTGCCATGCGGCTGTGCACGAGGAAGCCGTCGTAGACGTGGACGAGGGGATGGACGGCGTCGATGTAGGTGACCAGACGGCCGGCGGATTGCGACTCACCGATCGCGATCAAGTGCTCGGGCTTCAGCCCGCGGAGCATCGTCGGCGCGTTGTCGCGGATCGCCTGCCCGGCCTGGGAGAAGATGTCGTACGAGTAGTCGTCACCCGGGTGGGACAGGCCTGCGTAACGGACCGCATCCCCAGTCGGCGGACCGGTCGACTCGAGCGCGTTCACACCCACGCGTTGCGCGGAGACGCCGACCCAGGCGAACCCTTCGCGGATCAGCTCGTTGTGTCCGAGCATCCAGTCCGCGCCGGCGTCGGACCCTCCGCTGACGTTCAACCATTCGACGATGACCGTGCCGTTGAAACGGCGTCGATCGACCGGTCGCATCACGACGGCGCGGGTGGTGTACGGGGCCGTGCTCGTCACGACTGCGCTGTACTTCCCGTCGTTGTTCGCCGACGCGGTCATCTCGTATGCGCTTGCCGTTCCCGAGAGGAAGACCTCGGACTGTTCGTAGCCGACGGCAGCCGGATCGAACGACGTGAATCCCGGTAACACCGGCACCCCGCCGCCGCCGGTCGCGGGGGAGACGCTCGGACTCGCCGCGGTGGCACCCGCGGTCACGCCGCTGAGGATCAACGTCAGGCAACCGACCAGAGGCACTGCCGCGCGGGCGACGAACCGCAGACGACCTCGGGCGCGCGTCCTCGAGGCTCGTGGGACTCTCCGTTGACGGGCCGGACGTTCGGGGGGTCGATCCGTGCTCGGGGACATGGCGTCTCTCCGTCCTGCCGTCACGCCGTTCTTTCCCTCGGATGTCACGGTCGAGCGAGTGACTGTGCCGATGGCGAGGAATCTGCCTATGATGGCGCTCGACGGTGTGTACCGATCGGTACACAAATGGGTTCTGGGGGAATCTACATGAAGTCGATGCTGCCTACTTCGCGCCGTTCCGTGCGTGCCACCGCGACGGTGCTGGTCACCGCGCTGGCCACGGCGGGTCTGCTCGCGCTCGGTGCCACCAGCGGCGGGGCCGCATCGTCGGTGCGCGGATTCGACGGCACCACGATCAAGGTCGCGGGGCTCGGTATCGCCTCGCAGTTCCCGGGTGTGCCGATCGGGTCGAAGGCCCGCATCAAGCGGTTCAACGACACCAACGAGATCAAGGGCATCAAGATCGACTACGTCGAGTATGCCGACGACAAGCAGGACCCGGCCACCGCGCTGAGCGAAGCTCGGCGCCTGGTCACCCAGGAGCAGGTGTTCGCGATCGTGGGTGACACGTCGCAGTTCAACCCGGCTGACTATTTCGCACAGCAGCAGGTGCCGTACTTCGGGTGGGCGTTCGACAACACCTACTGCAGCCCGAAGGTCACCACTTCGCTGTGGGGCTTCGGGTACGCCGGTTGCATCGTCGCCTCGAACCCGCCGTGGGTCGGCGACCTGAGCCGCGTTCCCTATGAGTACATGAGCAAGAAGACCGGCAAGGCGCACCCGACCATGACGATCGTCGGTGGCGACAGCGACTCGGGAAGGAACGCGGTCAAGTTCGATGCCGCCGCGAGCAAGGGCGCGGGGTTCGACGTCGTGAGCACGCAGAACAAGATCCCGACCACCGTCTCCGACTACACCCCGTACGTCCAGGAGGCACTGACTGCTGACAACGGCAACCCGCCCGACGTCATCAACTGCGCACTGGCCACCGACTGCATCCCGATGTACGGCCAGATCAAGGCCGCGGGCTACAAGGGCTTGTTCCTGAGCGGGCTCTACTCGAACCTCCTGGTGAAGCCGATGGAGGGCAGCGGCGTCACCGCCACGTTCGTGAACCCCGAGGACACCAGCCCGGGCATGGCGCTACTGAAGAAGGATGTCGACGCGCTCGAGCCGGGCCAGTCGGCGAAGGTCGACAGCGGCATGATCTCCGCCTACTCCTCGACCGACATGTTCATCCAGGCGCTGAAGACGGTGGCGAAGAAGGGGAAGAGCGCGATCACTCCGGCGGCCGTGCAGAAGGCCGCCGCGGTGCAGAAGTGGGAGATCAAGGGCCTCGCCGGTCCGACGAAC
>Ga0302323_100005266_pt1 | contig 10579 bp, 8 predicted proteins | sample Fen_T0_3_FD_201950 | JGI IMG/M metagenome (GOLD analysis project Ga0302323, IMG submission 201950) | Peat permafrost microbial communities from Stordalen Mire near Abisko, Sweden - Fen_T0_3 | ecosystem: Environmental > Terrestrial > Soil > Wetlands > Permafrost | place: Sweden: Abisko... | reverse complement strand
ATTGTAGATGAAAACGACGATGGCAGTAATTCTAGTTGCGGGTGTCGGGTCACGCCTTCGGCCCATCACCGATGACCGCCCCAAAGCCTTGGTGGATCTCGGAGGCGAAACGATCTTGGCGCGTACAGTACGCTTGCTCACGAGCTACGGAGTGCGAAAAGTCGTACTCGCCACCGGATACCGCGAGGACGCGGTGCGGGCCGCCATGCAAGGCGCGTCCGTCGCCGTGGAGTACTGCAGGAACCCCGAATTCGATCGCACTCAAAACTCCGTGTCTTTAGCGTTGTGTCGGAGCGCGCTCGGTTCCGACGCGTTCTTCAAGCTGGATGGGGACGTCGTCTTCCAGCGTCAAGTGCTGGAAAGGTTGGATGCATCGCGTGCGGAGCTCGCGGTGACGGTCGACGCCGAAGCGATGAAAATCACACTTTCACGACCCGGAGCACTGGAGATCAGCGCGTTCGGCAAGGGCATCGCACTCGAGCGAAGTGCTGGAGAGAGCATTGGAATCGAGCGGATCTCCGCCGGCTTGTCTCCGCTCTTGTTCGACGCCCTTTCGGCCGCGATTGGCGCTGGCGAAACGGGCCTCTATTACGAGGATGTGTATTCGCGCCTGATCGCCGCCGGGGTGGTGCACGCCGAGGCCGTCGCCGTCGCCGACCTGCCGTGGACGGAAGTCGATGACTTCTCGGACCTCGAGCGTGCACGGGCGCTTGTTGCAGGCTTGCCCTGATCTCCGTGTCGCTGAGAAGGCAGTAGTGCGAACTTTCTGACGCAGCGCGCCGATCGAGCCTATCTCCGCGCAAAAGCCCATAGTTCTCCCGGAGTTGGTTCATAAGCACCGGAAATAACTGCCAAACTTTCTGGTCTTACCAGTGAGGTGACTGACGGACAGTACTGTCGTCTATTTGCAACACTGTGTTCGGCCGAAGACACCCCTCAGAGGGCCTAAGTTATCGAATCGAATAGGCTTTGCCCACTTGTCACGGCGCATGCTAAGGCCCATGTATGCTTCAGCCTGGGGTGTCCCGGGCGACGAAAGAGAGCCTTGAGATGACTGAGCGACGCGTCACGCGGGCCATCGTACTTGCTGCCGGTACTGGGTCCCGATTGAGTGAAGGAGCCGATGTGCTCCCGAAACCCCTACGTGTAGTGGGAGGTGTGCCGCTGGTCGTCCGTGTACTTCGCACTCTCAAGAGCGCCGGCATTCAAGAGGCCGTAGTGATCACCGGGTTCCAAGGGGACGCGGTCCGTCGGGCGCTGAAGGCGGAGACGGAGCTCGGGTTGAAGTTGTCGTTCGTCGACAACCCCCACTTCGACAAGAAGAACGGCGTGAGCCTGCTTGCGGCCGCTCGGTTCGTGGACCGCGAATGTCTGCTCACGATGTCCGATCACCTTTATTCGCCGGAGCTGGTGCGCCGCCTATTGGCGGCGGAGGTGCCGGAGGGTTCCTGCGCGCTGGCCGTCGACTACGATATCGAGCGCTGTTTCGATTTGGACGACGCGACCAAGGTCGGCGTCGAGCTCGGCAAGATCAAGCGCATCGGCAAAGAGCTCGAGAGCTATGACGCACTCGATACAGGGGTGTTCCGCATCGGGCCAGCTTTGATCGCCGAGCTCGCGGCCGTCGAAGCCAGCACGGGTGATTGCTCTCTGAGCGACGGCGTTCAGGCGCTCAGTCGTCGTGGCCGTTTCTTGGCTACCGACGTGGGTGACGTACGCTGGGTGGACGTGGACACGCCGCAAGCTTTAGCCTGCGCGGAGGCCATGCTGCGGGTCTTCGGGGACACGCTGGGCGACGAGCCAGGCGCGGGTGAGCCGCCGGTAATCGATCCGGAGAGCATCGAGTTTTACGCTCCGAGCTGGGTGCGCGCCGCCAAGCCGTACAATGAGGACCATTTCGCGGTCGCCGAGCAAAACGACGTCCTCCGCATGATGTCGAACGAGAGCCCCTATTCGCCGAGCCCGCGCGTGATCAATGCCATCATCGAGGCGGCGACGCGCGGCAATTTCTACCCGGGCGGCGCGCCCGCGCTGAAGAACAAGCTGGCACTGCGCGACAACCAAACCGAGGGCAGCGTGATCCTCGGTGCAGGGTCTACGGAGCTGATCGACCTGGTGATCCGCACGTTCGTCGGACCGGGTGAAGAGGTGCTACTGAGCGTGCCGACCTTCAGCATGTACGAGGCTCGCACAAGGACGGTCGGCGGCATCCCGGTGCTGGTGCCCATGACCGACGACCACGATCACGACCTTTCGGGGTTGATCCGCGGAGTGACCGAGCGCACGAAGGTGATCTTCTTGTGCACGCCGAATAACCCCACGGGTGGGCGCATTTCGGAGGCGGATCTCAAACGTCTGCTGCGCCTAGGCTTGCCGACGGTAATCGACGAGGCCTATCACGAGTTCAGCGAGGGGGAATCCTTCTCGCGGCTCTTGGGGGAGTTCCCGAACGCGATCGTGCTCCGCACGTTCTCCAAGGCGTTCGGTTTGGCGGGTATTCGGCTCGGCTACGCCCTGGCCCATCCCGCCGTGGTGCGGTTGCTGTCGCGGGTCAAGGTCCCGTGGAACATCCCGGCGATCACTTTGGCCGCCGCGAGTGCCGCCTTGGATGACGCTGCGGAGTTCGACGCACGCATGTCCGAGCTGCGGGTTGCTCGTCAAGAATTGACGGAGAAGCTTGCGCGTATCGACGGTCTCGCTCCCGTGCCAAGTGAAGGCAACTTCGTGTTAATCGACGTCTCCTCCACGGGTCAAGGCGCCGAGCGCCTGGTGGAGTCCATGCTCAAGGATGGCGTGTTGATTCGCTCTTTGTCCGTGCACCACGCCAAGCGCAGCTACGTGCGCGTCACGGTCGGGACACGCGAGCAGAACGCCCGTTGCGTTGCCGCGTTCGAGCGCGTGCTGGCTGGTCGTGTACGTCGCGAGGCCCCGCGCGCTTACGTCACGGTTTCGGGCGTCAGCGACGCCGAGTGAGTTCTCGGCAGCCTCAGCGAGCGCAGAAAACTCGCTGGGGTGCTAGGAGCAAGCGATGAGCTTCTGGGACGCCTATTTTCTGAGCCTCAAGCCGCTGGAGGTGGAGGAGCCGATCGACGTTTGGGTGCACCGCCCGCCGGCTTATGTTTTGGCTCGTATCCTGCTGCCCACGCCGGTCTCGCCCAACCTCGTGACGGTCGGATCGATCCTCTTGGGCTGCGCGGCTGGCGCCGCGATCTTCGCCCGTTTCGACTGGCACTTGCCGCTTGCGGGCGTTCTGATCTTCGGTTCTGCCGTGCTCGATTGCTGCGACGGGCAGCTAGCGCGCCTGCGCAAGAGCTCGTCGGCGTTTGGGCGGATGTTGGATGGCGTTGCCGATTTGGTCGTGTCGACAGTAGTCGTGGGGGGCGGCGCGTGGCTCGTCTTGCGCAAGTATCACGAGCCCACCTGGCTCTTCTCGATCGCCGGCGTGCTCACGGTGACGACGATTTTGACCGGCTCGTTTCACACCACGATGTACGACCACTTCAAGAACGTATTTTTGCGCATGACTCACCCGAGTTACCGCGAGGGTGAAGATCTGAGTGTCGCCGAAGCGCGTTTTCGAGCGCAGCGCTCGGAGATGTCCGTCGGCTTGCGGCTGGCCTGGGGGATCTATTTCTTCTACCTGCGGAGTCAGAGCGACTACGCGGACAAATTCGACCCGACCGCGCCGCGTCTGCTGAGTGCGCACCCGGAGTTCAACCCGCGCAACGCCGCTATCTATCGCAAGTACGCCGGCCCGGCCATGCGCGTATGGCGCAACTTCTTCGGCTTCGGTTCGCTGGTGTTCGGGCTCGCGGTGTCGATCGGCTTCGACCTGACCGAGTACTACCTGTTGTTCCGCTTGTTGCTGCTCAACGCCGTGTTCTACGGCTACCTGCGGCCCGCCCAGCGGCGAGCGTCCCTGCGCGCGCTGCAAGAGATTGAAAGCCCGGCCTGACCCGGCTTCTTGACCGCGACGCCGAGGTGCTATGTTCACGGGGCGTGCGCCCGTCGACCTTTGCGCTAATCGTCCTTCTGCTCGCCGGGGCCGCGCCGGCGCGCGCGGCGCTGTGGCCGAGCGCCGTGCTGCGCATCGAGCGGGATTTGCATAGCCAAGACGTGGAGGCCCGCAGGCGCGCCGCGCAGTCACTGCGAGATCTGCCGAACAGCAGCGGTGCACGTCTGGCGAGTGCCGCGTTGGACGATGCGGACGTGGGCGTGAGGTTGACTGCGCTCGATGCCTGTCTGAGCTTCGGGCTGCCAGGGCTCGGTGAACGCTTGGTACCCTGGTTGAGCGACGGGGAGCGACGTTTGCGCTTGGCGGCCGCCGTTGCCCTGAGCGAGAGTCCGAGCGCGCGCGCGGTGCCATCGCTCGGACGCGCCTTGGGCGACGGGGACGCGGGGGTGCGCAGCGCCGCCGCGATTGCGCTCGGCAAGTCCGAAGCGCCCGAGGCGGTCTTGGCACTGCTCGGGCATCTCGACGACGGCACTCCGGAAGTACGCCGCGCCGTCGCCTTGGCGTTGGGCGAGCTCGGCGATCCGCGTGCGGTCGTACCGTTGATCGGCAAGATTCAGGATTCGCGCCCCGCCGTGCGCGAGGGCGTGGCGCGAGCTTTGGCGCAGTTGGGCGATGCGCGTGCCTCGAGCGCGCTCGTGCTTGCCCTGCACGATGCCGATGACGGGGTTCGCGTGGCTTCGCTCGCAGCTCTGGCCCGGATTGCCGATCCGAGCGCCGTGGCGAGCATCGCTGCCTTGCTGCCGAGCAGCAGCGACAGCGTGGTGCTTGCCGCACTCGATGCGCTGTCCCAGATTCACACCCCTCAAGCCGGCAAACTGCTGATCGAGCAGCTGGGCGATGGCCGACCGAGCGTGCAGAAAGCCGCCATGCAAGCCTTGGCCCGCTCGGGCCCGCTCGCCCTCGTTTCGCTGCGAGCTTGCCTCAGCGCCGAATCGCAGACCGAGCGTTTGGGTGGCTGCGCGCTGGCACTCGGGCAAACGCACGACGTGGGCAGCGCGGGCGCGATTCAAGATGCCCTGCGGCGCGGCGCGCTGCGCCCGCTGCCTGCCTTGCTCGCCCTGGCGCAGTTGCGCGCACCGGAGTCTCTACCCACCGTTTTGGAATACCTGTCGGATCCAGATGCGCTGACCAGGCGCACGGCGCGCTTGGCCAGCAAGGCGCTGCTCGATCCCAATCACCCGGATGGCCGGGCCGTGGAGCCCATCGAACACGCGTTGAGCAACGCGCGACGTGAACGCCTGGAGTTGTCGGAGTTGCTGGATTTATTGGGGCAGACCGGCGCCCCGCGCGCCGCGCGGCAGCTCTTGCCGTTCGCGGCTCCGGGCGATGACGCGACGCTCCGCAGCCACGCCTTGACCGCCTTGGGCTTCTTGGGAGAGGCCGGGCAGTGGCCCGCTCTGCGCAGCGCCCTCGATGACGACTCGGGCAGCGTGCGTTTGGCCGCAGCGTCCGCGCTCGGCCGGCTGTCCCTGGCGGGACGCGCCCGCCCACTTTTGGAGCTACTCGAGCACGCGAACCAACAAGATCGCCCCCTGCTGCTGCTCGCGCTCGGCGGCACCCTGGCGCGGGAGCGTGACCCGGAAGTCGTGCGGCGCTTGGAGTCGCTGCTGGCCGGGGCCAAAGACGGCGAGCGCGACGCACTAATCGAACTCCTCGGCCGCGTGCCGCTTGCGGAGGCTATCGCGCACTTGGCAGCCGTCACGGCTGCGTCGGACTCTGACCGGGCCAAGTATGCCGAGGCACTGGCCGCGCATCCGGAGCAGCGCACGCGCCTAGTTTCGCTGCTGAACGACCCGAACACTTCTGTGAGAGCCAACGCCGCGTGGTCATTGGCTGAAGTCGGCGCCGCTGCGGATCGCCCGGCGCTGCAGAAAGCCATGCGTGATCCTGCGTCGAGCGTCGCGGGCAACGCGCTCTCCGCGTTGGCGCGCATTGCTCGGCGTGAGCACGGACAGATCGCGTCCTTGGCCTGTCCGATGATTGGAGACAGTCGAGCCATATTGCGCGCGGTGGCTCTGCGCGCGCTGCGGATCACCGCCGAGCGTTGTCCGGGCGGGGAAGACGCGATCGCGCTTCGCCGAGATCGCTCTGACTTCGTGCGCAAATCCGCGGCCGCCCTGCTCCGCGATGTCTCTCGTGGGAGGGCCGACGAAGCGCTCCTCGAGCGCGCGCGTGATCGCGACCCGAGCGCGGCGGTTGCCGCCGAGTGCGATGCGCCACCACTCCCGGCAGCGGAAGGTCACGAACCGACGCTCGTCGTCATCATTCCGGCGGGACAGGATACGCCGAGTCCTGCGCAACCTTTCGCGCTGCTGCGCGCCGATGGCCTGATGCGGCTCGGTGTTTCCGACCGACGTGGCCAGGTATTCGAAGCGGCGGCGCCGCGCGGTGCGCTTTCGTTACTCGAACCTGACGCGGATTTCGAGTAAGTGAGCGACGCGTGGCCGCCGCCCTGATCGTGATCGAAATTGCGGCGCCCAAGGTGTCCGATGCCGCGCTCGCGGTGCTGGTATCTGCCTGTAGTCGTGCCGCGCGAGACGCGGAATGTGCGTTGGCGCGAAACGCCAACGACGAGCAGCCTGCCGCGGTGGCCATCGTCACCCTGCAATCCGATGACAAGATGCGCGTCGAAGTCGGCGTGCGCCAAGGCGATCACGATTCGTGGCGGACCAAAGATTTTGCGTTTTTGCCCGCTGACCAGAGCATGGATCGTTGGCGCGCCGTTGGGTTCGCAATTGGCACGCTCGCAGAGAGCAACCCGCCACCCGAAGAAGAGACGCGCGCTCGGGTCGCCCCGTCGTCCTCGGCGGCGGGGCCGTCTTCGCCCGGGGCGGCGACGTCGTCGTCGTCGTCGCCTCCGTCGCCGTCTTCGACTCGGTCCACGCCATCGTCGCCTCCGTCGCCGTCGTCTCGCCCATCTGGGCCCGTCGCGGTCAGCCCGGACGAGCCTCCGTCGCCCGCGCCTCCAGCGCGGGAGCGCGCTCGCGGGACGCAGATGTTCGTGGGCGCGGCGGCGATCTTTGGGCCCGGTCTCGATACGGATCCTCCGTGGCGCGTCGGCAGCACGCTTTATGCGGATCTGGCCTGGGCCCGGGCGCCCGTGTTTCTGACCGTTGGTGGGACCGCCGCCACGCGCGTGGTCGCTGGCTCACACGGCGTCACGACGCGCTGGTTCGACGTTTACTTGGGCGCGGGCGTGCCATTGCTCGGCCCCCTTCAAGGTTCGGGCCTCGAACTCCGAACGCAGCTCTTGGCCGAATACTTCGACGCCCACGCGAGCGCAATCGGTCGCTCACAGACGAGTAGCCGCTGGATGGTGGGAGTGCAGGGTGCATTCGGCGGACGACTCCAACTCATCCCGGACTTGTTCGTCACCGCGGAAGTGCAGGCAGCCCGGCTGTCGGGCGATACGGAGGTATTCGTCGGTCGGGATTCGATTGGTAGCTCGGCTAGTTTTCGCTACCTCGGAAGCATCGGGCTGCGCGTTCGGCTGCGCTGAACAGGCGCGTGACTCAGTGCTTCGAGCTGCAGCGACCAGCGAGGCACATTTCGTTCGGCATGCACTGCCGCGAGTCGACGCAGTCCACACAGGTCCCCAAGTAGCAGTAGAGCTGTCCGTAAGCCACGCAATCGTTATTCATGGAGCATGAGACGCAGACGCCGAGGTCGGGACGACACAACAAGTGCTGGCTGTCGGCGGCGCAGTCAGCGCGCTTCTCGCAGTGCCTTCCGCAGCGGTGAGTGAAATCGTTGCACGTCTGACCCGCGTCGCACTGGTTGTCGAATTGGCACTGGATACATACCTTGGACCCCAAGTCGCATAGCTTGGCGTCTCCCGAAGTGCAGTCTTTATCACTATGGCAAACTGCAGTGCAGAAGGGCGAGCTCGGATTGCAATAAGGTCCTTCGTCTGCGCAGCCTCCGTCACCGAGACACGGGAAGGTGCCCGCGCCGCCTCCGGAGACATTGACCAAGTGGCCCCCAAACCCGAGGTTCCCCGCGTTCTCGGCGCCGCTCATGCCGCCCGTGGCAGCGGTGCCGCCGCTGCCTGGAGCGCCCGGCGCGCCCGCTCCGCCCGGCGCGCCCGCTCCGCCCGCGCTGAGACCGGTGCCAGCGGTGGGCAGCGTGGCATCCAACGGCAGCAGATCGAAGGTTTGCCGACCGCAACCTTCGGCTATGCTCAACGCGCAAAAGGCCAGCGCGAGCACAACCGCTCGGGCGGAACCGGACGGTACGCGCCTCATCACACCTCAGCATACCACCTTTTTTGCGAGTTTCACGCAGTTCGCCTGTTGTCCCAGGGCTCAGGTACTATGTTGACCAAGGTGTCTAGCAGCCCGCGACCCCGTCTGGATTCCAAGCTACGCGTCGTCCCTTCGGGGGCGGTGCCGGCCGGTGCGTCGTCTGGCGCCCTCGGTCCGGCTACGCAGCGACCCCCCACCGACGAAGAGCTGATTGATGCCGTGCAGCGCGGCGATCATCAGGTCGCCTCAGTGATTTACGAACGTCTGGTTGGCGTGGTCGATCACACTCTGTACCGCGTCTTCGGTCGGCGTGAAGTCGACCATGACGATCTCGTGCAGGCTGCTTTCGAGCAAATCGTCGTCACGCTCTCGCGCCGGTCGTATGCGCGCGCTTGTAGCCTCCGCACTTGGGCGTCCAGCATCGCCAGTCATGTCGGTTTCAACGCCTTGCGTTCACGTCGCCGCGAACGCCGCGTGCTCGATCGAGAAGCGGGCATCGAAGCCGAGCCAATTCGCGCCGGAGTGGACGTAGAAAGCGAGGCTTCCGCGCGAGCTGAGCTCGAGCGTCTCAGGATTCAGCTTTCGGAGATGAAGTCGACGCACGCGGAGGCCGTATTCCTGCACGACGTGTTGGGCCACGAACTCGCCGAGATCGCGCTGATGACGCAAGTCAGCATTTCCGCTGCGCAATCCCGGTTGGTGCGCGGCCGACGCGAGCTCTTCCGTCGTCTCGATTACGTGGCGCCGCGCCGCAAATCGGAGCCGTCGTGAGCGGCTCACGCTTTCCGTCACAGCCGGACGACATGTTGCGTCGCTTGGGCAGCCAAGTCGTTCCCGTCGAGGAGCCCAAGCGTGCCGAGCAGCGCCGTGAACAGGTGGTCGCCGCGCTCTCCCGTTCGATCCGTGCCACCGCCGATCGAAAGCGGCGTGCACTGCGAACGCGCTTGGTTTGGGGCTTGGGCATTGCGGCGTCGCTGGCGGTCGGGGTTGGTTTTACGGCTCGTGCTCGGCAACGAGACAGCGATGCCGCCTCGGCGTTTTCGACGGTCTTCGAGCTGTCGGGTGCAGTGGTCGTGACCGAGAGCGGCGAGAGCCGCGTGTTGTCGGATGGATCTTCATTTCCGCTGCGCACGCTGGGCGAAATCGAGACCGCACCCGAGTCTCGAGCCGAACTGCGCTCGCAAAAGAGCACCGTTCAGCTCGCACCTGCGACGAAGCTCAGCGCGCCCCGGTCCTCTCTATTGGAAGAACGCTACCGGCTCGCGGTCGGCCGCGTCGAGGTCTCTGTCGACAAGGATTCGCGCTTCACTCGCAGCGTCGTGGTCGAGACTCCAGACGCGGAAGTCGTCGTTCACGGCACCGTGTTTTCGGTCGGAGTAACGTCACACGGCAAACAGACCGTCACCGATGTCAGTGTCACGCGCGGCTCGGTCTGGGTGCTGCAGCATGGGGTTCAGGTTGCGGTGCTCGGCCCAACTCAGCATTGGTCGTCCGACGCTGAGACCACCAGCTCTGCGCCAGCGGTCACAGCGCCGGTTCCCACGGTCGATGACGCAACGCCTCCTCATGAACGAACGCTCCGTTCACTCCGCAATGCGGGTTCGGTTTCGGACGCCAAGGCCAGCACTTTGGCGGAGCAAAGTCGCATGTTTCAGGAGGCGATTGACGCCCGTAATCGTGGTGACGATGCCCACGCGGTGGAGCTCTTCGCGCGCTTGTTGGCTCGCTACCCGAGCTACGAAGAAGCTGAAGTTCAGCTGTTTCGAGCTCAAAAACGCTTGGGACGGGTGACTTCGGCGGCGGCGGAAGCGCGGCGCTATCTGGCCCAGCATCCGCAGGGCTTCGCACACGAAGAAGCGCGTGACTTGGCGCTCGGCTCATCGAACGCACAGCGTCGCTGAAGTTCTGCCTGCCACCGGGCATACTGGGTACGCTAACTTGAAACAGCCCATGCTCGGGCCCGCGTCTCGGCGGTCCTCGAGGAGGAACTCATGAAAGCCCTTAGATACGGAATGAGTGTCGCGCTCGTGGCCGGCTTCGCTTCGATGGCCGCGTGCGGCGGCTCGACTGATGGCGGCGGTGATGCGACTGCCGGCAACAGCGCTGGTGGCGCGAGTTCCAAGGCTGGTGGGCCCGGCGCAGCAGGCAGAAGCGGGAACACAGGCGGCAGGGGCGGCGCCTCGTCCGGGGGTGGCCCGGGCATTCCGGGTTTCGGCGGGGCCATGAACAACCCAGCGTGTCCCGCAACGGCGCCCGCGGATGCAACGGCTTGCACGCTCACGGGGATGCAGAGCACGTGCACTTACACGGGGACGCGGTG
>Ga0302323_100005264_pt1 | contig 10580 bp, 9 predicted proteins | sample Fen_T0_3_FD_201950 | JGI IMG/M metagenome (GOLD analysis project Ga0302323, IMG submission 201950) | Peat permafrost microbial communities from Stordalen Mire near Abisko, Sweden - Fen_T0_3 | ecosystem: Environmental > Terrestrial > Soil > Wetlands > Permafrost | place: Sweden: Abisko... | reverse complement strand
TAGAACGTGAACAGAACGCCGCCGAGCGCGGCGCACAAGCCGCTCAGGGCGTAGACGCCGACCACCGTGCGCGCCACCGGCAGCCCCATCAGCAGCGCCGAATGCTCGCTGCCGCCGATCGCGTAGACGTTGCGGCCGAACGGCGTGCCGTGGGCGACGAACACCGCCCCGGCGAACACCAGCAGCGCAACGACCGCGCCGACCGACAGAGAGGCGCCGCCGAACAGCGGCACGTGGGCCTGGGCGATGGCGGTGAAGGTCGGGTCGCCGATGCTGATCGAGTCGATGCCGATCACGTAGCACAGGCCGCGGGCCAGGAACATGCCCGCCAGCGTGACGATGAAGGGCTGCAGCCGGAACTGGTGGATCAGCCAACCCTGCAAGGCGCCGAACAGCGCGCCGCCGGCCAGCACCAGCGCGATGACCAGGCCGGGCGGCCAGTGGCGGTGTTCGACCAGCGCCGCCGACACCATGGTCGTCAACGCGACCACCGAGCCGACCGACAGGTCGATGCCGCCGGTCAGGATCACGAAGGTCATGCCCACCGCGACCACGAGCAGGAAGGCGTTGTCGATCAGCAGGTTGAGAAAGACCTGGGCGCTGAAGAAGCCGGTGTACATGACGCTGCCGAACAGCACCATGGCCAGCAGCAGCAGCACGCTGGCGACGACAGGCGGGACGCGCAGGCCACGCAGGCCGGGCAGGGACAGGGCGGCGGTGCTCATGCCGATCCCCCGCTGCGCGGACGCACGGCCAAGGCACGCACCTGGCGCCGGAAATCGGCCGACTGCAGCAGCATCACGACGAACACGACGACGGCCTTGACGACCAGGTTGATCTCGGGCGGCACGCCGATGGCGTAGATCGTCGATGTCAAGGTCTGGATGATCAGCGCCCCGATCACGCTGCCCGCCAGCGAGAAGCGTCCGCCGGTGAGCAGGGTGCCGCCGACGGTCACCGCGAGGATGGCGTCGAGCTCCATCAGCACGCCGGCGTTGTTGCCGTCGGCGCTCTTGACGTTGGAGCTGACGATCAGGCCTGCGATGCCCGCGCACAGGCCGCAGAAGGCGTAGACCCAGACGGTGATGGTGCGCGAACGCACGCCGGCCACGCGCGCCGCCCGCGGGTTGATGCCGATCGCCTGGATGAACAGGCCCAGCGCACTGCGCCTGAGCAGCAGGCTCATGGCCGCCCAGACCGCCAGCGCGATCAGCGCGGCCACCGGCACGCCGGCGAAGAAACCGTTGCCGATGACGAAGTAGGGCGGGTAGTAGATGGTCAGGATCTGGCCGCCGCTGAGCAATTGCGCCGCGCCGCGCCCGGCCAGCATCATGATCAGCGTGGCGATGATGGGCTGCAGGCCGGCGCGCGCGACCAGCAGGCCGTTCCAGGCGCCGCACGCCGCAGCGGCCGCGAGCGCGCCCAGCAGCGCGAGCGCCATCGGCACGCGGCTGATGTGCACCGCCTGGCCGTCGACGATCTGCAACTGGCCGCCGATCAGCAGCGCCGCGACGGCGCCGGAGATGGCCACCACCGCGCCGACCGAGATGTCGATGCCGCGCGTGGCGATCACCAGCGTCAGGCCGAGCGCGACGATGGCCAGCGGCGCGGCGCGGTTGACGATGTCGACCAGGCTGCCGTAGAGGTGGCCGTCGCGCCACTGCAACTGCCACAGGCCCGGGTTCAGGCTCGCGTTGACGGCCAGGATCAGCGCCAGGGTCAGCAGCGGCCAGACCAGCGGATGGCGCGTGGCGCGCAGCCAGCGCGCGTCGGGCCGCGGCGCCTGCGAGCCGGGCGTGGGCAGGGGGGGCGGGGTGCTCAATGGACTACCTTCCGCCCTGCGGGCTGCGGTGCGAGCGCCTGCTGGCGGCCGGGCGCCGCTCATGCCGTGGGCGCTCATCATGCCGGCTCCAGGCTGGCGGGCGTCTCGCAGATCATCGCCATCACCTCGGCCTCGCTGCAGCCGCGCGGCAGCTCGCCGGCCTTGCGGCGGTCGCGCATCACGACGATGCGGTCGGAGATGCGCAGCACCTCGTCGATCTCCGACGAGATGAACAGCACGGACATGCCTTCGCGCGCGAGTCGGATCACTTCGTTCATCAGTTCCTGCTTGGCGGCGACGTCGATGCCGCGCGTGGGTTCGTCGAGGATCAGCACGCCGGGCGCCGTGGCCAGCCAGCGCGCCAGCAAGGCCTTTTGCTGGTTGCCGCCGGACAACAGGGCGATCGGCATGTCCGAGTCGGCCGCGCGTATGCCCAGCAGCGTGATGTAGTGCTGGGCCAGCTCGCGCTGGCGCGCCGGGCGGATGCAGGGCCACAGGCCGGCGCGCGCCTGCAGGGCGAGCACGATGTTCTCGCGCACGCTCAGCTCGCCGACGATGCCGTCGGCCTTGCGTTCCTCCGGGCAGAAGGCCAGGCCCAGGCGCACGGCCTGCGCCGGGTGCGTCAGGCGCACGGTCTTGCCGCCGACCTGCAGCGTGCCGCTGTCGGCGGCGTCGAGCCCGAACAGCAGCCGGGCGAGCTCGGTGCGGCCCGAGCCCAGCAGTCCGGCGACGCCGACGATCTCGCCCGGGTACAGGTCGAGGTCGAGCGGATGCAGCCGCCGCTGCGCGCCGAACTGGCGCAGCGCGACGCGCGCCGGCGCGGCGCTGGCAGCGGCTGCGCGCGGGTCGGCCGCGGCGTCGGCGGCCGTAGCGAGCGCGACGTCGCGGCCGACCATCGCCGCCACCAGCGCCGGCGCGGGCAGGGCGTCCGGCGTCCATTCGCCGACGAAGCGGCCGTTGCGCAGCACGGTGATGCGGTCGGAGATCGCGTAGACCTGGTCCAGGAAGTGGGTGACGAACAGGATCGCCAGGCCGCTGTCGCGCAGGCCGCGCAGGACCGTGAACAGGTGCTCGACCTCGCTGTCGTCGAGGCTGGACGTGGGTTCGTCCAGGATCAGGACCTTGGCCTGCACGCTCAGCGCACGCGCGATCGCCACCAGCTGTTGCACGGCCACGGGCAGGCGGTCCAGCGTCTGCGTCGGGTCGATGTCCAGGTGCAGGCGGGCGAGCAGGGCGCGCGTCTCGCGCACCATGCGCGCGCCGTCGATCGCCTTCAGCCCGGCCCAGCCGCGGCGTGGGAAGCGGCCGGCGAAGATGTTCTCGGCCACCGTCAGGTTGGGGCAGAGGTTGACCTCCTGGTAGACCGTGCTGATGCCCAGCTTCTGCGACGCCAGCGGGCTGTGCGGGGCGATGGCGTGGCCGTCGAGCTCGAGCGTGCCCGCGTTCGGCTGCACCACCCCGGTGAGGATCTTGATCAGCGTGGACTTGCCCGCGCCGTTCTGCCCCATCAGCGCGTGCACCTCGCCGGCCCGCAGGTGCAGGCTCACGCCCTCGAGCACGGTCACGGCGCCGAAGCGCTTGCCGATACCGCTGGCGCTCAGCACGAGCCGGCTCCGCGACGGGTCAGGCACCGTTCATGACGACGTTGGGGGCGCCGTCCCTTGCGCACCCCGGCGCCCACGAAGCTCGGCATCGGCTCGTTCAGTACTTGCGCTTGGGGAATTCCGCGGCGGCGATCTCGCGCGGGAAGATGCTTTCCACGGTCACGATGCGCGGCGCCAGCGGCTTGCCGGCCACGAGGTCCTTGGTCGCCTGCATCAGCTGCGGGCCCAGCAGTGGGCTGCATTCCACCGTCACGTTGAGCTTGCCGGCGATCATCGCCTCGAACGCGCCCTTGACGCCGTCGATCGAGATGATGGTGATGTCGGTGCCGGGCTTCAGGCCGGCTTCCTCGATCGCCTGGATCGCGCCGATGGCCATGTCGTCGTTGTGCGCGTAGAGCACGTTGATCTTCTTGCCTTCGGCCTTGAGGAAGGCTTCCATCACCTCCTTGCCCTTGGCGCGGGTGAAGTCGCCGGTCTGCGAGCGGATGATCTTGAAGCGGCTGTCGGGGCCGACGATCTCCTCGAAGCCCTTCTTGCGGTCGATGGCCGGGGCCGAGCCCACGGTGCCCTGCAGCTCGACGATGTTGATCGGGCCTTGCTTGCCCTGCTCGTGCGCCAGCAGCCAGCGGCCGGCCTTGCGGCCTTCCTCGACGAAGTCGGAGCCCATGAAGGTCACGTAGAGGCTCTTGTCCTTGGAGTCGACCGCGCGGTCGGTCAGGATCACCGGGATGTGGGCGGCCTTGGCCTCCAGCAGCACGGTGTCCCAGCCGGTCTCGACGACCGGCGACAGGCCGATGACGTCGACCTTCTGGGCGATGAAGGAGCGGATCGCCTTGATCTGGTTTTCCTGCTTTTGCTGCGCATCCGAGAACTTCAGCTCGATGCCGGCGTCCTTGGCCGCCTGCTTGATCGACTCGGTATTGGCGGTGCGCCACTCGCTCTCGGCGCCGATCTGGCTGAAGCCGAGGACGATCTTCTTCTGCGCGAGCGCGATCGCAGGGCTGGCGAGGGCACCGGCCGCGAGGCCGGCGACGAGGACGGTGCGTCGTTGAAGGGTCATGTTGTTGTCTCCTGTCGTTCGTACTCCGCCTTGCGGACGGGCCCTGGCCGGCCGGGCAAACCGTGTCCTCGCTCGACCAGTGGGCCTGGATGCTAGGCAGAGCATCGATATCCGGCAAATCGTTTTACGGCACGCAGACATACCCGAATTGGTATGTCTGGACGGTGCCGCCCGGCGCGTTCACCGCATGGGCAGCATAGTCGCGGTGAACACCTATGACATCAGCACCGACCCGAGCCGGCGCGCGTCCATGCGCGCAGTTCGGCTGCCGGCCGCTGGGCGCGACCGAGCTGTTCATGCAGGGCCACGATCCCCAGGCCCGCGCGGCACGCTGACCGGCCCGGCCCGGCGCCGTGGCCGACCGGGGCGCCGCCCACGCATGCTAAAGTTCACCCGTCCTTTGGGGAGTAGCCGCCTTCACGCTGCGTGAAGAGCGCCGGTCAACATGCTTGGTGCCTTCCGCACCATGGTCGGCGCGACCCGTCTCACGGCGGGTCTGGCAAGACCTTTGGCAAGCACGTTCCGACCCGGGGCCGGGGGGGCGCGCTGCCATCGTCTCTTGCGTCCGGCCCCCGGGAACTCCTTCTTGAAAACCATCCTCCAGCGCGTGCCGGCGCCGTCCCCGGCCTTCTTGCGTCCTGTCGCCGAGGGGGGCCGGCGATGACGGTCACGATCGCGCTGCTGCTGGCCTCGGCGGTGGTCATCTACCTGGCCTGCGAGTTCTTCGTCAATGGCGTGGAATGGGTCGGGCACCGCTTCGGCGTCTCGCGCACCGCGGTGGGCACCGTGCTCGCCGCCTTCGGTACCGCGCTGCCGGAAAGCGTGGTGACCCTGGTGGCGGTGGTGTTCGGCAAGACCGAGGCGCAGCGCGACATCGGCGTCGGCGCCGCGCTCGGTGGCCCGCTCGCGCTGTCGACCATCGCCTACGCCGTGGTCGGTGCGGTGTTCCTGCTCGATCGCGCCCACCACCGCAAGAAGATCGCGCAGGAATTCAGCACCCGGCGCCTGAGCCACGACCAGGGCTGGTTCCTGGTCGTGTTCGTGTTCAAGGTCGGCCTGGGGCTGCTGGCCTTCGCCGTCAAGCCCTGGCTCGGACTGCTGTTCCTGGCCGCCTACGGGCTCTACGTCTGGCGCGAACTGAGCGCCGCGGGCGACGCGGCCGACGAGGTTGGGCAGGCGCTGGACGAGCCGCTGAAGCTGCGCCCGCACGCCGAGCATCCTTCGACCGCCTGGGCGCTGTTGCAGACCGGCGGTGCGCTGGTGGTGATCTTCTTCGCCTCGCAGCTGTTCGTCCACCAGTTGGAAGCCGTCGGGCCCTGGCTCGGGTTGTCGCCGCAGCTCGTCGCGCTGTTGCTCAGTCCGATCGCCACCGAGCTGCCGGAGATCCTCAACGCGGTGATCTGGGTGCGCCAGGGCAAGACGGCGCTGGCGCTGGGCAACATCAGCGGCGCCATGATGATCCAGGCCACCGTGCCGAGCGCGCTGGGCATCTTCTTCACGCCCTGGCTGCTGGACCCGCCGCTGCTGTGGGCCGCCGTCGTGACGATGGCGGCCATCGCCGTGACGCTGGTGCTGCTGCGGCGCCAGGCGTTGACGGCGGGGCGCCTGGTGGCGCTGGCGGGGCTGTACGCGGTGTTCGCGATCGGCGTCGCGCTGCGCTGGCACTGATGCCGGAGACGATTCCGGCGCGCCGCCTCGGCACGCCGGGCTGCATGCACGGGCCGGTTGACGGCCTCATGCGGCCTCTTGCTGCCTAACGGGTCGCGGGCTTGAGCAGGCTGCGCACCCGGGTGCGCTTGACCGCCAGCGGGGCGGCCGGCGCGCTCGTCGACGCCGCCGCGTCGACCTCCGACTCGGCGATGGCGCCGGGCTGCGCCGGCCCGTGCGCGCGGTCGGCGTAGCGCGGCGGCCAGTCCTTGAGCACCGCGTGCCGCAGCAGGGCCAAGCCCGGGCCGGGCGTGAAGCTGCGCTCGAACACGTGGGTGACGAGCTGGCGCTTGATCTTCTCGGTGATGATCACCGTGGAACAGCGCGTGCCGTAGCCGCCGTCGGCGGTGCGGATGAAGGCCGCGCTGAGTTCGCGCTCGCGCTCGCGGCTGATGCCGGTGCTGGGCAGCCGGGCGTCGGGCGCGGTCTCGCGATCGGCCAGCGCGGCGAACAGGCGCGTCGACAGGGCGTCGACGTCGTCGCAGGTCTTGAGCGCCTCGCCCAGGCGCTCCTTGAGAGTGAGCACCTTGGGCCAGGGGGTATCGAGCGCGGCGTTGGACAGCCCGAAGATGCCACGCTCCATGCGGCGCGGGATCACCTGGTCGTTGCTGGCCCAGAAGCAGTCGCCGCGCCGGAAATCGGCGGCGATCAGGTTGAACGGCGCGTAGCCCGACAGCGAGGTCTGCATCCAGAACTGGTCGGGCCGCAGCTCCGTGCGCAGCCAGTGCGGCACGATGCCGCCGCGCGAGGGCGCGTCGGGATCGGGCTCGACGGCGCGCCGCACGTTGGTCACCAGCGCGAGGCGGCCGGCGGCGGTCAGGCCCATCCAGGTGCCGCCCGCGGACAGGTCGCGTCCGGCCAGGATCTCGGGGCCGCCCTGGTCCGGCGTCCACCAGGACAGGCGCGCCGCCGGGCGGTCGAAGAATTCGTCGCGATTGGTGGCGATGACCAGCGGAAAGCGGCGGCTTTCGTCGATCGCGAGGGCTACGAGGCACATGGGGCGAAGAGTTCGACGTGGCGATCGCTGCGCAGCAGGCCCGCGAGGACGCTGGCGGCGGCGCCGAGCTGGTCCAGGAAGGCCCGCGCGGCGCGATCGGCGACGGGATGTCCGGCGGGCGCGGGCAGCGCGAGCTGGTAGGTTTCCATCACCGTGGCGTCCGCGTCGCGACCGCCCGCGCGGCTGCTGGCAGCGGGCGCGGGCTTCGAGGTTGACGGCGTAGTGGGTGCATCGGGCGATGGGGCTGCGGAGGGCAGGTCGCATCGTAAGAGCACTTGCGCCCGGCACGCGCCCACGCCGGCGGGCAATGTGCGCTGGAATTCACGCACGGCCTGGATCACGCGCGGCGCGTCGGCGCGGGCGACGCTGTAATAGACGCAGACCAGCAATTCGGCGCCGTCGCCACCCACTTGGCTGCGCATTTGTTCGTCTCTTCGACGCGAAACCCCGGTGCCTTCTTCAGGCCGCGTCGGCCGGCAGCGCGTAGGGCAGCTCGCGCAGCCGCAGCAAGGGGCCGTCGACCGCGCCGACATGGAACTCGCCGGCCGCCGTCAGCGCGCGCTTGACCTCGATCAGCGCCGCATGGCGGGCGCCGCCGCCCGCCTGCGGCAGGCTGGCCGCCAGCACGACCTGGCCGGCCGGCTGCGCCGGATCCGCGGCGGCGAACACCTCGGCGCCGGCGGCGGCCGCGCTCGCGCCTTCGGCGAGCACCATGCGGCGCTTGAGCGTGCCGCGGTACTGGCTGCGCGCGACCACTTCCTGGCCCGGATAGCAGCCCTTCTGGAAGTTCACTCCGCCCACCAGCTCGAGGTTGATCATCTGCGGCACGAACGCGTCGACGGTGCCGGCGACGATGCGCGGCACGCCCGACTGCACCTCGAGCCAGTTCCACAGCGCCGCCTGCGTCGTCGGCGCCCACGGCGGGGCGGCGTCGGCGGGCGCCGCCCACAGCAGGCGGGCGCAGCCCGCGGCGTCGCTCAGGCGCACGGCGGTGCCGGCACCGACGGCGGCGGTGGCATAGGGGGCGGACGGAATCGGGTGCGGGTCGGATACGGCGTCGGGTATCGCCCCGGGCAGGCCGGGCAGCGCCACGCCCCACAGCGCGATCTCGGCCGAGGCATCGCTCAGCGTGCACTTGGCGCGCAGCACGAACATGGCCAGCCGCTTGAGCGTGGCCGCCAGCAGGTCGGCGCTGCAGGCGAGCAGGATCTCGTCGGGCGCGCCGCGCCACAGCACGAAACTGGCCAGCAGCCGTCCCTTGGGCGAGCAGTAGCCGGCCAGCCGGGCCTGGCCGGCGCCCAGGTGCAGCGCGTCCTGCGTCAACTGGCCGTTGAGGAAGCTGGCGGCGTCTTCGCCCCTGGCGCGGATCACGCCCCAGTCGGCGAGTCGGACGGCCACGGGCGTGCTGAGGGCGAGGTCGGATGCGGTCATGGCGCCGATTATCATGGCGCCCCGGCAATCCATTCACCAACAGGGCTACACGCGCGCCGCGCCGGCCCGTCTCCATGCTGTCACGTCTTCTCATCCTGCTGCTCGCGCTGTGCGCCGCCGCGGCCGCCGCCGCTGCCTGGTGGCTGCAACATCCGCTGGCGCTCGCGCATGCCGAGGTCGAGGTCTCGATCGAGCCCGGCACGCCGGTGCGCGAGATCGTGCGGCTGTGGTGCGAGGCCGGCGTGCAGGAACGCCCCGAGCTGCTCTATCAATGGTTTCGCTGGTCGGGCCAGGCGCGCAAGATACGCGCCGGCAGCTACCTGGTCAGCCCCGGTGCGACGCCGCGCAGCCTCCTGGACAAGATGGTGCAGGGCGACGAGGAGCTCGAGTCCGTGCACATCATCGAGGGCTGGACGGTGCGCCAGATGCGCGCCGCGCTGGCCGCCGCGCCGGCGCTCAAGGCCAGCACCGCGGCCCTGAGCGACGCGCAGCTGATGGCGGCGATCGGCGCGCCGGGCGTGCCGGCCGAGGGGCGCTTCTTTCCCGATACCTACGTCTACAGCCGTGGCGTCAGCGACCTGCTGGTGCTGCGCCGTGCGCACGACGCGCTCGAGCGCCAGTTGCAGGCCGCGTGGGCGCTGCGCGCGCCCGACAGCCCGCTCAAGAGCCCCGACGCCGCGCTCGCGCTGGCCTCGGTCGTCGAGAAGGAGACCGGTGCCGCCGCCGATCGCGCCAAGGTGGCCGGCGTGTTCGCCAACCGGCTGCGCCTGGGCATGCCGCTGCAGTCGGACCCGACGGTGATCTACGGCCTGGGCGCGGCCTACGACGGCAGCCTGCACAAGATCGACCTGCAGACCGACACCCCGTACAACAGCTATACCCGCCAGGGCCTGCCGCCGACGCCGATCGCGCTGCCCGGGCGAGACGCGCTGCGCGCCGCGGTGCGCCCCGACCCGACCAAGGCGCTGTACTTCGTCGCCCGCGGCGACGGCACCAGCGCGTTCAGCGAGACGCTCAACGCCCATAATCAGGCGGTCAACCAATTCATACGCGGGCCGCGCAAGTGAGCCGCGCCAACCCGGGTCCCATCGCCTCGTGAGCTCGCCAGTCCCCCCGCCCGCCGGCCCCGCAAGCGGCCGTTTCGTCACCTTCGAGGGCATAGACGGCGCCGGCAAGTCCTCGCACATCGACGCGCTGGCCGACTGGGCGCGGGCGCGCGGCGTCGAGGTGGTGCTCACGCGCGAGCCGGGCGGCACGCCGCTGGCCGAGCGCCTGCGCGAGCTGTTCCTGCACCAGCCCATGGACGCGCTGACCGAAGCCTTGCTGGTGTTCGCCGCGCGGCGCGACCACCTGCAGCTGTGCATCGCGCCGGCACTGGCGCGCGGCGCGCTGGTGCTGTGCGACCGCTTCACCGACGCCACCTTCGCCTACCAGGGCGCCGGCCGCGGCTTCGAGCCCGCGGTACTGGCGCAGCTGGAGACCTGGGTGCAGCAGGGCCGCCAGCCTGACCTGACGCTGTGGTTCGACCTCGCCCCGGTCGAAGCCGCGCGCCGCCGCGCCGCGGTGCGCAGCGCCGACCGCCTGGAGCGCGAGGACGAGGGCTTCTTCACCCGGGTGCGCGACGGCTACGCGCAGCGCGCCGCCGCCGCGCCCGCGCGTTTCGCGCGCATCGACGCTGCGCAGACGCGCGAGGCTGTGCGCGCCGACGCCATCGCGGCGCTGGCCGCGCGCGCCTGGTTTCCCGCCCCTGCGCCAACCGGAGCCGCCGACGATGACCGCCGCGCCTGAGGACCTCGCGCTGCCCTGGCTGGCCGGCCCGGCGCAAGAAATCGCCACCCGCCAGCGCGGCCACGCCGTGCTGCTGCAGGGCAGCCCCGGCGCGGGCGTGTTCGAGCTCGCGCTGCGCGTCGCGCGCACCTGGCTGTGCGAGGGCACGAACGCGCCCTGCGGCCACTGCAC
>Ga0302323_100005263_pt1 | contig 10580 bp, 9 predicted proteins | sample Fen_T0_3_FD_201950 | JGI IMG/M metagenome (GOLD analysis project Ga0302323, IMG submission 201950) | Peat permafrost microbial communities from Stordalen Mire near Abisko, Sweden - Fen_T0_3 | ecosystem: Environmental > Terrestrial > Soil > Wetlands > Permafrost | place: Sweden: Abisko... | reverse complement strand
CAGCGTGCAGGCCTTGACGCGCGGACTTGAGGATTGCGCGCGCCAGGCCGTGGCTTGGATCGCAGAGACCGTCGGCCCGCAAGGCAACGCGCCCGAGGCCGCGCGATAATAGGAGAAGCATTTGCGAAGGAGGCGAAGCGTGAGGACATGGACTGCAGTAGCGCTCTTGCTCTTGCCGGTCTGGGCTGGCGCAGAATCGCGCGGTCGCGTGGCGGTCTTCTCGGGCGGTCTCGAGATGGTGAAGGTGCCGGTGGCGGTCGAGGACCATGGCGGACGCAGCGTGCGGGACCTCAATGCGGAGGACTTCACCCTCAACGAGAGCGGCAAGCCGCAGAAGATCCAGCTCTTTGCGCGTGCCTTTGACACGGGCACCAACGAGAACCTGACGCTGGATCTCGCCATGTTGTTTGACACGAGCGAAAGCATGCTCGAGGTGCTCAAGCTCTCGCAGCAGGCGGCGGTGCGCTTCCTCGCGTCCGTGCCACGCGCCCGTAACGTGCTCGTCGCCTTCTTCGACCAAGACGTGCGCATCTCGAGCTACAAGAGCGAGCAGCAGGAGACTCTCGTCAAGCAGATCCAGAACGCGCGGAGCAAGGGCAATACCGCGCTACGCGACGCCATCGCCACAGGGCTGTCACGCGCGAGCGGCGGGCCCGGCCGGTTCGCGATGGTGGTTTTCTCGGATGGCGAGGATACCTTCAGCAGGATCTCGCAGGCGGAGCTGATGCGCCTGGTGCACTCGAGCGCGGTGACGATCTATCCGATCATGTTCACCGGCAAGTCGATCAATCCAGACTCTGCCGGGCAGGCCAAGGCCTTCATGCGCGAGCTGGCCGAGCGCACTGGAGGACGGATCTTCGCGGTCACGCAGGCCGGTGATCTTCCGGATATCTACCGCGCGATCGTCGAGGACCTGGAAGGGCAATACGTGCTGGGCTTTGTCTCGAGCGACACGCGCCAGGACGGCGCGTACCGCAAGCTGAAGGTCGACGTGAAGCGCAAGGACGTGCGCTTGCGGCACCGCGAGGGCTACTACGCACCGACGGGTCAGTAGGGCGCAGCGTCGCTGAGCCCCTACGAAGGCTCGTCTGAGACTGCCGATCAGCGCCGCGACGTGCCGTCTCGGGCGCTTGCCCCCAGTTGTCGCTCGCGATAGTGTGGCCTCGCGCGTGCGCGAGGAGGCGAAAGGGTGAGGCCGACCGATCTGCGCGGGATCCTTCAGTACGTCCCGCAATTCCGTGACAAGACGTTCGTGATCGCGGTGGACGGTGCCATCGTCACTGACGAGAACTTCGGCAACATCCTGATGGACGTTGCCGTGCTCTGGTCGCTGCGCATCCGGGTGGTGCTGGTGCACGGTGCCTCGGCGCAGATCCGCGCGCTAGCCGAGGAACGCGGCCTGACGCCGTCTGATCTCGACGGATCAGGCGTGACCGACGCCGAGACGCTCAAGCTGGCGCTGATGGCGTCGAATCGTCTGACGCACGAGATCATCGAGGGCCTGTCAGCCAGTGACCTGCGCGCTGCCTCGACCAACGCCGTGTTCGCGCATCCGATGGGCATTCTGCACGGCGTGGACCACCTGTTAACAGGCCGCGTCGAGCGCATCGACGTGGAGCTGATGGAGAGCCTGCTGGCGCAGGGCGTGGTTCCAGTGCTGGGGCCGCTGGGCTTTGATCGCGACGGCCACAGCTACCGCATCAACTCGGACAGCGTCGCGCTGGAGCTGGCCAAGGCGCTGCGCGCGGTCAAGCTGATCTACATCACGACGACCGAGGGCATCCGGCTCGATGGCCAATTGTTGCGGCAGATTGTGGCAGGGGAGCTGGCGGCTGCGATCGAGCGCGGCGCCGTGTCGGCAGAGGTCGTGTCAAAGGCGCGTCACGCGGTGGCTGCCTGCGGTGCCGGCGTGCCGCGCGTGCACGTCATCGACGGCCGGGTCGAAGAAGGCCTGCTGGCTGAGGTGTTCTCCAACGAGGGCATTGGCACTCTGGTCCACGTCAACGAGTACGAGCAGATCCGCCGGGCCCGGCGGCGGGACGCGCTCAGCATCGAGGCTTTGATCCGGCCGTCTGTGGAGGTCGAAGAGCTGGTCCGTCGCTCGCGCGCTGCTATCGAGAAGCAGATCGACGACTACTACGTCTTCGAAATCGACGGCCATCCGGTCGCGTGTGTGGCGCTGCACGTCTATCCGGAAGCCAAGAAGGGCGAGCTGGCCTGTCTGTGCGTGCGGCCGACGCACGAGAACATGGGCATCGGCCGCAAGATGGCGCAGTTCGTTGAGAATCGGGCGCGCGACCTCGGGCTCGAGGCGCTCTTCGCGCTCTCCACCCAGGCCTTCGCCTACTTCCAATCACGCGTCGGGTTTGTCGAGGGTACGCCAGAGGACTTGCCCGCTGCGCGTCGCGAGCGCTACGAGCAAAGTGGCCGGCGGTCGAAGGTGCTGGTCAAGTCGCTCAGGATGCCGTAGCTACTTCGAGCCAGAGCCAGGCTTCGGACGAGTCCCCGGGAGCACCATGGAACGCAGCGCTGTCTTCGAGGCCCGTGCGATCACGAAGACGTATCACATGGGCGAGGTCGACGTGCACGCGCTGCGCGGCATCGACTGTGAGCTCTATGACGGCGAGCTCGTGGTCCTGCTCGGCCCATCAGGCAGCGGCAAGTCGACATTCCTCAACATCCTCGGTGGGTTGGACGTGCCGTCGAGCGGGCAGGTCATCTACCGCGGCCAGGACCTGACTGTCGCCGACGACGCAGCACTGACCGACTACCGGCGTCGGCACGTGGGCTTCGTGTTCCAGTTCTACAATCTGATCCCGAGCCTCACCGCGCGCGAGAACGTGGCCCTAGTGACGGAGATCGTCGAGCAACCGATGACGCCCGAAGAGGCCCTGGCGCTGGTCGAGCTGGGAGAGCGAATGAACCATTTCCCTGCCCAGCTCTCAGGCGGAGAGCAACAGCGCGTGGCCATTGCCCGTGCCATTGCCAAGCGGCCGGCAGTCCTGCTGTGCGACGAGCCGACGGGAGCGCTGGACATCGCCACGGGCATTGTCGTGCTCGAGGCGTTGACGCGCGCCAATCGCGAGCTGGGCACGACCACAGCGGTGATCACGCACAATGCGGCCATCGCCGGCCTGGCCGACCGCGTCGTGCGTCTGGCAGACGGCCACATCGTCTCGATTGAGCGCAACGCGCGGCGGCTCGTGCCGAGCGCGCTGAGCTGGTAGAAGAGAGCGACCGTGATGCGCATCTCGGCCCTGGACCGCAAGCTGCTGCGAGACGTGTGGAAGATGCGCGGCCAGGCTGCGGCCATCGCCCTAGTGATAGCGGCTGGGGTCGCGATGTTCGTGGCCTATCACTCGACTTTTCAGTCGCTGCGTCGGACGCTGACGACCTACTATGATCGGCAGCGTTTCGCAGACGTCTTTGCGACGCTCAAGCGCGCCCCGAAACGGCTCGAGCCGCTCCTGGCCGAGATCCCCGGCGTTGCGGCCGTGGACACGCGGGTTGTAGCCGAGGTGTCCATCGACCTGCCTGGCGTGGACGAACCGGCGCGCGGCAGGCTGATCGGGATACCAGGCAGTGGCCGCCCGCGGCTGAACGACCTCTTCCTGCGCAGCGGTCGCTGGATCGATCCGACGCGTAGCGACGAGGTCCTGGCCAGCGAGGCGTTCGTTCGCGCCAATCATTTTGAGCTCGGCGCGGAGATCGCCGCGCTCATCAACGGGCGTCGTCGGGTGTTGCGGATCGTAGGCGTGGCGCTCTCACCTGAGTACGTCTACTCCCTGCCGCCGGGCGAGATGATCCCTGACGACCGACGCTTCGGCATCCTGTGGATGGAGGAGCGTGCCCTGGCCAGCGCCTTCGACATGGAGGGCGGCTTCAACGACGTATTGCTCAAGCTGATGCCAGGCGCGGCCACGCAAGAGGTGATCAGTCGCGTGGATCGTCTGATCGAGCCATTCGGCGGCGGGGGCGCCATCCCGCGTTCCTTGCAGTTCTCGCACTGGACGCTCAACTCGGAGCTCCAGCAGCTCCAGAGCTTCGGCATTCTGATCCCGTCCATCTTCTTCGGCGTGGCGGCGTTCATCTTGAACGTGGCCTTGGCGCGCGCGCTGACGCTGCAGCGGCCGCAGATCGCGTCCCTGAAAGCGCTGGGCTACTCGAACGTGGAGCTGGGCTGGCACTACCTGAAGTGGGCGTTGATCATTGCTGCCACGGGCGCCGCAGTCGGCACTGCCGTCGGCGCATGGCTGGGCTCGGCCATGATTCAGCTGTACAACCTGTATTTCCGCTTCCCGGCCCTCGACTACGGCCTCTCGCTGGTCGTGACGCTCGGCGCGGTGTGCGCCAGCCTGGCCGTGGCCGCGTTGGGGGCGCTGATCGCCGTGCGTCGGGCCGTGCGCGTCCCGCCGGCAGAGGCCATGCGGCCAGAGCCGCCGGTGAGCTACCGCGCGAGCCTGATCGAGCGCTCGCCGCTGGGCGCGCACATCTCGAACGTCACGCGCATGATCCTGCGCAACGTCGAGCGTCAACCGTGGCGCGCCGCAGCCTCGGTGATCGGCATCGGCTTTGCGACCGCGATCCTCGTCGAGGGCTATGTGTTCATCGACGCCATGAACGTCCTGAAGCAGATGCAGTTCTTCTCAGTGCTGCGCCAAGACGTGACGCTGAGCTTCTTTGAACCGGTGTCCTGGCGGGCCTTCAACGAGGTGCGCGGGCTTCCTGGAGTGCTGGCTGCAGAGCCGATGCGCGCCGTGCCGGTGCGCCTACGCTCCGAGCAAAGGCAGCGGACGGTCTCGCTACTCGGCCTGATCGAACGGCCGCAACTCAATCGCGTCGTGGACCGATCCGGAGCCGTCGTTACCCTGCCACCTGACGGGTTGTTGTTGTCGAAGAAGCTGGCCGAGGTGCTGAGTGTTGCGCGCGACGACTGGCTCGAGGTCGACGTGCTCGAGGGCGAGCGTCCGGTGCGGCGCGTACGCATTGCCGCGCTCGTGGACGAGTTTCTGGGGCTGTCGGCGTACATGCGGCTGGACGCGCTGCATCGACTGCTGCGCGAGGGGGAGAGCATCAGTGGTGCCTACCTGGAAGTGGACAGGCGAGCGCTTCCTGAGCTGAGCCGCAGGCTCAAGCACACCCCGAAGGTCGCGGGGGTCGGCCTGACCGCTAACGCGCTGCGCAGCTTTGAGACCACCATGTCGCAGAACATGGACATCATGATCCTCGTCAACGTCGTCTTCGCGGCAGTCATCGCCTTCGGCGTGGTCTACAACACCGCGCGGGTCTCGCTCTCCGAGCGCAGTCACGAGCTGGCCAGTCTGCGCGTGCTGGGGTTCACGCGCGCGGAGATCTCGGTGATTCTGCTGGGCGAGTTGGCCTTTCTGACTGCGCTGGCGCTGCCCGTGGGCGGCGCGCTCGGATACTGGATGACCAAGGCCATCATCGCTTCTTTCGAGAGCGAGGTGTATCGTTTCCCGTTCGTGCTCACACCGCAGGCCATGGCCAAGGCCTGGCTGATCGTGACCGTGGCCGCTGCCGTGTCGGGTCTGGTCGTGCGGCGACGACTGGACCGCCTGGACCTGATCGCCGTTCTTAAGACTCGGGAGTAGGAGCACCATGAAGCGCTGGCTGAAGAATCGGAAGATCCTGGCTGTGGCGGCCGTGATTCTCGGCCTGGTCGTCATGGCGGCCTGGCCGCGGCGGATTCCTGTGGACGTGGCGCCGGTCGAGCGCGGCGCGCTCAGGGTCACCCTCGAGGAAGAAGGTGAGACGCGCGTACGTGAGCGCTTCGTGATCTCAGCACCTGTGGCGGGCAACGTGCTGCGTATCGAGCTCGCGCCAGGCGACCGGGTGGTCCGCGGCAAGACGGTGCTGGCCACCTTCCAACCAGCGGCCCCTGCGCTGCTGGATCAACGCAGCTTCGCCGAGGCCAGCGCAGCCCTGTCGGCAGCAGAGGCGGACTTCGGGCGTGTGCGTTCGGAACAGGCGCGAGCACGGGCAACGGCAGAGCTGGCCGACTCCGAGCTGACGCGGTACCGCAACCTGCTCGCGGCCGGCGCTGTGGCGCGCCAGACGCTCGATGGCCGCGAGGCCAGCGCGCGCGAGGCAGAGGAAGCGCTCAGAGCGGCCAAGTTCGCTGCCGCTGCGGCCGAGCACCAGCGCGAAATGGCCCGGGTGCGGCTGGAGACGGTCAGCGCCGGCAGCGCGGCCGGCTCCCAGGTCATCACGATTCGTTCGCCAATCGACGGGGTGGTGCTGAAGCGTTTGCGCGAGAGTGCCGCCGTTGTGCCCGCCGGGGAGCCGCTCGTGGAGCTGGGCGATCCTGCTCGTCTCGAGATCGTGGCCGACTTTCTCTCGACAGATGCCGTGCGCATCTCGGCCGGAAATGCCGCGCTGATCGAGCGCTGGGGCGGGGAGAGTGCTCTGAGCGGTCGCGTGCGACGAGTCGAACCCGCGGGGTTCACCAAGGTTTCGGCGCTTGGCGTAGAAGAGCAGCGCGTGAACGTCATTGTCGACTTTGATGACGCAAGCATCGCGCGGCCCCTCGGGCACGGCTACCGCGTCGAAGTGGGCGTGATCGTGTGGCAGGCCGCCGACGTGGTGAAGGTGCCGACGAGCGCCCTGTTCCGACGTGGCGAGCGCTGGGCCGCGTTCGTGGTCGAGCGCGGGCGGGCGCGTCTGCGGCCGATTGAGATTGGGCACCGCAACGGCGTGGCGGCAGAGGTGCTGTCAGGGCTGTCAGTGGGCCAGCAAGTGGTCGTGCATCCCGGCGATGCGCTGACAGACGGAAGCCGCGTGACGGCCCGGGCAGAGCTAGCAGCGCCTTGACCGATTGGCCCGAACAACGTGGCCGGCTGCCAGTGCGCGCTCACACAATGACGCTCGGACGCGTCACTTGGCTGACCTGCGCCGCGACGACCGCGGTGGGGATACGGTCTGGTCCGGCGCTGCCTGCCTGAGCGTCGCCCGGGAGGAGGCCGGCCGCTCCTATCGCCGGGGAATGTGGACGCTGGAGCCTAGCGCAGCGCGTCCTGCAGCTCGCGGACGAGCACGTCGACGGTGCGCGAACCGCCGCCGACGCTCTTTTGCCGCCAGACGCCCTCGGTCTCGAAGCGCTCGTCGCCGATTCGGTCGGTCCAGGGTGCCAGGACCTTCCCGAGATCGGTAGCTGACGTGTGGTCGAGGCGCTGCTCGCGGCATGCGGCGATGACGTCAGGCACGACGCGGATGAACGCCCGCAGCGCGGTGCCGCGCCTGAGGCTGTACTTGCGGCCGGTCCACGCCTTGGGAAAGGCGTGCGCGATCTGTTTGAAGTAGGCCAGGAAGAACTCGCGTGCTTCGCTCATGAACTTGTTGGCCTTGGCCGTGCTGGCGACCTCTTGATGCTTGAAAAGCGTCTCGATCTCACTCGCCAGTGGCGCCTGCGCGACCCTGCCGACCCCCACACCGAGGATCTTGATGTCGCCGCACAGCGGGCTGTCCTGTCGCTCGTTGAGTGAGCGGATCACGTCGTGTGCCACGGCCATGCGCGGCTCCGGGTAGAGCTTGCGGCCCGAGAGGCTTACGATCACGTCCTTCCGGAGCTTGGTGTGCTTGGTGTTGATCGTGACGAACATCTCCACCGCGTGCGCAGGCGATAGGCCCTCGAAGATGACCGCTGGCACTGTGAGCGTGCGTAGCGCCTCGGCCACGATCGGCTGCTGGCCGTCGGTGCGTGCCAGCTCGTCGAGCGCCACCAGCCGGTGCTGGCCGTCGAGTGCGCGCAGCAGACCTTCTTCCTCTGGCAGCTCGAGCTGGCCGAGAGCGCTGCGCGCAGAGGCCGGTGCGAAGTCGAGGTGATGCTCAGCAGCCAGGATCACCGCGCCCGGGACTGGCGCCAGGTCCATGTGCTCCAGCCGATCTCGGAAGTACTGCACCAGCTCGTCGATCTTCTTCTTCAGGATCGGCCGCTGGTAGGCCTTCTCGCTCGAAGCGATGCGCTTCTCCAGCTCTTCCCAATGCACGCCAGTCGCGGACTTCTTGGTCTTGTGACCCACTGTCGGCGCCTTGCCGAAAGAGAGCACCTCGAAGCGCACCAGCTTCTGCACGTCGTAGACAGACAACGCCGCCTGATAGAAGGTGGTCCCAAACTGCTGGAGTCGCAGAGCCGGGATGGTGAGCATGGATGCTCCTTTCGATGTCTGGATTCTGACTCCCGCGCCTGCCACAAGCAAACGTGGCCCGCGCGCTGACGCTGCGCACGCGGCAGGGCGAGCGCACCTCAGCTGACCGGTGCCACCGCGCGCCGACGCGATACAAATACGTGCTACAGTGGTGTCTGACCTCGTGCGGGCCCCCAGGTTCAAGGCAGCGTTCCCGCCAACCGCCTGCGTACCGGTCCTGAGACCAGGGCCTCTTCCCGCGCCGGGCCTGTAGAGGTATCCAAATGAAGGCGACGTTTAGGCGAGTTGTCTCCGCCATCCGCGTCTGGCTGGGATGGGGCGACCTGTCCACGGAACGCGTGTCCCCGGCCCACGGTTGGCTGCTGCCGAGACCGTCGTATCTGCACGCGCGTCATGCGGCAGAGCTGGTCCCGGTTGTCGTCCCTGCGCGCCGTTCGGAGAGGCAGGCGTGAAGCAAGCCAAAGCGCCGGAGATCCCCAGCGAAGTCGTCGACTCTCGCCTTCTGGGCAGGTTTCATATGGCGGCGGTCGCCTTTCAGCGTGCACGGCAGCTCCAGAGCAACGCACGGCCACGTGTCGAGGTGAACGGCCACAAGATCCACCGCGTCGCTCTGATGGAAGTTGCGGTGGGTGCGGTCGAGTGGAGCATCGAACCAGCGGTCGTGCCGCTGGATGCCAATCCCCCAACCTAGGACGCGGCCGAGCCCGCGCTCAGCGCAGCTCGATGACGCAGATTTCCGGCGGGCAAAAGAGCCGCATCTGCGGCGCGCTGCCGCGCTCCATACCGACCCCGCGCGAGACGTGAACGGGCGTGCCGCTGACGTTGTGCAGGCCTCCTGCGGCGAGCCAGGGCGGAACGCTGCTCAGGCGCACGAGAGGTGGCAGCCACGGGAGACGGATCTGGCCGCCGTGAGTGTGACCGGCCAAGATGAGGTCGGCGCGCACCGCAGGTGCGAGCGCCAGGGCAAAGTCAGGGGCATGGCCGGCCACGACGCAGCGGTCAGCCGACCCTGCTTGGCTCATCAAGGCCTCGAGTCGGCCGCTGCGCGGCGACACGCTTGTCTGATAGCTCAGGCCGACGAGGGCCAGCGTCTCGCCCCCTGGCAGGCGGACCCGCACGACCTCGTCCTCGAGACAGCGCACGCCTAGGCCGTCGAAGAGGTGACGGTTGCGGCCATCGACGTTGCCCCAAGTCGCGTAGACGCCCAAGCGGGCGCGGAGCGGCCCGCTCTGCAGTAGTTCGCGCAGCTCGCGCAGGGCAGACGCACGCGTCGGGGTCAGCCGCTCCTGAACGTAGTCCCCGGTCAGAACGATCAGGTCCGGCTTGAGCGCGGCCGCTTCGTGCACTACGCGGCGCTCGAGCGCGCCGACTTGCCACACCTGCAAGTCGGAGATGTGCAGCAAACGGACAGGCCGCGTCAACGGCGGAGTGCTGGGATCAGCGTCTAGGATGTGGTGGCTGACGCGCAGGTCTCATGGGCCGTGATGGTAGCCTGCCCAGTAGAGCGCCAGCAGCAGTAGTGCGAGCGAGCCAAGGCAAATGGTGGTCGTGCGGCGCTTCGCTGCCGCAGAGGCGAACGTCAGAGCGACGACGAGCAGCAGGCCCTCGCCGAAGACCGCTTGCGCGAGGAAGCGCGTGAAGGCGAAGAGCGGATCGGGCAGCAAGTGCGCAGAGATCCAGGCAGCGGCAACGATCCCGGCTGCGCAGAGCGGGAGGTCGAACGCGAGGGAAGCCCAGCTGGCCCGGCCACCCGGCCGTGCCAGCAGCAGTCTGGCAATGCGCCGGCCAAGCCAGAGTAAGGCCGCGGCAGCGACGAGGTGGAAGGCGCAGGCGATGGTCCAGAACTCGCGGCTCATTGGGCTCCCTCGCGCTCGGCATATGCGGCGCCCGAAGTGAATTCGGGCGCCGCTGTCATGCGGGGGCTCCCGCCCCCCGAACCCCGGTCCCGAAACCGACCGCCTTCCGACGCCACGTATATCATCCGCCGTTGTGGCTGTCGCGCCAAGTAGGTCGCGGTCAGGTGCGAGACGTCGCCTTGCGCTCACGCGGCAGGCGCAAACAACGGCGCAACGTCCATGTAGATCTTGTACAGGGAGATCACAGTCCCGCGCCGTTCGAACACGTCCACAAAGGGCAGCGTTACACTCGTCCCGTCCTTACGGGTGTACGTCACGCGGCCTTCCACGACCACGGCATCTGGCGTGCTCCATTCGCTGAGTAGCTCGTGCTTCAGGCCAGCGATGGCTGAGAAGAAGCCGGCCACGGCCGCCTCGACGGCCGCGCGTCCTCTGGCCTCCGGTTGGTTCGCGAAGCGGAAGACCCCGTCCTCGCTCAGATAGCCCGCAAAGGCACGCGCATCCATCTTGTCGATCGTCGTGAACAACTGCCGCACCCAATCGCTGATCTTCATGGTCT
>Ga0302323_100005260_pt1 | contig 10581 bp, 6 predicted proteins | sample Fen_T0_3_FD_201950 | JGI IMG/M metagenome (GOLD analysis project Ga0302323, IMG submission 201950) | Peat permafrost microbial communities from Stordalen Mire near Abisko, Sweden - Fen_T0_3 | ecosystem: Environmental > Terrestrial > Soil > Wetlands > Permafrost | place: Sweden: Abisko... | reverse complement strand
TTCGATGAGTAGACAGGCTGCAATTTTATAAAATCGATTGCCGCCTGGATTCTTACTAACTCCTCATTCGATAATGCTTCGGTCTGCAGGCGTCTGCGATAATGATGCAGCCTTCTCAGGAGATATACGGTCTCTACGACCTTAGTACTAACAATAAGGGCGGTAAAGATACCGATAAATATATATATTAATCCTAAATTCATGGAGAATCAGATTTTAGCCCTTAGCACATTTGGAGGCGTTCCAGAGTACACGAAATCTCGGCCAATTTTGATCGGCCGTTAGGGATGGCGCTCAACAGGTACAAAGCTTTGGCGATTACTCCTCGCGATGCCTTTCCGATTTCCTCGCCAAGATGAGCCAAGCTACTCGCAAGGTTAAATGCGCCTCCACCGAATTTCGAATTTCGGGCACTTGAAGCGCAGTTGAGAGTTTTTCCTATGGGTGACACGCCTTATTTGTTGATTGCGTTCATTGTATTTGTCAATCGATCTATGTTAATTTTAGTTAACATCTTAGTATGCAGCAGCTTATTATTTATAATTATTTGCAGTGTTCGCGCTAAGAACCAACCGAAAGGTTAAAAATCACCGTTGCTAGGCACCTGGGCGTATCGCGCGGCTCGCTCCCACAAACGCCCGAGGTCGATCACCTTTTCCACGTATTTACGCTGCGAATTGCCACCGCCAAATCTAACAAGAAAAGGCGCACCTTTTTTGGCGCGCCTTGGAAATTTCACCAGGTGAAATTATTTACCTACATCACGAGGTTACGGTAGATCGGTCGTGCCCATCAAATAACGATCGGCTTCACGGGCAGCGCCGCGGCCTTCGTTGATGGCCCAAACGACAAGGCTCTGGCCACGGCGGCAATCGCCAGCGGCAAAGATACCTTTGATGTTGGTTGTGTACTTCTCGTGTTCGGCCTTGATGTTGGTTCGGGCGTCGCGCTCAAGCTTGAGTTCATCGAGGATCGCTTGTTCCGGCCCAACGAAGCCCATAGCTAGAAGCACGAGGTCGGCGGGAATGGTCTTCTCGGTGCCGGCTTGTTCAACCGGGACGAACTGACCTTTGTCGTTTTTGTCCCATTTTATTTGAACGGTCACGAGTTCCTTCACGCGACCTTCTGCGTCGCCGATGAATTTCTTCACCGTGGTAAGATAGGTGCGCGGATCAGCGCCTTGTTTAGCGGCGGCTTCTTCCTGACCGTAGTCGACCTTGAGGGTCTTGGGCCATTCGGGCCAGGGGTTGTCCGCGGTGCGTTCCAGCGGAGGTTTCGGGAGAATTTCGATCTGGACTACGCTCTTGCAGCCCAGACGGATTGAGGAGCCAACGCAGTCAGTGCCGGTGTCGCCACCGCCAATGACTACGACATGTTTATCCTTGGCTGTGATCGCGGAGGACGTGGGATTACCGGCCAGCACGGCTTTGGTCGTGCTGGTGAGGTACTCGATCGCGAAGTGCACGCCCTTGAGGGCGCGGCCTTCAATCGGAAGATCGCGCGGCTTGGTCGCACCGGTGCAGAGGACAGTTGCGTCGTATTCTTTGAGGAAGATCTGTGGCTCGACGTTGTCGCCAACGTTGGCGTTGCAGATAAACTTAACGCCTTCCTGCTCGAGCAGCTTCACGCGGCGCAGCACGACTTCTTTTTTGTCGAGCTTCATGTTCGGGATGCCGTACATGAGGAGGCCACCGGGGCGATCAGCGCGTTCGAAAACGGTGACGGTGTGACCGGCTTTGTTAAGTTGAGCGGCCGCGGCGAGGCCGGCGGGGCCAGAGCCGATCACAGCGACTTTTTTGCCGGTGCGGGTTTTTGGAGCCTCAGGCAAAACCCAACCTTCTCCCCAGCCTTTGTCGATGATCGCAGCTTCGATGGTCTTGATCGCGACGGGCGGGCTGATAATACCAAGTGTGCAAGAACCCTCGCAAGGGGCTGGGCAAACGCGACCGGTGAACTCTGGGAAGTTGTTCGTCTTGTGCAGACGATCCAGCGCTTCGTGCCAAAGACCACGGAAAACGAGGTCATTCCACTCGGGGATGAGATTATGGACCGGGCAGCCAGCGGCCATGCCGCTAATCAGTTTGCCCGTGTGGCAAAACGGTATGCCGCAATCCATACACCGCGCGCCTTGGGTACGCAGTTTCTTTTCCTCCATGTGGTGGTGGAACTCGTTCCAGTCACGCACGCGTTCAAGCGGCGGCCGGTCGACGGGAATTTCGCGCAGGTACTCGATGAATCCAGTTGGTTTGCCCATGGTGGAGGAGAATTTTTTTAACCGCTAATAAGCGCTAATGGACGCTAATTTCTGGAGGGAAATTGGCTTCGTCGATCAGCAGAATGGTTTGATTTATAAGCGTGGATTAGCGGTTCAAAACGGATGTTAGTTGCCGCCAACGCGGGAGAGGTCGCGGGAGTTTTCTTCGAAGGCGGCCATGATGGCTTCTTCGCCGGTGAGACCCTGTTCGTGAGCCTTCTTGATACAGGCGAGCATGCGCTTGTAGTCCTTCGGCATGATCTTGACGAACTTCGGCACCATCGTGCCCCAGTTGTCGAGAACCGTCTTGGCGCGCGTGCTCTTGGTGTAGGTGAGATGGTTTTCAACGAGCTTGCGGACCTCGGCGATTTCCGCCGCATCTTCAAGCTTCTCGACGCCGACCATCTGGTTGTTGACGCGTGTCTTGAAGTCGCCCTTTTCGTCGAGCACGTAAGCAACGCCACCTGACATACCAGCGCCAAAGTTGCGGCCAGCAGGGCCGAGGATAACGACGCGGCCGCCCGTCATGTATTCGCAACCATTGTCGCCAATCGCTTCGACGACGGCGTTGACGCCAGAGTTGCGGACACCGAAACGCTCGCCGGCCATGCCACGAATATAAACTTCGCCCGCAGTCGCGCCGTAGAGAGCGACGTTGCCGACGATCATATTTTCCTCAGGCACAAACGTGGCATTTTCAGCTGGGAAGACAGCAATCTTGCCACCGGAAAGACCCTTGCCGAGATAGTCGTTGGCATCACCTTCGAGCTGGAAGCTCATGCCCTTTGGCACGAATGCGCCAAAGCTCTGGCCAGCGGAGCCCTTGAAGTGAATGCGAATAGTGTCCTCGGGCAGGCCCTTCGGACCGTATTTCTTCGTGATCTCGCTGCCGGTAATGGTGCCGACGACGCGGTTGACGTTGCGGATCGGCAGTTCAGCAACAACTTTCTCGCCACGCTCGATCGCGGGTTTGCAGATGTCGAGGAGCGTCGTGAGGTCGAGCGACTTGTCGAGGCCGTGGTCCTGCTGCATCGAGCAGAAGCGGCCAACCGATTCCGGCATATCCGGCTGATAAAGGATGTTGGTGAGGTCGATGCCCTTGGCTTTCCAATGGTCAACAGCCTTCTTGGGTTCGAGGCGCTCGGTATGACCGATCATTTCCTCGATCGTGCGGAAGCCCAATTGAGCCATGATCTCGCGAACTTCCTCGGCGATGAACCGCATGAAGTTGACGACATGCTCGGGTTTGCCGGTGTACTTCTCGCGCAAACGCGGGTCCTGGGTGGCAACGCCAGCAGGGCAGGTATTCAGATGGCAAACGCGCATCATAATACAGCCGGTGGCGACGAGCGGAGCGGTCGCAAAACCAAATTCTTCCGCACCGAGCAACGCGGCCATGACGACGTCGCGGCCGGTCTTGAGCTGACCATCGGTTTCGACGGCGATGCGGCTGCGAAGATTATTTAGGACGAGCGTCTGGTGTGTCTCAGCAAGGCCGAGTTCCCAGGGCAAACCAGCGTGTTTGATCGAGGTTTGCGGAGAAGCGCCGGTGCCACCGTCGTGGCCGGAGATGAGGACGACGTCGGCGTGCGCCTTAGCGACACCGGCCGCAATCGTACCGACACCCACTTCAGCTACCAGCTTAACGCTGATGCGGGCGAAGCGGTTGCCGTTCTTCAAATCGTGGATGAGCTCGGCGAGATCTTCGATCGAGTAAATGTCGTGGTGCGGCGGGGGCGAAATGAGACCAACGCCAGCAGTCGTACCACGGGTCTTGGCGACCCACGGATAAACCTTGGTGCCGGGCAGCTGGCCGCCTTCACCGGGCTTCGCGCCCTGGGCCATCTTGATCTGGAGCTCGCGGGCGTTGACGAGGTATTCGCTCGTGACGCCGAAACGACCGGAAGCGACCTGCTTGATGGCAGAATTCTTCGAATCGCCGTTGGGCTCGAGAATGTAACGCGCCGCATCTTCGCCGCCTTCACCGGTGTTGGACTTACCGCCTAGGCGGTTCATGGCGATGGCGAGCGTTTCGTGTGCTTCTTTGCTGATAGAGCCATACGACATGGCACCCGTCTTAAAGCGTTTCACGATCTTCTCGACGGAGTCGACCTCTTCGATCGGAATCGCGGTGGAAGCCTTGAAATCGAGCAGACCACGCAACGTGCAGAGATTCTTCGACTGGTTATCGATGATCGAGGAATAATCCTTAAAGGTCTTATAGCTGCCAGTGCGGACCGCCTTTTGCAGACGGTGAATCGACTCGGGATTGAAGAGATGGAATTCACCATCGTCGCGCCACTTGTACTGGCCGCCAGCGGGGAGAACTTGTCCGTTGACCGCACGCTCGGGGAAAGCCGCGTGATGACGGGCGAGAACTTCCTGCGCGATAACGTCGAGACCGATGCCACCGACGCGTGAAGGTGTCCAAGTAAAGTACTGGTCGATGACGTCCTGGCGCAGGCCAACCGCTTCGAACACTTGCGCGCCGCGGTAGCTCTGGATAGCGGAAATGCCCATCTTGGACATGACCTTGATGACGCCCTTGGAGGCAGCCTTGACGAAATTCTTGCAGGCGGTCTTGTGCTCGGTATCGGGCAGGAGGCCGTCTTGAATCATGCCATCGATCGTCTCGAAAGCGAGGTACGGGTTGACTGCACTGCAACCATAACCAATCAATAGCGCGAAATGGTGCACTTCGCGGGCCTCGCCCGTTTCGAGTACAATGCTGATACGGGTACGCAGACCTTCGCGAATTAGATAATGATGCAGACCAGCCACTGCGAGCAGCGACGGGATCGGAGCAAACTCCTTGGTAACGCCACGGTCGCTAAGAATGAGGACGGTGACTTCCTCTTCCTCGATCATGCGGCGAGACATGAGGCAGAGCTCTTCGAACGCTTTGGCCAACCCCTTCTCACCACGGGTCACGCGGAAAAGGATCGGCAACACGCCAACCTTGAAGCCCGGGCGATCGAGGCGACGGATTTTAGCAAACTCCTCATTGGTCAGAACCGGCCACTTCAGCTCGACACGACGAGCAGCACCGGGTTGTGCAACCAAAAGGTTGCCTTCCGAGCCCAAGCGGGTTTCGGCTGAAGTAATAATCTCTTCGCGGATACAGTCGATCGGCGGATTGGTAACTTGCGCAAAGAGTTGCTTGAAATACTCAAACAAAAGACGCGGCTTGTTCGACAACACGGCCAGAGGAGCGTCGTTGCCCATCGAACCAGTCGCCTCGATACCATCCTTCGCCATCGGCGTGAGGACGATGCGCTGATCTTCGAAGGTGTAGCCAAAGGCAACCTGGCGGTGTAACAACGTATCGTGGTCCGGCTGCGGGACCTCCGGAGCGGCGGGCAAATCTTCCAGATGGACGAGATGCTCGTTGATCCACTCGCGGTAGGGACGTTCGGCAGCGAGCTTAGCCTTGATTTCTTCGTCTTCGACGATGCGGCCTTGCTCGGTATTAACTATGAAGATACGGCCAGGCTGAAGACGACCTTTCCGCTCAATGCGGTCGGCGGGAATGTCGAGCACGCCGGCTTCGGACGCCATAATGACGAGCCCGTCTTTAGTAACATAGAAACGGGAAGGACGCAGGCCGTTACGATCGAGGATCGCGCCGATGGACTTGCCGTCGGTGAAGGCAATCGAAGCGGGGCCATCCCACGGCTCCATCAGGCAAGAGTGATATTGATAGAAGGCCTTGCGCTCATCGCTCATGCTCTCGTGGTTGGACCACGGCTCGGGGATCATCATCATGACCGCGTGCTCGATGGGACGGCCGGCAAGATAGAGGAGCTCAAGGGTGTTATCGAACATCGCCGAGTCAGAACCGTTCGGATCGACGATCGGAAGGATCTTTTTGATGTCCTCACCGAAAAGCTCGGATTCAAAAAGTGCTTCGCGGGCGTGCATCCAATTGATGTTGCCGCGGAGGGTGTTGATCTCGCCGTTGTGGGCGACGTAGCGATACGGATGAGCACGATCCCAGCTCGGGAATGTGTTTGTGCTGAAGCGCGAATGCACAAGTGCCAGCGACGTCTCCATCGCGGGGTTTTGCAGATCGGTGAAATACGTCGCGAGCTGCGTCGTTAGCAGCATGCCTTTATAGACGATGGTTCGGCACGAAAGGCTCGGCAGATACCAGTACTCGGCGCCATCCATCGTGGAGGTGCGGATCTCGCTGTAGGCGCGCTTGCGGATAACGTAGAGCTTGCGTTCGAAAGCGAGGTCTTCGGTCAGGTCTGCACCGCGCTGGATGAAGGCCTGGCGCATGTAAGGCTCGGAAGCCTTGGCGGTCTCACCGAGTGAAGAATTATCAGTCGGCACGGTGCGCCAACCAAGGAAGGTCTGGCCTTCGGATTGGACGATCTGCTGAAAACGCTCTTCGAGGCGACGGCGCTTGGTTTGGTTTTTCGGGAGAAAAACAATGCCGACGCCGTACTCGCCTGCAGCGGGCAACGCGATGCGAGCCTTCTTGCTCGCTTCGGCGAAAAACGCGTGCGGGATCTGCATGAGCACACCTGCACCGTCACCGGTGTTGGGCTCACTGCCGGCGGCGCCGCGGTGATCGAGGTTTTCCAATACCTGAATCGCCTGTTTCAGGATCTGGTGCGATTTGCGACCCTTCATGTCGACGACAAAGCCGACGCCGCAAGCGTCGTGCTCGAAGAACGGATCATAAAGCCCCTGCTTTTTCGGCAAGCCGAGCTGGCGTGCTGGGGCGCTCTGGGTGCTATCGCTTCTGCTGTGCATTCTGGCCATACCGTGCGGTGTTAAAGGGTGGGTCAATTAGTAAAGCTAAAATTTTCGGAATGAGTAAAACGGCTGATTCAGCTTAAAAGAAAAAGGTGCGTAAATGCCGTGCGCGGACGGAGTCTTTAGGTGGTAAATCGTGTGGAAGGTGTCGCAGCCGCGAACACGCAAAAAAGCCGACCCTTATTGAGGTCGGCCCGTGCATTTTGGCTTTCGTACGAGCGTCCTCAGTTTAGAAGAAGCGAATTGTTTTAGTGGCCATATTGGCATGCTCGTCATCCGAGCAACCGGCGTTGGTGATCGCTTCGGCGGCGGCGGCATTCGGTTTTACCAAGTCGTTGGACAAAAGGTAGTTTTCCACCTCCTCGCCCGACACGTCCGCCAGCATGACTCCGTCAACTTCGACACAGGGCGAAAGCGGTTGACCGGACTTCTGCACCATCTCCGCATAATTGGCGCGGTTGTTGATGATGTCGATGTCCTCATAAGCGAGGTTGTACTTGCTCATGATGGCACGGACGCCATTGGACCAGCCACAGCTGGGCTTCAAATATGCTTTGATCTTCATGTGAATAATCGAACGTACGGACAAAAGTCGCGCAACTTATAGGAACGATTTTTTGGCAATCAATAGAAAGTTTCATGAGTTTTCTACGTGAAAGCTCGCACTCTGCTTCTTCGCGGTCAGCGGGCAAAGTGATGTCACTTGTGCTGCTGAACAAAGGTTGTTTGTCCTATGTAAGCTTTTTCGCCTAGCCGCGCAGGCGCAGATTCATCTAAATCGCGCATAATGAAAGTCCTTGTGACCGGCGCCGCCGGCTTCATCGGTTACCACGTCTCGCGCCGACTGGCGGAAAGCAAGCGCTGTGAAGTCCTCGGTATCGACAACGTCAACGAGTACTACTCCGTCGAGTTGAAGCGCGCTCGCTTAGCGGAACTCGAAAGAGTCGAAGGTTTTCGCTTTCTCAAAAGCGACTTCAGCGACGCCGCTGCATTCAACGGACTTTACGCACATTTCAAACCCGACTACGTCGTCCACCTCGGCGCCCAAGCCGGCGTGCGCTACAGCACAGAAAACCCTGCCGCTTACGTACAGAGTAACATTACCGGCTTCCTCAATGTCCTCGAGGCCTGCCGCGCGCATCCGCCAAAACATCTCGTCTTCGCGTCGTCGAGCAGCATCTACGGCGCGGGCGCCAAACTACCCTTTTCCGAAGATCAAATTACGGACCAACCAATCTCGTTTTACGGAGCCACCAAAAAAAGTAACGAACTGATGGCTTATAGTTACGCGCACCTGCACAAACTGCGCATCACTGGCCTGCGCTTTTTCACGGTGTATGGCCCGTGGGGCCGGCCCGATATGTCGCCCATTATCTTCGCAAAATCGATCTCCGAGGGCAAAACGTTAAAGCTCTTCAATGAAGGCAAATCTCTTCGCGATTTCACCTACATCGAAGACATCGTCGACGGCATTCTTAAAGTTCTGCTTTATCCTTCAACCGAACCACTCATTCCGCCCTACCAAGTCTTCAATCTTGGCCATCACCGCCCAGTTGAGATGCGGCTTTTCGTTCAGATGCTGGAAAAACTTCTCGGGCGCACCGCACAGATTGACCTCCTTCCACCCCAAGCTGGTGATCTGCCTGAAACCTGTGCCAGTATCGACCGCGTCCGCGCCGCCGTCGGCTTCGAGCCGAGAACCTCGCTTGACGAAGGCCTGCGCCAGTTCGTGGATTGGTTCAAAGGTTATTACAAACTTTGAGTCTGGAGCCCTAAGAGCCACGTGTTTTTTAGTGTGACAATTCGTAAATCTATGCCCTCTGCGCCCTCAGTATGAAAACCATTCTCCTCCTCGTTTGCTCCAACATCTTCATGACGCTCGCGTGGTATGGGCACCTGAAATTTAAGTTTCTCGAGGGCAAAACCATGCTCGTCGTCATCCTCGTCTCGTGGGGAATAGCCTTTTTCGAATACTGTCTGATGGTTCCGGCCAACCGTCTCGGCTACATGAGCGGCTCGTTCACCGGCTATCAACTCAAAGTCATTCAAGAGGTAATCACTTTAGGTGTTTTTGTCGTATTCGCCTGGTTCGTGCTCAAGGAACGTCTCACCTGGAACTACGCTGTGAGCTTTCTTTTCATCCTGCTGGCCGTCTACTTCGCCGCTGCGTTCAAAACAGGCGGCAATCAGTAGATATATCCAAACCGCCAGTCACCGTTAAAGTTTATTCGGCTGTTAAGCCGACCGAGCTGCCTTATCTGCCAGGTTCGTCTTTCGACGCCCGCGGAGAATGCGACGGACTCGCCAGCGTTGAGGTTTATTCACAATAAATCCCACGCACCGCGCAGCGCCGCAACGACAGGGATGCAGCTGCCATTCAGCATAGGGGAAACCGTAGTCAAATGTGATTTCCTCACCGGCTGCGATTTCTCGCCTTGCGATGATCCAGACGCGCCCGCGAATGGTCTCGGCCCGACAATTTGGCGCACAGGAATGGTTTATTAAACGAGCGATATTGCGTGTCGAACGGCCGTCGAGATCGTACTTTTTATTGAGATCGAAAATATAGACGCAATCATCGCCTCCGCGCCGTTGACGCTCCTTGCGTTGTTCCTCACGCCGACGCGCTTCCGCTTTCGTGATGCGTTCGCCAGTATATTCAACAACCCGCGTACCATCGGGAATGAGGCATCGCGCGTATACACCGCGGCCATGGATGGAAGATTGCCGCGAGCAGATCAAATCAATGGCGACGGTACGGGAACGTTTCCGGTGTTTGGTTGGTGGAAAAGCCATTTGTAAGGAATCACGGCTGACGCAGTTGCCTGCCTCAGCTCTGGCTTAAGCGCTTCTTTGGTGCTTCGAAATAGTTTGTGTGCGCCTGACGCAGGATATCCGGCAGACGGTCAGCAAAGGGGCTGCGTTTCAAACAAGGCGCAAGTGTTGCAGCGTCGACTTTCGCGGAATTTTGCCCCGGGAACCAGTGGTCTGCTTGCCCGAGAAGGTTGTAGCGCATTTTCGCCCAGGGCACCAGATCCAAACCTTGCCCATAGGCCCAAAGGCGCGCAATTTCCGCCACATTGATCTCGCCCGGTACATTCACGTAATACGGCAACCCTTCCGACCATTTCGCGCACCACTCGGCTCCGTGCACTTCGATCATCTGCGCGCGAAGCTTGGCCTCGATCGGAGGGACAAGTTTTGCGGCATTTTCGATCTGAGGGACGATGGCAACATGTTCGTCAAAATCCGATGGCCGCGAGACGCCAAGACTGAGCGTATGAATTTCCGGACGCGCAAAACAGAAGAGATCATTGAACTGCATCGGCGTGAAAGGCGCGGTCAGTTTGGCCATCAACGGCGGGCGATCCTGAAGTTTTCCGCCCTTGTCGTTAGGGCTAATGATAAACACGCCCATGTCATGGCGCCGCGCGGCGGCAATCGCCGACCAGTTGAGCTCGTTCACGAAATACCAGTGCAGGTTCACGTAGTCGAACTCACCGCTCTCGATTGCACTGAGGATAATGTCGGTCGTCGCGTGCGTTGAGAATCCGATGAACCGC
>Ga0302323_100005258_pt1 | contig 10584 bp, 9 predicted proteins | sample Fen_T0_3_FD_201950 | JGI IMG/M metagenome (GOLD analysis project Ga0302323, IMG submission 201950) | Peat permafrost microbial communities from Stordalen Mire near Abisko, Sweden - Fen_T0_3 | ecosystem: Environmental > Terrestrial > Soil > Wetlands > Permafrost | place: Sweden: Abisko... | reverse complement strand
AATCCGTCCCATCTCCTGAACGTCCGCGCCGCGAATATGAGCGCCTTCCCCGACGACCCCGATCATTTCTGGCAATGGCTGCTCGCCAACAAGCTGGCAGCCGACGGTTCGGATCCCTTCTGTTTTGTGTCTCGTCAGATCTACGGACGTTATATCGAAAGCCTGTTGCAGGGCCTCACCTACGGCAACAATCGTGAGCTCGAAATCATCAAGGCCGAATGTGTCGCCGTCACCCCCACGGCGGCGGGAGCAACCGCGACGCTGGCGGACGGATCCGGCATCTGCGCCGACGTCGTCGTATTGGCGACCGGAAACGAGACCGCCCAGACGCACCTGACCAATCTCCTGTACGCGAGCCCCTGGCAGGTTCCGGGCGAGGCGAGCATTCCCAGCGATGGACATGTCGTGATCCTCGGCGCCGGGCTGACGATGATCGACTATGTCCAATCGCTGTTGCGCGGCGGCCACCAGGGACCGATCACGGCAATCTCCCGTCACGGGCTTCTGCCCAAGTCGCATCGGTCCGTCGTGCCATTTCCGATCGATCGCGCCGACGTTCCCTTCGGGACCGACATCGCCGGGCTCGTTCGCTGGCTGCGCCGCATGATCCGTGCGGCCGACCAGCGGGGCTGCGGCTGGCGCAGCGTGGTCGACGGTCTGCGGCCGTTCACCCAGGAGCTATGGCAAAGTCTCTCCCTCCCGGCGCGGCGCAGATTCCTGCGTCATGCACGCTCCTGGTGGGACGTTCACCGCCATCGCATGGCGCCCGAGGTTGAAACGGTGATCGCCGACGCGATCGCGTCGGGACAGCTAACCATCAAGGCGGGCAAGGCTCAGTCGATCGAAAGCCGTGGCAACGCGGCGCTCGTGACATTCCGGCGGCGCGGAAGCCCGGCGACGGAGACCATGTCGGCCGTTCGCATCGTCGATTGCACGGGCATCAATCCGGTCCCGCACAACACGACCAATCCGGTGCTGCGCAGCCTGTTCGACAACGGACTTGCCAGGGTCGATCCCCTGGGGCTCGGCCTGGACTCGACAAGTGATTGCGCGCTCGTCGATCAATCCGGCGAACCGTCCAGACGGATCTTCGCAATTGGGCCACTGACCCGCGCCGCCTTCTGGGAGATCATCGCCATTCCAGACATTCGTGCGCAATGCCATCGGTTGACGATCCATATCGCCGCCGTGCTTCAGGACAAATAGGCCGCCGCACCGACTGTGCCGATGCCCAGGCCCTCAGTTCGGACATGGCTGGTGTTGCGGAGGCCTCACAATCCGGTGCCCCTGGCGATGGCCGCGCTGAACGAGCGATCCACGACATCGGGCGCGTTGAGCTTCTGCTTGATCAGCCCGGTGCGCACATAGAGATCGATCGTCGTCTGCTCGTCCGCGACGACGGCATCGTCGATGGGCGCAATCCGGATTTTCGCACGCCGCAGCCAGTTCAGGGGAACGGCGGCCGGGATGTTCATCAGTTTCCCCCAGCTCTCGGCATAGCTGTCGACATGATCCTGCGACCAGGCCCTGGCCGCCGTCAGGCGCCGCACGAAATCCTCGAGCTCCGGCCGCTTGTCGCGAATGGCCGTGGGCGTCGCCACCTGAAAGCTGATGCCGGGAGTGAGTCCCTCGCCGGTGATGATCCGACGCGACTTGAACAGCACTTCCTCCTGGCTGACATAGGGCTCCCAGGTCGACCAGGCATCCACCGAGCCCTGGCTATAGGCGACCTTGGCGTCCGACGGCGCCAGAAAGACGATCTGGACGTCGTTCGCCGTCCAGCCCTTCGATTCCAGCGCGGCGAGAACCAATTGATGCCCGATCGAGCCGCGACCGGTGGCGATCTTCTTGCCGCGCAGATCATCGAAACTCCTGATCGCGGACTGGTCCGGAACGAGAATGGCAAGCCCCTCCTGCGACTGCCGGATCGCAGCAATCGCCTTGACCGGGACATTGGATGCCGCGGCGAACGTGAAGGGCGCATCGCCGACTAGACCGGTCTCGATCGCGCCCGCGCCCAGCGCTTCCAAGAGCGGCGCCGCAGCCGGGAATTCCTTCCACTCGATCTTGTACGGCACGTCATTCAGCACACCCGCGGCCTGCATGACGGCCTGCGCATTGCCCTTCTGGTCGCCGACCCGCAGCGTCGACTGCGCGAAGGCGTGCCCGGCGATGCCGAGCAGAAGTCCTGTTAGCAACAGACGTTTCATTCCGCAGCCTCTCCCTTGGCCACCTGACGCTGCGCGATCAGCTTGCGCGTCAATGGGATCAGTTCGCGGCCATAGTCGATGGCGTCGATCAGCGGATCAAAACCGCGAATCAGGAAATGCGAGATGCCGAGGTCGTAATAGTCGCCGAACACCTCGGCGACCTGCTCCGGCGTTCCGACCAGCGCGGTGGTGTTGCTGTTGGCACCGGTCAGCCTGGCGATCTCGGTCCACAGCCGCTTATCGACCCGGCTGCCCTGCTCGGCGATCGCCAGCAGGCGCCGCGCGCCCGCGGTGGCATGACCATCCGCAGGCTTGCGATAGCCGGTCTTGTCCTGCAGCGCGGTGGCGCGTTCGAGAATGGCCTGCGCCTTGGCCCAGGCATGCTCCTCGGTGTCGGCGATGACCGGCCGCACCGAGAGGCTGAAACGCGGCGCGGGCCGGCCATGCCTGGCCGCGGCGGCACGGACGCGCGCCGTCTGCTCGCGCACCTGCGCATAGGATTCGCCCCACAACGCGAAGGTATCCGCATGTTTGCCGGCCACCTCGATGGCGGCATCCGAGGCGCCACCGAAATAGATCCGGATGCCCTCGGGCCGATACGGCTTCACCTGCGCGAAGCCGTTCTCGACCTGATAATATTTGCCTGCATAGCTGAATGGCTTCTCGCTGGTCCATTCAGCGCGCACCACATCCAGGAACTCGCTGGTCCTGGCATAGCGCTCGTCCTTGTCGTCGACCGTATTGCCATCCTGCTTCAATTCCGTGGCGTTGCCGCCTGTGATGACATGTAGTGCAACCCGGCCGCGGGAGAACTGATCGAGCACGGCGAACTGCCGGGCGAGCAGCGTCGGCGCGGTGAAGCCGGGCCGTTGCGCGATCAGCACGTTGAGCCGCTGGGTCACGCCGAGGACATGCTGGGCGACCTGCAGACTATCCGGCGAGGTCGAATGGAAGGCGAGCAGCGCGCGGTCGAAGCCGGCATTCTCATGCGCCTTCGCCACCGTCTCGATATGGATCGGATCCAGCACCGGGCCGTTGCGAACGATGGTCTCGGACGAATTGTTGTTGCTGATGAAGCCGATGAACTCGATGGACATGGTGTCTCCTCTATTTGTCTCGTGATGTCGCGACTATCTAAGTCCGAGCGCGGAACGGCCGAGGGACACCCGCGTCGCATCATCCTGCGGCGTATGCACCCGTCCGCACAGCACGTCGCGATAATGCCGCTGCAAGGCATTGGTGCGGCTGAGCCCGTGATTGCTCGACAGCGACAACGCATCCTCGACGGCGGCGACCGCGTTATTCGTTACGGTGAGCTTGACGACGTTGGCTTCGGCGGCGCTGAGCTGAACGCCCTCGTCGAAATCACCAGCAAAGCCGTCGATCAGACGCGCATTCGCGATCAACCGCGCCTCGATCCCGCCGAGGATCTCCTGCGCGCGCGACAGGCTCGCTAGCGGCGCGCCGAGATTGGCCGGAACGCGATTTTTAAGAAACTCGACCAGCCAGTCGCGCGCGGCGTGCGCGATCCCGTCATAGATCGCCGCGACGAAGATGCCATGGACCGTTGCCTGCGTGACATCGGGTGTGCGCCAGTCGTCCGGCTTGCGCAAGTCGATCTCGTAGTCGAGCGGAAACACCACGTCGTCGAAGATGACGTCATGGCTGCCGCTGGCGCGCAAGCCGAGATGGTCCCAGGTCTCGACGATGCGCGTTCCCGGCAATCCCGCCGGCACCAGAAAACTCCCGACGCGGGTGTCCGGCTCGTCGGTCCTGGCCCAGACTGCGTACCATTTCAGGATCGGCGCCCCGGTCGAATAGATCTTTCGGCCGGTCAAGCGCCAGCCGGTCTTGGTGCGCCGTGCGATCGCCGCCGGAAGTCCACCCCGGGCCGGTGATCCCAATTCCGGTTCGACCCGCAATGCATTGATCAGCGCAACGCCCTCGACCGACTCCCTGGCGAGCTTGCGGACCAGATGCGCGGGCCACTGCGCGCTTCGCGCCATGACGAAATGCTGGATGTAGTGCATCGACAACACCAGCGCCGTCGAAGGATCAGCCCTGCCCAGGATGCGCAGCACCCGGGCAATGGTCCGGGCGCCCGCTCCTGCGCCGCCAAGTGCCGCGGGTACGGTCAGCGACAGCAGCCCGGCGTCCGACAGTTCCACGAAATTCTCAAAGGGAAAGCTCGCATCCCGGTCATGCTTTGCGGCGCGTTCGGCGAAGCGTCCCGCCAGACCGGAGGCGCGCACGACAATCTCGGCCTCGCCGAGCGGGACCGCCGGCCTCGCCGCCGCGCTCGCGATCGATGTCACCATGTGGCGTCCAGTCCCAGCAGGCCGAGAATCTCCTTGCGTAGGCCGACGAGATAGGGATCGCCGCGATGCCGCGGATAGGCCCGGTTGACCGCAATGTCGGCCTTGATGCGTGCCGGCCGGTCGCTCAGGATGATCACGCGATTGGCCAGGAACAGCGCCTCCTCCGCGTCATGGGTGACCAGCAGGGTCGTGAAGCCCTTGCGTTGCCACAGCGCGACGAGTTCGGCCTGCATGGTGATGCGCGTCAGCGAGTCGAGCTTGCCGAGCGGCTCGTCGAGAATGAGGACTTTCGGATCGTTCACCAGCGCGCGCGCCAGCGCCACGCGCTGCGCCATGCCGCCGGACAATTGATGCGGATAGGCGTTGCGAAACGCCGCAAGCCCGACCAGTTCGAGCGCCGCATCGACCCGCGACCGCTGGCGCTTGAGGATGCCCTGTGCCTCGAGGCCGAGCGCGACATTGTTCCAGACCGAGCGCCAGGGAAACAACGTCGGGTCCTGAAACACCACAACCCGCGAGGGATGCGGCCCCTTGATGTGGACGTCGTCCTCCCGCAGCACGCCTGAACGCGGCGGTTCCAGGCCCGCGATCAGGCGCAACAGCGTGGACTTGCCGCAACCGGATGGCCCGAGCAGCGCGACGAACTCGCCCGGCTGGACCGAGAGGCTGACATCCTCCAGGACCGGAAGCGCGGCCCCGTCGATATCGAACGCATGGCTGACGTGCTCGATGCCGAGCGCGGCACCCACCGCCGGATAGATGATCGGCTCAGCTGTGGCTAGCGCTACCATTTGACGACACCCTTCTGCCAGACCAACAGATGATCGCGCACCCGGAACAGCAGCGTGATCGCGCCAGAACACAGCAGCGACATCACGATCAGCGCGGCATACATGTTGGCGTAGGCGGCCCAGCCCTGCGCCCATTGCAGATACCAGCCGAGGCCGGCCTTCACGCCGATCATTTCCGCGACGACCAGCACGGCGAACGAGGAGCCCAGTCCCATGAATAGGCCGACGAAGACGTGCGGCAAAGCCGCAGGAATCGCCACCTTCAGGACCAGGAACGAAGGCTTGGCGCCGAGCGTCCGGGCGACATCATAGTAGGCGTTGCTGACGCTGGCGACGCCGGACCACGTCAGCACCGTGACCGGGAAGCCGGTCGCCAGCGCGATCAGGAAGGTGCTGGCGCTCCAGCTCGACGGGAAGGTGAAGAACGCAATCGGCAGCCAGGCCGTCGCGGGCAGCGGTCCGATGAAACGCAAGACCGGGTGAACCCAGTAACCGACGCTGCGCGACCAGCCGATCGACACGCCGGTTAGGAAGCCGACCAGCGCGCCAATCACGTAACCGCCGAGCTGCAGCTTGACCGAGGCAAACACGCTGTCCAGCAGCTTCGGCAGATCGTCGGTGTAGACCTCGATGATCGCCTGCGGTGGCGGAAAGAACGGCAGCGGCAGCCAGGCGAATTTGGCGGTGGCCACTTCCCAGAGCGTCACAAAGGCTCCGAGCACCAGCAGCCACGGCACGCGCTGGCGCAAGCCGGTCCCGACCTTGCCGAGGTGGTCGGCGCCGAGTGCCCCCAACAGGGTCAGTGCGGCGATAACAAAGCCCGCGATGCCGAGCGAGCGGGTTTGCGACCAGTCGCCGCGGTCCTCCCAATGCAAACACGCCAGCCCGAATGCAACCCACACGGCGGCGGCTGCGATGCCTGGGCCGGCCACGCGCAGCCAGCCAACACTATCGCGTGCCCTCGACGTCGATTGCCCCGCCTCCGCCGCGATCGCGTCAGACAGCGAATATGTCGACATAGATTCGCTCCGCGAATTTGGTCGTATCCGTGCCCGGCTTGAACACCGACACCGTCTTCAGATCGTCCGCGTAGGCCTTGAGTTCACGCTTGAGCTGGTCGCCGACGGGGTGGTGATGATGGGTGTGATAGCGGACCATGCCTTCGAGATCGGCCAACGAGGCGGCCTTCGGCGCATAGGGCTGGAACGATTGCGCCGCCTTCACCGGATTCTGCGAGGTGAACATTGCCGCGTCGAGCAGCGCCTGGGTCACGGCGCGCGCCACAAGCGGCTCCTCGCGCACCAGGCTGCCGCGCAGACCGAGAATGCAGCAGGTCATGTCCCGGTATGGGCCATCGAGGTTGGATGCGACTTCCTTGTAGGCGCTGTCCTTCAGCCAGAGATAGGCGAGCGGATCCGACGACAGGAACGCCTGGACTTCGCTCTTCTCGACGGCGAGGTTGAGAAGATTGCCGGGATAGGCCCGCCAATCAACATCCTTGTTCGGATCGATGCCAAGCTTGGCGAGCTGGATCGAAAAAAAGTTCTTGTCCGGTCCGGCCAGATCGCCGACCGCGACGATCTTGCCCTTGAGATCGGCGAGCTGGTTCACGCCGGAGTCCGTCCGTGACAAGACGCGCATGCAGCCGCCATGGGTTCCCGCGGCGATCTTGACGTCGAAGCCTTGTTCCAGCGGCTTTAGCCAGCGCAGCGCCATGCCGAGACCAGCATCGCTCTTGCCGGTCGCGATCGCTTCCAGCAATTGGTCTGTCGAGCCGCTGTAATTGACCAGCTCGACATCGAGGTTCTGCCTCTGGAAGAAGCCGTTGTCGATGGCAACGGGCACCGGGGCCAGGCACACCGCGCCGGCGTTCCAGGACAGCTTCAGCTTGCGCGGCGCGCCGGTGAGCACGGGCGCGTCCGACGCCGTCCTGCAGATCGGGAACTCGGACAAGTCGATCGGCGGAGCGGCGCGGAGCGACAGCGCCTGCGCACCCAACGCACCCAGCGGGCCTGCAAATGCAGCAGCCGCTCCGGCCTGAAGCAGGCGTCGTCGATCGAGCCCCGATGGCCGTAGTTTTCGCTCGTCGCTCATCAACAACCTCCTCTGCGGCCACAGCTCCGCCGACGCCCAATCGCATTACGATTGTGTGCTTGCCCTATTGAGCTACTATGCCAGATCAACCGTTCGCGGCCTCGCGCCGCTGAAATCTCACGCGCAAATCATGCGGCGCGAACCCGCCATCGTCAATAAAATGGAATTTCGAATGTCACCGCCGCCACAGTGATTATCTCCACGATTGGCTTGCAGAGCGATGAAAACCGTTTGGGCGTCGCGCGACCGCGCGCACGTGTCAGCATCGACTCACGTGAGGGCGATTCAATCGACACAGCGCACAGCGACGTCTTCATTCCAAGACGACACGACGATCGACAGGTTTGTTGTTCGGCTGCCATCGAATTCAGTCAGTCATTTCATTGACTGCGAGGCGCGCATTTCTAGACTCATCTCAACTGCCTGCAAACGCAACCCTGCGGACAGGAAAACCGAGGCCAGACACGGCGTCAACTCCAACTAGTAACGGAACCGCAGGAGGAGGACGGTGCCGAAGCGATCCTCGGCGCATGATGCGAAACCAACCCCAGGTCTTTTGCGCTGGATGCTGCGAACCAACCAGTTTTCGTATTCGAGGCGGCGAATGCCTCCACCGCCGAGGCGCTTGTCCAATCATCACGATTCGCTAGGGCCCTCGCCGATTTCTGCGAGAAGCGACGCCAAGCGTGGAATACGAACGCCGCATTGTCCACACGACCAGCGACGCCGGCGGAAGTCTCCTTCTTCAGAGAACGCGCGGCCGAATTTGCGGACGCCGGAGATCGGCTCATGGTGGCTCATATCTCCAAGGAATGATACTTCAACGAGGAGTCCCAGCACAAAATGCATCAGGCCGGATCACGGCTGGCCCGGCCTGAGACACCGCGCTGGACCGCCAGCTATTCCGCCGCAACGCCAAGGTCGAGCCTCGCCTGTGGCACCTCTCCGGTCACGACCGAGACGCGGTCGCCCCAACGCTCCTCCGGATAATAGTCCCACACGGCGTGATGCTGGCTGGCCCAGTTGTCCCAGATCAACAGCGAGTTCGGTTGCCAGTTCACGCGGGTCTGCAGCGCGAGCTGGCTCTCGACATGACGGAACAGCAACTGCAGAATCGCGTCGCTCTCCTTCCTTGTGAGTTGCACGATGTACGAGGTGAAGGAGGCGTTGACGTAGAGGAACTTGCGGCCGGTCCTGGGATGGGTGACGACCACCGGATGCTCCGACTGCGGATAGGTCTTTCCCGGATCGGGCTTCGCGCCATATCCCGCCGTCCATGCCTGCGAGCCATCATGGATCGCGGTCAGCCCACCCAGCAGCTGCTTGATCGGGTCGGACAGGAATTCATAGGCCAGATACATGTTGGCGAAGCCGGTGTCGCCGCCGAGCCGCGGCGTCCTGGTCACCCGCAGCAGCGAGACCGCAATCGGACTGGGGTCGCAGGACACGTCGGGATGCCAGCCGTCGCCCGCGGTGAAACGCGAGTTCTTGTCGGTCTTCCACGACAGGAACTCCGGATCGAATTCACCGTCATGACGAAACCGCGTGGCGGCCAGTTCATGGCGGTGCAATGACTTGCCGAAGCGCTGGGCGAAGCGCTTGTGGTCGTCTCGCGAATGTCCTGGTCGCGGAACACGATCGCTAGATTTTCGTCGAGCGCACGGCGGATCTCCGCGAACTGGGCTTCCGGCACATCCTTCGACAGATCAACACCCGTGACCTCTGCGCCGATGGTCGGGCCGAGTTGCCGCACCTTGATCGTGTCATAAGGCTGCCGCTCCTCCGTATTCCAGGCCTCGATCGCCAATTTGTCGTTGAAGTCCCTGTAGAAGCTCATCACTGTTTCCTTTCACATCACAAACGCATCAACAGCTGCAGATCCGCGCGTCCGGACCCGCCTCGTCAAATCCGGCGCGCGGTCCCACCGCCAAAGCGCCCCGCATTGAGCAGAGCGCGTGCCGCGATCTCGGCATCGCGTGCAGAGCCGAACTGACGGCCTTCGAGACTGTCGAACGTGCGCTCGGAGGAGAAGAAGCTGAAGCCGCGCTCGTCGCCTGTGACGATGCCGGCAGTACGGTTGTAGACTTCGATAATGTAGGCTCTGGACATGGGTGCTCGTTCGCCGACAAGACGGCGCTCCTGTTTCATGGTGATGCGAGGTGGACTACGACGCGGTCAGCAACAGGCGCCGGTCGCCGCAGAAAAGCAGCGGCCGGCAACGCGCTTGGGCGTACGACCTTCCATCTGCTTACTCGTTGTCATGCGATCGACCTTTGTCAGCGATTGACGTCGCCAAATATCCGATGCCGCGCCGATCTGGTCAATGAAATGGCAATTTCATTTTTGGCGCGCGACACCGGTTTCGTTTTGCGGCGTGACGCCGAAAGGGAACGGTCCGATTTTTGCTTCGGAATGGATCGCAACTGATGCAAGTAGCGTTCCGTCACCCAGTCGGAACATCGGTGCCCTCGATTCGCGTTTCGACAGAGGCGGTCGAAGTGACGGGCATCGATGAATTGCCCATCCACGGCGTCTCCTTGCCTTTATCCAACGGCCAGACCGGAACCCGGCCACGCTGTCGTTCGGCGATCGACTGGCGCGATCAATGGCGAGCTGCCATCGCGGATGTCGGCAGCCCGAAATGGATTTGCTGGCGTTGGCGCCGTTCGGAGAATGTTTCACTCCATTTGCCCCCATTTCTGAAATTGCCGTCAGCCTGCCCTTCCTGCAAATGCTATCGCATCACGCGGCCGGCTTGGGCCGACGCGATTGACGACCGCAATCCCATTCGCGAGAGGCAGACCATGTCGCCGACCCTGACCATCCTGCGCCGCATCGCTGTCGTCATGACCGCCGTGGTGGCAATGCTCACCCTGGCAAGACAGGCCGCAGCCGACGACATCAGGATCGGCTATCAGAAGTCGTCGACGCTGACCGCCATTCTCAAGACCAACGGCGAACTCGAGAAGGCGCTGACTCCGCTTGGGGTCAAGGTGTCATGGCACGAGTTCAGCAGCGGCCTGCCGCTGCTCGAGGCTGTCAATATCGGAAGCATCGATTTCGGCGCCGACGTGGCCGACACCGTGCCGATCTTTGCGCAGGCGGCCGGCGCCAGGCTCGCCTATGTCGCGGAGGAAGCCGCCTCACCGTCGGCCCAGGCCATCCTGGTGG
>Ga0302323_100005255_pt1 | contig 10587 bp, 8 predicted proteins | sample Fen_T0_3_FD_201950 | JGI IMG/M metagenome (GOLD analysis project Ga0302323, IMG submission 201950) | Peat permafrost microbial communities from Stordalen Mire near Abisko, Sweden - Fen_T0_3 | ecosystem: Environmental > Terrestrial > Soil > Wetlands > Permafrost | place: Sweden: Abisko... | reverse complement strand
GCTCCTCTCGCTCCCGGCGTGGACACCGGGCGCGTACGAGATCACGGATTTCGCCAAGTGGGTGTCGGACTTCACCCCGACGCGTGGTGGGCAGCCGCTCGAGTGGGACAAGCTCGACTACGACACCTGGCGCATTCGTACGGCGGGGCCGGGCCCGGTCAAGGTGTCGTTCAACTTCAAGGCCGATACCCTGGACAACGCGATGTCCTGGGCGCGCGATGAGTTCCTGCTGTTCAACGGCACCAACGTCTTCATGTACCCGGAGGGGCAGTCATTTGCCTTCCCCGCCACGGTGCGCATCAATACCGAGAGCGACTGGATTGTGGCGACCGGCATGACGACCGGCGGCACGAAGGACAACTATCGCGAGGGGAACTACCACGACCTGGTAGACATGCCGTTCTTCGTGGGTCGGTTCGATTACGACAGCGTGCAAGTTGAGGGCATCACCGTCCGTCTCGCGACGTATCCGGCCGGGAGCCTGTCGGGCACGCCACGCGCCGAGACCTGGACCCGCATCCAGAAGATGTGGCCGCCGATGGTCCAGGCGTTCGGGGACAAGCCGTTCAAGAACTACACGATCATGCAGATTGCCGACTCGAGCTACCAGGGCGCCAGCGGCCTGGAACACCAGAACTCGCATGTTGACGTGATCACGCCCCTTGCGCTCGGCAACCCGTTCCTCGACGGGCTCTACGCGCACGAGATCATCCATGCGTGGAACGTGAAGCGGCTTCGCCCGGCCGACCTCTACCCCTACCGCTACGACCGGTCGCAGCCCACGCCCTGGCTCTGGGTGAGCGAGGGCATCACGGACTACTACGCCGACCTCGTGCTGGTGCGGGCCCAGCTGGTCGAGCCCACCGGTTTTTTTGCGACCACGACCGGCAAGATCAACAACGTGAACTCGACGGCCCCGGTGGCACTCGAGGATGCGTCGCTCTCGACCTGGATCCATCCCACGGACGGCACCGGGTACATCTACTACGACAAGGGCTCGCTCGCCGGGCTGATGCTCGACATCATGATTCGTGATGCGAGCAACAACCGGCAGTCGCTCGACGACGTCATGCGGAGCGTCTACCAGAGTGCCTACAAGCATGACCGCGGCTTCACGGGCGACGAGTGGTGGGCGGCGGTCAGCAAGGCGGCCGGCGGCCAGTCGTTCAGTGACTTCAATCGCCTCTACATCGATGGCAGGGCACCTTATCCCTGGGACTCAATCCTGCCACTCGCGGGTATGCGGCTGAATCGCGAACCCCGCGTCGGCGTCCAGTCCGAGGCTGACAGCAATGGCGTCCGGGTGGTGGCCGTTGGGCAGGGTACCGCCGCCGCGCTCGCCGGCGTGAAGGCGGGCGATTACCTCGTGTCGGTGGGTGACGTTCCCGTCACGCCGGGGGCTGACTTCGGCCCCGCCTTCCGCGAGCTGTATGCCGGCAAGGCCGATGCACCGTTCGTCATCACGGTACGGCGCGGTACCGAGACGCTCAAGCTCGACGCGAAGGTGCAGCTCGGCAACTTGAAGGTGGAGGCCGACCCGAGCGCGAACGAAAAGGCAACCCGCATCCGGGACGGGATATTGACGGGAAAGACGGGATCGTAGCCTAGCGCTCGCGGTTGATACTGAGGATCACGATCGCCGGCGTCAGGGTCTGTCCCTGCGCCGGCGATTGCTGTATCCGGCGCACGACATCCATGCCTGATGTCACATGGCCGAAGGCGGCAAACCCCTGGCCGTCGGGGTTTCGCTTCCCGCCGAAGTCGAGTGCCGGCTGGTCGCCGATACAGATGAAGAAGTCCGAGGTGGCGGTATCGGGACCGCCGCGAGCCATGGAGACGGTCCCGTTGAGGTGCTTGAGCTTCGTGACGCTGGTGCGCTCGAGCGGAATCGGCGCGCGCTCCCCGGCATGCGCACTGTCGCGCCCTCCCTGGATCACCTCGATCTTCACCAGGTTGTTCGGCTGGTTGTCCGGCGTCACCGTCCGGTGGAATCGCCCGTTCGCATACATCCCGGCGTCCACGTAGCTGAGGAAATTGGCCGAGGTCACGGGTGCATGGACCGTGTCGACGATGACCACGATGTCGCCGAGGCTGGTGCTCACCCGGACCCGTGGTAGTTGTGCAACCGTGCAGGCTGGGACCAGGGCGACGATCGGGAGCGCCGTGAGGAATAAGATGCGTGCGCGCATATCAGGTTTCCACGAAGAGTGAGGAGAGCGCGTCGGCCGGCAGGCGGCGCCCGGTCTCGACCAGTCCGGCCAGTGCGGCGGCCTGGCCAAGAACAGACGCGGCGGTGGCGCCGCCCGCCCGAAGCTCCCGAATACCGGTGTCGCCTGCTGACTTGCTGAGCTTGCTGCCGTCCGGCTTGATGATGAGCGGGTGGTGCAGGAACAGTGGCGGCCGGCCTCGACCGAGGAGCCTCCCGACCCGGATCTGGCGGCCGGTGGACGGTAGCAGGTCCTCGCCCCTGATCACCACATCGACACCCTGCTCCATGTCATCTACCACCACGGCGAACTGGTAGGTCCATTGCCCCAGGCGGTCACGCACAAGCAGGTCGCCGCACTGGGCGGCCGGCTCCTGCGCCTGTGTCCCGAGGCGGAGGTCATCGAATCGCTCAGCCCCGGGCGACATGACGACGCGACGTGCGTTCGCGGCGGACTTGTCGACGCCGCGCCCGCGACACCGACCGGTGTAGCGCATCTCCTCCCCGAAGACGTCGGGCACTTCCTGCGCGATGTCGCGCCGGGAACAATCACAGGCGTAGACCAGGCCGGCGTGATCGAGCTGCTCGAGTGCCGCCTCGTAGCGCGCGGTGTTGTCGCTCTGGCGCAGTGGTAGCGCGCCGGCGCGGAACGCGGTGGTCTCGCCGAGATCGGGGGCGAGCCCGAGCCAGTCGAGGTCATCGAGGATGGCCTGCTCGTATTCGGGGCGCGACCGAGTGCGATCGTGATCCTCGATGCGCAGGATCACCCGGCCACCGAACGCGCGCGCCAGTCCCCAGACGTAGACCGCGTTGACGACGTGACCGAGGTGCAGGTAGCCGGTGGGTGCGGGCGCGAAGCGTGTGCGCCACCCCGCGGGAAGGGTGGCGAGCGAGTGGAGCGGGCGGGTCATGTCTCCTTGCGGAAGAGGAGCGGCTTTGCCTCGCCCCTGACCCCTATGAGGAGGGCGCCGGTCTTGTCCATGAAAACGGTATCGGCCTTCGCGAGGGCCTTGAAGTAGCGCATCTCCTGGTCCATCAGCGCCGGGGCGCATGCCATCATGGTGGAGGCCATGGGCGTGAACGTGATCTGGGACCCCTTGAGCGTGGCCGCCCCGTTGTAGCGGTTACAGCCGCCGCTTCCCCCCACCTTCCCGTCGGCCAGGAACTCCAGGGTGACGTGGGAATTGTCGATGACGCCGCGGCCGGTGAGATCCTCGAGCAGCCACGTGGCGCCGCCGAGGGTTGCGGGGCTCACTGCCACCGGGGCCGCCTGCTTGGTTCCACACGCGGCGAGGAGTGCGAGTGCCGCAAACCTGAATGCACGAATTGTTGCCTCACGGAGAAGGACCCGCTGAGGTTAGTCGAATTGGTCCTGGTTCGCGACGCGTACCGGGATCGGTGATTCTGTAGTACTGCCATTACCCAGCTGGCCGTAGTTGTTGGCCCCCCAGCACCACGCGCCGGTGTCAGAGACACCGCACGTAAAATCACTGCCAGCGCCCAGCGACCTGAATGTGAGCCTTCCCAGTACCAGCGCAGGCAACGGACTGCTGGGCGCACCGGTCCCTATCCCGCCAGTGCCCCAGCACCAAGCCGCCCCCGAGGCGTCGAGCGCACAGGAGTGCGCCTCACCCAGCGCAACGGACTTCATGCTGATAGTCGCCGGAACGGAGATCGGCGCCGGAGTGTAGTTCTCCGCGACAGCGCTTCCCGTCCCAATCTCGCCACTGTAGTTGCTTCCCCAGCACAGCACACGGCTCGCGGTGCTTACCGCGCAGCTGTGCCAGGCCGCGGAGGCGACGCCGCTGAAGCGATCGGGTGATGAGATCGGGTGCGGCACCCGCGAATAGTTCGAATCAGGTCCCTGACCAATCTGGCCCACAGCCCCTTCGCCCCAGCAGAGTACCTGTCCGCCCTCTGTCAGGGCACAGGTGTGATAGTATCCCACCGATACGGCCTTGAAGCGCTCATTGCCTGCCACGGGCTGTGGAAAAGGCACACAAGAGTAGGCATACAGAGGAGTGGGACTGCAGTCCCGAATAGTCGGATTGGCCGGGTCCACGCCAGAGTAGTCTGTCGCACCCCAGCAATACAGCGTGCCGCCTGTCGCGAGGGCGCACCGATGGGCTTGTCCCACCACCACCTGGGAAAATCGCAGGTCGGGCGCAACTGCCGCGTACGGGGAGCCAAAGCCCCAACAATACAGGGCGCCGGCGACATCGAGCCCGCAGCCCTCGGATCCCGAGGTGGCAACCGACTGAAGGCTGCCATACGGTGCCGCGAGTCGTACCGGTGCCTGCGACCCGGCCTGTCCGAACAGGTCACTCAGGTTGCCCCAGCATCGGAACTCGTGCTCCGTATGCCCGCAGCTGGCGACGAAAAGACCCGTCACGGAAGCGAAGTTGGCGCCGTGCGGTGCCGCGTTGTCGGTACAGCCGACGATCAACAGCACTACCAGCAAGGGGAGTGTGCGCATCGTGCGGGACATTACGTCTCCTTGGGATCTTTCCACAAGAGAACGAACTATGAGGCTTCGGCTGCACACGGCAGTTGTGTGTCCGGTCTGGCCTCCACTCGTTCCCGGGGCTGTTGGGCCGGGTGCTCAACGATATGGGTCAATCGACCCAGGGCATGGCTCTGGCGAATTCGCAACGATGCACACGCACATTTCAACGGAGGTCGATCCCAGTGAAAACGCGGCTCGTTCTCGCACTCGCGACTGCGCTCGCCTCGGCTGCCTGCTCGAGCCCCGATGATGCCTCGGGCGACATGCACCTCGAGCTGGTGCAGGCGCCAACGAAAGTGACACCAGGCGCTGCCACGCCGCAAAGTGTGCTGGTGAAGGTGGTGAATGGAGACGGTACGTCGATTTCGGGAGTGCCGGTCACATGGAGCGTCAGGAGCGGCGGCGGCCACCTTACTCCCAGCGCGGATACCTCGGGCGTCGATGGGCTCGCCGCCGCACAGTGGACACCGGGGCTGGCTACCGGGTCGCAGGCGATCGGCGCGTCGATCTACGACCAGCCGGCACTGACCATCACGGTCAATGCCGATGCATTTCGCGCCGACAAGATCGCCACGGCGTACAGGTCCGGTTGTGGCCTGAAGGGAAGCGACGTCTGGTGCTGGGACTATTCCTACGGAGCAAACGCGTCCGTTCTCCACGTGGTGCCTGAGCTCCAGGCCCGTGACATCGAGTTGAGCGGTTCCTTCCTGTGCGTGCTCGAGCAGGCCGGCTCAGTCCATTGCCAGCGCGCATTGGGAGATCCGACCCTCGAGCCGATGGGCACGGTCCAGGGCCTTCCACCGCTCGCCGCTCTCAGCACCGGAACGAGCAGCGGAAGCTTCTGCGGTCTTGCGCAGGCGGACGGCACGCCCTGGTGCTGGGATCGGAACACCCTGACTGCCAGCCAGCGATCTGCGACGCTGTCCTTGACGCAGATGAGTGGCGATGCCTTCAGGGGCTGCGGTCTTACCTCGACGGGCGCCGCGTGGTGCTGGGGATACGTAACATCAGACCCGGAACTGCTTCCCGGAGGCCAGCTATTTCGCGAGGTCAGCGCCGGCGTCTGGAGTGGCTGCGCGATCAAGGCACCGACAGAACTGTACTGCTGGGACGCCGGCGACCCGACGCCGCGCAACTTCGGCATCAGCGCGTCCCAGGTCGCCGTCGGCAATTCGGCCCAGCTGATCAACGCGTCGCTCGGCGCGACGGAGTTCTACTTCTGGGCCCTGAACCCGCCGGAGTATCACCTCGGGGATCCCTTCCCGCTGCCCGTCACTCAGGTCTCGTCGCAGGACGACACACCCTGCGTCATTGCCTATGACGCGGCCGTCTACTGTCTTGGCGTCAACGACAATGTCGAGCAGGTCTACAAGACCACGTGGGAAGCGATCCCGGCGCTGCAGCCCTGATTCCCCAAACGCATGAGGCCGGCTTCGCATCACGCGGAGCCGGCCTCTTCGTTTCCCCTTGAGCAGGCGAGCCTAGGCGACCGTCACCACTCCGGCACGATTCGCCACCGTACCACGACCCGGACGTGGCGCAATCGGCACCAGGCCAGCCGACGCCTTCAGGTACGCGTTGGGATCGTGCTCCAGCGCGCCTTCCGGCAGCCAATCCCAGAACGGCCCGAGCTCACGACGGATGCGGTCGCGATAGAACTGCGGCAGCACCGTGCTCTCGCCCTCGAAGTAGTCGCGCACCGACTTGTCGGTGTCGAGCAGGCCACGGATGGTGGTGTGGTACTTGATGCGACCCCAGCCCTCCGACGAAATCGCGCGGATCACGTTCATGCCCTTGGGTAGCATCTCGCTGGTGCCTATGAAGCGCTTGGCGATCATCCGTCCGGAGAACGAGTACTTCGTCAGGTCGATGAGGCGATCGTAGAACTCCGGCCACGCGTAGTTCTTCGGCTTCACGTTCATCGCGTGGTTGTTGTTCAGGAAGTGATGCGGGAAGCCCAGCACGCGGCCATCGCGCTGGTACTCGAGGTTGAGCGGCGCCGCCTTGCCGAACGCCGAGAGCAGCGAATAGCCCGGGAACGAACCAGGGGCGAGGTCGAGGAACTTCTTGGTGAGCTCGAACGGCTCTGGGCCCATGTCCCCGTCGAGACCGAGGACGAAATTCGTCTGGATGTAGGGGATGTAGCGCAGGATCATGTTCACGTGATCCGACACCTGCGTCACCTTCTCCATGCCGGTATTTCGCGTCTTCGACTTGTTGCCGAGGTCGTACCACGACTCGACCCCCGGCAGGATCGCCTTGAAGCCGTTCTTCTTGAGCCGCTTGAGGTGCGCCTCATTCAGCACCGAGAGACTGCTCTCGGCGATATGACGAATGCGCGTGGTCGGGTCGGCGCGCTCCAGCGTTTCCATGCACTCGTCGAAGCGGATCCCGAAGTTCGGATCGTGCCACCCGACGATGGGATTCTTGTGCTTGGTCAGCAGGAACTGGATGTCTTCCGACAGCCGATCAAAGCCAAGTGGCTGATACTCGACCGTCGAATCGATGCAGAAGCTGCAGGTATAGGGGCAGCCAAGACTGGCGAGCATCGGCACCATCTGGATGACCGGCGCCTTGGCCAGCGTGCGCTCGACATACTTCCACCGCTCGGCCAGAGTCGGCAGGTCCTTCGGCTGCTGGGCCGACGCGAGCTGGCGACCCACGGGACGATGCTGCTCCCGGTCGGCCAGGATCTCGAGCACGGTGTTCCGGTCAGTGAAGCCCAGGACGTAGTCGAAGAAGCGCCCGGCATCCTCGGGATAGCAGCGGGCGTGCGGACCGCCCAGCACGGTAACGGCACCGCGCTGCTGGAACATGTTGCTGATCGCGTAGGCAAGCTGTGCCGACTGGGAGAACGCGCTGACGAAGAGCACATCAACGTCGAGTGGCAGTTCCGCCTGCAGGTCCTCGAACCCGGTGTAGCACACCAGGTGCACGTCATGCCCAGCCTGTTCACACCAGACCGCGATGATCTGCGGCATGATGCCGGCAAGGTTCGGGTTCATGACTCGGGAGTAGACGGCGGTAGTCGGGGCACGAGCAACCAGATCGAGAATGCCGACGCGGAGCGGACGCATAGCTGCCTTGCGTGAAGTGAGACTCACCCACGCAAGGACACCGAGTTGACCTCGCATGCGCTTGCAACAGGGTGGTGACCACAAATGATCAGGAGCCGGTGCGTCAGAAACGTATTTCTGCGCAACGGCTCCCGACCTTAAGTGTACACCCGACCCGCCCTTTTGGGCAGTCACGTGGTGCAAGTTGTGACGTGATGGCTAGTTAGCGAATACGGAGGGAAAGAGGCGCCGACCGGAGTCGAACCGGTGATGGAGGTTTTGCAGACCTCTGCCTTACCACTTGGCTACGGCGCCCGATTGTCACTGGCCCTGCTTGGGGCGCCGGAGAAGGTAGTGCATTCTCCGCCCCAGTACCAAGCGCGCTACTGCTGCTTCTGCTGGACAGGAGGCGGTCCGCTCGCCGGCACCGGGCGTTCGAATTTCGTGTATCCGGCGGGCGGCTGGAAATCGACCGCGGCCAGGCTCCGCCTGTCCACCTTGGTCAGTTCCAGCTCGACCTCGGGCTTACCGGTATCGAGGCTCGTCACCTTCACGATGCCCTCGCCCGGCTTGAGATCGAGGTTGGCATACTCGGCCAGCGCCTCCCCGAATGGCCCGGCACCGGTGGAACCCCCGAAGCCGATGCCCTTCGCGACGCAGAGGTTCGCCTCCTTGGTCTTGCCATCCTCGACGCGACTGCCGTGAATGACCTCACACGAAACCCCGGCGACCGTTTCATTCTTGCCGGGTCGCGTCCAGGTGACCTGCGGCTTGTCCTTGGGCGGCAGCTTCCTCGCGGCCGGGTCGTAGGGAACGGTCATGTACATCTTCCGCGCCGGCATGATGACGGTGCGTGTCTTCGCAGTCCCGTCGATGATCATGCTTCCATCCCTTCCACCGCCCGGTCCCTCGGCATAGTCGTACCGGATATTCATGCCCTTCACCCACTCGGTGATGGTCTTGTCGCCATCATCGCCATGGACGCGGTAGGTGAGCGTGCCCTCGAACGCTTGTGCCTGCAGCGCCCGCCCCGCCCCGGTTGAGACCGTCACGACCAGAAGCGCCGGCAGGACCCCGATGATTGCGCGCATGCAATGCTCCCTGAGATGGTCAACCCCTGGCGCTCATATCTATGCCGACACAGGAGGGGCAGGCAACCTCCACCTGCGTGAGCACTTCATCCTGACTTGATGACCGCCGGAATGCTCGCCCCACGGGAGGATCTCTTGATGTTACTTCTTGGAACGTTGGGGCCGCGATCGGGATTGAGGCAACCGAGGCCCCCCGAGCCAAGCCGTTGCGAATTGAAGCTTTCCCTCCGCTGACCCCCGTCTTGCGGTGCCTGTACCCGGGCGGTAACTTGTCGATATCCAACCCGGTCCAACATCAGATTCTGTTCGTCACAGAGCAACTTTCGCGTGAAGCCGACGGGATTGTCGCACGCTGCGTCCCCGCCCCGGCCTCCAAATCGACCCACGGATCGGCCGGCTGCCTGACTCGCGGGATCGTCTTTACCCAATGAGGGAGAACCGAGCATGCTTCATCGAATCGTCAGTCGATCTGTGGTTGCATTCGCGGCCGTCGGGCTTCTTGCCTCCTGCGAAGACAACACCACTGGCACGCCATTGACGCCCCCGCCGCCGTCGACGGCGGTAGATGTGGTCGAGGTGGCTCCTGAGGCGGGTTACACGGTGGAGCAGGTCTCCATCACCCTTCCGAGCGGAACGGACACGACCGTGTACGCCGTTACGCCCGATCCGGTTTTCGAGGTCACGTTCCCGGATGGCAGCGCGGCTGTTGGTCAGATCATCAACTTCAACGTGAACCTGCCCGGCTTTGTCGCCCAGAGCAGGGACACCGTTGATGCGGAAGGCCTGGTCAGCCCGGGTCGCTGGGTTGTGGCGAACGTCTGTCCGAACCCACTGCCGGTCGATCCGCCGGTGTTCTGCCGCCCGACGCAGCGCGTGATTGCGGCGCCGGCGTCCGGCAGGACTGGTACTGTTGACGTGCACACGCAGTTCCCTGCGGACGTGCCGGCAGGGCTTCGCGCTTCGCGCTAACGCGCCTGAAGTCGAGTGAGCCTGCAACGCCCCTGCCTTGGCAGGGGCGTTGTTCGTTTGGTGAACCTGAGGCTGCTCGACCCGGGTTAGGATTAGGGTGAGGAGGAGATCATGAGCACCAATACCGACTGGCTCACCCAACCCGATGCCCTGTTGCGGCTCGGCACGGCGGAACCGTTGATACCGCACCACGTTGTTCGCTGGGATCGCGGGGTTCGCACCGAGCGCGAGGACCTGGTGGCCGAGGAAGCGCCGGTCACCATCGTGTACAACGACATTCCGCATGTCGTCATGATGGCGACGCCCACCAACCTCATCGACTTCACCCTGGGCTTCAGCATCACCGAGGGACTCATCCGGTCACCTGCCGACATGCTGGCCATAGCGTGCGTGCCGCACGAGCGGGGCATGGAAATGCAGGCGACCGTGGCGCCGGAGTGCATGGAGGTGATCAACGGTCGCACCCGCCGGCTCTCCGGACGGACCGGCTGTGGCGTATGTGGCAGCGACAGCGTGGATGCGGTGTTGCGCCCGGTATCGGAAGTGCCCGAGGGGAGGGCGGTGCCAGGCTTCGTTATTCACCGCGCGCTGGACGGGCTGGTGGCGCAGCAGGAACTGAATCGCTCCGCGGGGGCGGTGCATGCCGCCGGGTGGGCCGGCTTCGACGGCGAGGTGTCGCTGGTGCGTGAAGACGTGGGCCGGCACAACGCGCTCGACAAGCTCATCGGCGCTGTACTGACGCGCGGCATCGATCCGCAA
>Ga0302323_100005254_pt1 | contig 10587 bp, 8 predicted proteins | sample Fen_T0_3_FD_201950 | JGI IMG/M metagenome (GOLD analysis project Ga0302323, IMG submission 201950) | Peat permafrost microbial communities from Stordalen Mire near Abisko, Sweden - Fen_T0_3 | ecosystem: Environmental > Terrestrial > Soil > Wetlands > Permafrost | place: Sweden: Abisko... | reverse complement strand
CTGCGGCTTCGAGAGGTCTACGGTCAACGGACATCTCAAGGAGCGACTTGAAGCGCTTTTCCATCTCGAGGAACATGGTGGCGACGGCGGCGATCATCGCCCTGATCGTGCTTGCCGCGGCGGTTCCGTTCATGGCACCGGCCGACTCGAGAAGCCAGACGCCCGCGGCATCGGTGACCGATACGGCCGGCCTTGCCGCCGCCGTGGCCGCGACCGCTGATCCCACCCCGCCGGGCGACATCTTCACGGGACCGCCGACGCCGGACCCATGGCCGGCCCGCACCTCGGGCCCGCTCCCGATGCCGCCCTCCACACCCACGCCGCCCCCGACGCCGGCGCCCACGGCCGCCCCATATCGCGACACCGTCTGGAACGCGCGCGCCTACGTGCAGAACCGCATCGGCGCGAAGCAGTACGGCTGCATCAACTACATCTGGACGCGTGAGTCCAAGTGGAATCCCCGAGCCACAAACTCCAACGGAGCGTACGGGATTCCCCAGGCCTACCCGGGTTCCAAGATGGCCGCCTTCGGCTCCAACTGGCGCACCAGCCCGCTCACCCAGGTGAAATGGGGCCTCTGGTACGTCTACGATCGCTACGGTTCCGCGTGCGACGCGTACGCGTTCTTCACAAGCCACGGCTGGTACTGAACCAAGGCGGACGACGACCGGACAGGCCGGCGGCAGCGTCGTATCCACGTCACTCTGGAGGGACCGGAACATGGGTGTCGTTTGGCCGGGCAGGCCGTACCCGCTGGGCGCGTCACCGCAGGCCGACGGCACCGCCTTCGCTGTCGCCTCGGATATCGCCGACGCGATAGAGCTATGCCTCTTCGACGATAGCGGCGCCGAGACGCGCCTCGCATTGACCGAGCAGGACCACGGTGTCTGGCACGGCTTCGTGCCGGGGGTCGGAGCCGGCCAGCGATATGGATACCGCGTCGCGGGTCCGTACGATCCGGCAAACGGACTTCGATGCAACGCCAACAAACTCCTCCTGGACCCTTACGCGAAGGCGATCGCGGGCGACATAACCTGGGGCTCAGAGGTACTCGCGTATCTGCCCGGCCAGCCTGACTCCTTCAGCACTGCCGACTCTGCCGGCATGATGCCGCGCTGTCTCGTGGTGGACGACGGATTCGACTGGGCCGGCGATGCTCCCCCTTCGATCGCCTACTCCGACACGATCCTGTACGAAGCGCACGTGAAGGGCCTGACGCGGCTGCATCCCGACGTCCCGGCCGCGCTCCGCGGCACCTACGAGGGCCTGGTGCATCCCGCCGTGCTCGATCATCTGACTCGCCTGGGGATCACGGCCGTGGAGCTGCTCCCAGTTCACCAGCACGTCGACGACGGGTACCTGCGATCGAAGGGGCTGGAGAACTACTGGGGCTACAACACGCTGGGCTTCTTCGCCCCGCACGCAGCGTATTCCGCTGAAGTCGCCGCGGGCCGGAACGGCGGCCAGGTGCACGAGTTCAAGCGTATGGTCAAGGGCCTGCACGCGGCCGGGCTCGAGGTGATCCTCGACGTGGTGTTCAACCACACCGCGGAGGGCAACCACCTGGGGCCGACACTCTCGCTGCGAGGTTTCGACAATCGGGCCTACTACCGGCTCGTTTCGGACAACCCGCGCTTCTACTACGACACGACCGGGACGGGCAACTCGCTCAACGCCGACGACACCACGTGCCTGCGCCTGATCATGGATTCGCTGCGCTACTGGGTCACCGAAATGCATGTCGACGGCTTCCGGTTCGACCTGGCCGCGACACTCGCGCGAGAGCATGGCCAGTTCGACCGAGTGGCCTCGTTCTTCGACCTCGTCGCGCAGGATCCGGTGGTTTCCCAGGTGAAGCTCATCGCCGAGCCCTGGGACGTCGGTCAGCCGGACAGCTACGACGTCGGCCGGTTCCCGGCCTTGTGGAGTGAATGGAACGGCCGTTACCGCGACACAGTCCGCGATTTCTGGCGTGGCGAAGACGGCACCCTGCCGGATCTGGCCACTCGCCTGACGGGCTCGGCCGACCTGTACGGTCCATCTCGCCGCCGTCCTAACGCATCGATAAACCTGGTCACATGCCACGACGGCTTCACGCTGCGCGACCTGGTCTCGTACGAACAGAAGAGCAACGTAGCCAACGGCGAGTCCAACAACGACGGCACGAACGACAACCGTTCATGGAACTGCGGCGAGGAAGGGCCTACGAGCGATCCGTCCATCCTCGAACTGCGGGCGCGACAATCCAGGGCCATGCTGGCCACGCTGATCCTCAGCCTGGGCGTCCCGATGCTGCTCGGTGGCGACGAGATCGGGAGGACCCAGCAGGGCAACAACAACGCCTATTGCCAGGACAACGAAATTTCGTGGTTCGACTGGTCGAAGGTCGACGAGGACTTGCTCGCCTTCACGAGTCGGCTGATCGCGATCCGCCGGCGCCATCCCTCCCTGCGACGCCGCAGATTTGCCAGCGGCGCGCTGCGCGACGACATCCGGTGGTTCACCCCCGCCGGATCGTCGATGACGGACTCCGACTGGACGGCCGGTTGGACGAGAAGCGTGACGGCCTTCCACGATGGAGTGCGCGATCCGGATCCCGATCCACGCGGCCGCCCGATCCTGGACGACGACCTCCTGCTGATGGTCAACGGCTGGTGGGAGTTGCTTCCGTTCACCATCCCGGACGTGGGCTCGCCCAGACGATGGTTCCGGGAATTGGACACGTTCACGGTGCTGGAGACCGATGCCGCGGCCGGAGTTGCGGTCGGACCCGTGGTGACCCTTGGGCCGCGGTCGCTCGTCCTGCTGCGCGCGCCGCGGACCTAGCTGGACGGCAGCGGTATCGGCGGGAACGGCACCCCGCCGATACCTGCCAGCCCCTGACGCGGCCCTGCCTCACAATCGCCGGGTGACAACCCAGATCAGCGCGGCCACCGCCCGCCGCTTCCTCGCTATTCGGCACCTGCTGGCCCCGCCGCGAGCCTTACCTGCGTCGCCGGAGAGCGTGATGGCCGTGGTGGATCGCCTGGGCTCGCTCCAGTTCGACCCGCTCGAAGTCGCCGGCCGAAATCACGACCTGGTCCTCCAGGCACGGATCGCCGGCTACCGCCGTGGAATAACCGACGAGCTGCTCTACGGACGCCGCCTGCTCTTCGAGGCCTACAACAAGTCGCTCAACCTGCTCCCCACGCGCGAACTCCCCTACTACAGGATTGCCTGGGAGACGCTCGATACCAGCCGGACGCGGCAGCTTCTGGTCGAGCAGGCGCCGCTCGCGGACAAGATTCTCGCGCTGATTACCACGGAGGGACCCAAGAGCTCGTCCGACTTCGAACGGACGGAGGCGATCTCGTGGTGGTGGGGGCCCACGACGGCGGTTCGGGCGGTCCTTGAAGCGTTGTCTGTCTCCGGACGGCTCAGCCTCGCACGGCGGGAAGGGAATCGGCGCTACTACGACCTGACCGAGCGCCTCTACCCAGCCGAACTCCTCCAGATGAGCGTGCCGCCCCGAGAACAGCGCCTTCACAAGACGCTTTCCCGCTACCGGGCGCACGGGCTGCTCGGGGCCTCCGGGAGCGGCGAGCTCTGGCTCGGCATAGGTCCCGCGACGCTGCGGACGGAGCTGAGGAACGAGCTTGTGCAGCGCGGCGAGCTCGTGGCGGTAACCGTGGAAGGCGTCCGCGGCCCGCGCTTCGTGGTTGCCGATGAGATGCCGCTCCTTGCCCAGGCCCAGCGCGAACTCGCCGCCGAGGCCAAACCCGGCGCGTTGGGCACGGCCGGCGGCGCCGCTCCGGGCTGCAGCTTCATCGCACCGCTGGATCCGCTCATGTGGGACCGCAGCCTTCTCATTCCGCTCTATGACTTCGACTATCGCTGGGAGGTCTACACACCGGCCGCCAGGCGCCGCTGGGGTTACTACGTACTGCCGATCCTATTCGGCGACCGTCTGGTTGGCCGGATCGAGCCGCGCGTCGACAGGAAGGGCGGCCCCGTTCGAATCCTGGGGCTGAGCTGGGAAAGAGGTTTCGAGCCGCTCACCGAGCCCGGATTCGTGCCCGCATTCGCTGCCGCACTGGCCGCCTACATGCATTTCGGGTCGGCGGAGTCGATCGTGCCCCCGCCGGGCGCCGCCCGTGGCGAGCTATTCCGTGAAGTGGCGAGGGCCGTCCCGGTACAGCCCGTGCGGGCGGCTGGTCCGAGCGCAAGCCGCCGCAACCCGGCGGCATCGCGCGTCGCGACGACATCGCGCGCCACCGCTCCCTGAACCCAGCGTTCCGTCTCCCGGGCAACTCGGCCCTGCTCGGGGTGGTTTGAGATCCCGCGTGCGAACATCGCGGGGCTACGAAACCAATCGTTGAGGAGAACCCAATGGCCGCAGTCCGCCGCGCCACAGTCGTATGGAAGGGTGATCTCGCCACGGGCGTTGGTCATCTTGACGCCGCCACCAGTGGCGCCTTCAAGGGTCTGCCCGTTACCTGGGCGTCGCGCACGGAGCAGGCGGACGGCCGCACGAGCCCCGAGGAGCTCCTCGGCGCGGCTCACGCAAGCTGCTATTCGATGGCGTTCTCGAGCGAGCTGACGAAGGCGGGCTTCCCACCCGAAAGCCTCGACGTGTCCGCGGAAGTGACCGCCGATCGTGTCGACGGCAAACTGACGGTGATCTCGAGCAAACTCACCGTCCGCGGCCACGTGCCGGGCATCAAGGAGGACAAGTTCCGGGAGATCGCGAACGGAGCCAAGGACGGCTGCCCCATCTCGCGAGCCATCGCCGGAAACGTCGCGCTCAGTGTCGAGGCGACGCTCGTCAGCTAATCCCGGCGACCTCCTTCGGAGCCGGACGTGCTCGCCGCCGGGATGCCTGGTCGACTGCAGGGCAGGCTGGTAATCTGGCGCAATGAGCAAGGACAACAAGGTGGTCAAGGTCAACGGGTGGGGCTTCGAAGGAAGCTGGTCTGCGCCTCGCCGCGGCGGGGTGCCGTTACTGGGCATCTTCCTGATCGTTCTGGGCCTATTCCTGGCTGCCAGCACCCTCTGGAAAGAAGTCAACATCGGCGCTGCGGGTTTCTTCCTCGGCGTCGGGCTCCTGCTGATCGTGGTGGGGCTGCGCGACAAAAGCGATCTCGCCCTCTATTGCGGTGCTTTCATCGGGGCGCTATCGCTGTCCGACCTGTTGACCGGAGCCAACGTGGTTTCGGGCAACGGCTGGGGCAGCCTGTTCCTGGGCCTGGCGCTGGTCGCGATCGCCCTGTTCCGCTCGCGAACGGGCCGCAAGCTGGGCTGGACGATGGGGTTCGGCGTGCTGCTTGTGATCTGGGGCGGGTGGCAGGCCGCGAACACGGGCCTGAACCTCGGCCTCGACAGGCTGGTGGTGCCCGCGCTGATCGTGCTGCTCGGCCTGTACGTCATCAACCAACGCGGCCGCAACTAGGCCGCGACACCCGAACCGGCCGGCTCTAGGCGACTTCTCGCGACTTGACGGAGGGCAGCGGGCCTTCGGATTTCGCCTGCGCCGCCTCGCCCTGGTCGCCGGCAGCGGAGAGGTCGCCGTGTGCGGGCTCAACGGCCCCGGCCGCCATGTCCAGCGTCGGCAGCATAGCCAGCCTGGTGTGCAGCTGATCAGATCCGGACATCGGCACGTGGACGTCCGCGTTGAGAGTCCGCTCCAGGGCCGGATCGAGATGGCGCAGTTCGCCCGTGACGTCGACGACGTGTTCGAAGACGGCCACGATCTCGGGATCGAATTGCGTTCCCGAGTGAGCGTGCAACTCCTCCCAGGCGCGGTCCAGCGGGAGGGCGGGCCGGTAGATCCGATCGGTGGTCATGGCGCTGAAGGCGTCGGCAACAGCGATGATCCGGCCCCCGAGCGGAATCGATCGCGCGACAAGCCCGTCCGGGTATCCGCGTCCGTCCCAGCGTTCGTGATGGTGCCGGACGATCTGGGCGATGTCCTTCATCGCCTCGTGGACTTCCAGAATCGAGGCGCCGATCTCGCTGTGGCGGCGCATCTCGGCCATCTCGGATTCGGTGAGCTTTCCGGGCTTGAGGAGTACCGCGTCCGCGATGCCGATCTTCCCGATATCGTGCAGATACCCGCCGATCCGGATCGTCATCTGTTCGCGCTCGTCCAGGCCAAGGACCGCGGCCATTCGCTCGGATAGGACGCCGAGCTGACGGCAGTGCTCGCCGGTCTCCAGGTTGCGCGCCTCGATGGCGGTGGACAGAGTGAGGGCGATGGAGTCCAGTACCGGGCTCAGGTAGCGGTACTGCAGCGCTTCGTAGCGCATCTGGGTTGCGGACAGGGCTCGCCGAACCTCGCCCAGCAGCTCTTCGCCGGTGAACGGTTTGACCAGCATCCCCGTTGCGCCCTCTCGAAGAGCCTGGATCGCGGTGTCCACGGTTCCGTGGCCGGTTACGACGACGACCGGAAGCTCGGGTTGCTTTGCACGCAGCATCTGCATCAGGGCCAACCCGTCCATGCCGGGCATGTGGATGTCCGTGATCACGACATCGAAGTAGCCGTCGCCGAATGCGGAAAGGGCGGCCTTGGGATCGCCGCAGGTCACAGCCTCGAATCCCTGGATTTCGAGCAGCCTGCGCAAGATCTGCAGGATGACGGGTTCGTCATCGACACACAGAACGCGCGGTCGGCCATTGCCCGCTCGAGTCGGGCGCAGATCCCAGGTCATGCAGCCGTTACCGTACCCGTCTCAACCGCGGCTGTCACGCCCATCTCGCCGTCCAGCTCCCCGGAGTCGGGCAGCCACACGGAGAACACGCTTCCGTGGCCGGGCTTGCTTTCGACTTCGATCGTTCCACCATGTCCCTGCATGATCTGAAGGCTGACCGATAGACCCAGTCCGGTGGCCCCGCCGGTCCCCCTCGTGGAGAAGAACGGAGAGAAGATTCGGTCACGCGTTGCCGAATCCATCCCCATTCCGGTATCGGTCACGGATACGCAAACTCGACCCTCTACCCGCCTGGTTGCCACTCGCACTTCGCCGCCGCGAGGCATCGCGTCGATGGCGTTGTTCAGCAGGTTCAGCAGCACTTGCTTGAGGGCATCGGGATCGATCTCCAGCCGGGGCAGATCTCCGAACCCGGTCGTGATCAGGACCTCCGCCTGCCGTGCCCTGTAGTGGACCAGATCAATCGTCGAGGTGACGAGCTGATTGAGGTCGGTAGAAACGCGCTGCGGCGGCCGAGGTCGGGCGAACTCCAGGAGAGCCTTGACGATCGTCCTTGCTCGCACGGCTTCGTCGCGAATTACGGCAACCTCGTCTCTGCGAACGTCGCCCTCCGGCAGCTCACCCATCAGGAGTTCCGCGAAGCCGAGAATCCCCGTAAGTGGATTGTTCACTTCGTGTGCCACCGCGGCCGCCAGCTCTCCGATTGCCCCGAGCTTGGAGGCCTGAACGAGCTGCTCCTGGACCTTCTGAACCTCGAGAAGCTGCTGCCGGCTGCGCGCCAGGAGGGCGTCGTTCTCCATCGCCACGGCAATCTGATTGGCCACCAGTTGCGAGAGGCTCACGAACTGAGACTCGAGTACGCGCTCGCCCAGCGGATCCAGCATGTGCAGGGACCCCATCTGGCGGCCGTTGCGATCGACGAGCTGGACCGAGAGCGCCGCCTCCAGCGGTTCGCCGGCAGATGCCACGTGATCGGCCGAGATCACGGCGCCGACGCGGCGTCCGCTCGTGCTGTACGAGGCGAGCGGTGGGAAAGCCGCCGACGAGCCGGCCGGTGCGGTCGAGTCGGCCGGATGATCATGAGGGTAGCGGAGGCCGATGACGGTCGCGGCCAGGGGACCGTGAGCGGCAACTACTCGGGACTGATCTGGGGGATCTGCGCGGACAAGGAACGAGGTTGCGCCGGGTGGCGTCATTGCCGCGAGCACACCCCGGTAGTCCACCTGGCCATCGCCCTTCAGGGCAAGCGATTCGCTCGCCTCGAGCACTCGCGCCAGTTCGTCGGCCCGGACGCGCTGCTCCGCCTCGGCGGTCGCTGCGCGGGAGAGAGCCGCGACAGTGCGAGCTTCGGCGGCACGGAGATCCCGCCAGCCGAGCAGGATGATCCCCACGACCGCGAACAGACCGACAAGGATCACGGCCGACACGATCGTACCGGCTCCCTCGACCACGTCCTCGAGGGTAACCAGAATGAAGGCGATCGACAGCGGAAGACCGATCATGAGCGCCGCCCTCGACGCCAGACCGGTCGGCACAGGTCGCCGCAGAGTCACGCGCGAAGCGTGGCCGGGCACACGTGGCTCCTGAGTGGCTGCGACCATCAGCTAACCCTAGCGGGCCGCGAAGCCCGCGCCATCACCAACTTGGGCGATTCTCGGGTCCGCAGGACGGCTTAGGTACGGTGTCGCAGTCCTGCCGCCGGCTACGTCAGGCCGCGGGACTCCGGCTCGGCGCGGAGTCCGTTCGTCACCGCCGGACGCTCCATGGGGGCGGCGAGAAGCAGGTCCACGAGCGAGTAGGCCTCTCGCCGGACTTCATCGGGCGTGACGGGTCCCCCTTCGGCAACGCGGACGGTGAACCCGTCGATCAGCGTTATGAACGCGGACGCGAGACCGTCCACGTCGATCCATGCGGGCAGTTCGCCGCGCTCGACCGACGTACACAGCACCGCCTGCGCGAACCTGACCATGTCCTGACGCCGGTCCCCGAGCATGGCGCGCAGGTCCGTCGAACCCTCGGCCATCATCCAAGCGTGAAGCCTCATCTGGCCCTCATCGGAGCGGAAGACGGCAGCTTCGATCGCAAAGTCGATGGCGGTGCGCAAGCGATCCGTAACCGTCGCCAGATCGGCTATCTGGCCCACCAGGACCGCCTTCTGAGCGGCCATCTCGCATGCGCAGGCTTCGAGGAAGAGCTCCTCCTTGCCCTTGAAGTGCGTGTATACGGCCCCAACCGACAGCCCGCTCTTCCGCACCACGTCCTGGATCGTTGCCTTCTGAAAGCCGAGCTCCCTGAAGACCTCGATGGATGCGTCGACGATGCGCTGCCGTACCGCTTGCTCGTGAGCCGCCGTTACGCGCGGCATCGACGAATCGCATAGGGAATGGTCATTCCGCAATCCTACGCCGGGCGTCCGCGTTGTCCAGAGTCGGCGCCGCCTGTTGACAAAAAGAATAGAGAATCTCTATTCTCTATATCGCCAGTGAGGCTGCTCGAGCCAGCCAGCTGGCTTGACGCCGGCGCAAGCCGGCCCAGGGTCGGCCGACCGTCCATATCGCTTCCGTGGGGTGACCGAGATCGTGTCTCGGCCGCCTCGGTCAGGCATGAAAGGGACGGTCATGTTCTTGCGCTGGGGGAGGTTCGTCTACAGACGCCGCCGGTTCGTTGCCGGCGCGGCGATCCTCCTTGCCGTCATCTCGCTCTTCTTCGCCGGGAAGGCCTCGTCATCGCTGTCGACCGGCGGCTGGTATGACCCGAGCTCCCAATCTCAGAGGGTCGCCCGGCAACTCCAGGCCGAATTCGGCGACGGTGGCAGCTCCCTCGTCGTCCTGTTCCAGGCAACCGGCCGCACGGACGCAGCCTCCCCGGCATACCAGGCGGAGGTAAGCGCCGGCCTCGCAGATCTGCGAGCTGATGGGCGCGTATCCGCGATCGTGGGCTACGCGCAAACGGGCAGCTCGCGCTTCATAAGCACCGCCGGCGACGCTACGTGGGTGCTGGTCAAGCTCAAGCTGAGCGACAACGACGCCATAAACGCGGTCGACAGCCTTCGCGGCGAAATCGCTTTCCCGGCCGGGATGACAGTGGAGCTCACCGGATCACCGGCGATGAGCGCGGCCATGTCGCAGCAATCGGAGGACGACCTCAAGCGCGCCGAGTCGGTGTCGCTGCCCATCGCGTTACTGATCCTGCTGTTCGTGTTCGGTACGCTCGTCGCGGCGGGACTGCCGCTCACGGTCGCCCTGCTCGCCATACCCACGACGATGGCGGCGGTGTGGGGCGTCGCTCAGTTCACGACCATGAGCGTGTTCGTCTCCAGCGTGGTGACGATGCTCGGTCTCGCGCTGGCGATCGACTATTCCCTATTCATGGTCAGCCGGTTCCGCGAGGAGCTCGGGCGCGGCCGATCGGTGGAGGAGGCGGTCGAACGGACCGTCGCGACCAGCGGCAAGGCCGTGGCGTTCTCGGGCTCGGCCGTGGCACTGGGCCTCTCCGGACTGCTCTTCTTCCGGGCCCCGACACTGAGCTCGATGGGCATCGGCGGGGCGCTCATCGCGCTGATCTCGGTCTTCTACGCGCTGACATTCCTGCCCGCGGCCCTCGGTCTGCTCGGACATCGCGTGGAGCGGCTGCGTGTTCGCATGCCGTTCCGGCGGACCACCGCGGCCGGGCTTGCCACAGGCTCCAGCTCGCGCGGCTGGTGGGAGCGGATTGCCCACGGCGTGATGCGCCGGCCCGTCGCGGTGCTCGTTCCGATAATCGCCGTCCTTCTCGCCCTGGGCCTCCCATTCCTGGGAGAGAAGTCGGGAATCCCGCTTTCGGCCGCGCTGCCGGCTGGGAGCGAAGCCCGGGTGGCGCTCGAGACGATTACCACCAGATTCGCGCCCGGCGAGACGCAACC
>Ga0302323_100005250_pt1 | contig 10593 bp, 6 predicted proteins | sample Fen_T0_3_FD_201950 | JGI IMG/M metagenome (GOLD analysis project Ga0302323, IMG submission 201950) | Peat permafrost microbial communities from Stordalen Mire near Abisko, Sweden - Fen_T0_3 | ecosystem: Environmental > Terrestrial > Soil > Wetlands > Permafrost | place: Sweden: Abisko... | reverse complement strand
GCCAGAATCCATGTTTAGCTTTCTCCGTGCACGGTTTCTTTTTGGCAATTTGGCTTGCTGGCCCCGTCGAGGTTCACAGCGCGACTTCATGCCCCTCGTCAGAAGCAATCGCGGCGCGGCTCTCGCCCTTACTTCCCGCGACAGGCACAGGAACCAACCCGGCCGACCAGGCTGAGGTGAATATCAGCCAGGGCGACGCTGGCAGCCCGGCCTGGTTGCACTTGCGGCTGGCCAGCGCCGACGGAAGCCTGGTTGGCCAGCGGGATCTTCCAATCTCCGATCGCTGCGATGAGCTCGCGGAGACGGTCGCGGTTCTCTTGGCGTCGTGGGAAAGCAATCCTCACGCCGGAATTCCGCCCATCGAGGAACCACCCGCCATCGCGAAGTCGACGCCAGAGTCTGCGAGCGCGACTTCCGGCCTCGAACTGCAATTGGGGGTTGGAGCTGGAGCGGCTCTGCTGAACGGGGCGGCCGCCAGCGGGCGCTTGGAAATGGGCCTTGGTTCGCTTCAATCCCACTGGCAGGGGCGCATCGGTTTTGCAGGACAGACCGCCAGGCAAACCGCGCTGGCGCCCGGACAGGTGTCCTGGCGGCACAGCATGGCCATGGTTTCTCTGGTCTGGCGGACGCTCAACCCGAATTGGCTGGTCAGTGCCGACATCGGTCCCTTGCTCGGCTTTGCCACACTTTCCGGTCAGGACTTCGCCGTGAATCAGCAACAGAACTCCTTCGAGTTTGGCCTGGAAGCCGGCCTGCGGGCGGGCCGGCGATGGCGGCGATTCACCCTATGGGTGGATCTGCGCGGCGACACTTGGCGGCAACGCCAGCGCGCGGTGGTGACCGGCGCGGCACCGCTGGCGCTTGATCCCTGGGATTTGGCAGCCACCCTGGGCCTTTCGGTTTCTTTCTTCCCTTGATGTAACCTTTTCGGGTTGCCCCACACTAGACGGACCTGGAGGTCCGCTGATCTTCGTGCCCATGCATGCCCCGGAAAAGCCGAACGACGCCCCTGTGCCGTCAACCTTGGCGGAGGCCTACCGCGACTATTGCCAGACCGTGGCCCGCTGGGCCTGGCATCTGGGCGGCCCTGACGTCGAAGTCGAGGACGCGGTCCAGGAGATCTTCTTCGTGGTCAGCCGCCAGATGGCAAAATTCCGCGGCGAGGCACTCTTTGCAAGTTGGCTGTACGCGATCACCCGCAAGGTCGTGGCCAACCACCGCCGGCGGCATCGCTGGCGTTTCTGGCGCGACAAGAACCCGGACCTGGTGGACCGCTTGCCTTGCCACGGCCTCGATCCCTACGCCCAGTTGGAGCAGAAGCAAGCCCGCCTGCAGTTCTATCGGGTGCTGGACCGCCTGCCCGAAAAATACCGGACCGTGCTCGTCCTGTTTGAACTCGAGGAAATGTCCACCCAGGAGATCGCAGAGACCTGCCAGCTCAAACTCAACACGGTGAAGGTGCAACTACACCGAGCGCGGGAAATGTTCCACAGTCGGCACCGTCAACTCCTGAGCAAGGAGAAGTCATGAGCAGCTTGGAATTGGATCCACCACGCTGGAAGGATCGGGCTGGCCAGGCCAATCTGGCCGAGCGCATGGCCGGACGACTGATCCGAGCCATGGGCCAGCCCCCGGTTCTTTCAAACCCACAACTTGCGCGGATCGAAGCCGCCGCACGAGAAAAGCAGTGCAGGCCAGTCCTGCTCAAGTGGTGGCCGGCAGTGGCCGTGGCGTTGCTGCTCAGTGGCGCGACGTTTGCCGTAGCTGCGCGTTTGGACTTGATGCCGCGCTGGCTCCGCTCTTCGCCGGCGCCACAGACACCGGCACCCTCTGCGCGAAGTTCCAAGCCGCACTCGGCACGGACCAGGCCATCGTGGACGAATGCGCCCGTGCAGGCAGCGCCCGCGCCTGCAATCGAGGCTCCGCAGGAGATCCAGGCCACTGCCGAGGCGACACCGCCGGCTGAGGCGATAGTTTCCCCGAGTAGACCGGCGCCAGCCGTGCAGGTTGCCTTCGTGCAACCGTCAGACGCGCCTCGGGCGCTGCGGTCGGGAAATCATCGTCGGAATCCAGAGTCGACGGCTAGACTAGCGGAACCGCTGATCGCTCCATTGCCGGCAGAAACCGTGGGCGTGGCAGCCGTGCCAGCCCGACTGCCTTCAGAGCAAGCTCAACCTGCCTCGGCGCCAGCACAACTGCCCTCAGCGTCGGCGGCACTGCCTTCAGCGCCGGCACCACTGGCTTCTGCGCCGGTGCAACTGGTTTCGGCGCCAGTGCCAACCTTGTCCGCCCGGCCCGCAGTGACGCCGAATCGGCCTCAGCCCGTTGCTGCCGCCGCAGCCCAGCCCCAGGGAGGCGCGCGCTGGCTGGCCGAGGCGCTCCATTCTCTGAGAACCGACCACGCGCCCGGCGCAGCCCTTGCGTTGCTGGATGGTCACGCAGTCGAACTGAGGCAGAGCGCGTTTGTCCACGAAGCCATGCTCTTGCGGGTCGAAGCCCTGCTCAGCCTCAGGCGATCGGACGAAGCGTTGGAATTGCTCGACGGCAAGGCGCTCTCGAACCTGGCGGCCTCGCGTACCCTGTTGCTCACCCGCGCCGAGCTGCGAGCGGCAGCGGGCCGCTGCACCGACAGCCTGACCGATTTTGATCTGCTCCTGGCGCGTGCGCAGCGGCCCGACGAACAGGCCCTGTACGGCCGTGCCGTGTGCCGCGACAGAACTGGCGACAAGCGGGGTGCCCGGGCCGATCTCGAACTCTATCAACGCCGATTCCCCAACGGCGCTCACATCCGTGAGGTGGAAAAGCAGTTGGCCGGCTCTTTGAAATCTACGGGTCCCGTTCCCTGAGGATGTGCCTTTTTCCGTGAAGAATCTTCTCGGCTGCAGCTCGGACACTGGCATGCCCATCGACATACTGGTGGCCTTCGGCTACCGTCTTCGGGCGGGGGGGGACAGCAGCCACCATGACCAACACGCCGACATATGCCGAAAGCAGTTTCCTGTCCGGTTCGCTGGCCAGAGCATTCGCGCTGGTTCCCCTGGCGCTGTTTGCCATGGGAACGACCAACGCCTTTGCGCAGTCACCTGCCGCGGCCGCGCCCCCTGCCGGTTCCCCCCAGGCGCCCCCTACCCCAGCCGCTGCGCCGGCCGAATCCGCGGCCCAGCCCGCGGCGCCCCCGGTACAGCCGATGCCCCCGACGGCTCAGCCGCCCGCGCCCGTGCCCCAGCCCTACTATCCGGCGCCCCCGCCCGGCTATCCGCAGCCTCGGCCCTATCCGGTCGTGCAGCCGGCCCCGCCGCGCGAGCCGAGTTTTCTGTCGGGCAGCCTCGCCGGTGGGTTCGGCATACCCTACGGAGTGATCGGGGGCGGGTTCACCTTTGGCTTCGACTATCTCTCGCTGATTGCCGGGGCCGGCACCACGGTCTACGCAGGGCCCGGCTACAGCGCGGGATTGCGACTGCACTTCCTCGACACCAGCAACCGCTGGCGTCCCCATCTTACCGCTGTCTACGGCACGACGACAGCCTACAAGGTCACCATGATCGGTGGCACTGACATGACGGGCGTACTACACGGCTTCGCTTTCTACGCAGGTGTGGATCAGGATTTCGGCGAGCTCGGCGGCTGGTTCGCCACCTACGGCATAGGCGTCATCACCCACGAGAAATTCCCCACGTCCGTAACCGACGCTCTCGGGTACACCCCGGACGCGGGCAACCCGGTCAAGTTCATGGTGGCCTTCGGCTATCGCTTTGGCGGGCAGTAGACTGCGCCCCCTACGGCCCCTTCTCGATCTCCACGCGCGCCGGTTGCGCGGGCATCCCCGCCTCGCCCAGTGAAAGCCGCTCCTCGCGCGTGGGCCTCACCAGCGGCTCCAGCAAGGCGAGGTTGTGGCGCGCGTCTTCGTTCTGCGGATCCAGGCGCAGAGTGTCGCGGAAACAGCGCTCGGCCTCGGGCAGCAGGCGCAGGCGCAGCGCCACTACGCCGGTAAAGAAATGGGTGGCGGCGTCGTTCGGTTCCAGACCCTGGGCTGCATGCAGCTCGTTGAGCGCGTCCTCGGGCCGGTTGTTCGAGAACAGCGCCAGCGCGTAGTTGTATCGCACCAGGGCCCGCTGTGACCGTCGCTTGGCCGCGCGGCTCAAGAACCATTGCGCTTCCTTGGGTTGCCCCCGGCGCAGGGCGATCACGCCCAAATTACCGTAGGCCTCGCCCATCATGCCCGGGTACTTCGAGGCCTCGGTGAACCAGCGCTCGGCCGCGTTCAGGTTTCCTGCCTCGTAGAACGCGGTTCCCAGCAAGAATACCGGCCTGGGATCATCGGGGGCAATCCAGCGCAGCTTGCCGAAAAGCGAAGTGGCCTTCTTCAAGTCGCCCCGTGCGCGCGCCAGATCGCCGCACAACTTCAGGGCGGCCGGGCTGCGCGGACGGCGCCGCAGAACCTCGTCGTATGCCGCCTCTGCCTCGCTGCGCTTGCCCACGCCCAGGTAGGCCGCACCCAGGTCCATACGCGCATCCACGCTGTCTGGCTGAAGGCGCACAACTTCTTCCAGATCGGTGACCAGCTCCGGGCCAGCACGCCGCGAAGCCAGCACCAGGGCCAAGTCCCGGCGCGCGCGCAGGTCATCGGGCGACGCCTCCAGGACCTTGTTCAACTCGGCCTGGGCTTGCGCAAGCTGGCCGGCCTCGGCCAGAACCTCGCCATAGGCCCGGCGCATGTCCCCATCGGCGGGATCCAGTTCCACCAGGCGCGCATAGCGATCACGCGCAGCTGCCGAGCCCTCGTTGCGGTCCAGCGCAGCCAGTCCTGCCAACGCGGGCAGATAGTCTGGACGTGCCTCGACCGCCATTGACCACATGGCGCGCGCGTGGCCGGGCCGTCCATTCTCCAGGTGGAGGGCACCGAGGAAGCGACGGGTTTCGGGAACCTTGGGATCGATAACCAGCGAGTGGCCCAGAATCTTGATGGCCTCTTCCTGGCTGCGGTGGCGGCTGCCCAGGCCCAGATAGGTGGCCACGCCCCGCCCGTAGAGCACGAAGGCGTAGGGATCGCGACCGAACCGCTGACTGACCGCAGGCTCGGCAACCGGCGCCCGCTCCCCGAGCGCCTTGCCAAAAGCCGCCAGCGCTGCCTCGACCGCGATCGTGGCCGCAGCATCCGTACTTCCGACCTGCGTCGCTTCCACGGGTGAAGCGGCACTGCTCGATCCCGTGATGCGGACAGTGACCGCGATCTTCCAGTCCGCTCGCCGCGCGAATTCGCCATTCACTATCCAGCGGGGCGTGACCGCTGGCGCGTGGCCGAACAGGGTCTCGCCACCCGCGAACTTGAGCGGCGCCAGGTGGCCAAGCCGCTCGGCGATCAGGGCCGGCAATCCTGCATCCAGGTAGTCGAGAGCCCGAAAGCCGTTGCTGTTCGTGAACGGCTCGACCACGAAGGTCTCGCACGCAATCGCCGGCGCTTCTTGCGTGGCCCCTGCCACAGCTTGCGCACCGCCGAGAAGACTGACAAATGCCGTGCACAGGGCGCGGCCTGAGAGCAATCCCATCAGCCCATACTCGGAGCTTCCCGTCGGGGCGCAAGTTTTCCACCCAGAGCGGCTCAGCGCTGGGCTGGCCCGGCTTCGAGCTTGGCCGCTTCGGCGCCGAGCGCGTGTGCCTGCAGAATCCACGAAGGCACGACATCGGCGCTTTCGAATACCAGGCGACGCATCGAGCGAACGACGCCGGGAGTGCGGCCGGCGATATCATTGCGCTCACCTGGATCCGCACAAAGATCGAAGAGAGCTTCCCACTCCGCGTCCAGATCGCGCATCCATTTGTGGCAACCAACAACCACTCCCTGCATGTGATGGTCCGGCAGCCAGCCCTCGAAGCGGACGAAGGCGTGCGGCGCGGGGGCGAGGTTGCGCAGGAATGGCACCAGACTGCGCCCACCCAACGCCTCGAACTGGCCGGCGTGGGTGAGTTCGATCAGGGTCGGCGTCACATCGAGCGTGCTGACCAGCGCTGGAATCCGTCTGGGCGGGCCCAGGCCAGCCGACTCTGACGCGCAGAGCACGAGCGGCACGCGCAGCTCTTCTTCGAAGAGCGTGTTCTGGTGAGTAAAGCTGCCATGTTCGCCAAAGGCCTCGCCGTGGTCGGCGGTCAACACGACCAGCGCCTCGCTGGGCAGCGATTCGAGAAAGTCAGCCAGCGGCCCGTCGAGAGAAGCGACAGCGCGCCGGTAGTCGGAGAACCGGGTGCCGCCGAGATAGGGTGCGTGGGTGTCGAGCAAATGCGTCCAGAGCAGAAAGGGCTTTCCCTGCGGTTTGCGCGCAAGCGCCGCCCTGGCCTGCGGCAGGACCTCACGGGCCGGCGTTGTCACCCGATGGCTGGGAGGCAAGCGGACGTCTCCGAATCCGTGGAAGAAAAAGAGCAACGGCGGCTGAAATGGCACGATCGCACTGCCGAAGTACCCTGCCCGGCGAAGGATGGTGGCCAGGGTCGGGGGCTGTGACTGCGGGAAGGTGTCCTTTCCGGCGGGCGGAGGCAGGATGGCAATGCGATAGTCACTGCGCAAATAGCGTGCCTCGGTGCCGGTGAGCAGCGCGGAGATGCTCAGCGAGGTGAAGTTGGAAGCCGTGCGCGCCTGATCGAAGCGATAGCAGCGCTCGGCCCAGCGACTGATCCGCGGCATCCACGCCAGTGCATCAGCACGCAAGGCATCGACCGTCACCAGAAAGACGTCCGGCCGGGCGCCTTCCTCGGCTTGAGGGAATGGCGCGGCGGTGCGGGGAGGTGCGATGATCTTGGCATCCGCGCCCGAACAGTCTTCATCAACACCGTTGCCCGGCCAATCCTCGGCCATCGGATTGCGGCGTGGATCGAAATCGTCGCAGTCGAAGCCGAGCAATCCCGAGCTGCCGTCGCCATCGAAATCCGTCAACCCGCGCATAAGCGCGAGCCCGAGCGCGGAAAACGGTGCGTGAACCGAAGCGAAACGACGTAGCGACGGCATCCAAACGTCGACAGCCACCCCCAGCAGCGCGGCCGCGCCGAGCACCGCAATCAAAACGCGGGGCAAGCGCACCGCAGGTGCCACGGTGACCAGCAGGAACGCCACGCCCGCGACGGCCAATTGGAAGCCAGCGATGCGCGGAAAAACCAGGAAGCCCAGGAACGCGAACTGTCCACTCCAAAGCAGGCGGCCGATCCACGTCGGCTGAGGCCACGCGGCAAGTAGCGCGGCGACTGGCGGGCCGGACGTATTCAGGTCTGGACCAACGCGGCGTCTTACGGCTCGCCAGGCCGCCACGGCGAGTTCGATGCTCAGCCCGAGCGCGACTACAGCGCAGGCGAACACTGCAGCCGCTCGCCAGGCCAGCTGGTATCGCCGCGCGGCCAGCGGTGTCAGAGAGCCGGTCGCTGCTGCGAATAGCACGACCATGCGCAACGCCGGCGCCGTGGCACACAGGTGATCGCGCGACCAAGCAACGGCACTTGCCGCGCGACGGATGACAGCGCTGCGCGGGGAAAGCAAAGAGAGCAGCGCAAGTCCCAGCCAAACCACTGCGGCCAGCGCCGCCAACCTTCCAAGCCGCGCCAGCGAGTCGAGCACCAGCCACATGCCATGCGGCAGGTTGTCAGTATCGAACGCGAATCTGGCCAGGATTTCGCCGCCCAGGATTGCCACGACAACCACGGCCAGACGGCGCAGCGCCGAACCGCGCGCATCGGCCGCGGACCGACCATCCGACAACTGCTGGGCTTTTCGGGGACTGGCGGAGGGCGCGGAGGGCATAGAGAAAGTGACTTCTACCTCACGGAGCCCGCGGGAGCCCAATCAAGCGGCTGTCCCGGGCGGGAGACTCGGTCTGGGGCGGTGGGCGAATCCCAGGTGTTGGATGAAATGTTGACGACGTTCAGCCACCGCCTCATATGAACCAAAGGGAAACAAACGGATGTCTCGCTTTCGCGTGGTCTTGCGTTCCGCTTGGCGCATTGTCGGCGGCCTGGTCTTGGGCTTGGTGTGCCTGGGCGCTGGGCTGGGCACCTGGGTGTATCGCCAGTTCGAATCCGACCTGCCCGCCAACCTGAGCGCGGTCACTGACTACCAACCCATCCGCGCCAGCCAGATCTGGAGTGCCGACGGCGAGCTCATCGGCGAGTTCTTCGTGGAGAAGCGCGTGCTCCTGCCCATCGAACAGGTGCCTGACCTGGTTCGCAAGGCCTTCATCGCCGCAGAAGACGCACGCTTCTACAAGCACGGCGGCGTAGACTACCTGGGCGTCCTGCGCGCGGCCTGGGCCAATCTGCGTGCGCGTCAGGTTGTGCAGGGCGGCTCCAGCATCACGCAACAGGTGGCGAAGATTCTCATCGTCGGCCAGGAACGCTCGCTGGCGCGCAAGGTGCGCGAGGCGCTGCTCGCCTTCCGCATCGAGAAGCGCCTGACCAAGGATCAGATTCTCGGCATCTACCTCAATCACGTCTACCTCGGCCATGGCGCCTACGGTCTGGCGTCAGCCGCCACAGCCTACTTCGGCAAGAGCGCGGCCGAGTTGACTGTGGCCGAGGCTGCCATGCTGGCCGCCCTGCCCAAGGCGCCCGGCAACATCACACCCCTGCTCGACTTCGAACGCGCGCGCAGCCGGCAGCACTACGTGCTCGACCAGATGCGCGAGCTGGGTTTCATCACCCCGACGCAGGCCGAAGCCGCGGCCAGCGAGCCGCTGATGCTGGTCTCCCGCACCCGCGCCATGACCAACGTGGCTGCCCCTTACTTCGTCGAGGCCGTGCGCAAGCACGTGGCCGAAAGCTATGGCGACGAGGATCTGCTACGCCGGGGCTTCCGCATCTACACCACCCTGGACATGCGCCGGCAGCGGGCCGCCGAGTCCGCCCTGCGCCGCGGGCTGGAGGACCTGCAGCGGCGCCTCGGTTTCGACGGGCCCGTCGGCCACCTCGATGTCGAGCAGCGGCGCCAGCTAGCCGCGGGCCAGCCGCATCCGGTGGGCCCCGGGGGATTCAATTTCGACGGGGAGCAGTCCCCATTGCTCATGGCGCTGCCCGCCCCGCCTGCTGCGACCGTGGACGCGACCAGGCCAGGCGCGCGTCTGCCCGACTCTGCGGCCAAGCTCGCCGCGGGCGCGGCCTGGGCTCAGCGCCGGCGCGTGGCGCGCGACGTGCCTATCTACGACACCGATCCAGACACCATCTATGCAGCCGTGGTGACCAGTGTGGGCAAGAAGATCGTGGTGGCCTCCGGGGGGCTGGTCGCGCCTCTCGACCCGGCCAGTGAAGAGCAAGCCCTGGCCTGGGCAGGGCCACGCGGCGAGCGCCTGGGCACCGGAGACGTGCTGCCCGTGTATCTCCGAACTCAGAGCGGCAGCGAGCACGGCTACCGCGAGGAGTTTCTCGCCCACCTGGCCAGCGCACCCACGGTCCAGGGCGCGCTCATCGCCGTGGATCCGTCCAACGGCCACCTGGTTTCCATGGTGGGCGGCTACGACTACAGCAAAAGCCAGTTCAACCGTGCCACCCAGGCGCGCCGCCAGATCGGCTCGGCCATCAAACCCTTTGTCTATACCGCTGCCATCGACCACGGCTTGACCCCGCTCACCATCAAGTGGGACGCGCCGGTCAAGTTCAAGACTGCCTCCGGGATGTGGGCGCCCCACAACTACAAGCCCGAGTACCTGGGCCCCGTGACCCTGCGGACCGCCATCGCCAAAAGCATCAACACCGTCTCCGCCCAGCTCGTCGCCCAGGTCGGGGTCGATGCGGTCATCGATGTCATGCGCCGTTTGGGCATCACCTCCAAGCTGCCCCATGCGCTCTCGCTCGCGCTGGGTACCCCCGATCTGACCCTGCAGGAGGTCGCGTACGGCCTCGCCGCCTTTCCGGCTGGCGGCAAGTTGGTCGCGCCCCTGTTCATCGTCAAGATCGTGGACGCAGATGGCCGCGTCCTGGAAGACCACACCGCCCCCCCACCGCGCGAAGAGCGCCTGTCTCCCGAGACCGCCTATGTGGTCACGGATCTAATGAAGGGCGTAGTCGAGATCGGCACAGGCAAGAAGGCGCGCGAGTTGGGCCGGCCAGCCGCAGGCAAGACCGGGACGTCCACCAACTATCGCGACGCCTGGTTCTTCGGTTTCGTACCGGAGTTGCTGTGCGGGGTCTGGGTTGGTCGCGACGACTTCAAGCCCATCGGCCACGACGCAACCGGCGGGCAGGTGGCCCTGCCCATCTGGCTCTCGTACATGCAGGAGGCCCTGGGCTCGCTCCCGGTGCACGACTTCGAGCCGCCGCCTGGGGTCATCTTCGTGCGGGCTGACCCCGAGAAGGGCGTGCCAGCCAGGCCGCAGAAGCCGGGCAGCCGGCTCATGCCTCTCAAACGGGGCACGCTGCCGCCGCCCTTCCGCACCGGCAGCTCCGGGCGGTTCTCCGATGAACGGTTTTGATACAATCCAGCCACCTCGGACCGGGCAGCCCCGAATCTGCCTCCTGGGGAGAATCGCCGGCTGGCGCCTCGCGTCTCTTGACACCGGGAGGCCTACCGATAAGATAGCGGCCGCTATAGAAGAGATTCCTGAAGAAAAACGTTGCTCTTGGCTG
>Ga0302323_100005249_pt1 | contig 10593 bp, 7 predicted proteins | sample Fen_T0_3_FD_201950 | JGI IMG/M metagenome (GOLD analysis project Ga0302323, IMG submission 201950) | Peat permafrost microbial communities from Stordalen Mire near Abisko, Sweden - Fen_T0_3 | ecosystem: Environmental > Terrestrial > Soil > Wetlands > Permafrost | place: Sweden: Abisko... | reverse complement strand
CGCCGTCACGACGCCGCTCCTCTTGATCGGATGGCACGTCGTGCCAGACGTTGGCGACAGCGATACCGTTGGCGCTGCCGCAGGCGTCGGCGTTGCCTTTGGATTGACCGTCACTGTTGTGTGAATAGGTGTAGCGGTATCGCCGTTCTTGGCCTCGTAGCTGACGGTCCCAGTCCCTGTCGGATAGCCGGGCGAGCTCGGCGGCACCTGGTAGCTTCCGCTTGACGGCTGAAGCATGGCGAACGGGCTCTGACCAGCTCGGGCTAGACTCACGAACCCGCAGGGCGCTGTCCAGTTGAGAGTGAACGTGTCGCCGGTCGTGATGGTCGACGGAGTGGCAGTGAAGCTGGTCATCGGCTGGCCGGCGGTGCAGGTTGCGATGGTCGCAGTCGGAGTGGGCGTGGGAGTCGACGGCCCGGTCGGGCTTGACGAGCATCCTGCCACGGCCGCTACCGAGAACAGCACACACAGATGGCTCCACTCTCCACAACCTCTCGCACTCATACTCGCTCTCTCCACTTCCGATGCGTGACCGCGCACTTGCACAAGTCACCATCGCCAGCCGTCATCTCTTCACCCGCAACTCTTCACCCGCAACTCAATCGTCCGAACTGCGTGTCGTCATCGTACGCTGCCCCTCAGCCGCGCGTCAAGGCAGGCGTTGCTCGGACCGGGGAGTAGCAGAACGTGCGCGTGGAGGCGCCCTACTCCGCCGTCGTGCGGAGGGCCCGCTGTTCGATTGCGGTCAGGCGGGCGCGAACGTCCCGCAGTGCGGCCTCTAGCGCGACGCGGTTCTTCTCGCCTTCTGCCAGAACCAGGTCGATGCGTCGCACCAAGTCGTGGACGTGTCTTACCAGTTCTCCTTGCAGCTCGACGTGGCGCTGGTCGATGTCCTGCATGTGGCGTCCGTGGATCCCCAGCACGGAATCGTAGTGGCGGTGCGTGGCCTCGAAGCGCGCGCCGATGTAGTCCAGGATCCGATTGTCGAGCTGGACTTGGCGTGCGTTGAACTGCGTCTGCTGCTCGATCCACGGTGCCGCCAGGCGGCGTGCCAACGTGAACAGTCTTTGCCGCCAGCCCGCGGGCAATGCCACAGCCCCCAGGTCCCAGGAGGCGTTGACGAGAGCCGCGTCCGGAGAGGTCGGAAGCGCCGGCCGTTCCGAGGTCGGCACGCCTGTCACCGCAGGTGCAATCGTAACGACGGGCGGCGTGGGAAGCAGCTCGGCCGCCGTGAGCGCAGGCACGACCTCGTCGCGGACCTCGTCCCGAATGCGACGGAGACTCTCGCCAACAGGCTCACGCTCAGCGCTCACGCCGGGCCTCCTCTGGACAACAGATTGTACCTGCTCTGTGAGCGGCGCTGGCATGGTGTTTCTGAGGCGGTCGCGAACGGAACCTGGCCGTGAGGATCATGGCTCCGGCACTGCTCGTTCGGTCCCGGCCACGAAGACTTCCATGCGGGCCCCTGGTGTACCGGGCCTTGTCGGACGTCCCATATCGTCGACCGGGACGAACACGATGTTGCCTGGCACGGGGAAGTCCTCTATCGGCCGGTTCTCCATGCCCTGTTTCCAGAAGTCCATCCAGATCGGAAGGGCCGTGTGCGCGCCGTCGCAGCCGCGGCAGAGGCTCTTGCGCTTGTCGTCGTAACCCACCCACACGCCCGTGGCAAGCGAAGGCTCGAATCCGACGAACCAGCCGTCGGTCCAGTCGTTCGTCGTGCCGGTCTTGCCGGCGATCGGCCGCTTGAGGCTGCGCGCGCGCGCTGCCGTGCCGCGTTCCACGACACCGCGCAACAGGCTGGTCATGATGTAGGCCGCATCGGCCCGTATGGCGTCCGTGGCTTGCGGGTGGGTCTGCTCGATCACGTTTCCGTCGCGATCGGTGACCCGTTCGATGAGATACGGACGCATGCGCAGGCCTTGATTGGCGAACGTGGCAAACGCGGCCGTGAGCTCGATCAGCGACACGTCACCTGCGCCAAGCGCCAGTGGCAAGTAAGGCGGCAACTCGGAGGTGATGCCAAGCTTGCGCGCGTACTCGATGGCCACCGGGATGCCGATGTGCTGCAGCGTCTTGATGGCCGGTATGTTGCGGCTCTGCTCAATGGCTCGGCGCAGGGGGATGGGTCCCAAGAACGCGCCGTCGTAGTTGTGTGGCGTCCAAACCTCTTTGGTCCAAGGATTGGGGAACGAGATCGGGGAGTCGACGATGATCGTCGACGGATTCCATGCTCCCCTTTCGATCGCCGCCGTGTAGATGATCGGCTTGAAGGCCGAGCCTGTCTGGCGCATCGCCTGTGTCGCGCGATTGAACTTGCTGCGCTCGAAGTCATATCCGCCGACCATGGCGCGGATCGCGCCCGAGCGCACGTCGAGCGCGAGCAGCGCGGCCTCGACCTCGGGCTCCTGCTCGAGCATGACGTGTACGTCGGTCGGCGCAGCCTCGCTGCCCTTGGCCAGAATGCGGAAGGGCGCGATCGCGCCGCGCGGCAGCACGTCGTCGACGCGCTTGCCGCCAGTCCAAGCGATCTCCGGCAGGCCAACGCGCGCCTGGCAGTGCGCGATGCGCACCAGCGCGCCCGCGTGGTCAGACTGAAGAACCACACCCCGCACGACGTCATTGACGACCAGCGGGCGGTCCCACTCAGGCAAGACGGCCGCCGCCGGATCCTTCCAACGCCCGAGCGCAGTCTCACTTGGACGCACGAAACCACGCGTACGGCGATCGAGCGCGCGCAGACCTTCTGTTACGGCGCGCATGGCCGCTTGCTGGAGCGCCGGATCAAGCGTCGTGTAGACGCTCAGCCCGCCCTGGTAGATGCGCTGACTGCCGTATTCCCGCTCGAGATACTTGCGCACCTCCTCGACGAAATGCGGCGCTCCCGAAGGGGGCTCGTGCTTCGGTCGCAGGTTGAGGGGGGTCTTCTTGGCCACCTCAGCCTCAACCTCGGTGATGTACTTCTCCTCGGCCATGCGATCCAACACGTGGTTGCGACGCTCCATGGCGCGCTCGGGGTATTCGATCGGGGAGAGCCGCGCCGGTCGCTGCGGCAGGCCGGCCAGCAAGGCCGCCTCCGCGAGAGTCAGCGCGCCGATGGACTTGTCGAAATAGAACTGGCTGGCAGCCTCTACGCCGTAGTTCCCGTGGCCAAAGGGAACCTGATTGCAGTAGAGCGAGAAGATCTCCTCCTTGGTGAAGCTCCTCTCGATCTGAAATGCCAGGATCACTTCCTTGACCTTGCGTTCGTAGGTCTTCTCGGGGGTCAGGAAGAGGATCCGGCTGAGCTGCATCGTCAGGGTTGAGAAGCCTTGGGCCTTGCGGCCAGAGCGCAGATTGGCTAAGGCCGCGCCCGCCACGCGCCACGGGTTCAGGCCCATGTGCTTCCAGAAGTCGGCGTCTTCCACGGCGATGATAGCGTTGCGCAGAATCGGCGGAATGTCCTGGAAGCGCACCACGACGCGACGCTCAATCGAGAACTGGCCGACCAGGCTACCGTCCCTGGCGAAAACCTGCGTGATGATGTTCGGACGATAGTTCTCGAGCGACGACACTTCCGGTAGATCGCTGCTGTAGGAGAAGAACACGCCGAGCACGGCGCCTACCAGGATCGCGGCCACGACGAGCAACGTCAACGTGATCTTGCGGGCACTCAGGAGCGCTGCGCGCTGGGGGACAGCCGGTGCGGCCACGCCGCGAGATTATACCGGCGCGGGTCCTCGCGGCAAGGCGGGGACCGCGTGCAGGCCTGCGCCGCGTCAGTCGTGGCGCTGGCTTGGGTGGCGTTCGTGGCCCGACTGACCTGCGGCATGCGACGGGTTCGACGAGCCGCGCGACTGACCGGAGGGTTCATGCGGCGGCCGCGCGTCTTCGTGTTGGGCGCCACCCAGTCTGCCGAAGATGCCGCCCATGACCCCACGATCCGGCGCGCGGTGCTGTTCTTGCGATGCGTCGCGCTCAGGCTGGCGCCGCTCAATGGCGCGTGGGCGGGGCGCGGCCTCGCTCTGTGGTCTGGCTGCCGATGCGCCCGGCGCCTCCTGCCGCGGCCGCTGGACCCAATTGGGCACGCCGCCCACGCGCGTGGTCACGCGCGCCCGCCCGGCATCGCTGCGGGGCGGGACGATCGCGCGGCCCTCGGATGGCTGTGTGCCCCCAGCACTGAAGCCCTGGCGCGTGGCGGCGGGTGCGCCGGTGCGCTGGATTGCGAGCGCGTTCGGCCGCTCGTGCTGGCTTTCGGGTCGCCGCAGAAGTACGGGGCGAGGCGGCGGTTGGTGAGCGTCGAGAACGCCATCGAAACTGCGGACAGGTCGGCGGCTGTTGGACGCGAAGACACGGAAACGGGTCGAGTCAAGAACGACGTCGCCGGCGCGGCGGCCATGCAGGTCATGGGACGAGAAATCATCGCGACGAACGAAGGTCCAACCGTCATGTCCGTCCCGCGGGCCCTGTCCTTGCCGAATGGGACGATTCCAGCGGTCGAGCGCGCACCAGCCGATGTGGCTCCCGCCGACGGCCCACGAGACCCATGCTGGACCGAACACACGGTCCGGGATCCAATACCAGCCAAGGCGGGCCGAAAGGCCCCAGCGGCCGTAGTGCGACGGGGCCCAGCCCCAGCTCTCGTAAGGTATCCAGGTCCAACCAATCAAGGTCCAGGTCCAGCGCCCGTTGGAGTAGGGCGACCAGCCGACATCGACGCGTGGCCTCCACACGTACCCCGCGTCGCCCTCGAAATACCAGTTGCCGTACCGATCGAGCTCTTGGGCGTATGGTTCCAGCTGCTCGGGCAGGTGGCCGTCGGTGCCGGCCGCCACCGATGCGTTGGCATCGCGATCACTGGCCCAGGCGTCGAAGTCGTCCGTGTCGCTCGTGCGCCACGGCCTATCTGGTGGGGCGCCAGGGCGCACATCCGTGCGCTCGCCGATTTCGAGACGGACGTTGCCATTGTCGGATTCGACCTGGGCAGCGCCTTCGCGCACGCTAACGCGCGTCGCGCTTGGGCTGGCATCGACACGCACAACCGCGCCAGGCTCGACGTGCACGGTGGCGGCACTCGTCTCGATGTCGAGACGGGCCGCGCCGTCCGGTCGCTGTCGCGCGAGGAGAGCCCCGGACCAAAGCCGCAGCAGGACTTGCTCGCGGCCGCCAGTCTGCTCGTTTCCGGAGTAGTCTACCTTGCTGCGCGCGTTGAGCCAGAGCAGGCTGCCGTCGAAGAGCTCGAACTCCGCGCGACCGCGGCCATCGCTCCAGACGCGGTCGCCGGCGACGAAAGGCGCGTTGACGACGAGCTCGTCAGCCTCGCTCTCAGAGGCGCGTTGCACTGCCACGGACGGCTCGACGGATCGCACGCGCGCGAAGCGATAGTCATCGTCGGCGGCCGCAGAAGCTGCACCGGCAAGTGATACCAGGGCGCCGGCAATGAGCATCGATCGGATCATGGCGACCTCTCTCTCGCGCCCGGGCCGTGCGGCGCTCGCAGGGGACGAGTGCAAGGCCCGTGCCGCGGAGTATGGCGGTGTAAGCCCTGCCGAATCAAGTGGATGTCCAGGTGCGCAGCAGCGACGCTGTCCGCTCGCGAGGTCGCTGACTGGCGGCACCCCGACCACGATCGGAACCAACACCCTGACTGACACGGCGCGCGTCAGGCGGGCAGCGCGAAGCCGGGCATGGTGGCTGGCGTGGCATCGGCTAGCCGAAACGACCACGACGCGCTTGCGACGGCAGGCGGCTTCGACATAGAATTCTCGTGAAGCTGAGAAGGAGGGCCTATGGAAGACGAGCGTAGCGGGGGCGCTTCAGGGGTGGTTCTTTCGTTCGTGGTGGGCGCTCTGACTGGCGCGGCCTTGGCCATCCTGTTTGCACCGCGTTCGGGCAAGGAAACGCGTGAGTTGCTCGGAGAGAAGTTACGCGAGAGCACCGAGCGGGGTCGAGAGCTGAAGGACCAGGTCACGGCCAAAGGGCGTCATCTCGTGGCAGAGGCCGGCGAGTACGTCGAGCGTCAGCGCGAGGTACTGAAGGAGAGCCGCGATCGGCTGGCCGCCGCTGTGGATGCTGGACGCGAGGCGTACCGCGCCGACAAGAAGGAGCGCGGCTAGCTACCGGCCTTTTGCGTCGCCGCGTGCAGGAGGGGTCAAGTTGGGCATGGATTCCTGGGGCGTTGTCTTTCTCGGTATGATCGCAGCCTCGTCTGTCGTGCAAGCCGTGTTCTTGATCGGGCTCGCGCGCGCCGGTCAGCGGCTGGGTCGGCGGGTCGAGGACTTGCAGCAACGCATCGACCGCGATCTACGTCCAGGACTCGAGAACCTCACGCGCGTCACGCAAAGCCTGGCTGTCATTGCCGACGTGGCGGCTGTGCAAACTCAGCGCGTGGGTGACATGCTTGCCGGAGCGGTCGACCGCGTTGAAGAGACCGTGGGGCTGGTCCAAAAAATGGTCTTGAAGCCTCTCGGCTCCTTGACCGACCTAATGGCGTTACTTAAGGGAGTGCGCCACGGGATCGAGGTGTATCGCCAGCTCGGGAACGTGCGACGCGAGCAGCGTGGCGCAGCGCGACGCTATCAGGACGACGAGCACCTCTTCATCTAGCCGGTTGCGTGCGAAGTTCGCAGCAGGCGCACCCTAGTCCACGCCGCGTGGGGGGCCGCTCTCCCAAATCCTGCGGGCCAGCGTCCTGTCGAGCGCCGAGCGCTGCTGTGCCGTAAGTGTGTCGAGGTCGAGGCGCACTCGCTGTCCTGCCAGGTCGGTGATCACAACGGCCGCGGTCTCATTCTCGATCTTCGCTATCCGCCTCCACGGCAGTGTGACCCTGCTCGTGAGACTCTTCATACTTAGCGCATCGCGTCCAGCTGCGATGCCGAAGGTCACACAATCAAGGCCGAAGAACCCTGTCGCCAGAGCCAGCACGAGCCCGACCAGGCGCGTGGGAAGCGCCCGGGCCAAAGCGCTGACAACGGCCATACTCGCGGCGCAGGCAAGCAAGAGGACCGCCCCTGCTGGCGCGTAGTCGATGAGAATGCCGGTATTGGCCATCGTCAGGCGTGCGCCTCGGGACTCGTAGGCCACGAAGGACGCCACGCTGAGCGCCGCCAGGGCCGGAACGGCAACGGCCTGCGAGAATCGGGGAAGGGATTTCATGGCAGGGAGAGTACGATTGAGAGTGGTGGAGGTCAAACGGCCGGAGTGACCGAGCAGATGGCACCCTTCGCGTTTCACGTCATCGCCAAGCCGGCAGGACCGGCGTGCAATCTCGCGTGCAGCTACTGCTTCTATCGAGAGAAGGAGGGACTGTACCCGAGAGAGCGTCGCTTTGTCATGACGAACGACGTGCTCGAGGCCTTCATCCGGCAGTACATCGAGGCCCAGGATGCCCCGGTCGTCAGCTTCACATGGCAGGGCGGGGAACCGACCCTGCTCGGAGTCGACTACTTTCGACGCGTGGTGGAGTTGGAACGGCGCTACGCCAACGGGAAGCGCATCGAGAACGCCTTCCAGACAAACGGGACGCTGCTCGACGACGGGTGGGCCGGATTCCTGGCGGAGGAGCGCTTTCTCGTGGGGATCTCTATCGATGGGCCGGCCGCGCTGAACGATCGCCTGCGCCTCGACCACGCCGGGCGCGCGACGCTCGCCCGCGTCCTCGCTGGACTGGCTGCACTTAGGAAACACCGCGTCGAGTTCAACACGCTGACCTGCGTTCAACGTGAGAACGCCGATGCTCCCCTGGACGTCTACCGCTTCCTGCGCGAATTGGGTGCGCGCTTCATGCAGTTCATCCCTGTCGTCGAGCTGCGGGCGCACGGTCGGGCCTCTGCCAGCGAGACGGAATCAAGCAGCGAACGTGTTGCGGAATGGTCTGTTGAACCGGAGCAGTACGGACGCTTTCTCTGCGCAGTGTTCGACGAGTGGGTGCGGCGTGACGTGGGACGCGTCTTTGTTCAATCGTTTGAGGTGGCTCTCGCAGCGTGGATGGGGCAGGATTCCAGCCTCTGCCTCTTCAGACCGACCTGCGGTCTGGCCTTGGTCGTCGAGCACAATGGAGACGTGTACTCTTGTGACCATTTCGTTGACCACGAACATCGCCTCGGCAACTTGACTCAGGAACCGCTGATCGAAATGGTCCGCGCAGATGTGCAGACCTCCTTCGGCCGAGACAAGGCCCACTTGCCAAGCCGATGCGAGACCTGCGACGTGCGGTTCGCCTGCCACGGCGGCTGCCCCAAGCAGCGCTTCGTGCGGGTCGGCGCGGAGGACGCGCCGCGTGCGAACTATCTGTGCCCCTCCTACGAGGCCTTCCTGGGCTATGCGGATCCGTACTTGCGCTTCATGGCGGACGAGCTAACCCGCGGTCGCTCGGCGGCCGGCGTCATGGCCTGGGCACGCGAGCGGCAGCGTTCGAACCTCGCCAAGGCGCGACCGGCCCGTGAGGCGCTCTGCGCCTGCGGCAGTGGTCGGAAGTACCGCGCTTGCTGTGGACGCGGGCGCGCCAGCGATCCAGCGGCGGCTGCTCAGGACGACTCGCGCGGCGCAGCAGGCATCACGGGCAGCGAGAGAACCACTCGCGTGCCCTGACCTGGCTCACTCTCGAGAGATGCGTGACCGTGGTGTTCCGAGGCGGTCTTCTTCACCAGGGCCAGACCCAAACCACTGCCGCTGCGTTTGGTTGAGAAGAAGGGCTCAAACGCGCGGCTGCGAGTCGCGAGATCCAGACCTGGCCCGTTGTCGGTGACCGTTACGCGGGTGTGCTGTGCATCCGCGCTCGAAGCGACCCGAAGAGCGATCGCGCCAGACCCGGCCACGGCCTGCAGGGCATTCTCTATCAGGTTGACCACGGCGCGCTCGATCAGGCGCCGGTCCCCAAGCACCGGCCGCGACGGCTCACTGGCCACAGTGAGCGTGACGCCCGGCGGCAAAGCGGCTCGGTACGGGGCAGCCACCTCGGCCACGAGCGCGCCGACGTCTATCGGCTCGCGGTGCTGGTCAAGCGGCCTTGCGAAAGCGCTGAACTCGGTCACGATGCCGCGCAAGACGCGCACCTGCTGCAGGATGGTCTGCGTGCAGGTCTCGAGTGTGGCAGGGAAGTCGACCGCAGGATCTCCGAAAACGCGCTGGAGATGCTCGGCCGAAAGCTGTATCGGCGTCAGTGGATTCTTCACCTCGTGCGCCACCTCGCGCGCCATCTCCGCCCAGGCGGCCACGCGGTGCGTTCGTTCTAGCTCGTCGCGCTGTCGCGTGAGATCAGCGGCCATGCGGTTGAAGGACTGCACCAGACCGCTCAGCTCGTCCTGACTGCCGGTGGCGACCTGCACGGCAAGGTCACCCGCAGCGATGCGGCGTGTCGCGCGCGTTAGGGCGGCGACAGGTCCTGAAAGACGGCGTGCCAAGAAGTACGCCAGTGCGGCTGCCCCGCCGATGCACAATACCAACGCCAGGCGCAGCGCACGATCCATGTCGCCGAGCACGGCCTGCATCTCGCGCTCGCGTGACGCTAGCGGCACGGACAGGATGGCGCCCGGCGCTGCGCGCAAGCGCACCGGAACGGACACGACCTGAAAGGCCAGCCGGTCGAGCCGTTCGCTGCTGAAGCAGAAGGGTGCTCGGTCGAGCACGAGCGCGCGGTAGACCCGACCGTCGACCTGAGTGGGGAGTAGGCCCGAGGCGTAGAGCTCGCGCTTGCTCGATGCCGACAGCCGTCCCTGGTCGAAGAGGTCCACGTCGTTGTGTATCAGGCTGGCAATCCAGACCAAGGCCTTGTCGGTAACGGCCTGACTGGCTGTGGCCTGGTCGCCCTGGAAGAGCGCGAAGTCCTCCACCGCTTTCTGCGCCACCATGGCCCGCTCGAGCGCCTGGCTCTCTGCTTCGCGCTTGAGGCGGTCGACGAAGAAACCACGCACGGCGACCTGCAGGGCCAAGGCCAAAACGGCGGCCACAAAGACGAAGGCCACCGACAGCCGGATCGCAAAGCTGCCACGAACGCCGAGTCGCAGGCTTGCGAGCGAGAACGTCTGTCGCCCGACGAGCGAGCGGGCGAGCAGCACGACGACTAGCAGCCCGAGAATCACGAGGCCAAGTCCTGCCGCAGCTTCGACCGTGCTGGCGGCGAACTGCCAGCCTGTGAGGCGCGCATAGCCGAGCACGCAAGGGCCGTTGGCATCCAGGAAGACGAAGAGGTGCCGGGTGCTTCCGGCGACGTCGAGCGTGGTCCAGAAACCCCGAGTCTCACGCCGCAGTCTGTCGAGCACCGGCGGTGGCAGCATGGGCGGACGTTCGATGGACGCAAAGATGGCCCTGCGGAACCAGTCATACGTCAACAAGAGCAACGGTCGGCCCGGGCTCGAATCTTCCGTGCGAGGGCCGCGCACCACAAGGGCGTAGGGATCACGTTCCGCTAGAAACGGAAGGTTCCAGTGGTCGTCGGCAACGTAGAGGTGGATGGAGCCACGCACGCCCTGGCCGAGCGAGACAAGGCGTCGCGCGTGGAGCACCGCGCGCGTGGCGCTACCCACGGTGACGCGCTCCGGTCCTATCTCCCAGGCAGTGTCGCGCGGCGAGCTCTGCGCAGGCGTTGCGAGCCAGGCGAGATTCTGGCCAAAGCGG
>Ga0302323_100005248_pt1 | contig 10594 bp, 8 predicted proteins | sample Fen_T0_3_FD_201950 | JGI IMG/M metagenome (GOLD analysis project Ga0302323, IMG submission 201950) | Peat permafrost microbial communities from Stordalen Mire near Abisko, Sweden - Fen_T0_3 | ecosystem: Environmental > Terrestrial > Soil > Wetlands > Permafrost | place: Sweden: Abisko... | reverse complement strand
ATGGTTGGCTAGACTATGTAAACGGCAGCCACACTCAGCTGCACTCCACTGGAGGCTGGCACGATGCTGGCGATTACAACAAATACACCGTTAATGCGGGCGTGAGCATCGGCATGATGCTGAAAGCGGCGGAACAGTTTCCAGACCAGGTTGCCACCGACAAGCTTGAAATCCCCGAAAGCGGCAACCACGTTCCCGACCTCCTCGATGAGGTACGCTGGGAAATCGAATGGCTCTTCACGATGCAGACAGACGATGGTCGCGTTTACCACAAGGTGAGTGCGCGTGATTTCAAATTCTGGGGACCACCGGAGAAAGACACCGCGATCCGCTACATAACTTCGTGGAGCACGACCGCCACCGCCGACTTCGTCGCAATGATGGCCGAGACTTCTCGCGCTTGGCGGCCTTATGACACGGCCTTTGCAGATCGCTGCCTCGCTGCCGCGAAGAAGGGTTGGGCTGTACTCGTCGCCCATCCGCAACAAGTCGACTCCGACCAGGCGGCTTTTATAACAGGCGGATATGCACCAAAAGACACCTCTCATCGTCTCTGGGCCGCCTCTGAACTCTGGGAAACCACTGGAGAAACCGAATATCTGAGCGAACTTGAGAAAGGCGCCGAAGCTTTTTCCTGCGAATTCACTAAGACCGGCCCGAACTGGGTCGAGGTGCAAGATCTTGCTTTCGCCACATACCTTCTCACCTGCCACCCCCAAGTCCGCAACGCTAAAATTGTCGCCCGCTTGAGCGACAATTTGATTAAGCGAGTGCAAGCGATTGTCACGATGTCACAGAAAAACGGATACGCGCGTCCGCTCGGCGGCGAGCGCGAAACATGGTCATGGGGCGCCAACGGTACGATCGCCGGCCAGACACTACTTCTACATCTTGCCGATCGGATTAGGCCAAACCCTGACTACCGCGCCACCGCAATTCACGCGCTCGATTTTCTCTTTGGCCGTAATTACCACTGTCGCTCTTATGTCACCGGTCTCGGCGCCAATCCGCCTCAGCACCCTCACGACCGTCGCGGAGAGCCGGCTTGGCCAGGCTATCTCATCGGCGGCGGCTGGCCCGACGGTCGCAGCTGGGAAGATGTGCTCGCCAATTACCGAGTGAACGAGATCGCCATTAACTGGAACGCATCGCTCATTTACGCAATTGCCGCCTTCTCCGAGAAGCAAATATCTACTCAATAGATTCGTGTCGCCCGTACCGATTGCGCCAATGCTTAAGTGTCGCCGTAGCTTTTTCATCTCAGTCCTATTCGCGCTCACAATCGCGCCACTTTGTGCCTTGGGGCCGTATCTCGGGAAAAATGCTCCCGATGCATTGCTGCTTCTGCCTGCACCACCGTCAGCTGGCTCGGTCGAAGACGTGGCTGATCGAGATGCTGCCTACAGAATTTATCTGACCTGCACTCCCGAGCAGTTCGCCCTCGGAGCAGAGCAACAGCGCCTCACCATTTTTCATCTCGCGACGCCTTCTGTCGGGCCATGGTTTCAGGCCGGGAAGCTTCCCAAGACAGAAGCTCTTTTTAAGCAAATTACTGACGAATCTTTTCTGATCAGCCGGCCCGTTAAGTTGGTTTGGAAACGCCCGCGGCCGTATATTGCCGATCCAGTCCGCTTCGACAAAGTCATCGAACCAGACCCCAACGCAACTCCGACCTACCCGAGTGGCCATGCGACCCGCGCGACTTTGTATGCCTTGATTTTGGTCGAGCTGTTTCCCGAGCATCGGGACGAAATTTTGGCCAAAGCTCGCGAATCAGGCTGGCTCCGCGTGCAAGGCGGCGTGCATACGCCACTCGACATTTTTGCTGGCCGTACGCTGGGCCAAGCCATCGCCCAAGCCTTCCTGCGAAACCCAGAATTTCAGCACGACCTCGCGGAGGTGAAAGCCGAAATCGCCGCGGCTAAGCCGTAACGATTTGGCCGCACTCAATCCTTCGTCTCGCTGCAAAATACCACGACATCAGGCGCTTTAGCTCCAATGCCTGATTCGGCAGGCGGAACAGTGATGGTAAAGCGCTGCGTCAGGTTCTGAACGACTTGACCGTTGGTATCGAGGAATTCCAATGTGGCCGGATGGTCACCGGGTGCGAGTAACAGCGCGGAAAAGCTCAAATACTGCGGCAGATTCTCCCAGGTGCGAATGTCTGCCTGCGGTGTGGTTGCTGACGAAGCGATTTTGCTAATCAAACCAACAGCAGCAAGACCGAGCGCAGCCCGGTCGGCATCACGACCACCGTGATTAGCCGCGGCCATCGCCCCGACCAAGGCAACATCGCCAACAGTATCTGTCGTTTGTTTAAAGACGGCTTTGTTGCCCAAAACGTGATCCATCAAACGACCTCCGCGGGTAGTCGCCTGAAAATTAATATCGTCGTAAGGCGGCAGCGCGATGCGGCGCCCCTCCACCTCTAATCTGGCCGAACGAATCTTAGATTGCTCAGTAAAAAATTTAAGCAGTTCGCCATACTCGCCACCTGAATACTTACGCGGTCCGTGGCCGTACTCGACGAAGAGCATGACGTTGGCTTTCGAATTGTAGTCAGGCGGGATCGCTCGTCCCTGCTGTTTCGCATTTGCCCGAGCACGGGCCAGGCCGTCAGCTCCATCGCCGCCGAGCTTGGCCGAAGCCAAGCCATCGAGGTAATCTAGCAATATGTAGTCGCCCGCGTAGGTTTTGTCCTCTGTGTCGCTATCAAGTAGTTCGCCACTGCGGAAAAGCGCGCGGGCGTTGTCTGGCTCGCCATCGCGCCAATAAAGAATGCCGCGGTAATAAGAGGCCATCACACGCTCGTAAGGTTCACCGATGAAAGGTTTGTCCGATTCATTTCGGAACATCCGGCGCGATTTGGCCGCTTCGGAATTAACCTGACCGTAGTTGGCTGCGGCCACGGCGAGCGCATCGTCGAGCTTGGTTTTCGCTTCATCGTACAGGCCGCGCCGAAGCGCCGAGGCCGCGATGCGGTACTCCCAAAGCGCCCGATCGCGCACAGGTGCGACAGCTAAATGGGCGTTGCCATCTACGACCGGATCGCCGGTGTACGGCACGGGTGGCGGAGGCGGCACCGATTCGCAACCGGCGAAAATAATCACCGGCAAGAGCCAGACTAAACGGAATTTGGAAATGAAACAGCGAGACATGAAAGGAGAATAAAGGAAGACGCCGCGCGCGTTGGCAACACGGCGGCGTCGGTCAAAAACTGCGGCGGGACGACGTTCGTGTTGTCCGCTGCGTATGTTGTTCTTACTTAGCCGTGAGCGTCATATCTTCCATGAGCGCGAGCGCGGTGGCTTCTGCGATATCGCGGACCCCGTACTGGCGCGCAAGGCGGCCGGCCTGCTGATCCCGACCAAGAACATCGGAGGAACTAGCCTGACCGATGATTGCCGAGTCGGAGAGCCGCACAGCCGTGACCTGAATATCAGGCACCGACACCACACTGTCGCCAGAAACACCCGCAATCGTGACGTTGCGACTTGCAACGAGCACCTCGATCGCGACGTCCACAATCTTCGCAAGCGCCTCGCGATCTTTGCGCGCGGCGTCGTTAGCCGGCGTAATGAAATGGTCGATTGGTTTGTCGGCGATAAGCGAGGCGGCCACTTTCTGATCGGCTAAGGCAGCACCCGCGTAACGGAAAGGACGACCAAAGAGGCGCTCAACTTCCCGGACGGTCTGACGATCTGCTAAAGTCGCCGCGGTTTTGTCGCCTGCCGTGTAAGTATTCTCCGCGGTGACCTTGGTGGACTTTGAATCAACGCTGCCTTTGCCCGGCATAGAAGCGTGATCGCCGTTGCCGCCAGCATTGCCGGTAACAGCAACATTCACTTGGGTCTGCGGCGCGGTGCCAGCAGGTTTGGCGGCGTTGGGATCGGCCTCAAAACTGGATTTCTTCTCGCCCTGCACGGACTCAGTTTTCTCGGTGCGTCCGGTAAGTTTCATGTTCGAGGCTTCGTCGACGAGCTCACGATTCACGAAGAAGAGCACACGCGGCTTGCCGAGTTTTTCGTAAGCTGCACGGAAACTGTCGACGACCTGCTTCGCTTTTTCAGGAGCGACAAGCGAACCGCCGGGGCCGTAAAGACGTTGTTGCGTCTCGGATGTTTCGGCAGCCGGCTGGTTATACTGAGCCGGATAACCCTGCTTTATCGGCACGGGCGGCTCAGGTTCTTTATCTTTAGCAAAAACAGGCGCAGCGACCGACGCTACGAGGACAAGGGAAAGCGTAATACGAGTTTTCATGTTCGTGGAAGGGACTGATGAGTTATCCGCGTTGGGCGGGTTCAGCCGGAATGCGCTCAGGCACACTCCGGCGTTCAGTTGAGGTCAGCGGGCCTGACGGACGCGGACAGTGTATTTCCGTGCCTGATTATTCATCGAAGTGAATGTCACCGCTTCGGTGGTGTTTTCACCAAGGATCAATGTCTGCCAAGGTGCCTCGTCGCCGGTCGTGCTACCGTCGTCGTTCTTAAACACACAATCGACCTGAACCTGTATGCGGCGATTTTCACGGTTCTTGATATTGGCAACGACTTCGAGACGGCCATCCGGCAAATTACGAAACTGGATGCCTGTCGAGGTGACCGAGTATTGAACCTGTTTGTCCATCAGGACGAACGCGTCAGTATTCTCCAACGTGTATTTCGTCGTATCCTGCGGGGCAAACGGTCCAGGCTCGGAGGCGCAACCCGCCAACAAGGCGAGTGCGACGGCGGCGAGGGTGAGAGAGGTTTTTTTCATGGTGTCAGTACTCCGATGACATGCACAGGCGTGAACTTGTGCCGTCAATTAACGGTAAGCTGCGTCCTCGAGGCCCTGCTTTTTGATTTCGGCGGAATCTTCCCAGACGATCTCGCTCGTGCGGGCGTCGATCAGTTGGAAGCTATACAAAACGTAGTCGCTCACACCTTGCGATGTCCGGCCTGACATACCACCCAATTTGCCGGTAAGGAAATAGTCGGCACCTTTGAATTCGACAACATTTGGGTCAGAGCTCGCGGTAACAGCGCCTTGCTGCTTCAGATCCCGCTCGTGCTCCAGCGTTTTCATGCGGTCGCGGGCGAGGAAACGGACTTTGCCGTTGGCGTGTTTGTTAAGTTCGATGCGAATGCGGTCGTTAAAGAGATCTTTGTTGATCGCGAAACGTGTGTCGTTGACGACCGGATCAAGCGCGATGCGCGGGACGTTGGTGGCGTTGGCAATCTCGCGGATGCCGAGGATGCTGCGTGCCATTTTGTCGGTCACGGCAACGAGATCCTGCGACTCGATACCCGTGCCAGCGACAAAGCCGCGCTCGTCGGCTTTCATCTCGGTAACGGGGACGCCGGACGGGTTTTGCACGCCTCGGCTGGCGCAACCCGCCACAAATAACGAGGCAAGGCCGGCGCTCATAATAACGATATGGTGTAGGCTATTTTTCATGGATGTAGTCAAAGAGTGTGAAACGGGCAACAGAACCGAAGAGCACGCAAGTGCGGTGCATTCACTTACACGCGCTCGACGAGCATTAACGGCCGAACATGCCATTGGCGGAACTCATAGAAGATGAGTTGCCATAGTAGTTGTTAATAATCGTGACGTTTTGCGGGGGATTCTGCGTGGGCGTAGCAGCAGTAGCTGGCGCTTCCGGAGCGGCCACGACCTGAATTGGGCGAGTGTCTTCGTAATTAGCGTAATACGCGGGACGCGTATAGCTGTAATAGAATCCTGGATACCCCCAACCGACGCGGCTATATCGATAGCCAGAATTATAATGGCCGTAGTAGGGGCGATACCCGTAGCCGACGCCATAGTTCACGCTAACATGAGACCGGCCGCCCGAATAACCGCGGTGATAATCACGCGAGTCGTCCACCGCCGAACCGATCAAGGCACCAGCAGCAGAACCAATGACAGCGCCGCGCAGTCCATTGTGACCGCCCGAGTTGTTACCGATTATCGCGCCCGCAACGCCGCCAATCAGCGCGCCGTTAAGAGTCGCGGAACCGTCTGCCAGCATTTTCGCCGGCATGAGAGCTAGCAGGGAAAAAGTCAGAGCAAGGATAGTTTTCATAGTGAAAGTCGATCTGAGGATAGGGAGACACGACATTCTAGGCAAGGTTGCAGGAATCTAGAGCCTACGCAGAGCACGCTTAAGTCGTTATTTCGCTGTCACTTGCGCGATTTTAGTAGGCAGGAGACCAACAGTATTAGCCCGGCGCGCGCGGGAGGTAAATCGATCAAAATAAAGATAGATAACTGGCGTGATATAGAGCGTGAGCAGTTGAGAGACAACAAGTCCGCCAACCACGGCTAATCCCAAAGGACGTCGCGATTCCGCGCCCGCGCCGAGCCCGAGCGCGATTGGAATCGCACTGGCGAGAGCGGCAAAGGTGGTCATCATGATTGGACGGAACCGGACCAGACAGGATTGAAGGATTGCCTTCTCAGCTGAAGTTTCGCCTGCCGCACGCGCTGCTTGAGCAAAGTCGATCATCATGATCGCGTTTTTCTTCACGATGCCGACAAGCAGGATGATGCCGACGTAACTCATGATATTGAGCTCTTCATTAAACACCCAAAGGGTAAAAAGCGCGCCAAAGACTGCTGGGATCAACCCTGACAAAATTGTAAGCGGGTGGATAAAATCTTCGTACAAAATTCCAAGCATAATGTAGATAACCAGCACTGCCATTACGAGCAGCAGGCCGAGCCCATTGAACGACGAGGCAAACACCTGTGCGCTGCCTTGGAAGGCGTAGCTGATCGTGGCAGGTAGATTGTTTTGGGCGAGTTTGGTGATGGCGCCAGTCGCCTCACTAAGCGATGAACCAGGCTTTAGGTTGAAGGAAATCGTCACTGCTGGCACCTGGCCAAGGTGGTTTACCGTCAGCGGCCCAACAGTACGATCTATCTTAGCCACGGCGTTAACCGGGACGAGTTTGCCGTTGCGAGCGCGAAGATATAGTGACGATAAATCGTCGGGATCGCGCTGAAATTCCGGCGCCACTTCCATGATCACATAATACTGATTCGACGGAGTATAAATTGTAGAAACCTGGCGTGAACCGTACGCGCTGTAGAGCGCATCCTCGATCTGCTGCGGCGTCAGCCCCAGCGTGCCAGCCCGATCGCGGTCGATCGTCACGCGAGCCTGTGGGCTGGATATCTGGAGGTCCGAGTTTACATCCACCACTGAATCCACACCGCGAATACGCGACTCCATGTCACGGGCAACCGCATACAACTGGTTCAAGTCACTGCCGAAAAGGGTGAACTGATACAGTGATCGGCTTTGCGTGCCGCCGATGCGGATAGACGGAGGCTGCTGTGGATAGACCCGCAGGCCCGGCAAGGCTGCGAGCTGGCGGCGCAGGTCCTGAATGATCGTGCCAATGGGTTTGCGCTCACTGCGATCCTTTAAGCGCATGTACAAGTTGCCGGAGTTGACCGCCCCCTGTGAACCTCCACCGGCCACGGACGACATGAATGCCGCCACATCCGGGTTGCGCGCGACGATGGCGGCTGCCGCCTCCTCGTGCCGAACCATTTCATCAAAGGAAATATCCTGGGCTGCCTCGGTGGGTGCTCGAACCAGGCCGTTGTCATCCGTGGGAATGAAGCCCTTGGGCAATATCCAGGCCAGTAGCACGGCGCATAAGCCCATCGTGAGGGCAATCCCCACGGTGGTCTTGCGGTTCCGCAAGCTGACTTTCAAGGTGCGTTCGTAAAGGGAGCGCATGCCCACAAAAAAATGCTCGATCCCTTCATAAACGCGGCCGTGTTTTTGCTTCATCTCTACCTCGTGCGACCTTAAAAAGCGGCTACACAACATTGGTGTAAGCGTCAAAGCGACCAGGCCGGAAACCAGAATCGAGGCTGTGATCGTTACTGCAAATTCGTGCAGAAGTCGGCCGTAGATTCCTCCCATGAAAAGAATTGGAATAAACACCGCGACGAGCGAGAGCGTCATAGACATGATCGTAAAACCGATTTCACCCGAACCTTTGAACGCCGCTTCGCGGACCGACATGCCCTTCTCGGTGTGGCGAACAACGTTTTCCAGCATCACGATCGCATCGTCGACCACGAAACCCACCGAGAGCGTCAGTGCCAGCAGAGAAAAATTATCCAGCGTATAATTCAGAAAGTACATTGCCACAAAGGTGCCCAACAGTGCCATGGGAATGGCCACCGCAGGGATGACGGTTGCGCGCAACGCCCGCAAAAACAGGAAAATGACCAGCACGACCAGTGCGATTGAAAGCAGCAGCGTGAATTCCACGTCACGCACCGACTCACGGATCGCCACCGAGCTGTCGCGCAAAATATCGAGCTGTACCGATGGCGGCATCTGCTCCTGAAACTGCGGAAGCAATGCGCGAATACGATCGACCACTTCGACTGTGTTCGTGCCAGGCTGGCGCTGTACGAAAAGCACTACCGCGCGGCTGCCCTTTCCGCCTTTATAATACCAGCTCGCGATACGTCGGTTCTGCACGCTGTCGAGTACCTCCGCAATTTCGCCAAGACGAACCGGGGCACCGTTGCGATATGTGACCACCAAGTCGCGAAACGCCTCCGCTGTATCAAGCTGGCCGGTGGCCACGACCTGCATCGACTGTTTCGAGCCATCGAGCACGCCAGTCGGAAGATTCACATTATGGGCTGCAAGCGCGTTGCGCACTTCGTCGAGAGCGATACCACGCGAGGCCAGCGCCTCGGGATTGAGCCGCACGCGCAGGGCGTATTTTTGCGAACCGTTGACCTGAACCTGGGCGACGCCATCGACCATCGAGATGCGCTGTGCGACCATGGTTTCGGCGTATTCGTTGACCACTGACAGCGGGAGCGTTGGCGAACTAAATGTAAGAAATAGAATCGGTGCATCAGCCGGGTTCGTTTTTTGCAGCGAAGGCGGCGCAGGCATATCGGTCGGCAAACGACGTTGCACGGCGGCAATCGCCGCCTGCACATCTTGCGCAGCTGCGTCGATGTTTCGCTCCAGCGTGAACGTAAGCGTGATCTGCGTGGAACCGAGCGCACTGGTCGACACCATCGAGTCGATACCCGCAATGGTTGAAAATTGCTGTTCCAGCGGAGTCGCCACGGCCGACGCCATCGTTTCAGGCGTGGCGCCGGGCAAGCCGGCACTGACTTGTATGGTCGGGAAATCAACGCTCGGCAGATCATTTACCGGCAGAAGACGAAATGCCATGACGCCAAAGACGCACAACGCCGCTGTTAGCAGCGTCGTCATAACTGGTCGTCGGATACAAATCGCAGAAAGATTCATCGCTTGTGTTCCGGCTGAGTTTACTTTTTCTGCGCCTTGGGCGCTCGAGCCGCAGCTGCTTCTTCAAGCGTGCGCACTTCAACATGAGCACCAGGAATCAAACGCAACTGGCCGTCAGTGATCACCGTTTCGCCTTCCGAAATCCCCGATGCAATCGTCGTGACCTCTCCCGCCGTGCGCCCAACGGTCACTTGCCGCAATTCGACTGTGTGATCCGGTTTCATCACGTAGACCTGTCTGCCAGTTTGCCCAGTTTGAACAGCTTGGGTCGGAACAACAATTTGGTCAGCCTCGGTCCCGAGACGCAGCTCAACGTTAACAAAACGCCCGGGCCAAAGCGCGTGATCTTTGTTATCAAAACGCGCCTTCAACGTAATCATGCCCGTCGTGGAATCGACCGTGTTGTCGACAAAATCTACCACACCGTCGGCCTGCACCGCGGCATCGTCGCGGCCAGTCACGTGAACCATAATGCTATTGCTCGAATACGCCGCACGTACTGCGTCGAGCAGGCGCTCTGGAACCGAAAAAACGACGGAGATTGGCGCTAGCTGATTGATCGTGACGAGCGAAAAGGCGGCGTCATTTGCCTTCACCAATGCACCTTCATGCAGGAGCAGTTGGCCGGTGCGGCCTGCAATCGGCGCGCGTATTTGCGCGTAGCCGAGCTGTAGTTGAGCATTCGCTACAGCCGCTTCCTTGGCATCAACCTGGGCTTTTGTCATTTCAGCCTGCGTCACCAACTGGGCATATTGCTCCTTAGAAACGACCGACGCTTGGTCGAGTTGCTGATAGCGGTCGGCTTCGGCCGCCGCACGCGCCGCTTGAGCACGGGCGTTCGCCAGATCCGCCCGGGCAATTTGTAGACTGTTCTCAAACGGCCGTTGATCGAGCGTGATCAATAAATCCCCAGCCGTCACCTCGTCACCCTCGTTAAAATTTATACCCTTAATGATACCGTCAACCTGACTTTTCACTGCTACGTTGCGCAACGCCTGCACAGTTCCAATCGCTTTTTGCGTCACCGGCATCGCCTGCCTCATTGCGATCGCCACCTGCACCGGAACTGGCGCCGCTGTACGTGCCGTGGCTGTATCGCGACTGCAACCAACGCTCAGAAGCAGCGAAAGCAGCAAAAAAAACGGCCCGTAGGAGTGCGCACAGCGCAACCGAAGTGGTTTATTCATTGAGAGAAGCTTGAATGTGAATGCTCGTCATTCTGACGCAAACTGGTATTTCGAGTTACATCTCTTATTGCAGTCCACCGTGCGGAGCGAAATTCCTCATCGACAAAATTGTAGC
>Ga0302323_100005246_pt1 | contig 10595 bp, 10 predicted proteins | sample Fen_T0_3_FD_201950 | JGI IMG/M metagenome (GOLD analysis project Ga0302323, IMG submission 201950) | Peat permafrost microbial communities from Stordalen Mire near Abisko, Sweden - Fen_T0_3 | ecosystem: Environmental > Terrestrial > Soil > Wetlands > Permafrost | place: Sweden: Abisko... | reverse complement strand
TGCGACGGGTACAGGCCCTGGGCCGCCAGCTTCTCGACGATGCCCGCATCGGCCAGCACCTTGGCGAGGGCCGAATTCATTGTCTTGATGAGGGCGGGCGACGTGGCCGCAGGCGCGACGATGCCGAACCACGACGGGATGTTGTTGCTCTCCAGGCCGATCTCGGCAAAGGTCGGCACCTCGGGCACGAGCTTCACGAGACGTGTCGGCCACGATATCGCCAGCGCCTTGAGGCGGCCGCTGCGGATGTGCGGCATCGCCGAGGCCAGTTGATCGAAGTAGACCTGCACCTGTCCGCCGAGCAGGTCGTTGACGGCGGGCGCGGCGCCCTTGTAGGGCACGTGCAGCATGTCGACATGCGTGCTGCTCTTGAACAGCTCGGCCCACATGTGGCTCACGGTGCCGTTGCCCGCGCTCGCATAGCTCAGCTTGCCCGGCTCCTTCTTGGCCAGTGCCAGGAAGGGCGCGTAGTCGTTGATGCCGAGGGTGGACGAGATCAGCATCACGCCGGGCGCCTTGACCAACTCCGACACGGGTGCGAAATCCTTCGTCGCGTCGTAGGGCAGCTTCTTGTACACGGCAGGGTTGACGCCATGCGTCGATGCCGTGGCAATGCCCAGCGTCAGGCCATCGGGCTGGGCGCGGGCCACTTCGGCGGTGCCGATCGACCCGCCGGCGCCGCCTCGGTTGTCGACGATCACGTTTTGCCCGAGCTCGCGCGAGAGCGGGTCGGCCACCATGCGCGCGACGATGTCGGTCGCCCCGCCGGGCGGGAAGGGCACGACCAGCCGGATCGGCTTGCCCTGCGCCCTGGCTGCAAGGGGATAGGGGCTGCCGATGGACGCGGCTGCAAGGGCCAGCAGGTGTCTGCGTTGCATGGTGTTTCCTGGAAGTTCAAGGCGTGGGTGTTGCCGGGATGGCATGGACTTTCTTGCATTGGCGACGCTGTGCGAACCGTTCTGCAACCCGATAATCGGCAGCGTTGCCCTGGAAGAATGATGGCTCCGCGCCCTTCGCCTGCCTAGCGAGATTGCGGAACGACTTCATTCCATTCGAGAATGTCGAGACGACTCACGCCCCCCATCCATTTATTGCGCGCGTTCGTGACCACCGCCCAGCTCGGCACGGTGTCGGCCGCCAGCTCGGCGCTGCACCTCACGCAGAGCGCCGTCAGCAAGCAGGTGCAGGAACTGGAGCAGTGGGTTGGCATGCCACTCTTTGCGCGCGTGCGCCGACGCCTGCAGGTCACACCGGCCGGCCAGCGCTACCTGGCGGCGGTGGCGCCCTTGCTGGCGCAGCTGCAGGCCGTGACGCTCGAGCTCGTGACCAGCCCGGCAGCGGGCTGGACGCTCAACGTGTCGTCGTTGCCGAGCTTCAACGCCAAGTGGCTGATGCCGCGGTTGCCGGCCTTCAGCGCGGCGCACAAGAAGATCCTGCTCAACTTCGTGCCGCACCTCGAGGGCTACGACTTTCATCGCACCGACCTCGATTGCGCCATCCGCTATGGCGACGGTGGGTGGCCCGGCGCGGTGGCCGAGTACCTCGTCGGTCGCGAGATGACTTTCATCGCACCGCCGCCCGACAAGATGGCGTTGCCGATCCGGCGCCCGTCGGACATCAACGAGCACACCTTGCTGCACCACGTGTCGGTGCCCAACGTGTGGCCGGCCTGGTGCGAGGCGCATGCGGTGAAGCGGGTGAATCCGCATGGGGACCTGAGGCTGGACCAGTACCACGTGATCGTGCGCGCCGTGAGCGCCGGCATGGGCCTGGCGCTGGTGCCGACCTGCCTGGTGGTCGACGAGCTGCGCTCAGGCGAAGTGACGGCACCGCTCGGCGAGCCCTTCCGTGTCGAGGCGGGCTACTTCCTTTGCTACCCCGAGGCCAAGGCCGATCTGGAGCCCTTGCAGCTGTTTCGCACCTGGCTGCATGAAGAGGTGCAACGGGCCGCCGCCGTGCCGCCGCCTGCCGTCAAGCGCCGTGCACCAGCGCGCTGAAGGCTCAGGCTTCGACCAGCAGCGCTTCGACGAGTTTGTTCAAGGCCGCGAAGTCGGGCTCGCCGACGAAGCGCTTGACGATCTCGCCGCGCTTGTTGATCAGCACCGAGGTGGGCGTGAAGGCCACGTCACCGAAGCTGCGGGCAACCGAGCCGGTGTTGTCGATCACGACCGTGAAGGGCAGCTTGCGCGATTCGGTGAAGTTCATCACCAGGGCTGGCGGGTTGTAGCTCATGGCCACGGCCAGGGTTTCGAAGCCGCGCGCGCTGAACTTCTGGTGCGTGGCAATCATCTGCGGCATGTCCTTGACGCAAGGCGCGCAATCGGTCGCCCAGAAATTCACCAGCACGACCTTGCCTTTGAGTTCGCCGATGTGGGCCGGCGTGCCGTTCATGCGCGTGAAGGCTGCGTCGGGGGCCATCTTGGGTTGCCCCAGGTACGCGAAGGCCGCTGCGGCCCCGATTGCCAAAAAGGCGATACCAACGGCAAGATGGCGGGTCAATTTCATCGGGAAGTTTCCATGCAGCGAAGAAAGTTTACGTCAGTGGTGTTGTCTGTCGCGGGTTGGGGGGCATGGGGCCGCTCGTGGGCAGCGGGGCTGACGGAGACCGATGCCGCTTCGGGCATCCGTGCCGCGTTGGAACGGGGCGCGGTGTCGGCCGTGGGCCTGTTGGGCAAGACCGATGGGTTCCTCGGCAACCCCAAGGTTCACATTCCCTTGCCCAGCTTTTTGAACGATGTAGCCAGGCTGCTCAAGGCCACGGGCCAGCAGAAGCGGGTGGATGCGCTCGAGACCGCGCTGAATCGTGCGGCCGAAGCCGCGGTGCCCGAGGCGAAGAGCTTGCTGATTGGCGCGGTCAAGGGCATGAGTGTGGAAGATGCCAAGCAGGTGCTCACCGGTGGCGACAACTCGGTCACGCAGTTCTTCATCAACAAGACGCGCGAGTCGCTGGGCGTGAAGTTCTTGCCGATTGTGACGCGCGCGACGGAGAAGGTCGCGCTGGTCGATAAGTACAACGCGGTGGCCGGCAAGGCAGCGGGTTTCGGCCTGCTGAAGCCGCAGGATGCCAGCATCCAGTCCTATGTGACCGAGAAGGCGCTGGATGGCCTGTACCTGATGATCGGCGAAGAAGAAAAGAAGATTCGCGACAACCCGTTGGCCACCGGCAGCGCCATCCTGAAGAAGGTATTCGGTAGCCTGAAGTAGCGCCGCGATACGCGCTAGCGGAGCGAGAGTCGTGCCCATCAAGCAACGCCCCGCGGAACCGGCTTTGCCGGGCCGCCAGGGCGGCGCCCCTCGGGGGCAGGAGCGAAGCGACTGGGGGGCTAAATCGTCTTCGCGAGCTCGAACATCAGAGCTGAAGGCAAAGATGTGAGGATGGCATCGCGACCCACGCGGGCCATGCTCAGGCCGCCGAAGCCCGAGATCTCGAAGGTGTTGCCCTCTTCAATGATCTCGATAAAGACCACCTCGGCGCCTTCGGACTCGACCTCGCTGCGCATGTCGTTGAAGCGGTCTCCGCGCAGCACCGATTCGATGATGATTGCGTGCGGCAAACCGCCGCGGCAGAACTCGCGGGCTTCGTCGACCGAGTTGACGAAGTCGACGATCATGCCCATGTTGCGGATGGCGTCACGCACCTGCACGCGCACGTCGCGGCGCGAGGCCACCACCAGCACCTGGCTGCCGGACAGCGGCTTGGAATGCAGCGACGGTGAGAAGCCCTGGTCCAGCTCGATGGCGCTCACGCCTTCGATCTGGTCGTTGATGGTGCGCGGGAACTCGATGGTCAGGTGCACATCGGCGCCGGTGATCTTGCGCTCGATGGGCAGCCCCATGGTCCAGGCGGTTTGCTCCATCAGGCGCCAGGTCATGGAGTCGAGCACGGCCTGCAATTCAGCGGCGTCGGTGCCGTCGTCGTGCTGGTCGGCCGGGCGGTAGGCGAACTTGGCTGCAAGCCGGGCGTGGGTGGGCCAGGTCTTGATGTCGATGCGGAACTCGATGTTCGAGCGGGCGTGTTCCATCGTCCAGCTGAGCAAGGTATTGAGCAGGCTGAACAGCAGCGAGGCGTCGACGATCACCTCGGCCGGCCGCAGCACCTGCTTGATGTGGATGTTGCGCGCCTGGGTTTCGCGAGAGCGCTGGGTCAGCACGTCTTTCAGCGTTTCGGTCAGCGGCAGGCGCTCATGGGTCTGGCGCAGCCGGCCCGAGGCCAGCCGGGCGATCTGCTGGCCCGACATGCTGACCTGGCGCGCATGCTGGATCTCGTCCCCCAGTGCCCGCAGGCTGGAGCGGTCGATGCGGCCGGTGCTGGCAAGGATCTGCACGCGGTCGAGGGCGGCGGTCAGCGGGCCGGCGATCTCGGCACTCATTTCGCTGACCACATCGCGCCAGTGATCGTGCTCGACCGGCGCTTCTTCAGGGGCGTGAGCAACCGAAATTGGTGCGCGATTCAAGTCGGTCATGTCCATGAGAGCCCTTCAGCAAACAATTTTCGTCACATCCGAGGCAGATGTTGCATGTCGTAAGTGTCTCTTGACTTGAACGCCTTGTCACATACGAAATTCCCCAGGCCCCCGGGTCTGGGGGTACTTTTGGGCCCCGCTTTCACGGGGAATGGACGTCCAAATGGGCTAAATCACGCCGGCATTTCGGAGTGCCTCGACTTCCGCGTCGCTCCAGCCGAGTTCGTGGAGCACCTCTTTGGTGTGCTCACCGAGCAGGGGCGGCGGGCGGCGGTATTGCACCGGGGTGGCCGACAACTTCATCGGGCTGGCGACCAGTCGCAGCGTGTCGGTCAGCGGGTGAGGCATCGCGACCGTCATGCCGCGCGACTGCATATGCGGGTCGGCGAACACCTCGCCCAGGTTGTTGATGGCGCCGCAAGGCACCCTGGCGGCTTCGAGTGCTGTCAACCAGTCTTGCTTCTGGCGGCCCTTGACGATCTCGGCGAGCAAGGGCACCAAGGTGCCTCGGTGACGCACGCGGTCGGCGTTCTTGGCGTAGCGCGGGTCCTGCGCCAGATCGGGCCGCCCGGCGACGCCGCAGAACTTGGCGAACTGCCCATCGTTGCCGACCGCCAGGATCAGGTGGCCATCGGCGGTCTCGAACACCTGGTAGGGCACGATGTTCTGGTGAGCGTTGCCTATGCGTTGTGGCGCAATGCCCGTGGCGAGGTAGTTCGCGCCCAGGTTGGCGAGCATCGCGACCTGGGTGTCGAGCAGGGCCATGTCGATGGCCTGGCCGTCGCCGGTGGCGTCGCGGTGGCGCAGCGCAGCGAGGATGGCCACGCTGGCATACATGCCGGTGAAGAGGTCGGCGACGGCCACCCCCACCTTTTGCGGGCCGCCGCCGGGGAGGTCGTCACGTTCACCGGTGACACTCATCAGGCCGCCCATGCCCTGCACGGCGTAGTCGTAGCCGGCGCGTTCGCGATAAGGCCCGGTCTGGCCGAAGCCGGTGACCGAGCAGTACACCAGCCGTGGATACAGCGCACGCAGCGTGGCGGCGTCCAGCCCGTAGCGGGCCATGTCGCCGACCTTGAAGTTCTCGATGAACACGTCGCAGTCGGCAGCCAGGCGGCGGATCAGGGCCTGGCCTTCGGGCTGGGCGATGTCGACGGTGACCGAGCGCTTGTTGCGGTTGGTGCCGAGGTAGTAGGCCGCTTCGGCGGTATCGTGCCCGTCGCGGTCTTTGAGAAAGGGTGGGCCCCAGCCGCGGGTGTCGTCGCCGCCGGCACCGTCTTTCATCGGGCGTTCGATCTTGATAACGTCGGCACCCAGGTCGGCAAGGGTTTGCGTGCACCAGGGGCCGGCCAGCACGCGTGAGAGGTCGAGGACGCGAATGCCCGACAGCGGCTGCGGGGTTGGCGGAGTGGGGTGTGCGCTCATCCAAAGATTGTCGTGCAGGCAACCCGATAATGGCTCGATGCTGTCTTGCCCTGCCCTTGGCGGCCGTCTGGCCGCGCTGATAGCGCTGGCGCTGTTGTGCGCTTGTTCACCGACCCTGGATTGGCGCGAAGTCCGGCCCGAAGGCAGTGGCGCCGTGCTGCTGTTTCCCTGCAAGCCCTCGACCGACACCCGCACCGTGACGCTCGACGGCGTGCGTGTGCGCATGCTGCTGACGGCCTGCCGTGCCGGTGATGCGACCTGGGCGCTGGCCTTCGCCGATGTCGGCGAGCCGTCGCGGGTGACCTCGTCGCTCGCTGCGCTCCGGGCCGCCACGGTTGCCAACCTGGGCGCGCCCGCTCAACTGCTGGGGCCGATGCGGGTCAGCGGCATGACGCCGAACCCGCTGGCTGAGCACTTGCGCACACGGGGTAAGCTCCCCGGCGGCGAGGCCGTGACACTGGAGGCCGGGTTCTTTGTCAAAGGCACCTGGGTGTTCCAGTCGACGGTGATGGGTGGCGGGCCGAGCAGCGAGGCGGTGGATGTCTTTTTCGACAACCTGAAACTGCCCTGATGGCATTGGCACCCGTGGCCGACACGATGGGTAGCGCCGGCTCTTCTTTGGCTGTCAGCGGCCAAGCGGGCTTTTGCGTTGAAGGAAGTGTGTGCTGCGTTGTCGTATGTGTGGTTTTTGTGGCGAGATGAGCGCAGCCCAACCCCTACGGCCACCGTTCGCGCACGCTGAAACTCTGATAATTCCCCCATGCCCGGCCTGCTGATCATTGCCCATTCGCCTCTGGCGTCTTCACTGAAGTCGGTGGCGCAGCACACGTTTCCGGATTGCGGGCGCCGCCTTGAAGCGCTTGATGTGCTGCCCAACGAGACGGTCGAAGAGATCGAAGTCCGGGCGCGCGCTTTGCTGGCGCAGGTGAGCAACCCCGATGCACTTATCTTCACCGACGTGTTCGGGGCCACGCCGTGCAATGTGGCGCAGCGTCTGGCCGATGGTCTGCATGTGAAGGTGATTGCCGGTGTCAATGTCCCCATGCTGTGGCGGTCGCTCTGCTACGCCGATGAGTCGCTTGATGCGGTGATTGCGCGCGCGGTGTCGGGTGCGACGCAGGGTGTCATGCAGGTGGCCACGTCGCGGCCACAAAACCAAGCCTACAAACCCGGCGCCAATGATCAAAACAAGCATCAGCATCAGCAATAAGCTGGGTCTGCACGCCCGAGCATCGGCCAAACTCACCAAGCTGGCCGGCAGCTTTCAAAGCGACGTGTTCATGAGTCGCAATACCCGGCGCGTCAACGCCAAAAGCATCATGGGTGTGATGATGCTGGCAGCCGGGTTGGGCGTCGAAGTCGAGATCGAAACCGACGGCCCCGATGAGCGTGCTGCGATGGACGCGCTGCTCGCCCTGATCAACGACAAATTCGGCGAAGGCGAGTAACGCCTCGGCGCCTCAGGCGCCCAGGAAGTGCTTGCGATAACGCTGCGGCAGATCCGCGATGCGCATCAGCATCGGCAGGTCGGCAGTGTTGAAGTCGGGGTCCCAGGCCGGCGGCCCCAGCACCTTGGCGCCGCAGCGCAGGTAGCCCTTGATCAGCGCAGGAGCCTCGACGTCGAGGTCGCGCTGCAGGTCTTCCACCGGCAGCGGCAGGCGCGGCGTGACTTGCAACTCGATCGGTGCCAGGTGTGTGTGACGCAGCTGCTCCCACAGGCTGGCTGCGAAATGGCCGCCGTCGCGCATGCTGATGCTGGCGCAGCCGATCATGGTGTCGAGCTTGTTGCGCACCATGAACTCGGCCAGTGCGCCCCACAGCGCCATGATCGCGCCGCCCGAGCGCCACGCGGGGTGAACGCAGGAGCGGCCCAGCTCGACCATGGTCGAGCGCAGCGGGCGAAGGCGTGTCAGGTCGAACTCGGTTTCGCTGTACAGCCCGCCCACACGCTTGGCCGACTCGGGCGTCAGCACGCGGTACGTGCCGATCACCAGGCCCGGCTCGCCGGCCTCGCCAGAGGAGCGCACCAGCAGGTGCTCGCAGAAGGCATCGAACATGTCGATGTCGTGGCCTGCGGGTGACCCGTGCGGCACGCTCAGGCGAGCGCCCATTTCCTCGGCAAAAACCAGGTGCCTCAGCTGCTGCGCTTGCCGAACGTCTCTTTCATCGCGTGCCCAAACCACTTCAAACCGAGCCGCGTCAGCGCGGGCAGGCTCGGCAGGCGTTGAGCGTGGATGAAGTGACCTCCGGGACGTGTCAGCACGCAGCGCAGAGATCGGCATGGTCGGCAAGGGCAAGTCCCTCATGGATATCTCCTGTGGATCGTGTGCCGATGGTCGTGCTGCAGCGTGACGACGCCATGAAGGCGGCATGACGCGTCGATGACAACTGGTGCGGGTCGTTCCCAGGTTCGACCGAAGGTGGCGCTGCTACGATGCTTCGCATGAGCTTTCAGGTCTTCGGTTTGCCGGTTTCACGAGGCGTGGCCATAGGGCGCGCTGTGCTGGTGGCGTCCAGCCGAATCGATGTGGCTCACTACTTCGTCGAAGAAAGCCAGGTCGAGCAGGAGATCGAGCGCCTGCGCTCTGCCCGCGATGCGGTGGCAAACGAGCTCAGCACCTTGCAGCGCGACCTGCCCAGCGATGCGCCGGGCGAACTCTCGGCCCTGCTCGACGTGCATTTGCTTTTGCTGCACGACGACACCCTGACGAGCGCAACCAAGCAGTGGATCCAGGAGCGGCACTACAACGCCGAGTGGGCGCTGTCGGCCCAGCTGGAGGTGATCGCCCGGCAGTTCGACGACATGGAAGACGACTACCTGCGCGAGCGCAAGGCCGACCTGGAGCAGGTGGTGGAGCGCCTTCTGCGTGCCATGGGACGCGGGCCGTCTTCTTCGTACGCGCCGGCACCGGGCGTCAGCCCGCGCGACTTTGCCGGGGAGGATCCGCTGGTGCTGGTCGCCAACGACATCGCGCCGGCCGACATGCTGCAGTTCAAACGCAGCATCTTCACCGGCTTCATCACCGACGTGGGGGGGCGCACTTCACACACCGCGATCGTTGCGCGCAGCATGGACATCCCCGCTGTGGTCGGCGCGCGCGAGGCGAGCCACGTTATTCGCCAGGACGACTGGGTCGTGATCGATGGTGACAACGGTGTGATCGTGGTCGACCCTTCGCCGCTGCTTCTTGAGGAATACCGCTTTCGTCAGCGGCAGAGCGGGTTGGAGCGCGATCGCCTTTCCCGCCTAAGGCACACGCCCGCGATCACCCTTGACGGAGAGCGGGTCGAACTGCAGGCCAACATCGAAATGCCTGCCGATGCGGTTGCGGCCTTGGAAGCCGGTGCGGTTGGGGTGGGTTTGTTCCGCAGTGAGTTCCTGTTCATGAATCGTGGCGGCGAACTGCCGGGGGAAGACGAGCAGTTCGAAGCCTATCGGGCCGCCGTGGAGGCCATGAAAGGCCTTCCCGTCACGATCAGGACTGTCGACATCGGAGCCGACAAGCCGCTGGATCGCTTGAGTGCCACCGAGCTTCGCCACGAGCATGCTTTGAACCCTGCACTGGGGCTGCGTGCCATCCGCTGGAGCCTGTCAGAGCCCGGCATGTTTCGGCAGCAACTGCGTGCCATCCTGCGAGCCAGTGCGCTCGGCAAGGTGCGCATCCTCATTCCCATGGTGGCGCACCTCAGCGAAGTTCGCTCGGCGCTGGAGGCGCTTGCGCGTGCCAAGCAGCAATTGTTGGATGCGGGGCGTGTCTGCGGGGTGGTCGAAGTTGGGGCAATGATCGAGGTGCCGGCCGCCGCAATAGCACTGCCTTCTCTATTGCGGCACTTCGACTTCGTTTCGATCGGAACGAACGATCTCATCCAGTACACGCTTGCCATCGATCGCGCCGACGAGGCGGTGGCACACCTCTATGACCCTTGGCACCCGGCAGTGCTTCAACTCATCGCGCAGACCATCGCCTACGCTCGTGCAGCTGGCAAGGCCGTTAGCGTCTGCGGCGAAATGGCCGGCGATCCAGCGTTCACGGAACTCCTGCTCGCTATGGGGCTGCGCAACTTCTCGATGCACCCATCTCAGATAGCTGCTGTCAAGCAACGGGTTCTTCATGCGGACACGCGGCGACTGATACCGCACCTGAAAGCAGTGCTCGACAGCGAGGACGCAGAAGCGACCTGCCGCGAACGCTTTGCCCGGCCATTCCATACCGATGGCGCAGCTGGATTGAGCTGATGGCGGCGAGGTGCTTGCGCAGCCCCTGAAAAAGGTGCTACATTCGTGGTCTTCGCTGATTGCAGCAGGCGGCCAAAACAAACGGTCGAACAAAGCAAGCAGCAAAGAATGAGAAAGCCGAGTGTTTGACAAGGGTTTAGAAAACATGTCAGAATCGCTCTCTCGCTGATAACTGAAAAACGTCATTAGCAACGCGACAAAGCTCAGCAAGTCGCAGCTCTTTAAAAATTAACAGCCGATAAGTGTGGGCGTTTGAAGGCGAGTGCCAAGAGTCGCAAGACTCAAGGTCTCATGGACCTAAAACGCTCATAGAAGTGAAGTTCACTTCAATTCTTTGAGTAATTTATCAAGATCGAACTGAAGAGTTTGATCCTGGCTCAGATTGAACGCTGGCGGCATGCCTTACACATGCAAGTCGAACGGCAGCACGGGAGCAATCCTGGTGGCGAGTGGCGAACGGGTGAGTAATA
>Ga0302323_100005245_pt1 | contig 10596 bp, 7 predicted proteins | sample Fen_T0_3_FD_201950 | JGI IMG/M metagenome (GOLD analysis project Ga0302323, IMG submission 201950) | Peat permafrost microbial communities from Stordalen Mire near Abisko, Sweden - Fen_T0_3 | ecosystem: Environmental > Terrestrial > Soil > Wetlands > Permafrost | place: Sweden: Abisko... | reverse complement strand
TGGTCGGCGAGGACAGCTACGCCCACCTCGCAGCCGCGCTCGACGCAGCAATCGCCGCGCCCAGAGCGAAGCTTCGCCCCGGGTCGTCAGATTGACAGCCGCGCGGAGCGGCCATCAGAATGTCCTTGAGCACCGCTGCTCGAGGGACCATGATCGAACGCCGCAGCCTAGGAAAGACGCCGATCACCATCACGCCCGTTGGCCTGGGATGCTGGCAGTTCTCAGGCGGCTTTGGCCTGGTCGGTGGCTTCTGGGAGGCGCTACCCCAGGATGCAGCGAACCAGATCGTGGCCACGGCGCTGCAGCACGAGGTCAATTGGTTCGACACGGCCGAGATCTACGGCCGTGGCCGTTCCGAGACCGCGCTCGCGCGCGCCCTCACGGCGGCCGGCCGCAAGAATGGCGACGTCGTCGTGGCTACCAAGTGGTGGCCGCTCGGACGCACCGCGCAGAGTATCGTCACCACGATTGGAGAACGACAGCGTTGCCTGGGTGGGTTCTCCATCGACCTGCATCAGGTGCATCAGCCATTCTCGTTCTCGTCGGTCGAGGCGGAGATGGATGCGATGGCCAGGCTCGTTCAGGGCGGCCAGATCCGCGCCGTTGGGGTGAGCAACTTCTCGGCGTCCAAGATGCGCCGCGCGCATGCGGCCCTGGCCAAGCACGGCCTCCCACTCGCCTCGAATCAGGTGGTCTACAGCCTGCTCAAGCGAGGCATTGAGACAAGCGGCGTCCTGGCCGCGGCCCGCGAGCTGGGCGTGACGATCATCGCGTACTCGCCGCTCGCGCAGGGGATCCTCACAGGCAAGTTCCACGATGACCCGGAGAGCATCAAGAGTCGGCCTGGTCCGCGCCGCTACATGGCCGCCTTTCGCGCCAAAGGGCTCGCGCGCTCGCTGCCTGTCGTCACGGAGTTGCGTCGTATCGCGACGGATCTCAGCGTGACCGCATCGCAGGTCGCCCTCAACTGGCTGTTCAACAGGCACGGCGAGGCAGTCGTCGTCATACCAGGCGCCACCAAGCCGCGCCACGCTGAAGAGGCAGCCGGTGCCATGCGTTTTCGCCTGAGCCCTGAGCAACTCGAGCGCCTGGACCAGGTCTCGCGGCCGTTTCTTTAGGTCGCTCCGCAAGAATGGGACGCAGTCCGAGCCACCCTCACAGGGATCGTCGTCCGATCCGTCGGTGCGGGGCGGCGCGTAGACAGCAAGAGGCATAGAAAGAGGGAAGATGAATTTCCAGAAAATCCTGATGGGTATGAGGCTGCCGTTTCTGACAGGCTCTGTCTTGCCTGCCTTGGCCGCAGCGGCTTACGCGGGCCGCGGAACGCACCTGCGCCTGCTCGACGTGGCAGCGGTCGCGCTGGCAGTGGCGTTTCTCCACCTCGGCAGCAACCTCTTCAACGACTACTACGATACAGACACCACCGATCGCGTGAATCGCTTCCGCACGCCATTCTCCGGAGGCAGCAGCATCGTCCTGGACGGCACGCTGAGCGCGCGCGGTGTCTTCCTGCTTTCGAGCGCCCTCTTCGTGGCCGCTGGCCTGCTGGCCGTGTACTTCACGTTCCGAGGCCGTCCGCTCGTCTGGGCCTTTGGCCTAGCCGGCGCCCTGATCGGCTTTCTCTACTCGTCGCGCGTGCCGCAGCTCATGTCGCGCGGCTTGGGCGAGCTGTGCATCTTCGTCGCCTTTGGCCCTCTGCTGACTCTCGGCGCTGGCTATGCGCTCACCGGCCAGATCGATCCGATCCAGTTGCTCGTCGGCGCACTGCCCGGCTTCCACATCACGGCGGTGCTTTGGATCAACCAGTTCCCCGACTACGAGGCTGACTCGTCCACAGGCAAACGCAACCTCGTCGTGCGCCTCGGAAAGGCGCGCTCTCGGGGAACCTACATCGCGCTCATGCTGGCGCCGTTCGTAGCCGCGCCGATCCTCGCCCTGATGCAGATCCTCCCGTGGTCTTCGGTGGTGCTGCTCTTCGCCCTGCCTGTTGTCGCCAAGGCAGTGGGCGTGTTCCGCAAGGAATGGGATGATCCCCGTGCGATCGTGCCAGCCCAAGGCCTGACCATCGCCTCGCACTTGGCGACAACGCTGCTGCTGACCGTGGGACTCTGGATTCGCTGACGCCGGCGTCGTCTGGCGAGGCTGCGCCTCGCCTCTACGGTTCCTGATTGGCCACGAGGCTGAGGCGTAGCTGGTCCATCACCGCGGCTGGGCCGCCGCTCAGAGCCGTCATCGGCAAGCCGGAGAGCTCAACGGGCGCCATGGGCGCGAGTGTGAGGCTGAGGGACTTCGGCCTCTCGAGGAAGGTCGCCAGCGCTGGGCAGACGCGCCTCGTCCAAGGTTCGCTTGCGCACTTGAGCCGAAGCTGCTGCTGCATCTTGCGACGCTCCTGATCCCAGGTGAGGCCGTCGCGGGCCGCTGACAGAGCCACGATCACCTCGAATAGGCCCGCATTGCGCACTGACAACCGCGCCCCGCGCAACCACGCCTGGGCAAACGCCGGCAGCATACGACTCTGCAAGACCGGATCGAACACACCGCGTGCCTGCTGCTCGCGCGTGATCTGGTCGAGTCGCTTCAGGTCGATCCCGCTCGTGGTCAACCGCAATCCCAGCTGCCCGAGCTTCGCGCACGAGACCGTTGCGTCCAGATCGAGCTCGTTCTCCTGCTCAGGGCGGTAGCTCATGCTGTGCGAGAAGTCGAAGGCCAGCGTGCCGCCCGTGAGCTTCTTCACCGAGTCTGGCATGCGCGCAAGCGCCGCGTTGAGCTGCGGCGAGGTGATGTCGTGCCACTCGAGGGCCTGCTCGCGCAAGAGACTGCTGCCGTCGCCGACGGGCTTCCACTGCTTGACGTCGAGTCCGTCGACGCGCAGCGTGACCGACTTGTTCTGCGACGAGCGCAGCTCGACAACGACTTGTCGCAGCGTCGCCCGCCGCAGAATCGGTTCGACGCTCACCTCGCCCGCCGTCACCTTGACCGCGCCCTTGGAGTCGCGTTCGATGCGCGCAAGCATGCGCTGCACCTCGCTCTCAAGCGAAAACCTGAGCCAGAGCCACGCACCGGCTATCGCGAGCAATACGAGCACGCTAGCGGCAACGATCTTGGTCCCTTGCCCGCTCATCGCCCACCCTTCTTCGCCCGTCTACGCCAGCCTATGCGGGCGTTGAACGGCGGTCAAACGCGCGCGACACTGCGCCGGCTTGCACGCGAGCGCCCGCCGGCAAGAGGTGCGCCAGCGTGAGCGCCGCCAGAGCACCCCACGCACGCGCCGTGTCGGCTATGATGCGCCGCGTGTCGATCCTCGAGCGAATCCGACGCTACGCGCGACCGCCACTGCTGCTGGACCTCGTCGGCCTGGCGCTCTTCGCCCTGGCCCTGGCCGCCGCCCTCCAGCACCTGAGAGACACCGTGAATTTCTACGACGAGGGCTTCGTCCTCACGGACGCCAAGCTCCTCGGCTGGCATTTCGTCCCCTATCGCGATTTCTACGCCGGCTATCCTCCCGGCATCTTCGTCACCCTGGCCATGCTGTGGAAGCTGTGCGGCGTGTCGGTCTGCAGCGAACGCTGCCTCGGGCTCGGCGTGCACCTGCTCGTCGCGCTCGGCGCCGGCCGGGCCGCCGCGCGCCTAGCCGGCCGCCGCTTCTCGGTGCTCACCGCCGCCGTCGTCCTCGCCTTCCTCATCCGCGAGCGGCTGACCCTCTCCGCCTGGCTCGCCGCCGTCGGCGTGCTCTTCGTCTTCTGCGAGCTCGCCTCGCGCAGCCTCGCCTCGCCGAGTGCGCGACGCGCCGCAGCCGCTGGCGTCGCACTGGCCCTGGTCAGCTTCTACCGTCACGATCTCTTCGTCTACGTCGTCACCGCGCTCGCGCTCGGCCTCGCAGTTGGTTCGTTCGCCTCGCGCTCATCGCCGTCGCTGCGCTGGCGCTGGCTTGTCGGCACCGCCGTCGCCACTCTGGTCGTGCTATGGCTGCCGGTGTTCGCGCGCGCGGGCGTGCGCCAAGTGGTCGACGATCTCTACTTCGATCAGGTGCGCTGGGTGCTGCCTGGCCGCCGGCTACCGTTTCCGCCGCTGTTTGTCGTGCACCATCACGCCTTGTCCACACTCCTTGGCCAGCCCCGCCAGTACTCACTCGTGCTCACGCTGCTCGGCCCGTGCCTCGCCCTGCCGTGGGTCCTGCGCCGCGACCGGCAATGGCGCTGGGACGCGCTCCCGCTTCTAGCAGCCACGCTGGCAGTGATCCCGCAGGCGCTAGGCCGCCCCGACATTTGGCACGTCGTCGGCACCGTGCCGCTTGCGCTGGCGGCAGTGGGCGCGCTGACCGAGCGCGTGACCGCAGCGCCGCGCGGCTGGCTGTGGCGCGCGCCGCTGGTCACGCTGCTGCTCGCGCTCCTCGTCTGGCCCGTCGCCGCTTTGGTGCGCTATCCACACGCCCTGCCGCCATTCGTCGACCCCGCCCTGAGCCCGGAGCGCCAGCGGCTCGTCGAATTCGTGCAAGCGCACACTGCGCCACGCGAGCCCATATACATCGGCTATCACCAACACCAACGAGTGGCGGCGAATGAGATGGACCTGTACTACTTCTGCGATCGCCCGGGCGCGACGCGCTACATGCAGTTCGATCCCAACATCATCACTCGTGCTGAGGTGCAGCGACGCATGGTCGAGGAGATCGAGCAGAAGCACGTGCGACTGGCGATCATCTTGACGGAAGGTGAAGACTGGCTCGAGCCCAACGAGAGTGCTCGAGGCGGCGGGGCAGACCTACTCGATCGATACCTACGCAGGACATTCATGCCGGCGGCGCGCTTCGGACGCTACGAAGTGCACTTGCGCAACTGACCTGACGACAGTCGCAGCGCGAAGTTCTAGCGCAGTGTGGGAAGGCGAGTTGGTGCCCTGTGAGTGTCAGTCATCGGCGCTGGCCCGCGCGAGGCCCCGTCGAACGGAGCAGGGCAAGGTCCCAGACGGCAATGGGCCCCTCGTCGAACGTAGGCGGCCCCCAACGAGCGCGCAGGTCTTGCTCCATCTCTGGGGCTGCGGCGTCCCTCGCGGCCTGGAGAAAGGCCGGCCCTTGCAGCATGCCGGGGCAGGTGCTGTGTACGACGAGTTGCTCCTCGGCTTGCGGGTGACGGTGCACGACCAAGTAGCGGGCGCTCGAGGCGAGGAAGCTCTCCAACTTGGGTGCGACCAACCAGTTCAGACGAAACTCGGGCTCGTCGAGAAATGTCCATCTCGGCGGGGCGCCGATGATGGCCTGACGGTGGTGCAGCTGCCAGGCCAGGGCGGCGCGGCTCGCCGAGGTCGGATCCCAGGGAAACTCGATCAGTGTGGCGCTTCCCGGCTCTCGGCCGAGCTCGGCATAGAAACGAGGGACCACCTCGCGGGGGATATCGGGTACTGCACAGTCGAAGCGCAGGAGGGACACATGATGGGCGAGTGTGCTGCGCCAGTGGGCGGTCCGCGCGAACGGGCCGGCCGCCGCCACCAACAAAAGGAACGCAAAGCCGGCTAGTCGCCCACCGGTGAGCGCAGTGACGTGCGCCAGCCCGCAGGCGACCCAGAGAAGCACTAACGGCAGCGCGACTATGAAGTAGCGGGCGAGGATGTGCGGAATGTGGGCGTCGAGGGGCTTGAAGAACAACAGCGCCGCCACGTGGCCCGCCGCGAGCGTGAGCGTATAGGCCAAGAGAACAGGGCGGCATCTAAGTCGCCACAGACCCCACACCGCAAGCGAGAGCAGGAGAAGGGCGACGAGCGCGCTGCGCGACCCCATCTGAAGGCGGGCGTTGATGAGCAGCGCGTCCCAGACGCCACGATCTGCGCCGGTGTTGTGGCTCAAGACGGCCACGAGGCTGCGCAGCGCCGGGGCCTGTAGCGCCACGAGCGCGCCGACGGTGGCTGTCGCCGTCCCAGCCAACGCCCGCCACCCCCTTCTCTCCCCGGTGGGAAGCAGCCATTCGCGCACGGCAGCGAAGGGCAGTGGCAGCAGCACGAAGGGGACCACGACCAGGTGCCACTGGGCGGCCAATGCTGCGCAGATCGCGTACGCGCCGGCCCAGAGACGCCCGCCGCGCTCCATCCACATCAGGGCGCACCAAATGGCCGCCTGTGCCAGCAGTGCCGCGGGCATGTACGTGCGCGCGATGCGGCTGTGAAAAACGAGCATGGGGGAGATGGCCAGGAGCCAGGGCAGCCAAGCGCTCGGTTCTGTGAGACCTGCACGCCGCGCGGCGAGCGGCACCCCGACGACGAGCAGCAGGCCAGCGATCACCCCAGGGAGGCGCGCGTCCATCTCCCGGAGCGGTATACCGGCGGCCCAGTAGGCCTTGTAGAGCAAGGCCAGCGGTCTTCCGTAGTCGGTACGGCTATAGTTGGTGAGAAGCCACCCTACGTCCTTCTCGTGCGCGTAGCGCAAGGCGTGGGTCTCGTCGTCGACGAGCACCTGCCCCGGTAAGCCCGCCAACCTCAGCGCGGCAGCCAGCGCCAGCGGAAGAAACCACCAGAGACTATCCTTCAAGCGAGCCGCGAGCGAGCACGAGCACACACCCATAGCGTTCATGACAGCGCGGCATTGTGCGCCACGCGCGCGCGAGTAAGCAAGGGTTTCCTCAGTCGTGCGCGCAATTCATCGCCTGCGGATCGGTCGGCGGCGCTGGCCGTCGCGCGAGCCCGAGCGGTAGGCTGCTGCTGGCGTCGTATGGTACTGTCGCAACCTTGTCATGATCTTCACACGATCGCTCTTCTCGCGGATCGCCACAGTCGCCGCCGGGGCGCTCATCTGCGCCCTGTGTATCACCAACATGATCGCGTGGCATGCGGCGACCGATCTCAGCCGTCTGCCCGCACCGCGCCGCTACTGGGAAGACCTGAGTATGGCCACGGCGAACTTCCTCGCTGCCGCGCAGCCGACCGGTTCGCCAAGACTCAGCATCAATGACGGACGCGCACAGGACTACCGCCGTCAGCTGCAAGGCTACGTCGTCAAGACCGTCAAGGCGCACGAGATTCGCCCCTGGGAGTTCTGGCGCACGATTCCCATCGAGCCGGCCTTCAACAGCGGTCCCCTGAGGGCCCGCAAGAACGACGACCCGGGTCGCTCTCTGTTGCTGACGGCCGCTTTCCGACTGCGGGGCGGCGTCGCGCCGTTTCTACCGCTGTGGCTGGGACTGCTGGCGGCTCTGCCTGTGTTCGCCTGGACCATCTGGCTCTTCGCGGCCGCCGGGCGCCGGTGTGCGGCCTTGGTCCTGCTGCTCTGCTGCGCCTGCTCTCCCTTCTTCGTGGACGCGCTCGCGCTGCCCTATTCGGCGCTCGGCTTCTACGTCTTGGCCTTGGTCGTGCTGGCCGGGCTCAGTGTCTATGCCTTTCTCGGATCGCATCGGTCCGTCTTGAGTCACGTGGCGACGATGCTCGTGTCAGGGGTCTTCTTCTCTATTTGTGTGCTCTGTCGCGGCGGAACGTTGCTGATGCTGCCGGCTTTTGCCCTCGCGGTGTGTGTCGCTGCCGTGCGCGTGCAGCGCGCCGTGACGCCACCGATCCCACCCAGTGAGCGTCCGTTGCGTCGCTGGCGGCGTTGGACCCAACCTCTGGTGGCGGTGGCTGCGAGTCTCGCGCTCTTTCTTGGCCCCCACTTGGCGACGTTCAGGCCGAACCACCACCACGAGATCTGGTTGGGGGTCTGGGAGGGCCTTGGCGATTTTGATCGAACGAAGGGGCACGCGTGGTCGGACGACGTCGTGAGGAACGTACTGCGGCAGGAAGGGATTGTCGTGTCAGGCGGCGATCCGGTGTGGCTCTACCCTGGGCTCACGGAACCCGTCTTCAAGAAGCGCGTCATCGCCAGCGTCCGCGACGATCCGGCCTGGTATGCCGAAATCCTTCTGAAGCGGCTCTTCGTCACGATCACGCAGTGGAAACTACTCCCCTACGGACCGCAGGATGGGATCTCGATGACTCCCGCACAGCACCCGAGCCAGGGGTTCGTCGACATGTACTACGCGTTGACCACAACTGCTGATTGGCTGGGTCTCGGTCGATGGCGGGCCGAGATGCCGCTGCCCCTACTCTGGAGTCCGTTGCTGCTTCTGCCGCTCTTCGCACTGGCACCTTCGAGGCTGACATCGCTCGCGGCGCTGCGCGACAAGGCGCGCGCCTCGCTCAAAGTGACCGGATGCGTGGCGCTGGGCGCGCTTGGCCTGCCCCTGGCGATTACCACGGCCAGCGCCATCGAAACCGAGGCGTTCGTCATCGTCTACTACCTCGGTCTGGCCTTTCTTCTCGACAGCCTGCCGCAGGCAACCTCGACAGATCGCGGCCCGTCAGCGCCTCGCTCGCTCGACCCGAGCGCCCTCGTGTAGGTATTTCCGGCGCCCGCGGCCGACGGAGACCGTCCCGCAGAAGACGTCGGCCAGGAGGACCGCGGCGGTCCGTCGTCGAGCTTGACCGGCGCACGCGTCTGAGTTATCCTTTCATCCGGATATTGAGATGGCCTCAAGCGCGTCCCTCGCAGACCAGCTCGTCGCCCGCACCGAGGCGCTCGCGGACGCCACGCGACTGCGGGCGCTGCGCCTGCTGGAGCGCCACGAGCTGGGCGTCAACGACCTGATGGAGATCCTGCAGCTGCCTCAGTCGAGCGTGAGCCGACATCTCAAGATCCTCGGCGATCGTGGCTTTGTCAGCGCCCGCAGCGATGGCCCGTCGAACCTGTACAGCATGCGGCCGAACGAGCTCCCGGCCGACGCGCGCCGGCTATGGCAAGCCATGCGCGAGTCCTGCTCCGCCTGGCCTGCGGCGCGCCAGGACGAGCTCCGGCTGGCGCGACGGTTGGGCGAACGCCATCGCACCTCGCAGGCCTATTTCGCGCGCTCGGCCGGCCACTGGGATCGCCTGCGGCGCGAGCTGTACGGCGCCGTGTTCGGCGATGCAGCGTTGCGCGGCCTGCTGCCCCGCCGGTGGGTGATCGCCGACCTGGCCTGTGGAGCTGGCAGCGTCGCGGCCGCGCTGGCGCCGCACGTCGCGCGCGTCGTAGCCGTAGATCGCTCAGCCGCCATGCTGCGCGTCGCCAAGCAGCGACTGAGCGCGGAGGCCAACGTCGAGCTCAAACACGGCGAGCTGGAAGACCTGCCCATCGAGAGCGCGAGCTGCGACGCGGCGCTCTTGTTGCTGGGTCTAGCGTACGTCCAGGACCCGGCCGCGGCCTTGGCCGAGTCAGCGCGCATCCTCAAGCCTGGCGGCCGTTTGGCGCTGGTGGACCTGCTGCGCCACGATCGTGAAGGCTTTCGCAGGCAGACCGGTCAGCAGCGCCTCGGATTCGATCCCGAGGAGTTGCGCGATCTGTTGACCAGCGCCGGATTCGCCTGCGATCACTGCGCGCCGCTGGCGCCCGAGCCCGGAGCCAAAGGACCGGCCCTACTCATGGCCGCAGCTGCGCGGCCGACTGCCTCTCCCATTTCCCACGCAACGCGCGCCGCACGCACGCGCAGGACAGACAAGACAGAAAGGAAGAAGAAACCATGAGCACTGCATTGTCCGTTGCCAGCGAGCGCCAGCCGCTCGAGTACAAGGTCGCCAACATCGAGCTGGCCGAGTGGGGCCGTAAGGAGATCCGCCTGGCAGAGCACGAGATGCCTGGCCTGATGGCGCTGCGCAAGGAGTATTCCGGGCAGCAGCCACTCAAAGGCCAGCGCATCACCGGCAGCTTGCACATGACCGTGCAGACCGCGGTCTTGATCGAGACGCTGCGCCTGCTCGGCGCAGAAGTGCGCTGGGCCTCGTGCAACATCTTCTCGACACAGGACCACGCTGCCGCCGCGGTCGCGGTCGGCCCGACCGGCACGCCCAAGAATCCGCAGGGCGTGAGCGTCTTTGCCTGGAAGGGCGAGTCGCTCGAGGACTACTGGGACATGACCGCGCGCGCGCTCGACTTCGGCAAGGGACAGGGGCCGACGCAGATCGTCGACGACGGCGGCGATGCCACGCTCGTCATTCACAAGGGCGTCGAGTTCGAACGCGCCGGCAAGGTGCCGGATCCGTCGACCGCCGAAAGCGCGGAGTTCGCCATCGTGCTGCGCCTCTTGGCGCGCCTCCACAAGCAGCAGCCGGATCTCTGGACACGCGTCGCGGCCGGCTGTCACGGCGTGAGCGAGGAAACCACCACGGGCGTGCATCGCCTCTACGAGATGCAGCGCGCCGGCACGCTGCTCTTCCCGGCCATCAACGTCAACGACAGCGTGACCAAGAGCAAGTTCGACAATCTCTACGGCTGCCGCCACTCGCTGGTCGACGGTCTGATGCGCGCCACAGACGTGATGCTCGCTGGCAAGGTCGCGGTGGTGTGCGGCTACGGCGACGTGGGCAAGGGCTGCGCGCAGTCGCTCAAGGGCCAGGGCGCGCGCGTGGTCATCACCGAGGTCGACCCGATCTGCGCCTTGCAGGCCTCGATGGAGGGCTACCAAGTCCTGACGCTCGAGGACGTGCTGTCGACCGCGGACGTCTTCATCACGGCCACCGGCAACTGCGAGATCATCACTGCGGCGCACATGGCGCGCATGAAGGACAAGGCCATCGTCGGCAACATCGGCCACTTCGACAACGAGATCG
>Ga0302323_100005243_pt1 | contig 10599 bp, 8 predicted proteins | sample Fen_T0_3_FD_201950 | JGI IMG/M metagenome (GOLD analysis project Ga0302323, IMG submission 201950) | Peat permafrost microbial communities from Stordalen Mire near Abisko, Sweden - Fen_T0_3 | ecosystem: Environmental > Terrestrial > Soil > Wetlands > Permafrost | place: Sweden: Abisko... | reverse complement strand
CCGAACTCGTCGTAGTGCAGGGGCGGCGGGGTGGGGGCGGTGTCGTCGCTCACGCCGGTGACGGTAACCGAGAACCCTGCGCCTACGCTCGGGGCGTGCGCCGGTTCCGCCTGAGTCCAGCCGCATACCGCCAGATCACGCTGGTCGCCGCGATCCTCCTCGGGATCATCATCGTGACCGGTGCCGCGGTGCGCCTCACCGGCTCCGGGCTCGGCTGCCCCGACTGGCCCAACTGCGAGCCCGGATCGCTCGTGCCCAGGAACGCCGACGGCGGCCACGCCATCATCGAGTTCGTGAACCGCATGTTCACCGGACTGGTATCGGTCGCGGTGATCGTGTGCGTGCTCGGATCACTCGTGCGGGACCCCCGCCGCAAGGACCTCGTCTGGCTCTCGCTCGGCCTCGTCGTCGGGGTGATCGCCCAGGCCGTGGTGGGTGGGCTCACTGTCATCTTCGAGCTGCGTCCCGGGTTCGTGATGACCCACTTCCTGCTCTCGCTCGTGCTGCTGACCGACGCGCTCGTCCTCTACAAGCGCGCGGGCGAGCCGCACACGAAGGCCGAGCTCGCGGTCGAGCCGCGTGTCCGTACGTTCAGCCGCGCATTGGTGGCCATGATCTGCGTGGTGGTCGTCACCGGCACGGTCGTCACCTCGACCGGCCCCCACGGCGGCGACGAGAAGGCGATCCGGTTCAACTTCGACATCAGCCACGTGGCCCGGGTCCACGGGATCAGCGTGATGATCTTCCTCGGGCTCACGCTCGTGACCCTGCGCCTCGTCCGCCGGACCCGGGCGCCCGAAGCGGTGCTGAACCGGCTCGGCGCGGTGCTGCTGGTCGCGTGCGTGCAGGCCGCGATCGGCTACATCCAGTACTTCAACGGGATCCCCGCGCTCCTCGTGGGCCTGCACATCGCCGGGGCCACCGCCGTGTGGACGGCGGTGATCTGGTTCTACCTCGGCCTCTTCACCCGCCCCGCCGAAGCGGTCAGTGGGGCCCCGGCGCCCGCCGCCGGATCGGGCGAGCTGCTCCCGGCCTGAGCCCTCGGCTCCGGGCACCCGGGGAAAGTGGCACTGAGTACCGTTTTCCCGGGTAGTGTGCCGACGGTGACGACCGCCGCCCCCGGGCTCCGCGAGCAGAAGAAGCAGCGGACCGCCGACGAGCTGCGCCGGGTTGCACTCGAGCTGTTCAACGCCCGGGGCTTCGACGCGGTGACGGTCGACGACATCGTCGCCGCGGCCGAGGTGTCGAAGACGACCTTCTACCGGTACTTCGACTCGAAGGACGACGTGCTCCTCGGCACGGCCACCGACAAGCTCGAGCTCATGCACGCGGCGCTCCTCGGCCGCCCCGCGACGGAGCCCGCCCTCGACGCGGTGCGCAACGCGTTCCTCTCGGTGGCGCAGCGATACGAGGACGAACGCGACCGCAACCTCACCGTGGGCCGGATCATGCGCACGACGCCGGCGCTCGCGGCGCGCAACCTCGAGCACCAGGCCGCGTGGGAAGCGCTCCTGCGCGACTTCTTCGCGACCCGCGACGGAGCCGACGAGCCCGGCCTGCGGCACTGCGTGCTCGCGGCCACCGTCGTGGCGTCGCTGCGCACGGCCATGGACTACTGGGTGACCGACGACGCGGGCACCGACCTCCCGACCGTCGTCGACGCTGCGCTGCGCGTCACCATCCACGATCTCGGGGAGAGCGCGTGAGCGAGGAGAACGCAGCCGCGTACGGCATCGCCCCCGACGTCTACCGGCGCCGCTGGTGGATCCTCTCGGTGCTCTGCCTGAGCCTGATGATCGTGTTCGTGGGGAACTCGAGCCTCAACGTCGCGATCCCCACGCTGGCCCGTGAGCTCGGCGCAACCGAGTCGCAGCTGCAGTGGGTGGTTGCCGCGTACTCGCTGGTGTTCGCCGGGCTGCTGCTCACCTCAGGCGCGCTCGGGGACCGCTTCGGCCGCAAGGGGGTCCTCCAGGCCGGCCTCGTGGTCTTCCTCGTCGCCTGCGTCATGGCCACGATGTCCACCGAGATGTGGCAGCTCATCGGGTGCCGTGCCCTCATGGGAGTGGGCGCGGCGTTGATCATGCCGTCGACGCTGTCGATCCTGGTCAACGTGTTCCCTCCCCACGAGCGGACGAAGGCGATCGCCGTGTGGGCCGCGGTCACCGGCGCCGCCGGTGCAGTGGGACCGGTCGCGAGCGGGCTGCTGCTCAACCACTTCTGGTACGGCTCGGTGTTCCTGATCAACGTGCCGATCGTCGCGACGGCGTTGGCGGCGGGGGCGTTCATCGTCCCGAAGTCACGCGACCCCGAGGAGGCCCGCCTCGACCCTGTCGGCGCGGTGCTGTCGATCATCGGCATCGTCGCCGTCGTCTATGGCCTCATCGAGGCGCCCGAGAAGGGTTGGACGAGCACGGTCACGCTCGTCGCGTTCGGCATCGGACTCGTGGTGCTCACGCTGTTCGCGCTCTGGGAGCTGCACACCGACGAGCCGATGCTCGACGTGCGCTTCTTCGAGAACCGCGCGTTCAGCACCGGGACCGCCGGCATGATCCTCATCTTCATGTCGATGTTCGGCGTGATGTTCCTGCTCACGCAGTACTTCCAGCTCATCCTCGGGTACAGCCCGCTCGGCGCTGCGCTGCGACTGCTGCCCATGGCGCCGATCATGGTGGTCGTCGCCCCACTCACCCCGCGGCTCAGCGCGCGCATCGGTGCGAACAAGACCGTGGGCCTCGGCATGCTCTTCGTGTCGACGGGACTGCTGCTCATGCGCGCCACCGCGGTCGACACGCCGTACCCGTACATCCTGATGTGCGTCGCCTGCACGACTGCCGGCTTCGCGCTCGCGATGTCGCCGATGACCGCGGCCATCATGTCGGCGGTGCCCCAACGCCGGGCCGGGGCAGGCTCGGCGATGAACGACGCGTCGCGCGAGCTCGGTGCCGCCTTGGGCGTCGCCGTGATGGGCAGCCTCGCCGCGTCGCAGTACCGCAGCGCGGTCGGCGACCTCACCAACCAGCTCCCGGCCGCGCTGCAGGAGACGGCGCAGTCGTCGATCTCCGGGGCTCTGCGGGTCGCGGCGTCGCTGCCCGGCCCTGCGGGCGAGGCGGTGCGAGCCGGCGCCAGCGCCGCGTTCATCGACGGCATCCACCTTGCCGTCACTGTGGGCGCGCTGCTCGCGCTCTTCGCCGCGTACCTCGTGGTGCGCTACCTGCCGGCGACGTTCAGCCACGAGGGCGCCATGCACGACGGCATCAGCGCGATGGAGGACATCGCCGAGCTCGGGCTCGGGGGAGTGCCACCCGCGTTCGCCGACTCGGAGTGACCCACATGCAGATCCACCTGGTCGACGGCACGTACGAGCTGTTCCGCCACTACTACGCGCGGCCCGAGCACATCGACGCCGACGGGATCGACGTCGGTGCGGTGCGCGGCGTCGTCATGTCGGTGCTCGACCTCCTCGACGGCGGGGCCACGCACCTCGGCGTGGCCACCGACCACGTGATCGAGTCGTTCCGCAACGACCTGTGGATCGGTTACAAGACCGGTGAGGGCATCGACCCGGTGTTGTTCACGCAGTTCCCGATCCTCGAGGACGCGCTGCGGGCGCTCGGCGTCGCGGTGTGGCCCGAGGTGGAGCTCGAGGCCGACGACGCGCTCGCCTCCGCCTGCGCGGTCGCGGTGGCCGACGAGCGCGTGGAGCAGGTGCTGATCTGCACGCCCGACAAGGACCTCGCCCAGTGCGTGCAGGATCCGCTGGTGGTCCAATGGGACCGCCGCCAGGACATCCTCTACGACGAGGCCGGCGTGGTCGCGAAGTTCGGCGTGCCACCCGCGTCGATCCCCGACTGGCTCGCGCTGGTGGGCGACAGCGCCGACGGGTTTCCCGGGCTTCCCGGCTGGGGCGCGAAGTCGGCCGCCGCGGTGCTCGCCCGCTACGGCTCGATCGACGCGATCCCGGACCCTCCGTGGGACGTGACCGTGCGCGGCGCGGCGAAGCTCGCCGCCACCCTCGACGAGGCACGCGATGCCGCCGAGCTGTTCCGGGTGCTCGCGACGCTGCGGACCGACGGTGACGTGGGCGACGTCGACGACTGGCGCTGGACCGGGCCCACGTCCGAGTTCGGAGCCTGGGCCGACCGGCTCGGCTCGGACCGGCTGGCCCGACGGGCCGAGAAGCTCAGCCGCGCGCGCTCGGGCTGACCTCGGCGGGGAAGTCGGAGTCGGCGGGTTCCATGTCGCCGGGGAAGCGCTCGTCGGCGAACACCGGGAGCACGCCGGCGATCCCCAGCTGCGCGGCGTCCTCCAACGACTCCAGCCCACCGTGCATCGCACCCTCGTGGGCGAACGTGCTCGGCAGGTACCGGAACACCAGGACGGCCGCGAACAGGCACAGGCACGAGCCGATGGTGACCGAGAGGTGGAAGCCGTCGAGGAAGGCGCCCTCTGCCCCGGCGCGCAGCGTGGCACCCGCACGGCCCCCGAGGAGGTCGGCCACGTGGATGGCGCCGGCGATCGACGACCCCGCCCGTTCCCGGCTGGCGTGGGAGAGGCCCCCGGTGAGCTTCCCCAGCGCGTGCGTGAACTGCGATGCCGCGATGCTGCCCATCACCGCGATGCCGAGAGCGGCACCGAACTCGCGCGAGGCATCGTTCATCGCCGAACCCGCACCGGCCCGGCGCGGCGGGACCGCCGACATGATCGCCGCGGTCATCGGCGACATGGAGAGCGCGAACCCTGCGTTGATGAACGCGAGCGCGGCGAGGATGGCGAGGTAGGGCGTGTCGGTGCCCACCTGCCGGAAGGCGAACAGCCCGATCGCGGTGCAGAGCATGCCACCGGCGACCGTCTTGTTCGCGCCGAAGCGCGCTCCGAGTCGCGGGGTGAGCGGCGACACGATCACGAGCATCGCCGCCATCGGCAGCAAGCGGACCGCTGCGCCGAGCGCGCTGTAACCGAGGATGAGCTGGAAGTACTGCGTCATCAGGAACATGAGGCCGTACATCGACATGAACACGAGGATCATTCCGCTCGTGCCGGTGCTGAACGCCGGGTTGCGGAAGAACCGGATGTCGAGCATGGGCGTGTCGGTGTGCAGCTCCCACGCCGCGAACAGCGTGAGGACGACGGCCGCGATGCCGAAGGCGACGAGGGTGGTGGTGCTCGTCCACCCGTGGCTCGGCGCCTCGATGAGTCCGTACACCAGCGCGACGATGCCGACGATGGAGAGGATCGCCCCGAGCGGGTCGATCTGGGCCTGTTGCGGGTCTCGCGATTTCGGGAGCAGGAACCATCCGGCCACGAACGCGAGCGCGATGATCGGGATGTTGACGAGGAACACCGCGCCGTACCAGAAGTGGCCGAGGATCAGCCCGGTGGCGACGGGACCGATCGCTCCGGCCGCGCCCACGACCGCGGCCCAGATCGCGATCGCCTTTGTGCGCTCGTTCGGTGGGAAGACGTTCACCAGGATCGACAGCGTCGACGGCATGATGAAGGCGGCTCCCAGGCCCATCGCGGCACGTGCCGCGATGATCTGCCAGGTGGAATGCGAGAGCGTCGCGAACACGCAGGCGCCGAGGTAGACGACGAGCCCCGCCTGCAGCGCGCCCTTGCGGCCGAACCGGTCGCCGAGCGCGCCCGCGGTGAACAGCAGGCCCGCGAACACCAGCGAGTACGCGGCGATCATCCACTGGAGCTGCGACTCGGTGGCGTGCAGGTCACGCGAGAGCGTGGGGATCGCGACGTTGAGGCTCGAGTTGCCCACGAAGACGATCAGCAGGCTCAGGCAGAGCGCGCCGAGGATGTTCCAGCGGCGGTCGTGCACCTGTTGAGCAGTGGGGGTCATGCGCGGTCCCCACGCGTGTCGTCGTGCTCGTCGACATCCGCGGGGGTCACTCCCCGAGGGTAGCGAGGAACGGCGCCGGTCAATCCCGACGGGGACCGGGATGGTGGTGTCGGGTCCAACGGGCCGAGATGCGGGCAACCCGGTGCCGATGGGGACGGGCCAGCGGTCGGGGCCGAGCCGGTGGACGCACCCGGAAGAAGGCCCGCTTCGCGAGGTCGACGACGGCCAGGTACACCACCACGAAGCCCGCGATGACGGCCAGGAGGTCGAGCGGAAGGGGCGCGAAGCCCAGCGGGGTGTGCAGCGGTGACTGCGGGATCGCCACGCCGACGAGCACCACGCCGAGGACCGAGTACGCCAGTGGTCGCGACGGTCGGCTCCGGAGGAACGGGAAGCGCCGGGTGCGGATCACGAACACCACCAACGTCTGGGTGGCGAGCGACTCGACGAACCATCCGGAGCGGAACAGCGACCTCCCGGCGTCGAAGCCCCACAGCAGCACCGCGAACATCGCGAAGTCGAACACCGAGCTGATCGGGCCGAAGCGCAGCATGAAGCGGCGGATCTGGCCGATGTCCCAGTGCGACGGGCGTTCGAGCTGCTCCTCGTCGACGTTGTCGGATGGGATGGTCATCTGGCTCGCGTCGTAGAGCAGGTTGTTGAGCAGGATCTGGTAGGGGAGCATCGGGAGGAAAGGCAGGAAGGCAGCCGCCACGGTCACGCTGAACATGTTCCCGAAGTTCGACGACGTGCCCATCCGCACGTACTTGATGGTGTTGGCGAAGATGCGCCGGCCCTCGGCCACGCCGTCGGCCAGGACATCGAGGTCCTGCTCGAGGAGGATGACGTCGGCTGCGTCCTTCGCGACGTCGGTGGCCCCGTCGACCGAGATGCCCACGTCGGCGTGATGGAGCGCGACCGCGTCGTTCACGCCGTCGCCGAGGAAGGCGACAGCCGATCCGGCGTGGCGCTCGGCCCGGAGTATGCGCGCCTTCTGGTTGGGCCCGATGCGGGCGAACACCGAGGTCGCCTGCACTGCGGCCGGGAGCGCGTCGTCGTCGAGGGCGTCGATCTCCGGGCCGGTGAGCGTGGCCGCCACGTCGATTCCGAGCTCGCGACAGACGGTCTGCGTGACCAGCGGGTTGTCGCCGGTGACGACCTTCACAGCGATGCCGAGGTTGCGCAGCCGTGCGATCGACGCGGCGGCCGACGGCTTGGGCTGGTCGAGGAACACGAGGTATCCCGCGAGGTCGAGGTCGCGCTCGTCGTCGGCCGAGAGCGTGTCGCCCACGCCCTCGCTGCGGGTACCCACCGCGATCACCCGGTTCCCCCTGCGGAACTCGGCCTCGAGCGCGGCACGCGCCGCGGGATCGACGCCACGGCAGCGATCGAGAACCGCCTCGGGAGCACCCTTCGTGACGAGCAGCCGTTGCCCGGGTGCGGCGTGGGGAACGACGACGACCGAGGCCAGCCGCCGGTCGTGATCGAACGGCGACACAGCGATGCGCCGGTCACCCGCGATCGACGCGGCCGCCGCGCCGACGCCGGGCGACTCCCAGAGCGCGACGTCGAGCGGGTTGCCACCGACGGCCACGCCCTCGTGCACCTGGGCCTCGTTGCACAGCAACCCGAGCCCCACGAGCCGCGCGGCGACCTGGCCGGCCACCGGGACGGCGTGGGAGAAGCTGATCCGGCCGTCGGTGAGCGTTCCGGTCTTGTCGGTGAAGAGCACGTCGACGTCACCGAGGTCCTCGATGCAGACGAGCCGCTTGACCAGGACCTTCTTCTCGGCGAGCCGGCGCGACCCGAGCGCGAGGCTCGTCGAGACCACCGCCGGAAGGAGCTGCGGGGTGACGCCGACGGCCACCGCGAGCGAGAACAGCAGTGCTTGCAGCACCGGCCGCCCGATGGCCACGTTGACCACGAAGATCGTGCCGCTGAGCACGAGGGCGACCTTGGCCAGCAGCCCGGAGAACCGGTTGAGGCCCTGCTGGAACTCGGTCTGCGGGGCGCGCTCCCCGAGGCCCGCAGCGATGCGCCCGAACTCGGTGCGCGAGCCGGTGGTCACCACCACGGCGTCGGCGCTGCCCTCGTGCACCACCGTGCCCATGAACGCGCACGACGCCAGCTCCGCGAGGGGTGCACCCTCGGGTACCGCGCCCGGCGCCTTGACTGCGGGCATCGACTCGCCGGTCAGGATCGACTCGTCGCACTCGAGGTGCTCCGCGCTCAGGAGGCGGAGGTCGGCGGGGACGATGGTGCCCACCGTCAGGTGCACCACGTCGCCGGCCACGAGGTCCTGCACGTCGAGCGGTCCGGGCGTGCCGTCGCGCACGGTCGTGACCACGTGGCGGACCTGGGCGTGGAGCGCCGCCGCGGCCCGCTCGGCGCGGTACTCGTTGAAGAACCCCAGACCCACCGACACCGTGAGGATGAGCCCGATGATCAGGGCGTCGGTACCCTCGCCGACGATCGCCGACACCAACGCGGCACCGAGGAGCAGGCCGAGCAGCGGGCTGCGGAGCTGACGCCCGAGCACCATCCAGCCGGTCGTTCGGTGCGTCCGGATGATGTTGGGGCCGTCGCGCTCCCGGCGGGCCGCCACGTCCGTGGTCGAGAGCCCCGTGGTGGCGGTCGTACCGAGCGCGTCGAGCACGCTTGCCGCGGGTTGCGAGGCCGCGGCGGCGATGGTGAGCGGCGGGGGCGTGCTCACGCCGGCCAGAGCGGCTCCGGGATCTCGAAGCCCACCGGTGTGCCCCAGTGGTTTCGGTAGCTCACCTCGTGCACCGGGATGCGGGGCGCCACGCCCCAGCGGCCCGTGGGGTAGCCGAAGGTCACGCACGAGGCGAAGCCCCAGCCCTCCTCGACCGGCACGCCCAGGATCTCGAGGACCGCGGGCAGCTCGAACACGAACGCCACCGTCCAGGCGGAGCCCACTCCTTGCGCCCGGGCCGCCAGCATCGCCGACCAGGTCGACGGGTGGATCGAACCCCCCGTCGGGTCGCCCTGGGCGAAGCTGAAGAGCATCAGCGGGTAGTCCTCGAAGTGGTCGGCGAGGTGCTGGGCCGACCGCTGCACGCGGAGCATCTGGGCGTTGTCGGGATCGTCCGGGTTCTCGGCGGCCAGGGCGAGGCGATCCTTGTAGACGACCTCCCACACCTGCGCGAGACAGCGACGGTAGATGGGCCCGAGCTGGGCGAGCACGGCCTTGTCGTCCACCAGCATGAACCGCCAGGTCTGGCTGTTGCCGCCACTCGGGGCCCGGATCGCGGCGTCGAGGATCTTCTGCTGGACCTCCTCGGGGATCGGGTCGGGGCGGACCCGGCGCATCGCCCGGGTGGTGTAGAGGGCTTCGTAGACGTCCATCGCCGCCAGCCTGGCACACGGATCCGCCCCGTCGCCCTCTGGCAGACTGCGCGCTGAACGCTGAGACGATCGAGGAGCGCAGCAGGTGACCGAACCGCGGGTGGCACTGGTGACCGGGGGTGGACGCGGGATCGGTGCCGCGATCTCGCTCGCGCTCGCCGGCGACGGCATGGACGTGGCGATCAACTACCGGCGCGATGAGGCGTCCGCCCGCGAGGTCGCGGCGCTCATCGAGGCGATGGGGCGCCGGGCCGGCGTGTACGCGGCGTCGGTCGACGATTACGAGGCCGACCGCCGCATGGTCGACGCCGTGCTCGCCGACTTCGGCTACATCGACACCTTCGTGCACAGCGCAGGCATCGCGAGCCGGGGCCAGTCGGTGGTCGACACCGACCCCGCGGAGATCGAGCGGGTATGGCGTACACACGCGTTCGGCGCGTTCGCCCTCTGTCAGATGCTGGTCCCGAGCATGCGGACGCGCCCACGCGGCGACATCGTGCTCATCTCCAGCGCGGCAACCAAGGCCATGGGCGGCTACTCGTCGCCCTACAACATGGCCAAGGCCGCGATGGAGGCCCTCGCGCACACCCTCTCGAAGGAGGAGCGCGACAACGGCATCCACGTGAACATCGTGGCGCCGGGCCTCGTCGACACCGACATGGGCCGGCGGCTCGCGAAGGCCGTGATGGGTGCGGGCGACGACATCCACTCGATCGACGGGCGCATGCCGTTCGGTCACGTGTGCAGCCCCGAGGAAGTCGCCGACGTGGTGGCGTGGGTCGTGTCCGACGCCGCACGCTACGTCAACAACCAGTACATCGGCGTCGACGGCGGGGCGTTCTGACCGTGGCCGCCCCCGAGATCCCCGCGTCGCACCTCGGCATCTTCGCCGACAAGCCGGTCGCCTACGTCACCACCATCCGCCCCGACGGTCTGCTCTCGACCAACCCCGTCGCGGTGCTGCTGCGCGACGGCGAGGTGCTGGTGAGCACCACGAAGGACCGCAAGAAGTACCGCAACCTGCTGGCCGACCCGCGGGTGACGGTGTGCGTGGTGCACCGCAACAACCCGAACATCTACGTGGAGATCCGGGGTCGCGCCGAGCTGGTGGACGACACCGACCACTCGGTGGTCAACGAGATCTTCCGCGTCTACGCCGGCGGCGACCGCTATCCGTTCGACAAGCAGTGGCAGGAGCGGGTCACGATCGTGGTGCACGCCGAGCAGGTGTCGGCCCCCAAGATCCCGATGGACGACGACCCCCCGATGGCCCCCGACGCCTGAAGCGACGCACGTCAGGGCACATCACGCTCGGGTGGCGAGGCGTGGTCTGCCTGCTCTAGAAGGGGCAACCTGCGTGCCCTCACCGCACGATGGGCCCATCG
>Ga0302323_100005240_pt1 | contig 10603 bp, 10 predicted proteins | sample Fen_T0_3_FD_201950 | JGI IMG/M metagenome (GOLD analysis project Ga0302323, IMG submission 201950) | Peat permafrost microbial communities from Stordalen Mire near Abisko, Sweden - Fen_T0_3 | ecosystem: Environmental > Terrestrial > Soil > Wetlands > Permafrost | place: Sweden: Abisko... | reverse complement strand
CCGGAGGTACCGATACCTTTACCCGCTGCACGGTGAATAGATTGTCGCTGGGCATTTCGCGGTAGGCCTGCATTTGCTGCTGGTTTTTGTCGGCGATTTCCGGGTGCATCTGGCGCGCCAGTGCCTTGGAGCTTTCACGGGCAGCGAGACGAACGGCGCGGCCGGTTTCCAGATCGACGAACGTTGCGGCGACTTTGCCCCAGTCGCGGAACTTGAGGGCGCGCTTGCCGAGGCGGCATCCGGTGACTACACCGATGGCGTCGGTCATGCAGCGGTCGATTTCGATATACGTGACAAGGCGCTTGCGGTGTTTGCCGTAAGGGTCGTCGAGGCCGAGGAGTTCGAGGCCGAGCATGGCCATGCGGACGCCGAGGATTTGCCCAGCGCAAATGTGGCCGTGGGCGATTTCAGCGTCGCGAATGAGGTCGTCGAAGGACTTCAAGGTGCGGACAGTTTACGTCATTCTTCGGCAGGACTGTCGGGCGTGACGTCGGCGAAGCGGCCGTTTACGTCCACCGAAAGCTTCTCGCCTCCGAGCGGGGCAAAGGTGACGCGCGCCGGGTTGCGCTGCCACAGCGGAGCTTCACACACCGCGGCGGGCAATTCTCCAGCGAGCTTTTCGAGTTGCTTCTTGAAGAGAGGTTTCTTGCTGGTGACTTGAGTAACGACGGCGGAGACGCGCTCGCCGTCATCGTTGACTGCGCAATACGCAGCGTAATCGCGGTACCAGCTTACGTCGGAGTAATAAGGGTCGAAGTCGGGAAGCCTGAGCTGCGTGATACGTGCGGTGCTGCGGTCAACGAGTAGCCATCCGCCGCGTTGCCAAAGCCAGCGCGATGTGGACTCGGTGGGGAGCGAGTCGTTGACGCGATAGGCGCGGCGCACCACGAAGACGCGGTCGGTGATGTCGTGCGATGCGCCGGTGGTGTATTCCTTGAGTTTGGTATCGAGGAAGAGCGGCCGCACTGTGATGGTTACAGATTTTTCTTCAGAGGGGCCAAGGACAAGCTTCACGGCGGTCGGTTTCCCGAAGCTCATTACGCGGGGCTTGGGGGCGGCGTGGAGGAGCGGAACGATAGTGATGAGAACGGCGAAAATGAATAGGTGGCGCATTTGATGCCAGCGTAGCGCCGGGACTGTAGGGGCGCAAGTTACGAAAGTAACCACCGGGTTTGACGTTCCCGGCAGTGCCGGCACTTCAGGCCACTGTCATACAATGAGCACGCGCTCCAAACTGCAATGAGCCAACCCACCCACAGCATCGTGATTCCTGCCTACAACGAGAGCGAGCGGCTGGCGAGCTCGATTCCGAAGGTGTTGGAGTACGTCCACAGTCGCGGGCTGGAGGCCGAGGTCATCGTGGTCAACGATGGCTCACGCGACGATACGGCCGAAGTCGTGTGGCGGTTCGCGGCTGGCGATCCGATGATCGTGCTAGTGGAGAACCCGGGCAACCACGGCAAGGGCTATAGCGTGCGTAACGGCATGCTGCATGCACGCGGCAAAGTAGCGCTGTTCACCGATGCTGATCTGTCATCCCCCATCACGGAGGCGGATAAGCTGTTTGCCGCGTTGTCTGAAGGCGCCGACGTGGCCATCGGTTCAAGATGGTTGCAGCGCGAGTTGCAGACGGAGCGCCAACCACTGCTTCGGCAGATGTACGGGCGGCTGTTTAACCTGGGGCTGAGGATCGTGCTGGGGTTGGGATATAAGGATACTCAGTGCGGCTTCAAGGCGTTCAACCGGCGGGCGATCGACACGATATTTCCGCGGCAGCAGATTGAGCGGTGGGGGTTCGATCCGGAACTGCTCTTTCTGGCGAAGAAGTTCCGGCTGAAGACTACAGAAGTGGCGGTTGAGTGGGCCCATGATCACCGCTCGAAGATCAATCCGCTACGCGATGGCCTGCGAATGGGCAGTGAAGTGCTCAAGATTCGTTGGAACGACTGGAATGGGCGCTATCGAACACCCTTATTCCAGTTGGTGGAGGAACCTGAGAGTTCGCGCGCTTCCTCGCTGGGGCAGAAAACGTAACAACTTACCGCCGATCGTCCGCATCAGATTAAGTGCGGGTTTCACACTGCCCAGCCACAACTACTGTGCATCCGTTACAAATTCATGTAAGTTTTGCAGCTTCCAGATGCGACGGGCATCTTGAGTGAAGGCGATTGAGCGTATATAAGACTCTAACGCGTATTAGGGCGATGGCAACGGCTACCACAATTCGAAATCAGGAAACGAGCAGAGGGCAAGGCTTGCGTTCGGCCCTTGCGTCGGTTCGACAGACATCGCTCGCGCTGTGTGTTCCGTTGACGGTAGAGGATCACAGTTTGCAGGCCATGCCCGACGTGAGTCCGGCAAAGTGGCACCTGGCCCATACGACGTGGTTCTTTGAGACGTTTCTACTGAGTGAATACTTGCCGGAGTACGTAACGGTAAACCCGGCATTCCGCAATCTTTTCAATTCGTATTACAACGCTGTGGGCGATCGGCCGTTGCGGGCCATGCGGCACGCGCTGTCACGTCCGACGCTGGACGATGTGCACGCGTACCGAGGTCATGTCGACGAGGCGATGGATAAGTTGCTGGCACAGGAGCTTCAGCCGCAAGTACTGGATCTCGTCGAACTGGGGATGAACCACGAACAGCAGCATCAGGAACTCATCCTTACTGATGTGAAATATGGGCTGGCGGCAAATCCTCTGCGGCCCGCGTACCGCGAAGCTCCGGACGAGGAGACGTCCAGACCGGATGTGGCGATGGGGTGGAAGGCGTATCCCGAGGGCGTGTATTCCGTGGGGCACGCCGGTGATGGATTCACGTTCGACAACGAGGGCCCGCGGCACGACACGTATCTGCAAGCATTTCGGCTGGCATCGCGCCTGGTGACCAATGGCGAGTATATGGAGTTCATGCAGAGCCGCGGGTATGAAACGCCTGCACTTTGGCTCTCGGACGGCTGGGATTGTGCCCGGGTGAACCAGTGGAGCGCTCCGCTGTATTGGGAGAAGCGCGACGGCGAGTGGTGGAACTACACGCTGGACGGCATGAGGCCGGTTCGCGCTGATGAGCCGGTGTGTCATGTGAGTCACTATGAGGCTGACGCGTTTGCCCGCTGGGCGGGATCTCGACTGGCAACCGAGGCCGAGTGGGAAGTTGCGGCGCAGCGATGTCGAGTGGAGGGCAATCTGCTTGAAAGTAGTGCGCTGCATCCGCGGGCAGGTCCTGACCGCGACGGTTTGACGCAGATGTTCGGTGATGTTTGGGAGTGGACGGGCAGCGCGTACCTTCCTTATCCGGGATATAAACCGGCGACTGGCGCGGTGGGGGAGTATAACGGCAAGTTCATGAGCAACCAGATGGTGCTGCGTGGCGGCTCTTGCGCGACTCCCCAATCGCATATTCGCTCGACGTACCGCAATTTCTTCCCTCCTCACGCGAGGTGGCAATTCATGGGGATTAGGTTGGCCAATGGCGACTAGCAAACCAATGCGATTCCTGGCCGACAACGCCACCGCGGCAGCGGTGCGCGAGGGACTTAGCGCGACGCCGAAGCGCTTGCCATCGTGGCTGTTTTACGACGAGGCTGGGTCGGCACTGTTCGAGCATATTACGGAATTGCCGGAATATTACCTGACGCGTACTGAGCGGGCGATTTTCGAGGCTTATGCCGGCGAAATGCTGCAGGCCGCTGGTCCGTCTCTTACTCTCGTGGAACTGGGGGCGGGGACGGCGACGAAGACGTGCGTTCTCATCGAGGAACTTTTGCAACGGCAGCCGCGGGCGCTGTTTTATCCCATCGACGTTTCACCCAGTGCATTGCAGGAAGCCGGGAAGCAGTTGGCGCGGCAGTTTCCGCAGTTGCGAGTGAATCCGATTGTGGCGGACTACACCGGCGGGGTAGACGCGCTGACCCGGATCACAGGGCGGAAGCTGGTGTTGTACATCGGATCGAGCATCGGGAATTTTGAACCGAGCCAGGCCGTGGGAATCCTGCGGCGGATTCGCAGGTCGCTACGAGCCGGGGATGCGTTGCTGCTGGGTACGGATTTCGCGAAGAGTCTGAAAGTATTGCTGCCTGCGTACAACGACGCGCAAGGGGTGACAGCGGCGTTTAACAAGAATATTCTGGCTCGGTTGAACCGCGAACTGGATGCGGATTTCAATGTTGATGCGTTTCAACATCTCGCAATATGGAACAAGCCTTGTTCGCGAATGGAGATGCACCTTGAGAGCGTATGTGCGCAGCAGGCGTTTCTGCCGATGCTCGACATGGACGTGACTTTTGCCGCAGGCGAACGCATCCATACAGAGAACAGTTACAAATACACTATGGAAATGGTGGAGACCATTCTGCGCGAGAGTGGCTTCAAGCTGGAAACGACCTGGCAGGACCGGCAAAAGTGGTTTGGGGTTCACTTGGCAAGGGTGTGAGCGTCCGCGGAGACTTAAGAAATCGAAGTTCTTACCTTCAGTTTTCCTCAGCGAAGTACTCCAGCGTAATTGACCTTTCCAGCGCGAGAGACGACAATCACTTTTCCTCATGCAGGTTTACCTTTCGGGCGCGATCGAGTACTCACCAGACCACGGCAAGCGCTGGCGGGCGGAGATAACTCCGTTTCTGCGGGGGCTCGGGCATGAAGTCTATGATCCCGCCGAAGACGAAAAGAAGAACCTGAGCGACGAAGAGCGCCAGGGTTTTCGTGCGTGGAAGCACACAGACTTGCCGCGCTTTCAGCAGACGATCCGCAAAATTATCGCCTACGATCTGGATTGGATCGAGCAACGAACGGACTACATCGTCGCGTACTGGGATGAGCACGCGTCGAAAGGCGCGGGATCGCAGGCTGAACTTGCATTCGCCCACCGGCGGGGAATTCCGGTGTATCTCGTGACGGAGTTGCCGGTAGGGCGCATCAGCGGATGGATCCTGGGATGCGCGACAGAAGTGTTTGCTAGTTTCGACGAACTAAAGCGGCACCTTGCGGTGCGATATTCTCGAGAAGAAGGGCATTTGGCAGAAGCGAAGGAGCGACTGCCGGCTGAAATTGCATGAATTGGGCAAAAGGAAATCTCGGCTGGATTGAGGTCGTTTGCGGGCCAATGTTCAGCGGCAAAAGCGAAGAGCTGATCCGGCGGCTGCGACGGGCGGAGATCGCGCGCCAAAGAGTGCAGATCTTTAAACCAGGTATCGACGACCGCTACTCAGCAGACCACATTGTTTCGCATAGCGATCTGAAGATCCGCTCGGTTTCGGTGCGCGACTCGGCCGACGTGGAAGCGCAACTCGACGTGCGTACGGAAGTGATCGGTATTGACGAAGCGCAGTTCCTGGGCATGGAACTGGTGGATTTCGTGGTTCGGCTCGCGGACATGGGCAAGCGCATCATCATTGCCGGGCTCGACACTGACTATCTGGGCCGGCCGTTTCATCCCATTCCGGAGTTGCTGGCAGTAGCCGATGAGATTACCAAGACGCTGGCGATTTGCATGCAGTGCGGCAATCCAGCTAAGCACACGCAACGGCTGGTGGCGAGCGAGGATCTGATCGTCGTGGGCACGTCGGGTATGTATGAAGCGCGCTGCCGGCGCTGCTTCGAGCCGAACCTCGCCAAGCTGGAGAAGCCCGAGCCGGCAGTGCGTGCGAAAATGGCAGAAAGTCCGAAATAGTTATGGCTTTCATTCGATCGCGTTTCATCCCGCTTGTTCTCACAATTCTGCTGCTGGCAAATTCGGCGTGGCCCTGGGGCAATGAGGGCCACATGATGATCAATCGCGTGGCGGCGCAGAAGCTACCCACGGATGTCCCAGCGTTCTTGAAGAATGTTGAAGAGCAGTTGGCCTACTTGGGGCCAGAACCCGATCGCTGGCGCGAGAAATCGGAGTTGGCGCTGAAGCAGTCACAGGAGCCGGACCACTTCATCGACCTCGAACTGGTCGAGGGGATAACGTTGCCGACGGACCGCTACAGCTTTTATCGTGCGCTCAATGCCAAGCGGGAGCAGACTCCCGGCAAGCCCGATACGCTGTTACCGGAAAAGGTTGGCCTGCAACCCTACATCACCATGGAAGTGTATGGGCGGCTGGTGGTGGCGTTCCGCGAATATCGCCATGCGCTGCGCGACCACAAGAGCACGGAGTTCGCCGAGCGCAATGCGATCTTCTACGCCGGATGGCTGGGGCATTACGTGGCCGACGGAGCTAATCCGCTGCACACAACAGTGAACTACAACGGCTGGACGACTGCCAATCCGAACGGATACACGACGGCAAAGAATATCCACTGGAAGATGGAAGGTGAGTTCGTGGCGGCCAACCAGAAGCAGCTGCAATTTGCGGCGTTGGTGCCGGAGAAGGCGACGAAGCTGGAGAATCCCTTCCAGGATTATCTCGCCTACCTGCGCAAGTCGAACGGTTATGTTGAGCAGGTGTACCAATTGGAGAAGGCCGGCGGATTCGCGGGGGAGGGAACTCCGCAGTCGCGTGAGTTTATCGAGCAGCGCATGGCCAACGGGGCGGACATGCTGCGCAATCTCTGGTACACCGCGTGGCTGGACAGTGCTGTCGATCCGCCTCCGTATGTTGCGCCAAAGCCGGCAAGTGCGCTTCCGGACATGAAGACGACACCCAAAATGGGTGAGACGAGTCCTCAGCCAGGCAAATAGCATGACGAAACTGACACCCGAGATCGAAGCCAAGTTGTGGAGCGCTGCCGAGGCTGCTGCGTCGGAAGCATACGCGCCTTACTCCGACTTCCATGTAGGCGCTGCGCTGCTGACCAGCAACGGCGATATCGTGACTGGGTGCAACGTAGAGAACGCGTCTTACGGGCTCACGAATTGCGCCGAGAGAACCGCCGTGTTTCGCGCGGTGGTGGAAGGCAAGCTGTCGAAAGGCATCAGCATCGAAGCCATTGCGGTAGTCAATCGCGACCAGAAGAGTTGTTCGCCGTGCGGTGCCTGCCGCCAGGTGTTATCGGAATTTGGGCTGAGCGCCATCGTGTTGTTCGACCACGACGGCGAACGGCGGCAAATGAAAGTCAGCGAGTTGCTGCCCGAGAGCTTCCTGTTGTAGCTGGCCGCTTCTGCGCTTCAAAGTCGCGGAACTGCTGTTCGAGCTTCAGTTGCAGGCGGGCTTTTTCACTTGAGTCGAGAAGCTTCTGGCAAGCCGCTGAGGGCGCTGCTCCAGACTGCACCGCGGCACATTCTTTTACCGGCAAGAATGATTTTCCATCGCTCCACAGGCTGCCGCCCGCTACGAACGAGTGCTCCAGGCTGGTGCGGGCCATACGCTTCAAATCTGTGTACGTCAAGTCTTGATCTTCAACTCCACGCAGATACTCGTGCGTCATGTCGGAGCGCGACACGCCTTCATCGTCGGTGGCAAGGGCGACAGGCACACCGGCGTTCATAAAGTCATGCAGCGGATGATTCTTGCCGCGCACGCCGAGAATGACGTCATTGCTGGTGAGGCAGATTTCCACCATGACATTCTTCTCGGCCATCTCGTTGAGTAGTTCGAGCGCGTTGGTTTCGTTAAGCGCGTCCACGCCATGTCCGATGCGTTCGGCACCCGCCATCTCCACCGAATCACGGACGTGGAAGCGCAGCCCCTCGGGCGGTACCAGTCCTTCGACCAACTCTCCGGCGTGTAGTGTCACATGCACGCTGGGATACTGGCTGTGCAGGTAGTGCATCATGCGCATGTGGAGCGGGAAGTCATGCATGGGGACGTAGTAGTCCTCGGGCATGACCATGTTGAGGCCCACGAAGCGCGGGTCAGCCTTGGCGAGTTCGAAGCCAAGCAACATTTGGGCGAACACGATTTGCTTCGGCAGGCCGCGCAATACCTGGAAGAGATAGCGCTGCGTGACCTGGCATCCGGCGCGGGCAGCCGGTGTGCCGCATTGAAGTTGAGTGTCGCGAATCTTTTCTGCCTGGTTCGCTTGCTGGATTGCATCCTGAATTGCGGCGGTTAATCCGTTTTCCGAAAGCGCCTTGCGCATGGCGGCAAGAGTTTCAGGCGACGCGTCATCGGTGAGATGGATGGCCTTCACCGCATCCGAGTTCAGCATGTCGCCGAAGGGCTTACCGGTAGGCGTGAACATCAGTTCCTGGTAAATCTCTCTTTGCGAGGCAGCTCGCGCGGCGGTGTCGGCGAGCATCGGACCGGTGTTGCCATGGGTGGCGGCGCCGAACTTGTCGAAGGTATCAAAGAAGTGATCGTGGCCCGACTGGCCTGAGAGTTCCCAATTGCGCATCGAGAATGCGTCCACCATGCCGCGGTAGAGTACGGGGTTCGCGAGTGCGGTCTCTGCAAGCGCGGTTGGTGCGGGACAGTAGGGGTCGCCGGTCGAGAGCTTGAGTGACGGAGTCAGATAAAACGTTTTGGGATCGACGCAGGCATTCTGGTCTTTCGCCCAATCGATGAGTGTCTCGGCGTAAATCGCGCCAGAGAGATGATTGTGCAGATCGCCGCCCTTGGGCATCTGGAGCAGGAAGGCCAGCAAAAGGTTCGGGTTCTTGCGAATGCTTTCGAAGTAGCGCGCGGTCTGGGCTTCACCAGAGGCAGCGGGCCTCTGGGCGGCGAAGGAAGGGAGAGTAAATAGGATAGCGAGGGCGAAGAAAAGACCCACCCGGCCAAAAGAAGGCCGAGTGGGGTACCCGGCACCCACTCGGACAAAATGCAGGTCCTTCGACTCGGACACGCTTCGCTCGGCGTGTCCTCGCTCAGGATGACAAAGGGTGAGATTAGAGTGGTAGGTACCCCCCTCCCCTCCTCCCCCTGAGATACTTGTTTTCAATAAGTTACGAATATTTTCCGCGCAAAATATTGAGCGCGTGGGGGTTACAGGCAAATTCTTTAAAGGAAAGGATTTAGACGGATGCATGGCAGGATGAAGATAGTGCGGAGAGTGGGTGGTTGGCAAGAGCGGCCGTAGCTTTGGTGTCTGCATGCGGTCTCGTCGGCGAGAAGAGACAGTACTCCCTCATTCTCTGGGGACTGATGTTAGAAGAACAGCAACAGTCGCGATAGGACGCAGGTCACGTGGGCGTGTGATAAGGACTATTCGCCTTTCGCTCTTCGTTTTTCGCTGTGGCGTTCCGCTGGGCGGGATTGGTGTCTCGCAGGTTGAGCATACTCGCGGCCCGAGCGAGTATTAGGCGAACTTCCGCGGTTGCTGACGGAAGACAATCGGGGCCGTGCGGCGAACCCTGTTGTGGAAAGCGAGTCTGTGATGCGTAACGAAAAACCCCGCCCAACCAACTGAAGGTTGGCTGGGCCACCCGCGTAGGCTTTGGCTGGGCCACCCGCCCACCTGACTAGGACGGATGAGGGAAGGAAAATGTTTGGAATTATTTAGGGAGTCTCGAAAGATCGATATGGACGTGTTTTACGGAGTAGTCGGGAGGTGGCAAGTAGCGCGAGACATCAGGTTCTTGCAGCGAAATACCTTCGAGCTGGTCTGTAAAGGCGCAGTCCGAAAATTCGTCCGTCTTACGAACAGTCAGTTTCAAGTCCGGAGAAAACCAGCACTCGTGAGTCGAGTTTTCGGTTTGATAGCGAGTCCCTTCGACGGAGAGTCCTTGGATTTCTCTCGTTCCAAGCTTTGTGGCGCCCGCGCGTTTTGCTAATCCGTCAAACGAGAATGCCTCAATGCGGTCACGCATCGCCGGTGTTGGTTCGCTCAGCGACGAAAAATGCACGACCTTCACTTGTTTCAGGCTGGTGTCCCACTTGGTTTCGGTATTGGCGACGGGATCGTCGATTCGAACAAGCGTCTCACTCAGTTCGACTGACTTGCCATCCACCATCGTAGTCCACCGGCGTTCACCAGCATGATAGGTTCGACCTTTGCTGTCCCGCGCCACCTGAGCGGTTTCGTCTGTGCTGCTTGAGGTACCGTCGGAATTAAGTTTTGTCGTGCTGACTCGCCGGACGGCTGAATAAGGGGAATTTATGACGGGATCGTCAGCAAGTGAACCGCATTGCGCTAGTGCCGCCCCAGACCAGAGTAGCGCGAAGACAAGTGCGGAAACTGTGCTTTGTAGAAGCATGACGAACTGAAGCAGGCTTTGTCGTAACAAGTTTACGCCCAGGGTGGGCCACAATTGCCTTCGGTTTGCAATCGTCGCTATTACCTCAGCCGCTAAAGCGGCGACGGATGCCGGTTCTTATGGACGCCTGAAGGCGTCCTCCACCCGTCCGGCTCGCAGTAGTGCCCGGGGTCACCCTTGGCGGGTCACCCGCCAACATGCTTAAGATGACTGGAGGTGAAGATAGTTGTAGTACTATTCTGCATCGGCTATAAGTCCTTGATTGCCCTGCTCTAGAAGGGCTGCCCCACGGAGAAAATTTAAATTGAAAATACCTTTCGTCACAGCGCTCTGCCTGGTCGCACTTACGTTCACCGGAGTTGCCCTGGCTAACCCCGGCCCAACCAGTCCCCTGTACCTGACGGGCGTTTACGGGTGGGAAGGCTACATCACTGTCATCCAAGGCAATAGCGTCACCCACATCCCGGAGGCTTACGGCGGCGTTACCAGCGATGGGCTCCCCGTGGAGATGCCCATTGCTGTGTGGGGCGATATTCGAACCGTTG
>Ga0302323_100005239_pt1 | contig 10604 bp, 11 predicted proteins | sample Fen_T0_3_FD_201950 | JGI IMG/M metagenome (GOLD analysis project Ga0302323, IMG submission 201950) | Peat permafrost microbial communities from Stordalen Mire near Abisko, Sweden - Fen_T0_3 | ecosystem: Environmental > Terrestrial > Soil > Wetlands > Permafrost | place: Sweden: Abisko... | reverse complement strand
CGCGCTGCAGCTGGCGCACGTAGGCCTCGTTCTTCGCAAGGCTCTTCAAGCGCACCTCGAGCGGATCGAGCCCGGCCTTGTAGCTGAGTTCGTCGATCATCGACTCCATCGCAAAGCTCGCCTGCGGGTGGCCGGGAGCGCGCATGGCACGGCTGCTGTCGGTGTTCGTCAGCACGCCGAAGCTCTTCGTGTAGCTCTTCTCGAAGCCGTAGATGTAGGGCTGCCGCGCGTGCGCGCCGTCGCCGAGGCCGCCGTACTTCTCGACCTCGGAGACGAGCGCCAGCAGCGCGCCATCCGCGCCGATGGCACCCTTCATCGCCACGCGCGCGCCGCTGCGATTGCCGGCGCTGGTGAATTCGACCGGGCGCGTGAGCAGGAGGTGCACGGGCTTGCCCGCGAGCTTGGAGAGCTGGCAGGCGAGCTCGCCTTCGAAGCCCATTCCGAACTTCGAGCCGAAGCCGCCGCCCATGTACTCGACGATGGTCTCGATCTCGTTGGCCTTGAGCCCGAGCGGATCGGCGGCCTCCTCGGCGATGCCGAACGTGCCCTGCGTCGAGGCGTAGACCTTGGCCTCGCTGCCGCCGCGGAAGTCGACCGTGATGCCGTGCGTCTCGAGGCACACGTGGTGTTGCACGGGGACGCTGTAGACGGCCTCGACGACGCCTGCGGCGTTCTGCATCGCGGCCTCGGTCTCGTCGCGATTGCCCTGCGCGTTCTCCTTGCCCTTGTTGCCCTTCTTGCCGACCGCGGGTGCGTTCTCCGCGAGCGCCTGCTCCCGATCGACGGACCACTTGCCGGGCGTCCACTTGGGCGCGAGCGCGCGCAGCGCGTCCTCGGCGCGCTCGGGCGAATCGGCCGCGACCGCCGCGACCGGCTGGCCGAGCCACTTGACGGACTTCACGCCCATGTCGATCGCGGCGCCGACGCCGGGCATCTTCTTGGCTGCCTCGAGATCGAACTCGACCGTCGCCACCGGATAGGGCGACACGAGCACGCGCCCGAAGAGCATGCCTGGGACGCGCACGTCGTGCGCGTAGACCGCGCGACCCGTGAGCTTCTGCGGGCCGTCGAGGCGCGGGATGTCGTGGTTCACGAGCGTGTGCGCCGCGCGCGGGCCCCAAGTCGGGCCGGCGACGTCGTCGACCTCGATCTCGGTCTCGACCGGGTGGCCGTCGACGTTCTGCGTGACCTTGATCTTCTTCTTCGCCGGCTTGTCCTGAGTACTCATCTCACTTGCCTCCCTTGGCGACCGCGAGAGCTGCTTCGAAGACTGCGGGGTACGTGCCGCAGCGGCAGACGTTGCCCGAGCAGGCGCGCTTGATCTCCTCGAGCGAAGCCTTGGGGTGCTTGTCGAGGCAGGCCTGGATCGACATCACGAAGCCCGGCGTGCAGAAGCCGCACATCTGGCCGTCGTGCGTCCAGAACGACTGCTGCAGCGCGCTCAGTTTCTCGGGCGAGCCGAGGCCCTCGATGGTCGTGATCTTCTTGCCGCGCAGGTCCACCGCGAGCAACAGGCAGGCGAGCGCCGGACGTCCGTCGACGTGCACCGTGCACGCGCCGCAGTTTCCGCGGTCGCAGACTTCCTTCGTGCCCGTGAGCGCCGGCTCGCAGCGGTTGCGCAGCGCCGAGAGCAGCGTCGTGCGCGGCTCGCACTTCAGCTTGCGCTGCGCTCCGTTGATCGAGAGCTCGATCTCGATCTCGCCTTCGAGCGTCTCCGATTGCGGCTTGGGTGCGGCCGCCTTGGCTGCCGGCGCGGGGGTGCTCGTCTCGCACGAGGTCAGCAGTCCCTGGACCAGCACGCCGCCCGCAGCGACTCCACCCGCGCTGCGCAGGAAGCGCCGCCGCGAAAGGGCCTCGGGATCGGGAGGAGTCTCGCCACGCTCGTCGGAGGTCTGGGACATGGCGCGGATTCTAGCGGTGGCTCGCCGCGCTGTCCCTCGCTAGGATTTCCGCACCGTTCCCGTCCTCCCCCTTGGACCCAGAGGTCCGCACGCGTGGCGTCTGTTCCGCCGCGCGCGCAAGACCAAGGATGCCGTGCGCATGAAGAAGCTGCTCATCGGGCTCGCTCTGAGCCTTTCCGCTCTCGTTTTCGTCCCCAACTCCGCCTCTGCGCTGCTCGCGAGCCCGCTGCAGGACAAGGCGAAGGTCCTCAAGTTCAGCGGGATCCCGAACCAGAACACGACCGAGCTCGCCGAGAAGTACAAGCCGCTGGCGAAGTACCTCTCCGACAAGCTCGGTGTGCAGGTCGAGTACGTTCCGGTGGCCGACTACAACGCCACCGTCGACGCGTTCAAGAACGGCGACCTGCAGCTGTGCTGGTTCGGCGGTTTCACGGGCGTGCAGGCGCGCATCGCCGTCCCGGGCGCCAAGGCCATCGCCTGCGGCCCGCGTGACATGAAGTTCAAGAGCTACTTCGTGGCCAACAAGAACCTCGGCCTGAAGAAGTCGGACACCTTCCCGATGGAGTTGAAGGGCAAGAAGTTCACCTTCGGCTCGGCGCAGTCGACCTCCGGCCGCCTGATGCCCGAGTACTTCATCCGCAAGAACACCAAGATGTCGCCCAAGGAGTTCTTCGGCATGGAGATGGCCTTCTCCGGCGGCCACGACAAGACCTGCGCGCAGGTCGGCGATGGCACCTTCGATGCCGGCTGCGTCGACTACACGGTCTACGAGAAGCTCGTGAAGGAGAAGAAGGTCGATCCCGAACTGGTCCAGGTCATCTGGGTCTCCCCGGAGTTCTGCGACTACAACTTCACGGCGCACCCGGCCCTCGAGACGACCTTCGGCGCGGGCTTCACCGACAAGCTGCAGAAGGTCCTGACCTCGATCGCGGGCGACGACCTCAAGGTGCTCTCGGGCATGGACCGCAACGAAGGCGGCCTCGTGACCTGCTCCAACGAGAACTGGGACACGCTCAAGAAGCTCGCGATCGAGATCGAGCTCGTGCGCGAGCCCAAGAAGAACTGAGTGATCGCCCCGGCAGGTTTCCGCCTCGAGCGGGCCGGCGTGACCTTCGCGGGTCGTGCCGCGCTCGCCGGGGTGGACCTCGAGATCCGCCCCGGCGAGTCGCTGGCGCTCGTCGGTCCGAGCGGCTCGGGCAAGACCACGCTGCTGCGGCTGCTGAATGCCGCCGTTCTGCCGAGCGCCGGCACGGTCGAGATCGACGGGCGCTCGCTCGCGGGCATCGCGCCCGATGCGCTGCGCGCACTGCGTTCGCGCATCGGCTTCGTGCACCAGGACCTGTGCCTCGTGCCCAACGTGCGCGTGCTCTCGAACGTGCTCTCCGGCAAGCTCGGCCAGCAGGGACTGTTCGCCTCGCTGCGCACGCAGCTGCTGCCGCCGCGGCCCGAGGTCGAGAAGGTCGCGGCGATCCTCGAGCGCGTCGGCATCGGCGAGAAGCTCTACCAGCGCACCGACAGCCTCTCGGGCGGACAACGCCAGCGCGTGGCGCTCGCGCGCGCGCTGTTCCAGGAGCCGCGCGCCCTGCTCGCCGACGAGCCGGTCAGCGCTGTCGATCCGGCTCGCGCGCGCAGCATGGTCGAGTTGCTGGCCGGGATCTCGCGCGAGCGGGGGCTGACGCTGGTGGTCTCGTTGCACGACATCGCGCTCGCGCGCGAGTTCTTCCCGCGCCTCGTGGGCCTGCGCGAGGGCCGCGTGGTCTTCGATCGGCCGACCCGTGAGGTGCGCGCCGCGGAGCTCGAACGCTTGTACGCCCTGGCGGGCCTGGAGCTCGGCGATGACGGCCGCGAGCGCGCGAATTGAACCGCGGCGCATCTCCGGCCGCGGCCTGGTGCTGGCCGGCATCGCGCTCGCGGCGCTGTGCGCCTGGCTGACGCTCGATGCGCCGCTCACGGGGCTCGTGCCGCGCGAAGGCGGCTGGCATGTCGTGCGCGGCTTCTTCGGCAAGGCGCTCGCGCCGGCCTTCTCCTACCAGACCGAGGTGCCCGAGGGCACGACGCCGCTGCTGCTTGCGGGCCTCGCCGCGGCGCGCCGCACGCTGATCTTCGCGGTCGCGGGGATGAGCCTGGCGCTCGTCCTCGGTTGCGTACTGGGTTTCTTCGCCTCGAGCAGTTGGTGGGCGGAGGATCGCCGCGGGCGCGGGCTCCGGCCGCTCGTGTGGGGCAGCGCGCGCGTCCTGATCGTGGGCATGCGCTCGGTGCACGAGCTGCTCTGGGCGGTGCTGTTCCTGGCGGCCTTCGGGCTCAACACCTTCGGCGCGGTCGTGGCGATCTCGATCCCCTACGCCGGGACGCTGGCCAAGATCTTCAGCGAGATGCTCGAGGAGGCGCCGCGCGACAGCGCGCGCGCATTGCGCGAGCTCGGCGCGGGTCCGCTGCAGGTGTTCCTCTTCGGCCAGCTGCCGCGCGCACTGCCCGACATGGCGGCCTACACGTTCTACCGCTTCGAGTGCGCCGTGCGCTCGTCGGCCGTGCTGGGTTTCTTCGGCTTCCCGACGCTGGGCTACTCGATCGCGCAGGCCTTCGAGAACCTGCACTACGCCGAGGTCTGGACCTACCTCTACATGCTGATGGCGCTGGTGGTCGGGATCGAACTCTGGAGCGGCGCGCTGCGGCGGAGGTTCGTCGCGTGAGCGCGCCCGACATCGACGCGCTCGCGCGCGCGCGGCCGCGGAGCCGGCTCGTGCGCTGGAGCCTCGTGCTGCTCGGCCTGCTGGTCGTGTGGGCCTGGTTCGGCGGCGAGATCCAGGTCGCGGAGGCCTTCGGACCGCAGCGCCTGGCCAACCTCAAGCGCTTCCTCGCGGTCGACATCCAACCCTACGACCTGCGCGACCGCCCGTTCAACCTGGGGGAACACTGCGCCTGGTGCTGGCGACTCGCCACGGACCGCGGCTTCTCGGGCGCGCTGGCGACCCTCTCGATCTCGGTGCTGGCGATTTGTCTCGCGGGACTATGGGCCTCGCTGCTGATGCTCTTCGCGGCGCGCAACGTCGCCTCGCGCGAGCCCTTCGAGGCCTGGATTCGCGCTGACGGCGAGAGCGCGCGGCCGCGCTCGCAAGGCGCCGGCTGGAAGCTCGTGTGTGGCCTCGTGCGCGCCCTGCTGGTCTTCCTGCGCGCGATCCCGGAGTACATCTGGGCCTTCCTTTTCCTGGCCATGCTCGGCGCGAGCGCCTGGCCGGCGGTGCTGGCGCTGGCGATCCACAACTCGGGCATCCTCGGCAAGCTCGGCGCCGAGACGGTCGAGAACCTCGACCCGCGCACGCTGCGCACGCTGCGCGAGGCGGGCGCCACGCGCGCGCAGATCGCCGTGGCGGCCATCCTGCCGCTCTCGCTCTCGCGCTGCCTGTTGTACTTCTTCTACCGCTTCGAGACCTGCGTGCGCGAGGCCACGGTGCTCGGGATGCTGGGGGTCGCCTCGCTCGGCTACTGGATCCAGGATTCGCGCACGCGCCAGTTCTACGACGAGATGCTGTTCTTCGTGGCGCTCGGAGCCGCTATCGTGCTGTTCGCCGACCTGGTCTCGATGCTGGCGCGCTGGATCGTCCGACGCGCGGCCTGAATCGGGAGCGCGGTCGGAAATCCCCTGCCATGACGAGCGCAAGCGCGGCCCCCGTGATCGAGATCCACGAACTCTCGAAGTCGTACGGCAGCGTGCGCGCCCTCGACAAGCTCTCGCTCACCCTCGAGGGCGGCGCCGTCGGGCTGCTCGGGCCCAATGGTGCCGGCAAGACGACGCTGATCAAGCTCTTGCTCGGGTTGCTCGTGCCGGATTCCGGCACGGCCAGCATCGCCGGCTCGAATCCCGCCACGGCGGCGGGCCGGCTCGCGCTGCGGCGCTCGGTCGGCTACATGCCCGAGTCCGACTGCCTGATCCCCGGCATGAGCGCCATCGAGCTCGTGGCGACGCTGGGCGAGCTCTCGGGTCTTTCGCGCGAGGACGCGATGACGCGCGCACACGAGGTGCTCGACTACGTCGGCCTCGACGAGTCGCGCTACCGCGACTGCGAGCAGTACTCGACCGGCATGAAGCAGCGCCTGAAGCTGGCGCAGGCGCTGGTGCACGACCCGCCGCTGCTCTTGCTCGACGAACCCACCAACGGCCTCGACCCCAAGGGCCGCAAGCACATGCTCGAGCTCGTGGCCGACCTCGGCACGGCGCAGGGTAAGAGCCTGCTCGTCTGCTCGCACCTCCTGCCCGACGTCGAGCGCACCTGCGAGCGCGTGGTCGTGCTCAAGGCTGGACATGCGGCGCTCGAGGGCAGCATCGCCGACCTGACGCAGCGCCGCGGCCGGCGCTTGCGCGCGAACTTCGGCGGCGCGCTCGAGCCGCTCGATGCGCTGCTCGCACAGGCGGGCATCGCGGTCGAGTCGACGAGCGGCAATTCGCGCGTGCTGGTGCTGAACGAGGCCGAAGCGGACGCCGATTCGCTCTTCGCGCTCTGCGGCCGCGCGGGCGTGCGCATCGAATCGCTCTCCGAGCTGCGCTCCTCTCTCGAGCAGGTCTTCCTCGAGGGTCTCTCGCGCGAGGAACCCGCGTGAAGGCCTCGACGCACACCGAGATCTACCGGCCCTTCGTGGGCGAGCTCGCGCGCGGCGGCATGCGTTGGAGGCCGCTGGCGCAGAGCACGCTGCGCAGCGCACTGCGCAAGAAGCTGCCGCTGCTGCTCTTCGCCCCGCCTGCGATCGCGACGGTGATCTTCTCCTTCATCGTCTACGCCAAGTTCGCGGTCGAGTCCGGGTCGAATCCGATGCCCGGCGCCCAGGACGCGGGCCCCTCGCCGATCGGCGCGATCGGCGGCATGGCCGGCAACCTGATCCAGGTGCGCGAGATGATCGTCGGCTTCCACATGGCGATGGACTTCTTCGCGCTGCTGATCGTCGCCTGGTACGGCTCGGGCCTGATCGCCGAGGACGTGCGCCGCAAGGCCTACCTGCTCTACTTCGCGCGCCCGCTGACGCGCATCGACTACCTGCTCGGCAAGTGGCTGCCGCTCGTGCTGCTGGGCGCCGGCGCGACGCTCCTGCCGGGGGTCGTGATCTGCACCGTAGCCGCGTTCGCATCGCCCCACTGGAGTTTCATCACCGAGGAGGGCGACACGATCTGGAAGATGCTGCTCTACTCGCTCGTCTCCGTGTGCGTGCAGACGTCGCTGATCCTGGCCGTCTCGAGCCTTACGAAGCGCAAGACGCACGCGCTCGCCGTCGCGCTAGGCTTCTTCGCGCTGACCGCCGGCCTCGGCGCGATGCTCGCGGGCATGAACCGCGAGCCGGGCTGGAACATGCTCTCGGTCTTCGGCTGCCTGAAGCGCATCGCGGCCGGCCTGTTCGACCTGAAGCGTCTGGGGCACTTCCGCTCCTTCGAATGGAGCCTCTCGTGGACCTGGATCGTGCTTGGCGCCTGGGTCGTTCTGGCCTGGGTCGTGCTCTTCTGGCGCACGCGGCGCCTGGAGGTGAACGGGTGAGCGGCGCGCTGATCTCCTCGCAGGGCCTTTCGCGCTGGTACGGTCCGGTAGTGGGCGTCAACGACCTCACGCTCGAAGTCGAGGGCGGCATCGTCGGGCTGCTCGGGCCCAACGGCGCCGGCAAGTCGACCTTTCTCAAGCTCGTCGCGGGCGAGATCCGGCCCTCGCGCGGCACACTTGCGGTGCTGGGCTTCGAGCCCTTCGCCAATCGCGAGTACTTCCGCGTGCTGGGCTTCTGCCCTCAGCAGGACGCGCTCTACGAGGATCTCGACGCGCGCGAGTTCGTGAGCTTCCTCTTGCGCCTCTCGGGCTTCAACGCCAAGGAAGCGCGCGCCCGCGCCGAGCGCGCGCTCGAGCGCACGGGCTTGAAGGACGCGATGCTGCGCCGCACGGCCGGTTTCTCGAAGGGCATGCGCCAGCGCACCAAGCTCGCCGCCGCGATCGCGCACGACCCGCGCTTCCTGATCGTGGACGAGCCGCTCTCGGGCCTCGATCCGCTCGTGCGCAGCGAGATGATCGCGCTCTTCCAGGAACTCGGCCGCGAGGGCGTGCACGTCTTGATCTCGAGCCACGTGCTGCACGAGATCGAGAGTGTCACCGAGAACATCCTGCTCTTGCACCGCGGCCGGCTGCTGGCGCAGGGCCCTGTCCCTGAGATCCGCAAGCTGCTCTCGCGCTACCCGAACAAGGTCGACATCCGCGCACGCGACGCGCGGCGCCTCGCACGCGCGCTGCTCGAGCTCGAGGGCACGAGCAGCGTGCACCTCGCGCCCGAGGGCGGCCGGCTCTCGCTCGAGACCTTCGACCTCGCGCGCTTCCACGCCGAGCTGCCCGCGATCGCCGCGCGCGAGCGCGCCGGGATCCAGACGCTCGAATCCACCGACGCCGGCCTGGACGCCGTCTTCGACTACCTGGTCGGCTGAACGATGGAGACCCTCGGCATCCTCGGACTCTTCGCGCGCACGCAGCTCGTGCGCTCGCTCTCGCTGCGCCGCAGCTGGCTGGTCTACGCCTTCACCCTGCTGCCCTCGCTCGTGGCGCTGGTGATCGCGACGCACTCGCGGCGCAACAACGCCGAGGCGATCGCGACCAACCTCTCCTGGTTCGTCTTCCTGCAGGTAGTCGTGCCGCTCGTGACCTTGCTGCAAGGCCAGGCCGTGATCTCGCGCGAGGTCGAGGACCGCACGATCACGTATCTCTTCTCGCGCCCGGTCTCGCGCCCGGCGATGTTCATCGGCCGCTCGCTCGGGGCGCTTGCGTTCACGCTGCTGCTGCTGCTCGCGGGCGCGGCGCTGCTGCTCTTCGTCGCCTCGCACGGCTCAGGCGGCAAGGAGCCGGCGCCGGATCACTTCCCGCTCGCGCCGATCCTCTCGGACGGAGTGGTGCTGCCGCTCTTCGCGGCGGTGGCGCTCGGTGCGGTCGCGTACACGCTGATCTTCGCGGCGCTGGGTGTGTTCACGAAGCACCCGATGATCCTCGGCCTCGCCTACACCTTCGCGCTCGAGGGCTTCTTCGCGAACCTCCCCGGCTCGAACCAGGCGCTCGCGATCCAGTACTACCTGCGCTCCTGGATCGCGGCCAAGGGCAGCGATGCCTGGGGCCGGCTCGAGGGCGTGAACATGATCGACTTCGAGAGCCCGGGGAAGGTGCTCTTGAAGATCGGTTTGGTGGCACTCGTCGCGCTCGCGCTCGGGAGCTGGCGCATCCGGCGCAAGGAATTCGTGCTGAGCGCCTGAGCGCCTGAGCGCCTGAGCGCCGGCCCCTACTTCGCCTCCGCCTTCACCCTTCGGTAGTGCGTGCGTGCTTGCGCGACCATGTCCTCGTCCACGGTCTCGCTCACGAAGTGGTCCGGCGTGAGCAGCTTCAACCGGTTCTTCGAGCGCAGGTGCGCGCCGGTCTTGGGATCCATCTGTTCGAGGACGAATACGATGCCTTCCTTCGCGAGATCGCCCTGGCCGCGGTAGATCGCCATCCCGCTCGAGAAGCTCATGATCATCGAGAGCTGATACTCCTGCGCGTTGCGGTCGTATCCAAGCCAGCCCGTCATCTCGCGGCGCTTGCCACCGACTTCGATCACCGAGTCCCAGCGCTGATATCTGCCGCCGAAGAGCTGCGTGATGCGCGTCACGCCGGTTCCGCCGGGGATCTCCATCCCCTCCGGCCCGACCTGCACGATGGTCGTCTGCCAGTCGCCGATCAGCGGATCGAGCTTCTTGTGCATGGGACCCGGCAGGCTGGCCGCCTCCTGGGCCGAGACCTGTTCGGGGATGTCGGCTTGCGGGGCACGCTGCGGTTGCTGCGGGTTGGATCTCTTCGAGGAAGAGCTCTCACAGGACGCCGTGAGGAGCAGGAGGACAGCGAGAAGGACAGGGCGCATGCCGCGAGAGTACACCAAGCGGCACTCCGGCGAGAGGACAGTTGTCCTCGGCCGGCGAAGAGCGCCCGCGTGGCGAGGCAAGCGCGCGATTCGATGTCCTCCCGCGTGGAATTGCGCTTCTCGAACAGGCACTGGCACAGGCTTCGCATTTGGGCTCGCGTCCCTGCACGAACACCACCCCAAGGAGCCCGTCATGTTCGCCAAGATCCTCCTGCCCCTGGTCCTCGCCGCCGCCCTCGCCCCCAACGCCCGCGCCAGCTCCGACATCGAAGTGCGCTTCGGCCAGCGCACGCGCCACGGGTCCTTCTCGATCGGCATCTTCGGCGGCGGGCATCACGAACACGAGTGCGAGACGCGCCGCGTCTGGATCCCCGCGCACTACGAAACGCGCGAGCAGAAGATCTGGGTCGAAGGCGTCGAGCAGCAGGTCTGGGTCGCGCCGGTCTACGACTGGCGCTACGACCCCTGCGGCCGGCCCTACCGCGTGCAGCTCGAGGTCGGACACTGGAAGACGATCTGCACGCCCGGCCACTTCGAGTGCCAGAACGTTCAGGTCTGGGTCTGCGGCCGCTACGAAGAACGCCGCGACTAGACGCGTGAAACAGGCCGGGCCGTAGGTCTGGATGGGGACCGGTCCGGACTCACCCCCGTGGTCACTGGGACCGCGGGGGTTTCTTTTTGGAGCGCGCGAGCTCGGAGAGCAGTCGTCTCCAGGCCGCGCGCTCGCGCGCTTCCGTGAGCGGAGCGCCGCGTTCGCGGCTCGAGCGCGCGAGGCGCTCGAGGAAGCGCGCAACGCGCTCGCAGCGC
>Ga0302323_100005238_pt1 | contig 10604 bp, 12 predicted proteins | sample Fen_T0_3_FD_201950 | JGI IMG/M metagenome (GOLD analysis project Ga0302323, IMG submission 201950) | Peat permafrost microbial communities from Stordalen Mire near Abisko, Sweden - Fen_T0_3 | ecosystem: Environmental > Terrestrial > Soil > Wetlands > Permafrost | place: Sweden: Abisko... | reverse complement strand
GCGGCAACGCCAATCCGATGTAGCGGGTCCGCCTGCGAAAGCACCCCCTTTCGGAGTCTTCGCTGAGCCACGACGGCAACGGGTTCACCGGTACCACTAGGTGGCGCCGCGATCAGTCGCCGGAACCCCACGGGCTGAGCTAGACGGGCTGCTGAACGCCCTTCCCAGGGTGATTCAAGCGTTGCGTGAACGTTCGGTGCGCGCGTTCTACGCACAACCGCGTGCGCGATAGAGGCAGGTACTGCGCCAGTCTGGCGCAGTCTTATCCCTGAGTCTGGCGCAGTCTTATCCCTGAGGCGCTGGGCCTACGAAGTCGCGGGAGTTGATGCGGCTGAGCGGCGTACGAGCACGATCGATGTGACGAGCACCCAGAGGGGGAAGAAGACGAACGGGAGGAAGAAGCCGGCCGCGAGCATGAGTACTGCCACGACATAGCCCGCGATCGTCAACCATCCAGGCAGGATCGCGTCTCGTCGAGCCAAGTACGACGCCGTCGCAGTGAACGCGCCTGCCGCTAAGGCCCCGGCGACGAGCAACACCGCGAAGCCGACGTTGTCGAACTGCCTCGCGAACTCCGCCCCCGACGGTACTGGCGTCGCCCCGAACAGCTTGCCGCCCGGGATCGCGGCGCGCACCAAAGCGGAGACCAGGGCAAGCGTCACAAAGACCGTGCCGAACGTGATCATCATGCCGCCACGGTCGCGGAGCCGCCGATTCAGGTCCCACATGAACCAGACGAAGGCGAGAAGCGCGAACACCATCAGGTACGCGCCAATGACCGCGCCCGCACGGTGGCCGCTGTCGGTCCACCAACGTGCCCACTGAGCCGAGTCCTTCTCATCGCTCGGCGTGGGGAAGACAAGAAAACCGGCGACGAACAGCACCGCGAACGCGATACCCATCCACGGCCCCACCCGTGTCGGTCTTGCGGTGCTTTCCGGCTCCGAGTTCATCGTGGACGCCCCCATCCCCGTCCGCGCGATCACGCGAACGCCCCAACATCCGCAAGTGCCGTGATGAAGTCTCCCCCTGGTCACGAAGACGCGTCAAGGGGCAGCGGGAGACCCGACCCCCGCAACCATCGCCGACGGGAGCGACGGACTGCTCGTGGAGGGGCAGCGGCCAACGACGACCGGGCACACGATCCATGGGCTCAGGCATAGGGAGTGGAGTTGCGGCCGGTCGTGAGTCGTGCTGACCTGCCGACCTGGCGCACGCTATGGGCTGGGAGTTCACCGGTTCCCGGTCTGCAAGTGAACGTCCGGTGAAGTCGTCACCGGTCTTGCGGTGAGGCGCGTACGCCCAGGTGCGCGAGCTACATGGGTTCGATGACGCCGTTGTCGGGCGGCCCCGTCATGAACGGCATCATCTTCGCGAGATGACCGGACGCAACGATGTTCTGCGCCATGTTGGCGTGATGCGCTTCGAGAGAAGCCCACCGCTCAAGGAATATGAACCGGTTGGGGTCGTCCTGTCGCCGGAACAGCTCGAACGCTTCACAGCCCTCAGCCCGCCGGCTCAGGTCTCGGCCTTCGAGCAACAGAGGCGCCAGGCGCTCGGCGTTCCCGTCCGAGGCATGCAGGTTGACAACGACGTGGACACTCACGCGCCTCTCCAATGTTCAACGATTCGGGACGAGCTCATAGTGCTTCGTTGAAGGTGCGCGGTGCCAGGAGGCAAGGCATCACAGATCTGCGATCGCCATCGCAACGGTACAAGCGCACACCGAGGTACCGTTCTGCGCTCCGTGAGCCCGCTGGAGTTGACCCGGTTCGGTGAACGTTCGGTGCGCGCGTTCTGTGCGCGCTCAGCCCCGAGTTGAAGTCGGTGGGGTCTGGGTGGCGTCGAAGCGGGCCATTGTGAAGGCTTCCGGTCTGAAGCCAACACGGGGCCTCAGATACGTTCGCGATGCATTCAGAGGCGCGGTCTTGAGACTGTGGGCTTTGGGAGATTCGAACGCGACCGGGGCGCGCACATCGCGAGGTAGTCGGCGACGACTCGCGACACGGGGCCGGGTGGCGTGAACTCGTAGTTGTTCTCCCAGACGCGAGGCGGGTAGTCGCCCGTGGGCTGCGGTGGGATGTTCACGATTCGTTCCTCTCTTCTTCCGTGCCGTTCCTGCGCGAAGCTGTGCATCAACTCGGCACACACTGCAGAAGCATCGCGAGAAGTCGCCACGCGTCGTCGTCGCACTCGATGACCTGCAACTCGGCGAGCAGCTTCCAGTGATCGTCCGCGAGGATGATCGCTGGCCACGCGGGCTCGGCGCGGTCACCGACCGCGTCGGTCGGTAGCGCGCGTACGGACCCGCGTGGCCAACACCCGAGCGAGCGGGCAGCACGATGGCCGAAGTGGGGCTCGAGCGCGAGGACGTGGAGTGGTGTGACCCCGAGGACGACGCGCTCGGCGAGGTACACGCCGCGAGCCTTGAGGATCTGGCGCTGGCCGAAGCCCGTAGCGCTCGTGAGCTCGTGCGATCCCAACGCGTTCGGCTTGCACAGCGCCGCTGCCAACACGACGTCGGCGGCACGGGCCTGGAGCAGCTCCCTCGGCCACGGGATCATCGGGGGCTTTGCCAGCTCGGCGTTCGGCTGGGCCGCTGCGCGTCGGGCGTGCTCCATCATCGCTCCTCTGGGTCGACAGCCTCGGACCGCACCCGGCTGAGGAGCCTGCAGGGGTGAAGATGTCCGGTGCACATTCCGAGGTTGTCCGTCATGAGTGCAACTTGTCGAGGGCCAAGTTGAGGTCCAGGACGTTCACGGTCTTCTCGCCGATGATGCCGAGGGGCCGGCCGTCGGTGTGCTCGTCGATGGCCTTGAGCACCTGCGCGACGCTCACGCCGCGGGCGTCGGCGATGCGCTTGGCCTGGAGTCGGGCGTTGGCGACCGAGATGTCGGGGTCGAGACCGGAGGCCGACGCGGTCACCGCGTCGACGGGGACCTTCACGCTCTGGCCGAGCTCGTTGAACTGGCGGTAGGCCTTGGCTCGTTGGGGGACGGTGTTCGGGTCGCACACCTTCGAGCCGTCGGGATTCATTTCGTAGACGGGGTTGCCCTTCGAGTCGACGACGGGGCTTCCGCTCTTGTCGGTCTTCTGGACCGGCAGGCACTCGGCGATGAGCTTGGGGTTGGTGGGACCGAGGTTCGAGCCGGTGCTGTAGGTGGGGTCGTAGTTGGCCGCCGACGGCCGCGGCTGGAAGTAGTCGGGAAGCGGGTTGCCCTTCTTGTCGACGAACGGCTGCGCGAGCAGGCTCGACCCGACTGGCTTGCCGTTCTTGTCGACGAGCGAGCCGTTGGCCTTGGCCTTGAATGCGGCCTGGGCGACGCCGGTGACGACCAGCGGGTAGGCGATGCCGAGCAGCACGGTGAAGATGACCATCGAGACGATGGCCGGGATGAGTTGGCGGCGCATCTACTTCACCCCCAGGGCTGTGATGATCATGTCGATGACCTTGATGCCGATGAATGGTGCGATCACGCCACCTGCTCCGTAGATGAGAAGATTGCGGCGCAGGAGATGTGCCGCACTCGTGGGAATGAACTTCACGCCGCGCAACGCGAGCGGGATGAGCGCGACGATGATCAACGCGTTGAAGATCACCGCGGAGAGGATCGCCGAACGTGGCGACTGCAGATCCATGACGTTGAGGTCGTTGAGCACGTGCACGCTCGCGAAGCCCGCGAACATCGCCGGGATGATGGCGAAATACTTCGCGACGTCGTTCGCGATCGAGAACGTGGTGAGCGATCCTCGAGTGATGAGGAGCTGCTTGCCGATCTCGACGATGTCAATGAGCTTGGTCGGATCCGAGTCGAGGTCGACCATGTTCCCGGCTTCTTTGGCCGCCTGCGTGCCGGTGTTCATGGCCACGCCGACGTCGGCCTGCGCAAGGGCAGGGGCGTCATTGGTGCCGTCACCAGTCATCGCGACGAGCCGACCGCCGCGCTGTTCACGCTTGATCAACTCCATCTTGTCCTCGGGTGTCGCCTCGGCCAGGAAGTCGTCGACGCCGGCTTCCTCGGCGATCACTGCGGCGGTGCGGGGGTTGTCACCCGTGATCATCACCGTGCGGATCCCCATACGGCGCAGGTCTTCGAAGCGCGCGGAGATGCCCGGCTTGACGATGTCCTTGAGGTAGATCACACCCAGCGCGCGCGGAGGGCGGGGGGAACCCTCCGCGCCGCGGGCCTCGGCCACCACGAGCGGCGTGCCGCCCTGGGCCGCGATGGAATCCACGGCTTCGCCGAGCTCGGCCGGCACCGTGCCGCCCTGTTCCTCGACCCACCGACGCACGGAGTCGGCCGCGCCCTTGCGCACGATCCGGTCAGGGAGGTCGACGCCGCTCATGCGGGTCTGCGCGGTGAACGGCACCAACGTCGCATCGTGGAGCTCACGCTCTCGCAGTCCGTACCGGTCCTTGGCGAGCACGACGATCGAGCGGCCCTCGGGCGTCTCGTCGGCGAGGCTCGAGAGCTGCGCGGCGTCGGCGAGCTCCGCGTCGGTCACGCCGGTGACGGCGATGAAGGCGTCGGCCTGACGGTTTCCGAACGTGATCGTGCCCGTCTTGTCGAGCAACAGAGTCGCGCAGTCGCCCGCGGCCTCGACCGCGCGGCCACTCATGGCGAGGACGTTGCGGCGCACGAGCCGGTCCATGCCGGCGATGCCGATCGCCGAGAGCAGCGCACCGATCGTCGTCGGGATGAGGCACACCAGCAGCGCCACCAGGATCACGACGCTCTGCTCGGCGCCGGCGAACATCGCGAAGGGTTGCAGCGACACCGTGGTGAGCAGGAAGACGATCGTGAGCCCGGCCAACAGGATGTTCAACGCGATCTCGTTGGGGGTCTTCTGTCGTTGTGAGCCTTCGACGAGCGCGATCATCCGGTCGAGGAACGTCTCGCCCGGCCGTGCTGTGATCCGCACGACGATTTCGTCCGAGAGCACCCGGGTGCCGCCGGTCACCGCGGATCGGTCACCGCCGGACTCACGGATGACCGGTGCCGACTCGCCGGTGATGGCCGACTCGTCGACGCTGGCGATGCCCTCGACGACGTCACCATCGCTGGGGATGAACTCACCGGCGCTGACCACGCACTCGTCGCCGACGTCGAGCAGGGTGCTCTCGCGGTCTTCGACGCTGCCGTCGGCACGGCGCACGTGGGCGACGGTCGCCTCGCGCGTCTTGCGCAGCGAATCGGCCTGGGCCTTCCCGCGACCCTCGGCGATCGCCTCGGCGAAGTTCGCGAACAACACCGTGAACCACAGGAACGCGGTGACCAGTCCGGTGAAGACGTTCTCGTTGGTCGTCGACGTGCCCAGATCCTTGAAGAACAGGATCGTGGTGAGCACCGCGCCCACGCCCACGACGAACATGACCGGGTTGCGCATCAGCGTTCGAGGGTCGAGCTTGACGAAGCTGTCGCCTACGGCGCGCCGTACGATCTCCGGCTCGACGAGCTTGCTCTCACGAGGCATCAGGTTCTGCTCCTCTTGGTTCAGATCTTGAGTTGCTCGACGATGGGGCCGAGCGCCAGAGCGGGTAGGAACGCGAGCGCCGCGACGATCACGGCCACGCCGATCACGAGGACGACGAACAGCGGCGTGTCGGTGGGCATCGTCCCGACGGTCGCGGGAACCTTCCGCTTGCGGACGAGGGCGCCGGCGAGTGCGAGCGTCGGAATGATCAGGAAGTAGCGCCCGAGCAGCATCACGACCGCGAGCGCGTTGTTCATGTACGCCGTGTTGGCAGTGACACCGGCGAACGCCGAGCCGTTGTTGTTCGCCGCGGACGTGAACGCGTACAGGAGCTCGGTGAAGCCGTGCGCGCCCGGGTTGAAGATCGACACGTTCACGACGGAGCGCACGAACGTGGAGATCGCGACGCCGATCATCACGATCGCCGGCATGATCAGGATGTAAATCGCGACGAGCTTCACCTCGGCGGCCTGGATCTTCTTCCCCAGGTACTCAGGCGTGCGCCCGACCATGAGCCCAGCGATGAACACCGCCAGGATCGCCAGGATGAGCAGGCCGTTGAGGCCGGTGCCGACACCGCCGGGACTGATCTCGCCCAGCTTCATGTTCGCGAGGGTCACGAGACCGCCCGCAGGGGTGAAGCTGTCATGCATCGAGTTGACCGAGCCGTTCGACGTCCCGGTCGTGGACGCACCCCAGATGCCGGAGGACACCGGCCCGAAGCGGGTCTCCTTGCCTTCCATGTTCCCGCCGGGCGACGTCGCCGTCACCGCCTGGGTGACACCTCCGGTGTCGAGCTTCGGGTTTCCTCCCGACTCGATGATCGGCAGGGCGATGTTGGCGCCGAGCCAGAACACGGCCATGACCGCGAACACCGCATAGCCCTGGCGCTTGTCCTTCACCATCCGACCGAACGTGAACGCCAACGAGAACCCGACGATCACGATCGCGTAGATCTCGATGAAGTCGCTCAGTTTCGAGGGGTTCTCGAACGGGTGCGCGGAGTTCACGTTGAAGAAGCCGCCCCCGTTGGTGCCGATCTGCTTGATCGACTCCTGGCTCGCGACCTGCCCGCCGGGAACCTGCTGGGTGGCGCCCGCGACGGTGTGCACCGTGGTGAAGCCGTGGGTGTTCTGGATCACGCCGCACGCGAGCAGCAGGATCGCGAACACGAACGCCAGTGGCAGCAGGATCCGAAACGTGGTGCGCACGATGTCGACCCAGAAATTGCCGACGGTGCGCTTTCCCGCACGCGACAGGCCGCGAATCAGCGCGACCATCACCGCCATCCCCACCGCCGCGGACACGAAGTTCTGGACCGTGAGGCCCACCATCTGGGTGAAGTGGCTCAGCGTGTTCTCACCGCCGTAGGACTGCCAGTTCGTGTTGGTCACGAAGCTGACCGCGGTGTTGAACGCCAACGCCGGCGCGACGTTGACCATGTTCGTCGGGTTGAACACCAAGCTGCCCTGGAGCCGCTGGATTGCGTAGAGCAGCAGGACCCCGGCGGCGCTGAACGCGAGCAGCGACAGCGCGTAGATGTTCCAACGCTGTTCGCGCTCCGGGTCGATCCGCATGGCCCGGTAGATCAACCGCTCCACCGGCCCGAACACCCGGTCGAGGCGCGACGGGGTGCCCTCGTACACGTTTGCCATGTAGCGGCCCAGCAACGGTGCCGTCGCCACGATCGCGATAATCAGCGCGGCGAGCTCACCCCACCCCGCGAGGCTCATCAGAACCGCTCCGGGAACACGAGCGCCGCAACCAGGTACGCCGTCAACAGGACGGCGACCACGAGTGCTGCGATGTTCTCGCCGGTCATCGGACTGCCGCCTCCTCTGACAGTTCCTCCGTGTCGGAGGTCGTCAGCTCAGCGAGATCCGAGGCATCGTCGGGACCGATCATCAGGTCACAACCGCGCACCAGGGCCACGCACAGTCCGAAGAACGCCAGGATGGACACGACCACCCACACATCAGCCATGCTGCTTCTCCACTCTCATCGGGTTCGCCTCCTGTGCGTCACCCTGCGAACTTGCAGTTGTCATCTTCCACACCCGTCGTCACGTTGAACAGGGAGTTGCCGAGCTCTTAGCGGCTCCGTCGGCGCGGATTAGCAGGTCGTTAGCGCGACGTCCGCTCCGCACCGTTCGTCAGTGGTGCATCGAGTCGAGCGCGAGATTGAGCTCCATGACGTTGACCGCGTCCTCGCCGATCACGCCGAGCACGCGTCTTGACGTGTGCTCGTCGACGAGGCGCAACACGTGCCGCCGTGACACACCCCGCGCGCGTGCGACGCGACCCGCTTGGATGCGCGCGTTGGCGACGGAGATGTCGGGATCGAGCCCGGAGAACGAGGCGGTCACCGCGTCGACCGGCACCCGGGCGTGCGGGCCGAGGCTGTTCGCCGACCGATACGCCTCGACACGCTGGGGCACCGTGTTCGGGTTGCACACTTTGGACCCGTCGGGATTGGTCGCGTCGACTGGTTGGCCGTGCGCGTCGACGAGCGGGTTGCCGGCCGTGTCGGTCTTCGGCACCGGAAGACAGTCGGCGAGGAGCCGAGCCGCGAGCGGCCCGGCATTCGAGCCCCCCGATGCGGTGGCGTCGTATCCCGTGCCTGTGTAGCCGCTGCCCGCCGCCGACGGCCGGGGCCAGAAGTAGCCCGGGCCGGTGAAGGGCTGCGCGAGTAGCGACGAGCCGACGGTCTTGCCGTTGCGCACGATCAGCGAACCTTCAGCCTGGTGCTCGAAGAACAGTTGGCCGATGCCGTAGATCGCGGCCGGGAACGCCACGCACACGATCAGCCCAAGCGCGAGCACGAGTCGCAGCGACACCAGGAACGCGGGGATCTGTCGGCGCATCACTTGCTCCTTCTCCTCGATCTCACAGTGAGAGGTGTTCCACGATGGGGCCGAGCGCGAGGGCCGGGAGGTAGGTCAGGGCGACGACGATCACCACGACCGCGATGAGGAGCACGCCGAAGAGCACGCCGTCCGTGGGGAAGGTGCCCGCGGACTCGGGTGCGGGCTGCTTGCGCGCCGACCCGCCCGCGATGGCCAACGCCGGCACGATCAGGAGGAACCGCCCCATGAGGATCGCGACCGTGAGAGTGATCTGGTACCAGTGCGAGGTCACCGTGATGCCGGGGAACGCGGAGCCGTTGTTGTTGCCCGCCGACGCGTACGTGTAGAGCATCTCGCTGAAGCCGTGCGGGCCCGGATTGCCGACCGCGCTCGTCGCGGTTGCGAGGAGGACGGTGATGCCGGCGAAGGTCAACACGACGAAGGGCACGATCAGCACGTAGATCGTGGCCAGCTTCACGTCGGGGGCGCGAATCTTCTTGCCGAGGTACTCGGGTGTGCGGCCCACCATCAGGCCGGCGATGAACACGGCTACGAGCGCCATCACAACGAGGCCGTAGAGACCCGACCCCACACCTCCGGGCCCGTACTCACCGGTCAGGATGTTGGTCATCACGATCCCGCCGCCCAGCGGTGTGAACGAGTCATGGGAGGCTGCGACCGAGCCGGTGGAGGTGCTCGTGGAGTTCGAGCCGTGCATCGCTGCGCCGGCCGCACCGGAGCGCACTTCTTTGCCCTCGAGGTTGCCGCCGCCCTGGGTTGCGCTCGGCTGCTGGTCCGCGCCCGCGGCGGTGAGCCCGGGGTTGCCGTGGGTCTCGAAGTAGGTCGTGCCGATCATCGGCACGGCCCACAAGACGAGCATCACCCCGAAGAGCACGTACCCCTGTCGGCGGCTGCCGATGAGCCGGCCGAACGTGAACGGGAGTCCGAAGGCGATGATCGCGGCCGCCAGCATCTGGACGAAGTTCGCCAGCCCGGTTGGGCTCTCGAAGGGGTGCGCGGAGTTGGCGTTGAAGTACCCACCGCCGTTGCTGCCGAGTTGTTTGATCGCTTCCTGGCTGGCGACGAGCCCTCCCGCGACGGTGGGCTTGTCGGCCGGCTTGCCGTCCACTGTCGTCGCGACCAGGGAACGGTCGACCGGCGTGATGCTCTGCTGGCCGTGCCCGTTCTGAATGACGCCCTGGCTGAGGAAGAAGATCGCGAGCACGAAGCTGAGCGGCAGCAGTATCCGTGTCACGGCACGGGTGATGTCCACCCAGAAGTTGCCGATCGTCGCGGCGCGTCGCCGCGTGAGTCCTCGCATCATCGCGATCGCGACCGCGAGACCGACCGCGGCCGACATGAAGTTCTGGAAGACGATCCCGACGGTCTGGGTGAAGATGCTGACCGTGGACTCGGGGATGTAGCTCTGCCAGTCCGTGTTCGTCGTGAAGCTCGCCGCGTTGTTCAGCGACATGAAGGGATCCAGCGAGGCGAGATGATCCGGGTTCAACGGCAGGATGCCTTGGAAGCGCTGGATCGCGTAGAGGACGACGATCGAGGCGAAGCTGAACACGAGGAGCGACGCCGCGTATCGCGTCCAGCGTTGCTCGCGATCGGGATCGATCTTCGCCCAGCGGTAGACGAGGCGCTCTACCGGGCTGAACACGCGGTCGCCGGGCGCGCGACCGCCGCCGAACACCGCGGCCATGTAGCGGCCCATCAGCGGGGCCAGCAGCAACACGAGGCCGGCGAGCAGGGCGAACTGCGCCCACGCGGGAGCGGTCATCGGTCAACCCCACGCACGTCGCGACTCGCGTCGCCCGCGTCGCCGGTGGCGGGAGCGTCGAGAACGCCGCCAGCCTCGCCGGGCGTGTCGTCGTGACCGAGGATCCGGTCACACGCCACCACCAATGCACCGGCCAGCGCGAAGAACGCGGCCACGATCACCAGCATCAGCACGTCAGTCACGAGCTCTCTCCCTGATTCGGTGCGCTCGTGTTGACGTAAACAGGTGGCGGTTCGGACCGGAAGCTCTTTGCCCGTCCCTTAGCAGCGCAGGGGCGCCAAGTAGCGGGTTGTTAGCGCGACCGGTGTCTCGTCGTGTGACCGGCCCACGAGGCGGGCGCCGCGCTGGCCCGTCCTGTCTTTACGAGATCTATGCGGGTTGGACGCAGGAATTAGCGCGTTCGCCACTCGACATCTACGAACGGCTCCGTACACTTGATCCTCGGAGCGCCGGGAAGTCTGGTCGGCATCGCACCTCTAGAAAGGTGTTGCCGATGCA
>Ga0302323_100005235_pt1 | contig 10607 bp, 9 predicted proteins | sample Fen_T0_3_FD_201950 | JGI IMG/M metagenome (GOLD analysis project Ga0302323, IMG submission 201950) | Peat permafrost microbial communities from Stordalen Mire near Abisko, Sweden - Fen_T0_3 | ecosystem: Environmental > Terrestrial > Soil > Wetlands > Permafrost | place: Sweden: Abisko... | reverse complement strand
GAATACGAAATTCGGGGTCGCTGAATCGGAAGGCGAGGCTTGAAACACGCAGCGGTGCCCCTGCCCAAAGTTGCAGCCGCAATCAAACACCAAGTGAGATCCCGTGTCCGCCAAGCTCGGAAACGCGTCGGGTTCACAGGCATACGGGATGGTGAGCACGCCAAGCGGCACGGGCGCGTTCAGTTGACTCAGGTCATAGCGGTAGATTGGGAAGGCGGTCCCGCCCGACGAATTAGGCACGCGCAAACTAATGTAGAGCCGCTTCCCGTCGTGGGAGAGATCAATGCGCGCAGGATTGGGCGCGCTCAGCGTCTCCATCAGAACCGGCGCGCGGCTGACGTCCCGAAAGTCGTAGATCTCGACGGTGTTGTCGTCCGTTGCCTGCACCAGCACCCCGGCGTGCAGGATGGGATGCCCCCGATGCCACGGGTGGCGGGCAACGCGCTGGCTCAAGTTCGAAAGCGTTCGCACTTCGAGCCTGCTGCCAAACTGAAAGGCGTACTCGCCATCAATCAGAAAATCTGCGTCGCTTTCGTTGTCGAACGTGCGCACGACTTCCAGATGGGGCCCCAAGCTGCCGTCGCAATCCTCGTCCGTGTGGTTCCAGGGGATTTCGGGCGCGCCTTGGTAGACGTCGGAACGGCTCTCATCACAATCTGTCCCGAGGGTGCAGCCGATGCCGTGCAGGTCATGGTCCTGGTCCTGGCACTCGGCACACTGCTCGCTCGCGTAGCTCCCCGACCAGGCTGACCAGCTGCCGTCGTTGCAGCTTCGCTGTTGCGACTCAGACTTGCAGCTCGCGTTGAAGACCTCCGCAGCTTCAAAACGGGTGCGCGTTTCTTGAGTGCCATGTGGCGCCGCGCCGCAAGCCTTCGCTGGCAGAATCGAACAATTGACGTTGCCGTAAGTTCCAGACCAACTGCCCCACGCCCCATCCGAGCAGAGACGAGTTTGAGTCTCGGACTCGCAGCTGCCGCCGTAGGGAACGGTGCTGCTCTGGTACCGAACGCGGCTTTCCGAGCCGCCGTGCGGCACCGCGCCGCAGTCTTTCGGCTGAGCGCTGGAGCAGGTGGCACTCAGAAAGGTGCCCGACCAAGTTCCCCAAATACCGTTCATGCAAGTGCGCGACTGAGTTTCCGACTGGCACGTCTGATTGTAGGGTACGACGCTCGCCGCATAGCGTTCGCGAGTTTCGCTGCCGCCATCGGGTGTCGCTCCACACGCGGCTGCTCCTTCGTGGTGGCAGGCGATTTCTTGGTAGTTCCCCGACCAACTGGACCAAACGCCGCCCTGACAGTGCCGCTGCTGCTCTTCGGACTGACATTCTTCACCGAAACCAACCGACGCAATAGCGTAGCGGGTCCGCGACTCGGTCGCGCTTTCGGCACAGCCAACCTGCCCCGGCGCGTCACCACCAGAACCCGCAGCGGCACCGCCTGCACCCATCGGTGTGGCTCCACCCGCCGCGTTGTCGGTGGCTCCACCCGCCGCTCCTCCGGCGGCGTCGTCGGTGGCTCCGCCAGCCGCGTCGCCGGTGGCTCCGCCAGCCGCGGCGTCAATGGACCCGCCACCCGCGGCGTCAATGGACCCGCCACCCGCGGCGTCAATGGACCCGCCCCCAGCGTCGTCAATGGACCCAGCTGCCGACGTACCGTGCCCGGAAGAGTTTTTGCCGCAACCGCTCACAACGCCCACGACAGCAAACGCGGCAACTAGTAGATGACGTTTGAGCAAAGCTATACCCGACCCCTGACTCCCAGCCACCATTGCCATTGCTGGACATTCGCGCGGGCGCAAATAGAAAACAAGTGACTTTCTCGCGCGTTCGGCGCGTCGCCACGGCATGAACCGCGGAACGACTCCGCTTTCGTTCTCATGGCCCCGCGTCAGCCGGGCTCGACGTCGGTAGAATCAACCCGAAGGGGGACGCCAACGAGGAAGGCACTGCGTAGTTCAAGACGGCATGTTTGCCGGTGCTCGGCTCACCGTGCCGGGAGCACCTCAGCGTCGGGGAACCGGAGGGGCGAAGGCCCAGCGACGGAGCTGCTTCGTGCCCGCGACGGCGACCCGGGCGCCGCGTTCCCAACTCGATCCTTCCGCGCGACCTCCTCAGCCCAGGCGATGCCCGTCGGCGTCGATGATCAGCTCGCCGTCTTCCTTCGCGAGCGGCCCTGGGGGAAGGCGTTCCAGGAGGTCTAGCACGAGCTCGCTCGGGCGACACAGCTTGACCCCTTTCCGAGTGCAGACGATGGGACGATTCACGAGCACGGGGTGCTCGACCATCGCTGACAGCAACGCCTCGTCGTCGATGGCTGGCGCGAGCAGGCCGAGCTCTTTCGCAGGTGACTTGCTTTCTCGAAGCGCCGCACGGGGGCTGAGGTCAGCCGCGGCGAACAGGCCGAGCAGTTGCGCGCGCGTCCAACCCACTTTCAGATAGTCGATCACTGTTGGCTCGTAGCCGGCGGCGCGGATGATGGCGAGCACGTTGCGTGACGTCCCGCATTCGGGGTTGTGATAGATGACGACCTTCATGGTTGCTCCTCGGCTCAGGAAAGCGTTGCATGAGGGGTACGGCGGATCCAGCGACCTGCCGGGAGAGCAATTCGGCAGAGAGCGAAGCGGGCTCAGGTGCGCTACACTCGTCTCAATGACTGGGCCTCGCTTTACGGATGCGATCCTCGTACTTGTCGGCCTGTGCGCGGTCGGGTGTGGCAACAGCGACGGCAATCCGGTCGGCAATCCGTCGCAAAAGGGCCTCACCGGCACGGCTTTTGGCCAACCCTTCGTCGGGCGCGATACCTTGCTCATCCACCCCCAAAAATGGAAGTCCGCCGATGCCGGCTCCACTGCGATTCTCATCAGCGACACTCCGGACCTCTGCGCTCAGATCAGCTCGGGCAAGACGACCGCGCCTGGTCGGCTCGCCATCATTAGCCTCCAGCAGAATGGCGCTGATGGCAGCGTCGTTGATTTGGACGTCGGCCAGTTTGGGAGTGAAGGCCAAGGCACTCCATCATCCCGATATGGAGAGGTGTTCCTCAGCGGCGTCGACGCCCAGTGCGGCTTCAACAAGCTATTTTCAGATCAGAGCTCGATTCAGGTCACCTCAGTCGGTCCCAAGAGCAGCCCCGTGAGCGTATCGATCGACGTTCGATTCACGAGTGGCGACGCGCTCCAAGGCACCGTATCAGCCTCTGCCGGCTGCGAAGAAGCTGCCGTCGACGCCTATTTGAATGGCAGTCCGAAGTGCGGTTGAGCCGCGGGCTCGATCCGGCGAGATTGTAGGCTTGGCTCCGCGGCCGCAGCCACTCCGGCGCTCCACGGTTCGAGCGCCATTCGAGTTGCGTGGTTGACCAGTTCCTCGAGGTGCGTCGCTTCGTCGGCGCGGCGTGCGCGCAGCACGGGATCGCTCACCGCGAGGGGTGTCAGGCTTTGATTGACCACCCAAGCAAATGGCTTGATGTCGGCTCGAGCCAGATCGCGTTCGAGCTGCATCGCTTCGTGAATCGGCGTTGCTTCCGGCAACGTGACGATGAGCACCCGAGTGAACGCCGGGTCTCGTAAGCGAGGCAACAGTCGCTGCACCGCTTCCGGACTGCCGCTCGGCTTGCGCAGCACTTCACGATGGTACGCCTCCGCCGCATCGAGAAGAAGGAGGGTGTGTCCCGTCGGCGCCGTATCGATGACGACGAAGCGGTCTTCGCCCCGTGCCACCGTCTCGGCGAAGGCCCGGAACACCGCGATCTCTTCGGTACACGGGCTCCGCAGGTCTTCCTCCAGCAGCGCTTTGCCCTGCGCGTCGAGGCCGCTGCCGGCGCTCGCCAAGACCTCTTCCGTGTAGCGCCGAGTCTCGAGCGCAGGGTCGATGCGCGTGACCTGCAACTGGGATGCGCCTGAGCTCAGCTCGCGCGCCGCTTGCTCGACGTGAGCTGCGGGGTCGGTCGTGGTGAGGGTCACGGGAAAACCGCGGCGCGCGAGCCCGCTGGCGATCCGCGCCGCGACAGTAGTCTTGCCAACCCCCCCCTTCCCCATGGTCATCACGACGCCCCTGCCGCTCTTGGCGAGCTCGTCGATCAGCGCTTCGACGCGCTCGCCCTGGAATGTGTTCGTGGGCGGCATAGGAGTCGCTTCGGAGGCGCCCTGCTCGAGCTTGCCCATTCTGCGTAGGGCGTCGACGCCGACTAGCCCGAATGGAAGGAGGGGAACATCGGCGCGCCCCAGACCGCGAAGCCCCGCGGGCATGGTGCTGAGCGACGAGCGCCCGCGAGCTTCCATCGCCACCGCGGTCGCGTCGCTCGCATCGCGAGCCACGAATACGCCGTTTACGATCAGCCGCACGTTGGCTAGACCAAGCTGGGCAAGCTCCGCTCTCGTGCGTTCGGCCTCCGTGAGCGACGAGCGTTCTGCGCGCGCGACCAATACCAGAGTCGTCTGGGTAGGGTCGCGCAGGGCCGCGTTGGACGCGGCGTATGACTGCTTGTGTGCGTTGAGCCCCGCTAGCGGGCCGAGGCAGGACGTACCGCCGACATTCGAATCGATGAAGCTCGACCACGCCGCCGGAAGCTCGAGCAAGCGCAATGTGTGCCCAGTGGGTGCGGTATCGAAAATGACGTGGTCGAACGCGGCCGTAGCGGCACGGTCACCCAGGAGCTTCGAGAACTCATCGAAAGCGGCAATCTCCACGGTGCACGCTCCCGAGAGCTGTTCCTCGATACTCTTGATCGCCGTTGCCGGAAGCACCCCTCTGTAGGGAGCGACTACGCGTTCGCGGTAGTCGTGCGCTGCCTGAACCGGATCGATATTGAGAGCTGCTAGGCCCGGCACCTTTGGCACATCGGTAGGCGTGGCCGAAAGAGCGACACCGAGCACCTCATCGAGGTTGGACGCAGGATCGGTGCTGACGAGCAGCACGCGCTTCCCCTCGTCCGCCAAAGCGATCGCGGTGGAACAGGCCGCGGAGGTCTTACCTACGCCGCCCTTCCCCGTGAAGAAGAGGATTCGTGTCGGGTTCTGGATCAGCATGGCGTTGGCAGGCTCTTTCAGCAGCAGCCGGACGCCTTCGCGCCCTCTGGGGCCGGCGCGACGACGCCGATGTCGGCCCAGGTGGCAAGCGTGTCACGCGACGGATACCGACCGCTGCTCTTGACCTCACCGTCCACCTCGACGACCGGCAGGCTTGCCGCGCCGCCTGACTCGAGCGCAGCCTTCACTGCGGCGTCTTCCGCGAACGCGCCGGGCTGTTGCGAAAGGTTGAAGCGTTCAACCGATACGCCCTGGCCTTTCAACCAGTCGAGATCCGCCGCGAAGCGGGCGAGTTGCGGATCGATGGCCGGACCACAGATCCCCGTTGAGCAGCACATGGCGGGGTCGAAGACGCGAATCGTGCTCATGAGATCTCCTCGTTTGTTTCGGTCATCGGGGCAAGTCTTGCCGAGCACCCGAAGCGCTCGCCTAGCCAAGCAACCAAGCACCGGGAGCAAGCGCCGTTCCATCTTCCAGCCTCGTTGGAGCCTCGCGAAAATGCAGAGTTCCTCCGGAATACCTTCATCCGGCGACGCACCGTTTGCGTCCGGGCGCGCGCTCTGCGCCGTGTCTTCCCGAGGGTCATCGGACGCAACAAATCAGCCCCAGTGCTCTTCTTCGAGCAGGGCGGAGACGCGAGACCTCACGTCATCCCGGATTTCACGCACGCGCTCCACCGGCTTGCCCTTCGGGTCTTCGAGCGGCCAGTCCATGCGCCGGAGGCCGGGCACTACCGGACAGGCTTCTCCGCAGCCCATCGTGATGAGGATCGTTGCCGTCGCGGCGAGCTCATCCGTGAGCTTCTGCGGTGCGATGCCTTCGAGCTCGATGTTGACCTCACGCATTGCAGTCAACACTTCGGGATGAACCCGAGCGCCGGGCTCCGTCCCCGCAGAGATCGCACGGGCTTTCGACTGATCAGCCAGCGCGTTGAACCAAGCCGCAGCCATCTGTGAGCGGCCCGCATTGTGAATGCACGCAAATAGTACGGTTTTCATGAATATCCTGGTGATGAACCAAACGCGAATCGAAAAATCAGGCGCGGAGCGAGCGCGCCCTCTCGGAGTCGGAGTCGCCGTCGATGACGCGGCCCGCAGTTTGCGGCAGCGTTGGCACGAGCCAACGGAACAGCGCGGTCGCGGCAGCTGCGCCAACGAGCTGAGCGACGATGAAGCCGGGAGCGTCAGTCGGTCGAATTCCGGCGAACGTGTCGCTCGCGGCGCGCGCCAGGGTTACAGCCGGATTGGCAAACGATGTGGATGACGTGAACCAATACGCAGCGGTAATGTATGCGCCCACGGCGAAGGGAGTGTAGTGACCGTGACGCCGAGAGACGCCCCAGATCACGGAGAGCAGACCAAACGTCGCCACGAATTCGCTGACGAGCTGCGCCGGACCGCTCCGCACGTGTTGCGAGGCGGAGAAGATCGCTTCGCTGAACATCACGTGCGCGGTTGCGACGCCCGAGAACGCTCCCAGCACTTGGGCGGCCATGTACGGCAGCACATCGCGCCAGGCGAGGCCGCCCATTGCGGCGTCCGCGAGCGTGACCGCCGGGTTGAAGTGGGCGCCGCTGACCGGGCCATAGGTCAGGATGAGCGCGACGAGGCCGGCGCCAGTTGCGACGGTGTTCGCGAGCAGCGCAAGGGCCACATTTCCGCCGGCCAAGCGTTCCGCCATGATCCCGGAGCCGACGACCGTTGCCAAAAGAAACGCAGTGCCGATCGCTTCCGATGCGAGGCGCCGGGTGATCGAAATGTCGTTCATCTCAGTTCACGCTCAGCAGCAGCCAGATTTCTTGGTCCCGTCACTCGAAGTGCTTGGACCGCAGCAGCTCGCGCCGATGGCGAGCTTGCGAACCACCACGCCCGTCAGCGCGGCAAGGGTTTCTCGCGAAGGATAGGCACCTTCGACCGCTACTCGCTCGTCCACCAGGAGCAGCGGTAAGCAGTCATTGCCCCGTGCTTCGAGCGCTTGCTTTACGCTAGCGTGCTCGACGAAGGCGCCTGGATTCTGCGCGAGGTTGAAGCGCCGAACCTCGACCCCTTGCGTCTTCAACCACTCGAGGTCGCCGCTGAAACGCGCTAGCTCCGGGTCGACCGAGGGACCGCAAACACCAGTAGAACAACACATGGGTGGATCGAACACTTGCAGCACGGGCATTGGGGGGACTTTCTTGAGCGTGGAATGACGTTGACGGTTTAGAGGCTGCCGATGAGCGCCTTGAGGCGGCGCAGAGCGCGCGGTTCGATGCAGTAGCAAACCCGCGGACCATCCACGTCGCCGCGAATCAAACCGCAGTCCTTCAGCACCTTGAGGTGCTGCGACACCGTCGACTGCGCAAGCGGCAATCCTTCGACGATTTCTCCGCAGACGCAGCCACTCTTCCGCACCAACAGCCTCAAGATTTGCACCCGCGCAGGGTGGCCAATCGCTTTGGCCAGCTCCGCCAGTTCTTCGTCTGCTTGGGGGCCTTCCACCGGCCGGAGATCGGGTCCTTCCAGGGCGGGGGGACAACATTCGGCTGCGTTGGAGGCTTTCATCGGTCGGCCACGACGTGACTAATCATCGTATGCTGACGATAAGACGAGGGCGGCGTTCGGTCAAGGCGCGTCGTCAAGGCGCATCGGTTGGCGCGCCACTCAGGCAATGGTTTTGGCGTGGAATTACCCGAGCCTAGCGATCGTAGACGTGACCAGTTATCGCAGTCCAACGATTGGCCCAGTCTCTTTTGCGCTGCGCGCCGCCGTCGCCTCGCCGGATGGAACGCGTTGTCCCAGCAGTTGCCGACGGCTGATGCGGCAACGGTCGCGTGACCGTTGAAGCTGTCTCCTAGCGCGCCGATCCGGATTCACCGACGCCGATGCCGGCGAATTGTGCCGCGCAACACGCCATCGATCGTGCGCCGCCCAGGCCTTCCGCGTGCGATCTCGCCGCGGTGATTCTCTGCCGGCACATCAGGGACGCCAACGCCCGCCCGACGTAACCGGACACCCTTGGCGCTTCCATCCGCGACGGCATTTTCTTCGTCGCCGGTGCAGCTGGTGCCGCCGAGCGTCGGAGGCTCTTACGCGGGGTCGAGTACGCTTGCCGGAATCAATGTGGTAATATTATCGATTGCTCGCGCGCGCGGACGGGCGCCGCTGAAATCAGTTGTGTTCAGTTCGCGAAAGAGAAGCGTTACGTGCAAACCTGTCCGGCCGGCATGAGCTGTTACAGCTACCCCAACTCGCCCATCGGCGACTGCCTGCCGGCGAAATGGTAAGTGATGAAAATCTACTGGCTCGGCGTGGCGATACTGGCCTGTCTTCCTTTTGCGGGCTGCCAGGGCTTGGACGGCTCTAACAGCGTGGCCGCTGCTGGCAGCTCCGGCCTGGGCGTCAGCGGCGGACTCCAGTTGGATGGGCCGAGCAAAGGCGGCGCCTCGAGCGAGGGCGGTGCGGGCGGTACCCCGTACGGGCCGGGCGTGGAGGCTTGTGCGAGTTTCGACGGTCTGGACCAATGTGGAGTCACGTCGGTCGAAGCATCGTTTAGCGCCGCCAACGTGCTCTTGGTGATCGACAAGTCGAGCAGCATGGACGATCAGCCGCAAGGCTTCGAGCTCAACAAGTGGGACGCCCTGAAAGCCTCGCTCGAAGCAGCGTTGCATCAAGCGTCAGCGGAGATGAGCTTCGGGCTCCTCCTCTACCCATACGGCGCGAACGCCAAGATCCCGCTCGATTGCTTCGACGGCTGTTGCGAGGTCCCCGTAGGCCCCGCCGCCGTTCAAGTCGGCATCACGCCGGGAGAAAGCGGCGCAACCGAGGTGATGCAAGCGCTGGCCAAGACCTCACCCGGTGGCGGAACCCCGACCGCCGACGCGCTCGCCGCTGCGCTCGGCTACTTCACGGCCGGTGAAGGTCGGTCGCTGAAGGGTGACCGCTATGTGCTCTTGGCGACGGACGGGGGCCCCAATTGCGGGTCGGTCGATAGCAAGTGTAGCGTGGACCGTTGCACGCCCAACCTCGACGGCTTGTGCCCGAGCGGCAATTGCTGCGACGGGGAAGGCGCGTACTGCCTCGACGATCTTGCTGTCGTCAAACAGCTCGAAGCGCTGGCGGCGGCGGGAATACCGACCTTCGTGGTCGGCATTCCGGGTACGGAAAAATATGCCCAATACCTCGAGTCATTCGCGCTCGCGGGCGGTGTGACCAACCCCAACGCGCCGCCCTCGTACTATGCCGTTTCCGCGGACGGCGGCGTCGAGCAGCTCACCCGAACCTTCGTCGACATCACGACCCACCTCGTGCGCTCGTGCGAGGTCGACCTCGGCCAAGCACCGGAGCAAAAGAATTTGCTCAACGTAGCGGTCGACTGTCAAATCGTGCCGTTCGCCGACGGCGCTGGCTGGGACCTCGAACCGGCAGCCCCCACCAAGTTGCTGCTCGCGGGCGATGCGTGCGAGCAGCTCCAGAATCAGGGCGCCCGGCGCGTAGACGTCGTTTACGGCTGCCCGACCATCAAGTGAGGAAGCATGTCGAAAAATCACATCGCGCTGGCGACGCTATCGCTGGGCCTCTGGTGCGCCGCGTTCGGTTGTAGCAGTCCCAAGGACAATGCGGGATCAGACCCGGCATCGAGCAGCGGCGGCGCGAAGAGCAGCGGCGGTGCGAAGGGCAGCGGCGGCGCGAAGAGCAGCGGCGGCGCAGCCGGTGCGGGCGTCGAGATGCCCGCTGGAGGCAGCACGAGCTCGTCCGGATCAACGGGCACACCTGGAGTGATTTTGGGCGAAGCCTGCATGGGCTTGCCGATCAAGCCCGTCGACCAAACGCCCGCTGCGGGCGGCGCGTCGAACGCCAGCGGAGCCGCCGGCGAAGCGGGCGAAGCAGCGGGCGGCGAAGCGGGCGACCAGTCAGCGGAAGCTTGTTTGGGCCTATCGCTCGAAGCCGAAGCCGTGCCCGTCGATCTGTTCATCCTGATGGATCGCTCGCAATCGATGGGAAACCTCGTCGCGGGCTCTTCGATGACCCGCTGGGACGCGCTGCGCGATGCGGTGCAAGGCTTCGTCGAAGATCCAGCAGCTGCAGACGTGCGGATGGGGCTCGGCTTCTTCAGCCTGACCGGCAAGGGCTACGATGACCTCGATTGCGATGTCGCTGCCTACGCGAAGCCCAGCGTGCCGATCGGCATGTTGTCCGAAATCGGGCGAGACTTGGTCTCCGCGATCGATGACATCACGCCGGCTGGGCTAACACCCACCGTCCCCGCCCTCGAGGGGGCGATCAGCTACGCGCAGGGGTGGGCCGCGGCGCATCCGGACCGCGCCACCTTGGTCGTGCTGGTAACCGACGGCTATCCCACCCAGTGCAGCTCGCACCCGGAGGAGATCGCAACGGCCGCCAAAAATGGCTACGAAAGCTCCCAGCATATCCGAACTTTCGTGATCGGCGTTGGCGACGTCGCCAAGTTCAACCTGGACAATTACGCCCGCGCGGGCGGTACACAGCGCGCGTTCTTGACCGACTCGGGCGACATCACCCGCACGTTCGTGGATGCGCTCGGCAACATCCGCAATCGCGAGCTTTCCTGCGAGTATCAAATCCCCA
>Ga0302323_100005232_pt1 | contig 10610 bp, 9 predicted proteins | sample Fen_T0_3_FD_201950 | JGI IMG/M metagenome (GOLD analysis project Ga0302323, IMG submission 201950) | Peat permafrost microbial communities from Stordalen Mire near Abisko, Sweden - Fen_T0_3 | ecosystem: Environmental > Terrestrial > Soil > Wetlands > Permafrost | place: Sweden: Abisko... | reverse complement strand
CTGCGGCGTTGCATTTGAGCCAGTACCTGCACGACCTGGGAGTGTTCTTGCACTTTCAGGACGATCCCTTACTCGCACGTACAGTCATTCTTCAGAACGAGTGGGCCACCAAGGCGGTGTTCCGCATTCTGGATGACGAGAGGGTCAAGGGGAAGGTAGGCCGCTTTACGAATGATGACTGCCAGCGGCTGTGGCCGGACGATTGTTACCTCGATATGCACGTGGAACTGCTGGCGCTGATGCAGAAGTTTGAGCTGTGCTACGACTTGCCCTACAGCGAGCCGAAAACATGGCTGGCGCCGCAGTTACTGCCCGCCGGAAGGCCCTCCTCGCTAGCCGGGTCGAGGAGTCCGGATGACCTCGTATTGCGCTATCGCTACGACTTTCTGCCGAAGGGCATGATCAGCCGGTTGACAGTACGGCAGCACCGCTTCGTGCGCAATCCCGAGAAAGCGTGGATCAGCGGCGTGTTTTTCGAGCGCGATAGTAGCTCGGTGTTGGTGGAGATTTTGCCCAGTGGCCTCGAGATTGAACTGCGCGCGCGCGGGCCGGAGCATAAGGCGCTGCTGAGTGTGATCGCCGCCGATTTGGATGCGTTGAATGAATCGTTCCAAGGACTGCGCGGGAAGGTGGATAAGCGGATACCGTGCAACTGCTCGGTGTGTCGCGCGGCGACGGACCCAGAGTTCTTCGACCAGAAGGACTTGCTCAGCCTCAAGGAGCGCGGACGCCTCAAATGGCCGTGCAAGCGCAGCTTTGAGGATGTGGACGTGCAGCAGTTGCTGGACGGCATCAAGCTGGAAAAGCCGCCGGCCTGGGCTAAGGAGGAGTCGCCCTCGCGGTCCCTGCGGATTTTTCTGGCGTCGTCGTCGGAGCTACGAGAGGAGCGGGACGAATTCGAGCTGTACTTCCGGCAGCAGAATGACTCACTGTCAAAGGACGAGGTGAATCTGGCGATCGTGCGGTGGGAGAACTTTCTGGACGCCATGTCAGAGACCCGGCTGCAGGACGAGTACAACCAGGCAATTCGCGAGTGCGATGTTTTCGTCAGCCTGTTCTTTACTAAAACGGGAAAGTTCACGGAAGAAGAGTTTGATACGGCGCATGCGCAGTTTAAGAACAGCGGCAGGCCACTGATCTATACGTACTTTAAGAATGCGGACATCAAGATCGGCAGTGCGCGGAAGGAGGATCTCAATTCACGGTGGGCATTTCAGGAGAAGGTGGGGATGCTAGGGCACTTCTACACCGAATACGAAAACATCGAGGGTCTCAAGCTGCACTTTCGCGGGCAGATTGAGAAGATTTTGGAGAGGCTGAAGGGATAGTGCCGAGGCCGCGCTATCACACTCCTCCGTGATCTACGTCCTTGTTCCCGTACACCCGGGTCGCTACCCTCCTGATCGAAGAGTGCGGGAGAGTTGTCGTCCCACGAGGCGACAGCCATTCATTCCCCGCTCTCGTAGGAGCTTCGACCCATGCCGGGTTCTGCGTTTTGTCGTCTTGCCACCGGTATCCCCTCCGCAGCACCCGTGCCGCCCCGAAACCCCGCCTCTAACTCATTTGTTTTGAGGATTTTGCCCGTAACTCCAATGGGCAGAGGAATTTGCGCGCAAATTTCCCCTAACTTGATGAAAACAAGGAATTTCAGGGGGAGGGGTACGCGCACCCACTCCCATGCCCCAATCGGGAATCCAGCTACTGCTTGAAGATCACCATGCCGAGCGGGGGCAGGTTGATGAGAAGTGACTGTTCGAAGCCGTGGTTGGCGATAGGTTCGGATTCGGCGCCGCCGTAGTTGCCTTCGTCGGTGCCTCCGTAGAGTTCGGCATTGCTGTTGAGGACTTCGCGCCACTTGCCGGGCTTGGGGACTCCGATGCGATAGCCGCGCCGTGGGACTGGCGTGAAGTTGAGGGCGATGACCAGCGGATTGTCGCTGTTCTTGCCGTAGCGCATATAGATGAGGACGCTGTTTTCGTTGTCGTTGGCGTCGATCCAGCGCATGCCGTCGGGATTGAAGTCGAGCTCGTGCATTGCCGGTTCGCCGCGATAGAAGGCGTTGAGGTCGCTGACCCAGCGCTTGATCCCCTGGTGGGAGGGGAAGTTGAGCAGGACCCAGTCGACGCTGGCGTCGTGGTTCCATTCTTTCCACTGGCCGATTTCGCAGCCCATGAAGAGCAGCTTCTTGCCGGGCTGGGTGAACATGTATCCGAAGAGCAGGCGCAGGTTGGCGAACTTCTGCCAGTAGTCGCCTGACATCTTATTAATGAGCGAGCCTTTGCCGTGGACGACTTCGTCGTGCGAGAGCGGCAGGGTGAAGTTCTCGGTGAAGGCGTAGAGTCCGCGGAAGGTCAGCTTGTTGTGGTGATACTTGCGATGGATCGGGTCCTGCGCGAAATAGGCCAGCGTGTCGTGCATCCAGCCCATGTCCCACTTCATGCCGAAGCCGAGCCCGCCGATGTACACAGGCCGCGACACCATTGGCCACGCGGTGGATTCTTCGGCGATGGTCTGGATGTCGGGGAACTGTCCGTAGGCGTCGCTGTTTACCTGGCGCAAGAGTGAGACGGCTTCGAGGTTCTCGCGGCCGCCGTACTTGTTGGGGATCCATTCGCCCTGCTTGCGCGAGTAGTCGAGGTAGAGCATGGAGGCGATGGCGTCCATGCGGAGTCCGTCAATGTGGTACTCGTCGAGCCAGAACATGGCGTTGCTGATGAGGAACGCGCGCACTTCATTGCGGCCGTAATTGAAGATGGCCGATTTCCAGTCGGGATGGAAGCCCTTGCGCGGATCGGCGTGCTCGTAAAGGTGCGTGCCGTCGAAGTAAGCGAGGCCGTGCTGGTCGTTGGGAAAGTGCGAAGGAACCCAGTCGAGAATGACGCCGATGTTGTGCTGGTGCAGGTAGTCGACGAGGTACTTGAAGTCTTGCGGCGTGCCGAAGCGCGAGGTGGGCGCGAAGTATCCGGTGATCTGGTAGCCCCAGGAGGGAGGGTACGGGTGCTCCATGATGGGCATCAACTCAACGTGGGTGAAGCCGAGTTCGTTGACGTAGGCGGCGAGACGCGGCGCGAGTTCGCGATAGCTGAACCAGCGGTTGCCTTCGAGTTCGTTGCGCATCCAGGAACCGATGTGGACTTCGTACACCGACATGGGCGCGTCGAAGGCGTTGCGCTTAGCGCGCTGGGCCATCCAGTCGGCGTCGTCCCAGTTGTAGTCGAGGTCCCAGACGATGGAGCCGGTGCGCGGCGGAGTTTCGTGATGATAGCCGTACGGGTCGGCCTTGTTGACGCGGTACATGTGGAAGCGCGAACGCAGATGGTACTTGTAGATCGAACCTTTGCCGACGCCGGCGATGAAGCACTCCCAGATGCCGGAGTGGGCGCGGGGCGTCATGGGATGGGAGTCGGGGTTCCAGCCATTGAAGTCGCCGACGACGGAGATACGCTCGGCGTCAGGCGCCCAGACGGCGAAGTAGGTTCCGGGCTTGCCGTCGACAGTGACGAGATGGGAGCCGAGCTTGTGGTAGAGACGGTTGTGGCTGCCCTCGTTGAAGAGGTGGAGGTCCATGTCGGTGAAGAGCGTGGAACCTTCGAGAGCCAGTGGTGGCATGGTCGGGTCTCCTGTCGGCGAGAAACGTAGATAAGGGTAACACCGCGAGAGCGATTCGCTGTCAGCTATCCGCCGTCAGCAACCGCCATCAGCAATAAGCGATGCGTGATCAGCAATAACGCGCGGGCACAAGAAAGCCGGAGCGCGCGCGCCCCGGCATCTTAGACGAAGCATGTATCTCTTAAAGGTTGATCTTGCGGCGAACCAAGCCAGCGAGGCCCAGCACACCAGAGCCGAATAGAAGCAGCGAGCCGGGCTCAGGAGTGGGCGTACCACCGCCCATATCGAATTCGCCACCGAGCGAGTAGCCAACGTAAGGTCCCGTGCTCAGCAACACGCCTGCCGTCGAATACTGTTCCAACTTGAAGCTGTTCTCGTCATCCACCAGCCAGAGCGTATGGGTCGCCGGATCCATCGCCAGGGATGCATTTTCGTAATGCCCGGTATCGAACGAGCTGAGGACGGTCCCGTTCAGGGAATAGTCGGTCACCACAGTAGTGGCACCCCATCCGGAAATCCACAGCGAGTTGTTGGTCTTGTCATACGTGATTCCCACGTTGTACGAGCCGGTGCCACTAAACAGGGCCACGGGGTTGGTGAAATCGCGAGCCGTCTGGTAAACGGTTCCGTAGGTGTAGTCCACCAGGAAGTTATGCGAGCCGTCGGTAGTGGAATCGTACGCAGTACTAGCAATCCCAGTCAGAGTGTAAGTTGTGCCGGTAGGAGTTCCCGCCAACGAGTATTGGCCACCAATCGTAGTCAGTGAGTTTCCGCTGGTTCGAACATCGCCTCCGACAGCGATGGGCACTTCGTCGGGAGGGCCGTACGCTTCCGCGAAGGAAGTGATGGAATTGCCTTGCACGACGACGATGCTGTGCCCGCCGTTAAGATCGAACGTATACGTCAGGTAAAGGGGGCTGCTGGGGCCGGGGCCTGCCAAAGCAACTCCGCTAAAGGCAATCGCCACGAAGCACACTGCAACAAGGAAGGGCGCTTTCATCGAACTGTCCTCAACTTTCAAACTGCAAGTCGATTTGAAAAAGGTTCGCTATCTTGGCACTACTGTCGGGCTAAAGCAAGAAAAAATCACCTCGATTCCCAATGACAACAGCTGGTGCCTGCTGGACACGCACCAAAGTGACGGAGGGATTATTTTCGAGGCAAGCTCTAAAGCATGTGTTGGGACTGCACCCCGTCTATTGTTTGTGCTGTTCTTCGCTAGTCGCTAATTGCCAATTGCTTATTACCTTTAACGCGTGTGCGCATCGTATAGTTAGCCATGCGCCAGCTGTTCGTCTTCGCCCTCTGTTCCCTCACCGGCGCGTTGTTGATGGCTCAGGGGACGCCCACTCCGGATGAGTCGATCCAGGCCAGTAACAAATCTGCTGCAATGCGCGTGTTTGGCGAATTTTCAACCAGGGAAAGTTCCAAGTTGCTTACGAAATCTACGCGCTCGATTTAAATTCCGACCGTAACGGTTTCTTCAGGCCGCGTGCGGTTGGGTGTTGTTTCGAACGTGCAAACAGGTCAGCGGAACATATCCGCATCGACGCGACGGCTCCGCTCGGCTTCGTCGGGATTCTTAGTTTCGAACCTTCGAAGCAGTAACGTACCAATAAGAAGGCTTGCAGGCACCGAGAAGGAGGTGGTTGTCAGCACCCATTACATCGTGTCAGAAGGAAATACCAACGGGAATAGAAGTGCAGTCCCGAACAGTGCACAGAAGAAGAGAAGAACGAAACCTTGTACCAGGAAAAACCAACGTCTGCCCTTGCAGTAGCGGAACTTATACGCTGCGTAGAAAAACCCGCATATGGGAATGCTCGCCCCCCATGCAATGAGGATGCCCCACCAAATTCTGCTATTCACAGCCGCAATTCCGTAAATCGGATTCATCTCAAAAGCATTCTACGTCCGCGCACGAGGTGAACCTGTGATGGCGGTCACGGAAACTGCACTGCCTCGACCAATGAGGCCGTCAGCGGGTCGTTGGCGATAAATCGCCATCTCACATGTAAATCGAGCTGTCTTAACGCTCCGTGCTCTCGTGATGGAGACGGCCTTCGGCTCCGGTGGTCAACATATCCCTTCGTTTGGGATATGTTGAGTCTCTTCCCAACCTACGACCGCCCCCTGAACCTTCGTTATCACACCCCACCGTGACCCACGCCCTTTCGTGTCCCCCGAATCTAGTGAAGGATTGCTGCGAGGAGAGGGATTCGTGTCTCTTGCCCGGTCCGCGCCCAGTCCGTGGACCCTTAAACGGCTCTTTGACATCCCGGCATGCCCCGCGGCAGCGATTATTCTCTGTCATACTTGTATGCAATGTATGACAAAATTATGTCATACTTGTATGAAATGTATGGCAATCAGGCGTATGATTTGTATGTATTGTATGACGGTTTGGACCTCGAAAAGTGTTCCAAATCGCACCTAAACCACTGCGGCTCAAATGGATACGTATAAGTCATCTGAAATCAATTGCTTGCGAACAATTTACGGCTAAACCGCTGATTCTAAAGAGGCATGAAAACAAAATGAAAGAAAAAGCACCCACATCTCAACAGAACTTACTCCAGGTTCGCCTTTCCGAGAACGAAAAGCGCAACATCAAAATGATGGCTGTAGGTCAGGGCTTGACCCTGCGGGAAGCCACCTTGGCGGCATTTACCGCTTGGGCGGAGAAGCTTCGGGCGCAGGCAGCAGCCGCCAGAGCCGCGAAGGCTTCCGAGAAGAGATAGAACCGAACACCCCGGGTGGCCCATATTTCCGGGTGGCCCATATTTGCCTGACGTTGGCAAATGTGGGGCTTTGGAGGACTCGTACTGACTTTGTGTTTTGCGGCACGACTTCAAAAACTCCCTGAGCAAAGTTGCCTCTGCCCAAACAAACTGGAAAACAATCGGCGTTCATCCCCTGCCCGCTCGGCACATGGCCACGTGACGGCGGGCACAGCGACGCGGTTGTAACAGGTGTTTCATTAAGTCGGCGGCGCACCAGACTGCCGTGACTAAGCCCGCGAAGCAGATCGCACGTGCGCCGACCGCAAACTGAAGGAGCACAGCATGGCTGACAAGAAAGCGGACCTCGCTGGACCCGGCATCGGCGATTACCTGGAGTTAGAAAAAGTCCTGCCGGACAACTACAGCTCGCTGCTGACACCGAAAGAGACGCAGAAGGCGCTCTTCGAGGTGAAGCGTTACATCGAAGACAACCTCTGTAAAGAACTCAACCTGATGATGGTGGAAGTGCCGCTGATCGTGGACGAGGAGAGCGGCGTGAATGACCTGCTGGACCGCGACGGTTCCAGAACGCCGATTGGGTTCCACATCTCGAATGATCGCGATAAGCACCCCATCAATGCGCAGGTGGTGCAGGCGGCCACCAAGTGGAAGAGGATGGCGCTGAAGCAGTTCGGCATGCAGGCGGGTGAAGGCCTGTGCACTGACATGCGTGCCGTGCGCAAAGACTACTTCCTCGACCACGATCACAGCGCTTACGTGGACCAGTGGGACTGGGAGCGGGTGATGACGGCGGACCAGCGCAATCTCGACTTCCTGAAAGACATCGTCAGCAAGATCTGGAAGGTGATTGTCGGAGCCGAGCGCTATGCGCAGCAGATGTTCCCGGCGTTGCGCGATCCGAAGTATCCGAGCCTGCCGGATCAAATTACCTTTCTGCATGCGGAGGAGATTCTCGACATGTATCCCGAACTGCCGCGCAAGCAGCGGGAGACGGCGATTTTGCAGAAATATCCGGCGGTGTTCATCATCGGAATTGGGTGGATGCTGAAGGATGGGTATCCGCACGAGATGCGCGCGGCCGACTACGACGACTGGGTTACGCCGACGTTGCCGAAGAATGGACACCTGATGCATGGCCTGAACGGCGATATTCTAGTTTGGAATCCGGTGACGAAGCGGCGGCATGAGCTGTCGTCAATGGGCATCCGCGTGAATGCGGAGTCGCTGAAGAAGCAGCTCGAACTGACGCACCAGATGGACTTTTTGAAATATCCGTATCACCAGGCAATCGTGAACCATGAGATTCCGCTGAGCATTGGCGGAGGAATTGGGCAGTCACGGACGATGATGCAGATTCTTCGGAAAGCACACCTCGGCGAAGTGAGCGTTACAGTGTGGCCGAAGGTGCTGAAGGAGATGTGCGAGAAGAAGAATATTCATGTGCTGAATTAGCTGTCAGCCATCAGCTATTAGCTCTTAGCTTTTAGCTCGGGCGGTCGAAGGGCCGCCCGTTGTTTTGTTTGGGGCACTCAACACTCGATTATTTTTTCTTCGCTTTCAGCAATTCCCATGCGGCATCGGGGACTTTGCGGCCGAGGAGACTGAAACTGCTGGAGCCGGCGAGCATTTCGCCGCCATCCATGTAAACCATTTCGCCGTTGATGTAGCCTGCGTGCTCGCTGACCAGGAACGACGCGAGGTTAGAGATTTCCTCCAGCGTGCCGAGGCGATGCAGTGGGTTGTGATCGATGAGGGCCTTCTCCATCGCGTCCGTGGGCAGCAGGCGCGAGAAAGCGCCTTCCGTGCGAATGGCTCCGGGAGCGATGGCGACGAAGCGAATGCCTCGACCTCCCCACTCGACGGCGAGGCTGCGAGTGAGAGAAAGCACGCCCGCCTTGGCAACGGCGCTGGGAACAACGTACGCCGAGCCGGATTCGGCATACGTTGTGGCGATACTGAGCACCACGCCGTTGTGCTTTTCGGCGAGCCAGCGCTTGCCGCAAGCCATTGTCATGTTGATGGTGCCCTTGAGGACGATTCCGATGACTGCGTCGAAGGCGTTGGAGGAAAGCGTTTCGGTCTTGGCGAGGAAGTTGCCGGCCGCGTTATTAACGAGAATGTCGAGTGGACCCTTGGCCCAGATTTGCTCGATGGCTTTCTCAACCTCGTCGTCGTAGCGAACGTCGCAAGCGAAGGACCCAATGGCGCCTCCGGTGGAAGCGGAGAGTTCTTTGGCGGTTTGTGCGACGACTTCGGCGCGGCGTCCGCAGATGTATCCGCTGGCGCCTAATTGCAGGAAGCGCTCGGCCATGGCGCGGCCGATTCCGGTGCCGCCGCCGGTGACGAGAAAACGTTTGCCCTTCAGGAGATCAGCGGTAAACATGAGAGCCTCCGTGTAAAACGAATAAAAGCTAACACAGCCCCAACATTGGCCGCAGTGACTACACGAAGTCCCTTCGTATCGGAAGATTGTGATGTCCGCCATTGACACGGTTGGCCCATTTCCGGTAACTTCATTGCCATAATGACTTCGCAAACGCATAGCCGCCATCACCACCATTCGCGCGTGGCGAGCGTGTCGGCGGAGATCATCGAATAACGAAATATCATTCGCACTCTTTCCTCCGACCCGCTGACACAGCTCAGCGGGTTTTTGTTTTTCGCGAAAGGAAACACAGGATGGCAGTGGAAATCGATTTTGAAAAGATGCTGGGACTGGCGCCGGCGATTGTGCAGGACGCGGTCACGGGTGAGGTGCTGATGCTGGGCTTTATGAATCGCGCCGCCTATGAGAAGACGCTGGTCAGCGGATACGTGACATTTTACAGCCGCACGCGCAATGAGCTTTGGACCAAGGGAGAAACTTCCGGCAACCGACTGAAAGTGGTGAGCGCGCAAGCTGATTGCGATCTGGACACGATCTTGTGCCGCGTCGAAGTAGAGGGGAAAGGCGTGGTGTGTCACACCGGCACGCGAACGTGCTTTAACACTGAGCTGCCTGTCGCGGGAGGCGCGCGATGAAGCTGCGGCTGGGGATTCCCAAGGGCAGCCTACAAGAGGCGACTCTGGCGCTGCTGGCCCGCGCGGGGTTGCAGGTGTATGTGAGTCCGCGATCGTATTTTGCTGGGACGAACGATCCGGAGATTGAGTGCATGCTGATTCGGGCGCAGGAGATGGCGCGCTATGTTGAGCACGGCGCGCTCGACGCTGGCATGACCGGCTACGACTGGGTGATGGAGAGCGGTCTGGAAGTGGTCACGGTCGCCGACCTTATTTATGCCAAGCAAAGCCGAGGAAAAGTTCGGTGGGTGCTGGCGGTGCCCGAAGATTCGTCGGTGAAGAGTCCCGAGGACCTACGGGGTGCGACGATAGCGACAGAACTGGTCGCCGTCACCAGTCGCTACTTTCAGCAGCGTGGCATTGAGGTGAAAGTGGAGTTCTCGTGGGGCGCCACAGAAGTGAAGCCTCCCACATTGGCGGATGCCATTGTCGAAGTGACCGAAACGGGCAGCTCGCTCAAGGCCAATCGGTTGCGGATCATCGAAACCATACTCGAATCGAACACCCAGATCATTGCCAATAAGACCGCCTGGAACGACGCCGGGAAGCGGCAGAAGGTGGAAAACTTGGCGCTGATGCTGCGCGGCGCCATGGAAGCGCAGGGCCGCGTGGGATTGATGCTGAACGTGAAGGTGGAGGACCTTGAAAAAGTGCTGGCGGTTTTACCGGCACTCAATAGTCCGACGATTTCGACATTGAGCGACAAATCGTGGGTGGCGGTGAACACCATCATGGAAGAGAGCTTGTGCTGGGACGTGATTCCGCGGCTGAAGGCGGCGAATGCGACCGGGATCGTGGAGTATCCGCTGAATAAGGTGGTGGTGTGATGCGGATTCTGAGGGGCAAGGCTGCGGAACGAGCGGTAGCCCAGATTGAGAGGCGAGCTTCGCGGCTGGATGAGGTTGAGCCGGTGGTGCGGCGGATCGTTCAGGCGGTTCGCAAGGGCGGAGACAAGACACTGGTCCGGTATGCCACATTGTGGGATAACCTGCCAAAGGGACAGGCGCTGCGTGTGTCGCCGCAGGAGATTGAGCAGGGGTGGAAGGTGACTCCGGCGGAAACGCGGGATGCATTGAAGCGGGCGGCGGCGAATATTCGTCGCTTCGCCAATTGGCAGGTGCCGCACTCGTGGCGTAAGAAGATAAGCGGTGGAGAGCTGGGACAAATTGTTCGTCCGCTGAAATCGGTTGGGTGTTA
>Ga0302323_100005231_pt1 | contig 10611 bp, 15 predicted proteins | sample Fen_T0_3_FD_201950 | JGI IMG/M metagenome (GOLD analysis project Ga0302323, IMG submission 201950) | Peat permafrost microbial communities from Stordalen Mire near Abisko, Sweden - Fen_T0_3 | ecosystem: Environmental > Terrestrial > Soil > Wetlands > Permafrost | place: Sweden: Abisko... | reverse complement strand
TGGGAAATACCAAGCGCATCGCATTTTCGGATACAAGCGTCGAACCCCAAATGCAGTCACGGACATAGGCGCGATTATTTTGCCCGAACTGAGAACCGAAATAGTGACGTATAGATGCGCCTGAATCAGCGTCAGTCATATTTACAGTGGTAAATGGAGATTCATCAGGTAGGCGTGGCATAGCCAAGTAGAACTGGTCACCAGACATTAAACAACCAGCGCGATGCGAAGGTAACGGAGTTACGGTCATACCGGCTTGAATGGCGTTGTTTAAGTTGTAGTTCGCGTTAGTAGCGTTCCAGCCCAAACCGAAACCGTTAATAGTTTCAATCTGAACAGTAACAACACCTGCAACAGTTGCTGCGTCTGCAATAGCTCTGAATTGAACAGGTTGTTGTGATACGCGATGACCAATAAACGTCAAGAAACGCATGTTTGGTTTACCGCTTACACCATCATTGAACTGGAATAAATCACCGGCCTTGATTGCGTTGGCGTCAGTTCCAGAAGTGGGTTCTGTAAATGTAATTGCAGTAACGTTAACGCCGGTTGCATCGTTAGTAGAAACTACAGTCATAATATTATTAGGGCTAGCAGCGTCACCAATAGTACCGCTGACATGAGTAGGAAGTAAGTTAGATTCATACCAATCTGTATTAGAAAAACGGCCTAATTCCCAGCTGTTAGCAATTTCATTGTTTCGTGTCATTGCAAACTGATTTAAACCAGTGCCAATGATTGCAGGGATAGAAGCCACAGGCAAATAACCTTGCATTTTATGAGTAGCTGCACCGTAATCATTGAAATTAGCAACTGCTTGAGCTAACTGAGTATAGCTATTAATTGGCGTAACACCGTCACCATAAAAACGATAAGGGCCACTGTGAACTAAATTAGAACCAAATCCAGCGTTTTGGGGATCGTTAATCTGAACACCAGAAATAAAGTTGCGAAGAATATCAGACTCAACCAAAGAGCCAAGTTCTTTCATGGCGGCCATACCGAACCTATCCATATAATCGCGAACGTTAAAAATAAATTGTTGATCGGTATAAGCAGCAGACACGTTAGCAGCTTGCGAACAAATCAAAGATTGAACGCGCTGAACAGAAGGCTGTTCGGTAATAACAAGACCTGCATAAGAGTTATAGCGAGGAGTTGTATCAAAAGTAACCGTGTCGCCTAAATTTGCCGTCAAATCGTTAAAATTTTTGAATTTTTTGTTTGATTGAGAAATCATGCAGAAGCTGTTTAAAAGCCAAGCCAGCTCTGCTTTTTGGTATGTTTGTACCTGTTGTAAGGTATTAACTGGTAAAGTAGACATTGCGTAACACTCCAAATAATAATTAAGGAGATAACGGTTTTAACGCAATGTCGAACTATACTTTAGCCTCGGAACATCTTTCTAAAGTCGTTCACAGACATTGCACCGTTATCCATGCTAACGTTCTGTGAAGGTTTTAACTGTGATAGAGGATTTCGAGCTTGTGCCTCCTCAGCTAGTGCTTGTTGATTAGTCTTAATTGAATCACTTAAACTTGATAATGCTTTCATTGCCAAATGTGGCTGATTGTGAGCCATATTTAAAAGACTTTCCAACTTGGTTGGATTATCTAGCACTTCTTTCATTATGTCGCCAGTGTTCTCTGATTGATTCGCCAATGCAATGAACTTATGCATTCTTGGATCTTCATAATTAAGGTTGTTCAACTCAGCTTCTAAACCGGGGTATCTTTGCTCAGCTTCTTGCATCTTAGTAACAAAATCATTAACCATCTTGTCTTGTTGCAATCGCTGAACATGAGCCTGTAATGCTTGTGGAGCTTGCTCAGAAATCATGCGCTCAATATCAGCAGGAGAAAGTTGTTGCATACCTCCAAGACTTTGCCCGCCTTGCGGCATGGGTGCGGACTGTGGTACTGATGCTTGCTCTTGTTGCATGGGTGCTTGTTGCTGTTGTAGTTCCATAAGTGCCTCTCTTTTGCCTTTTTCATACGCTTTCAAGCGTTCCCTTTCTACAATCTTTGATACTGTTGCCTTAGGCAATACATCATCAACGGGCTCGCCTTGAGGTGCTGTTTCTGGCGCAATTTCTGGCTGCTCAACATTCTCTAATTCTTCAGTCATCTGCTAATCCTTCTTCGACTTATTTATCGGTGTCACCGTTAATGACAATGCTTATCGCGCAAAGTATCGGCCAAGTTATCGTGTGGCTACGTATATGACCATTATTGTTACATTAGTATATCATATAGTCAATAGTGACAATTTGGTTTGGCTTCGAAGGGGCATCCGTGGATATTATATGCGCAAGACACACGACGAAGCCAAAAACTTTTTGTACATCTATCAAGGTTGACGTTTCTCTTTTTCTTCAATAAGTGACAATCGGCGGGATTCGAACCCGCGTTGACTTGCATATAGAATATCTCGGTTCATGCTGTCATAACCTCCGAGTCTCGGGTTTTCTCCACTTCCCTACGATTGTCATAACTCTGGCTCCCCCGGCATGACTTGAACATGCGACATTGTGATTAAAATCACGCGCTCTACCAACTGAGCTACAGGGGAATGTTTTTTACTTTTTCTTTTTTGATTTACCAGCGACAGACATTGCGATTGCGATCGATTGTGCCTCAGGCTTTCCCGCCTTGCGCTCCGCCTTGATGTTAGCTGATATACCAGCTTTGGTTTTTGCTGCTTTACCTTTAACCAATGGCATTTTTATTCCTTATGTTTCACGTGAAACAATTAACGCTTGTCGTAGAGTTGAGAAAGCGTATCTTGTTTTTGTTTTTGACTCGAACCGTTTAATTCACGATACAAAGCTTTCGATATGGTCTCTCTGGTTGCGCCATCCCTGAGTAGTTTCTCGACACCACCTTTTTCTTGAAGGTGATTTGCTGTAATTTTATATTTCATTGTCATTTAAACACCCTTGTTATTGGTTTTATATTTCCATCTGCCTCTATTTTTTGAAAGCATGTCTTTCATATTATCTTTATGAGTTCCTAAAAACAAATGGGACGGATTGCAGCAAATGGGGCGATCACATTTATGACATACGAAAAGTGATTTATCAAATATTCCGTAATGATGTTTGTATGAAAATCTATGCGCTGATAGCACTACTCCATTCACACACATAAACCCATACCCATTTCTAATTGGACCAATCCAATCCCAGCAATTATTTTCTGTATTTATAATAAAATTATCAAAAAAATAATTTTCATGAGATTTATATTCGTTCTTGTATTTTACTACGGAAGCATTCCCATATTTTCTTTTCCTCATGTAGTGCTTGCTGCAATATCCTTTTGCTTCATGTTTGTTATTGCAATTTAAAAAAGTGCATTTATCTAAAATTATTTTATCATCGGTATTTTTCTTTGTTTTATATCGCAAATAATGTTTATTGCAAAATCCTTTTGCTAAATATTTATTTTTACAATCAATAATTGAACATGATTTTTTAGTAGATAATTTTATTGGATTACCGTGTAATTTATATCTTTGATAATGCTTATTACAAAATCCATGCCCTTTATGTTTTTCATGACAACCTTCAATACTACAAGATTTCATTCTCGACTCCTTATCGAATCCTATTTAAATCTAAGGCAAAGTAAGTAGGATGCTTACGATTCGACTGGCCGGTCTATGCCCTAGTGTTTTTATTTTACTCTGATTCAGGCTTTTTTGCCTCATCTAATTTACGATGCTCAAGGCCTAAGTTATGGTGATCCATTTGCTTTTGATGCTCTTTATATTTAAGCTCAGCCATTTTGGTCGCGTTATCGACAGTATGGTTAAATCTTGATACATCTGTTTCTTCCATTCTCAAAACCGTATCGACTTGTGCTTGACTAATTCTAGCCTCAGATTCCATTATCTTTGCCTCAGCTTCTTGAAGTCTGGCATCGGCAAGTTCTTTATCTATTTGCAACTTGGCAATTTCGATTTGATTTTCAACTTGGTTTTGCTCACCCTGCTGCTGAATCTTTTGTAGCTCGGCTTGGGCGCGGATAAATGCAGGGTCTTGTTGCATCTGCTGCTGTTGCATTTGCATTTGTTGTTGTTGCATTTGCTCTTGCTTCTCAACCCATTTAGGGACTGAATCTTTTAGTTGATCGGAACTATAACAATTTAAATTCTCAACCAAAATGTTAAGCCCTTGCTCACTATTCATAAATTGCGCAAAACCTTCAGACGCCTGCATCAATCCTATAATCTGCTGAAGAGCCTTGTCTTGCTGAACTTTGAAGTTAACACCAGCATCAACATTGACCTTAATTGCACGCTCTTCATAATTAAGCGAAGGCATACCCGGCCTATTAACATCTTGATAAACCTTTTCACCATCTTTTTTAATAATCGGAATAGTTCTCTTGTTTACTATATACTTCGGCATCAAGTCGCAATGTATAGTTGCCATCTGAGCCAATCCAGTTAGATATCCGCTAACATAGGGCATTGCCGTGGCATTATCTGCAGCTAAAGATTCTACTATAGCTTTACCACTAATATAGTTTTGGTCATTCGATGGGTTGCTAGCCATTCCCCCAAGGATTGCCTGAATCATGCCAACCGAGCTGTTAAATGTACCCGCAACATCTCCGGGTAGCGGGGGATGCTGCACTTCTCGAATCGGGTTAGGGATAGGCTTATCAGGATTGTTTTCGCTGTATGCATTAACGACAATCGTGTTTGCTTTCTGTGGGTTAGTAATTGCCTCAATGTAATCGGCTTCTTGAGGTATTGCCTCTTTCATAACAATAAATTGTGATTGCTGCAAATTTTCAATTTGATTTGCAATTGCCATGCCTGAAAAGTTCATTAAGTCTTGAGCGCCACGAGCATGATAAAAGTAAGGGGTACAAAACTGATATGTGTTATTGCTGTTGCCTTGGGTTAATACCTCGCTGTTCCCGTCAAAAAACACGTGAGGCAAATAATTATAGTCTGTGTATTCAACGCTTAAAATTCTATCTTCAATAAGTTTGTAGTTAACGATGGTTTCCAATGTTGTTGTGCGTGGATCACCAACAACGACCGGCATTTGCTCAATGATTTCTCCTGTTGCTTCTGCCTCTTTCCACAGCATCGCCATCTTTTCGTAGCTTTTTGCTGTCATCACGCGTCCGTCAGACAGCTTGACGATTTTTGTTTTGCGTTTCTTTTTCTCGTAATAATCAGCAATTAAAATAACTTTTTGTTCTTGAATATCTTTATAAGACCAGTTAAATCCTTCAAAATCTCGTTTGTAACTTAAAGTAAACTGCTCAAGTCCTGAGTGCTCGCGCTTAAAATCCTCTTCGGTCATTGGGAATAGTTCAAAACAGAATCGACCATCACCTTTATGAGGCTGCCTAGCAAGAGGATCGAACCCGACCATAGTAGCATCAAATACATTATCCCAAAAAATCTGCTGATTAAATGACATAGGGCTGGCGTAGTCTGTATATACTTTAGCAGCCGAAAAGCCGCCGCCGAGCATGTCTTTGTATAAACGAATCGAGAACGAACCCTTATCAGCCTCATGCAACGTATGACGAATAGACCCTTCAACCACATCCAGCACCTCTTGGCCAACAGGTACGCCCTCTGCTGGTGATACTTCAATACCCGGTTCATGGTCTGCAAACTCTCCAAGTAATCGGTTAATAGCAGCTGATCCCATATTAAACTCAATAACAGGCCTACTTAATTGCTGCATCATGGCGCGCTGCTGCTGGTTTATGGTTTCTTTGAACACGTAACGCTTATACTCTCTAAAGCGGATGTAATTATCTTTAAAGTACATATATGAGGTTTCAATGTTCTTCTTGATGCGATTTAGTTGCTCTTGGTCATCACGTTTGATTGCCATAGTAGAAAGTATCCCTTGCTTTAGCATTAAGTTTTTGCTTTTGCATAATCATAGCAGCTGTTTGACTATTTTGTTTAGTGTTTAATATCAAACTTTTATCGATAAGAGCAATTTTAATTGCATCATAAAGCGTATCTGCAATGTCATCATGCCTGTGCGTGTCATTTGCCGTAATCTTTCGCAAATGCTCTCTACAAAAAACAGCGTGTTTTGAACCGCTTGTAAAAGTAATTCGTTTAGATGCGATGATGGGTTGCATTTCAATAAAGCGCTCAGTTTTACTTCCCGAAGCTTTTGTTCTTTCAATGTTTCTTATTTGCAAACCTTGCATTTCATCTAATATGCTAATCAAAGTTACACCCGTTGATTTTTTTTCAATAGCAGCAACTAAAGGCGCAACCCGATGACGAGAACAATCACGCCAGAAGTCCAAAAATGATTCGCGTAAATCCTTAGGCTCCACTCGTATCTCTTGGCAATCAAGCCAATGCAATCCTAACTCCCCTGTTTTACGTCCAAACACTTCAATTTCATATATACCCCAAAAGCTAAATACAGTTGCATCATTATAACTTTTACTAGTTTCCGCTGTGTCAGCGGTAATAAATGTTAACTGAATATCGGGTTCATTTTCTAAATCCAGCAGCCATTCGGGCTTAAATAGCGAACCACCTGCAGGTATAGGATTTTGTTGGAATTGACTTGCAAATACATAGGGTGACTTATCTTGCAACGCTAAGAGCTGCTCTTTAGGGTTAACCTCGGGATAAAGCGCGTTACCTGCATCATCTAGTGCTTTAAGAACAACGGCATCCCAAGGCCTTATATCTTCTCCGCTAAGCAAATAATGCCCTAAGTCTGCCTCATGTAATCTCTGACCAATAAATACAATAGGTACGTTAATACCACGCACGCGCTGCCTGATGGTTTCTTCGTAGTTTCTGTTAACCCGTTCGCGCACCGAATCACTATGAGCCTCATCAGGCTTAAGAGGGTCGTCAATAATCACGCCCCCACTAAACCTATTTAAACCCGGCAATCCAGCATCACGCCCCGTAATTGCGCCAGCACTACCAAACGCAGCAACAGCTCCACCTGCGGTAGTCATAAAATGGTCTTTAGCGCGAGAATCTTGCTTGATTCCAACATCAAAAAGATATCTATACATAGATGATGACATAATGTTTTTGATGAATGATGTATGCTTTGCTGCTAAATCATGGCTATACGATATGTAAATAAAGTTGCAATCAGGATACTGCGCAAAGCACCAAGCAACCCACATTGATACAAGCAAAGACTTACCGTGCCCGGGCGGCACGTTTATTGCAAGACGCTGGCTTTGTGTTTCTAAACGTGTGAGCTTAGTTAGCTCTCTGCATATTGTTATTTGATGTGATTCGCGGCCGACTGGCTGAGAAAGTATAAAATCTCGCTGCGTTAAATGCTTGAGAAAGAATCGATTGAACTCAAGCAGCGAACCGCGTAGAAGTGAGGCTTCTTGCTCTTTTGTGTTATCAATATTCACTTTTGTTTTTAGCGTCCAGCTTTGCGCGCAGTTCTGCGAGCTCTGCTTTTAGTGCTTCGTTGTCCGCCGTCACTTGTTCGATAACTTGTTTGTCACCAAAAATCTTAGGAGCCATCTTTGAAGCGTGCCACTTTCGAATTTCGTAATCCAATTTTGCTTTTCCAAGCATACCAGAGTCAATTCGCTCATTGCCTTTATCATCCTCATAAACTGGTATTTCTTCGGACAAATCGAGCATTGAATCGGCTAATACAGCAGCTTGTGAACGTCTTGCTTCAAAATATTGTTCGGAAAACTCTTTGTGACGATATATCCATTCGTAAATTGTAGAATAATCTGGGATGTCTGGATACATGCGTTTAAGCTTGCGCAAACCATGCGGATGAGTAGCTATAATATTGCAAATATAGGCTGCAATCTCTGGGTTGTATGTAGTAGGTCTTCCACCTGCCATATCTCAACCCCCTTTCTTTTCACTAACTTCATACAGCTTGCTGGATAAAGTCAAGACAAGCCCCTCTAATTCTAATACACGTTTTTGCAAATCAATCACATCATCATACTGCTTTTTAACTGTTATACGCAATTGGGTTAAATCACTCATCAGCAACCACCTTGCTTTTTCTGGCATACTTGCGCTTTACAGGCTCATCAATAGAATCAGGCATTGAGCAAGCAGTAACAACAATTTCAGGTTCGATTTCAGAATCCTCGACAGGCTCAATTGCAGCAATAAATCCAACACCCTTACAAACGCGACATTTGTGAGTCATGTAACCCAAACCCATCATCATCTTTCTGCCTTTGCATGTCTCGCAACGTATATGCGCCATCTATATCTCTTTAATCAAATAAGGGAAGCAGGTGCCAAACAGAATCTAACAAGGAAGTATTTTTTATAAGACACCCACTCTAGATTATTAGTCTATAACATAATCAATGCAAAATCAAAATATCCACAATATCCGTGGATATACCTGTGGACAGTTCCCTATACACCAAGCCCAGCACAGCATAAATAAATTAATTAATTATTAACCATAGAAAAGCACTTGACTATTCTATTGGGCTTGTTATAATGTCTACATACACAAAAAATACAAAAAATATGGTGCTTTGATATGAATACAAGTTCTTTTAAATTTGGTTCGCAACAGGTTGAATCAATAATTAATAAAGTAGTTCCTTTGATTGCAGCTGAAAAAGACCATGAATTTTTTAAAGGCGTTTTGCATTGCAAGGCAGAGTCGTGCGGTTCTTCTGAGGAATTTTCTTCTTTTATTGCAAAGTTATTAAAAAAATAGGAATAGATAAAAATGAAAAAACAAAATGCTATAGTCGCACCCCTTGAGTTTTATGACGTAATGGGTGAAGACATGTATATAACGGCTAAATTGATTAACCGTGGTGAAATTGAAACGATAGTGACCAATGACGCTGATGAGGTTGTATTTCGCGAAGTGAGCAGCCCTATTGCTTGGGAGGCGTTGGTGTATTTTGCCAAGCAGATATTGAGTGAAGATGCGAAAATTGAGAAGCAAAGAGAAGAGAGGGGTTGAGTTATGTTTGATTCAATGAGTCTGCATCATCCATATAGCAGCGCTTATGAAAATGAATACAAGACTGTAACAATAAAAGACTGGCTACAAAAAAGAATTGATTACTGGGAAGCTGTTATTGAACACACGCCACAACCGCCATTGGATTATGAAGGTATAAAAGAACATGGTTATGCTGATGGTATCTTACAAGGGTTTTATGAAGCGATGGAGTATTTAGATGGACAAAGACGATGATATTAAAGAACAGATAAATCGCGCATTATTTGAATTAGATAAGGCCTATGATTGTTTTTTTAATAAGAAATATTGCGATGCAATTATTGCCATTAAGATGGCTAAGATTGATTTGGTTAAGATAAAGAGGGTGCTTGGTGATGATTAATTACGAAAAGCTTAGTACTGTGCATAAATTATATCCTCAAGGATATTTGAAAATAATACCTATACTCAATTCGTCTGGCGAATGTACTGATGTGAATTATTTTATGGATATAAAGAATGTGGTGGGTAATTATTTTATGGATATCGACGACCTAATCACGACATTAAAAATGCAATTACAACCGAATCCTTCACATCAAATAGGGGATGATATTTGGTTTTATGATTTAGACGGCACATTGAGATTCATCCATATTACTCATATAGATTTTAATGATGAGCAACAGATTTATTTTTATCGTAATGCAACAAGAAATCATCTTATAAGTTCTAGCCATAAACTATTTAAATCAAAAATAGAAGCCCTCGAATATGAATTGGAGAGATTGAGGGGTGAGGAATGATTGACTATGAGAAGTTGAAAGAAGCGCATGAGTTGTGCGATAAGATATACCTAGCATCAGTTGACATGAAATACAGCAAGCACGATGGCGAGAAATATTATTTTCTCGCCCCTATAACTGACGCTGGAACATTTCATTGTTCATCATTTATTTTCAATGAAATAGACGCCCTAATCACCAAGCTACGCGAGCTAACGCAGTCTGAGCCTAAATACAAGGTTGGCGATATAGTTTGGGTAATTAATAGGAATAATGTTCCAGTATCATTAAAGATTCATGCTTATTCAACCTATGCTCATCGTATAGGTTATGTTGTTGCAAATAAAGACGACGAGCAATTTTACATGGATGGAGGCAGTTTTCATTCATCCCGTGAATCTTTAATCCAATCCCAAATCGAATATTGGTCAAGTCTAAAAAAAAAGGAATATGATGAAAATTAGTGAAAAACAAATTCTACAATTAATTACCATTGCTAATGTATATATTGCAACAATGCATAAAATTGGCGAATATGAAAATGCGTTGATTGCTCAAGATTTTTTGGCAATAATTAACAATCAACAATCCGACGAGTTAAAAGAAATAGAATGAACAAACTTACAAACCGGGCTGAATTAATAGATGCGCTTAAAAATTAAATGCAAGGAATGTAACAGTCACGCAACAAAAAATAGTTTGTGTAGAATGTGCTACACAAAATCACAAAATGAGAAATTGCATATTACAAATAACGATGATTTTTGCATTATTGATAATTGTTATGATGTGCCAAATTTGAACGGTTATTGTGATATGCATTCGGGGTATTTTGTCAAAAATAATGATGATTGCTTAATATGTGCTTTTGACTCGTGTTCAAAA
>Ga0302323_100005229_pt1 | contig 10611 bp, 5 predicted proteins | sample Fen_T0_3_FD_201950 | JGI IMG/M metagenome (GOLD analysis project Ga0302323, IMG submission 201950) | Peat permafrost microbial communities from Stordalen Mire near Abisko, Sweden - Fen_T0_3 | ecosystem: Environmental > Terrestrial > Soil > Wetlands > Permafrost | place: Sweden: Abisko... | reverse complement strand
CCATCATCGCCGACATGCCCAAGGTCGCAGGCATCACCAAGTTGCCTCTGTCGGCCTTGAGAGAAGAACAAGGCAAGACGGCTGTCTGGGTGGTCGACAAGGCAACCATGACGGTGGCCTCCAAGGATGTGCAACTCGCCGGCGCCGAGGGCAACGAAGCCGTGGTGACGGGCGGCCTGAGCCCCGGCATGCTGGTCGTGACCGCGGGCGTGCACGTGCTCAACCCGGGCCAGCAGGTGAAGCTCTACGTCGACCCCACCGCGCCGCTGGTGGCCGCGCCTGTCGCCGGCACGCCGGTCTCAGTGAAGTGAGCGAGGCTTCCGTGAGCACCACACCCGCCGCCAGCGCCCCTCAGCGTTTCAACATTTCAAAGTGGGCGCTGGAGCATCCGGCGCTCACGCGCTACCTGCTGCTGGTCCTGCTGCTGCTCGGCCTGGCAGCGTACTTTCAGCTGGGGCAGGACGAAGACCCGCCGTTCACCTTCCGTGCGATGGTGGTGCGGGCCTATTGGCCCGGCGCGACGGCGCAGCAGGTCGCTGACCAGGTGACCGACAAGCTGGAAAAGACGCTGCAGGAGGTGCCTTACTCCGACAAGATCCGCAGTTATTCCAAGCCCGGTGAGACGCTGATCATTTTTCAGGTGAAGGACTCTTCACCGCCGAAAGAGATGCAACAGGTGTGGTACACGGTGCGCAAGAAGATCAACGACATGCGCGGCACCTTGCCGGGAGGCGTGCAAGGCCCGTTCTTCAACGATGAGTTCGGCGATGTGTATGGCTCGATCTACGCGTTGTCCAGCGACGGCTTCAGCTACGAAGAACTGAAGGAACAGGCCGACCAGGTGCGCCAGCGCCTGCTGAAGGTGAAGTACGTCAACAAGGTCGAGGTCTTCGGCGCGCAAGATGAGAAGATCTTCATCGAGATCTCGCAAAAACGCCTGGCCCAGCTCGGCCTCGACTTCAACACCGTGCTGGCACAGCTGGGCCAGCAGAACGCGGTGGAATCCGCCGGAGTCATCAACTCACCGACCGACTTCGTGCAGGTGCGCGTGGGCGGGCAGTTCAACTCGGTCGAGCAGTTGAAGATGTTCGCCATCCGCGCCAATGGCGCGAGTTTCAAGCTCGGCGACATCGCCGAAGTGAAGCGGGCCTACATCGACCCGCCGCAGGTCAAGGTGCACCACCAGGGCAAGGAAGTCATCGCGCTGGGCATCTCGATGGGCAAGGGCGGTGACATCATCGAGATGGGCCAGTCGCTGAAGGTGGCGACCGAGGCAATCCGCGATGATTTGCCGGCCGGGCTCGAGCTTCACCAGTTCCAGAATCAGTCGACCGTCGTGGCGACATCGGTGGGCGAATTTGTTCACGTGTTGGTCGAGGCGGTGGTCATCGTGCTGGCGGTCAGCTTCGTCAGCCTGGGGCTGCATTTCAAGCCGTTCCGCATCGACTGGCGGCCGGGCATGGTGGTGGGCATCACGATCCCGCTGGTGCTGGCCATCACCTTCGTCACCATGTTCTATTGGGGCGTGGGCCTGCACAAGATCTCGCTCGGCTCGCTGATCATCGCGCTCGGCCTGCTGGTCGACGACGCCATCATTGCCGTTGAGATGATGGTGCGCAAGCTGGAAGAGGGCTACGACAAGGCGCGTGCCGCGACCTTCGCCTACGAGGCCACGGCCATGCCGATGCTGACCGGCACGCTGATCACCGCCGTGGGTTTCTTGCCGATCGGCCTCGCGCAGTCGACGGTGGGCGAGTACACCTTCGCGATCTTTGCGGTCACGGCGGCGGCGCTGCTGATCTCGTGGCTGGTGTCGGTGTATTTCGTTCCCTATCTGGGCACCTTGTTGCTGAAGACCAAGCCACACGCCGCCGGCGAGGGCCAGCCGCATGAATTGTTCGACACGCCGTTCTACGCCCGCTTTCGCGCGCTGGTGAATTGGTGCGTGGACCACCGCTGGATCACGATCGGCCTGACCATCGGTACCTTGCTGCTTGGCCTGGTCGGCATGGGCAAGGTGCAGAACCAGTTCTTCCCCGATTCGAGCCGGCTCGAAGTGCTGGTCGACCTCTGGTTCCCGGAAGGCACCTCTTACGCCGCGAACGAGGCCGTGACCCAGCGCGTCGAAGCGCGGGTGATGAAGCTCGAGGGCGTCGACCATGTGACGACCTGGGTCGGCAGCGGCGTGCCGCGGTTCGCGCTGGTGCTCGACCAGGTCTTCCCGCAGAGCAACGTGAGCCAGATGGTCGTGTTGCCGAAGGACCTGGTGGCGCGCGAACGGCTGCGCAAGCTGCTGCCCGAGTTGCTGGCCACCGAGTTCCCCGAGGCACGAGCCCGGCCGAAACTGCTGCCCAACGGGCCGCCGGTGCCGTACCCGGTGCAGTTCCGCGTGGTCGGGCCCGATCCGTCCAAGGTGCGCGCCTATGCCGACGAGGTGAAGGCCATCATGCGCACCAACGCCAACATGCGTGGCATCAACGACAACTGGAACGAGTCGGTCAAGGTGCTGCGGCTCGAAGTCGACCAGGACAAGGCGCGCGCGCTGGGCGTGTCCAGCCAGGCCATCGCCCAGGCTGCCCGCACGATGAACAGCGGTACGAACATCGGCCAGTACCGCGACGGCGACAAGCTGATCGACATCGTGCTGCGCCAGCCGCTGGAAGAGCGCAATGCGCTCACCGACCTGGCCAACGCCTATGTGCCCACCACCACCGGCCGCAGCATTCCGCTGGGCCAGATCGCCAAGGCCAACTTCGTGTGGGAGCCGGGTGTGCTGTGGCGCGAGAACCGCGACTACGCCGCCACGGTGCAAGGCGACATCATCGATGGCCTGCAAGGTGCCACGGTCACGAACCAGTTGAACCCCTTGTTCAACCCGATACGCGCCAAGATGCCTCAGGGCTATCGTGTCGAGGTGGCCGGTGCCGTCGAAGAAAGCAGCAAGGGCCAGGGTTCGATTGCCGCCGGCGCGCCGCTGATGCTCTTCATCATGTTCACGTTGCTGATGCTGCAATTGCAAAGCTTCAGCCGCGCGGTGCTGGTCTTCCTGACGGCACCGATGGGCATTGCCGGTGTGGCCGGGGCGCTGCTGTTGCTCAACCGACCGTTCGGCTTCGTCGCCTTGCTCGGCGTGATTGCCTTGATGGGCATGATCATGCGCAACTCCGTGATCCTGATCGACCAGATCGAGCAGGACCGCGAGCGTGGCGTGCCGACCTGGAACGCCATCGTCGAAGCGGCGGTGCGGCGTTGCAGGCCGATCATCCTCACGGCCGCGGCGGCGGTGCTTGCGATGATCCCGCTGTCGCGCAGCGTGTTCTGGGGCCCGATGGCGGTGGCCATCATGGGTGGTTTGATCGTGGCGACCGTGCTCACGCTGCTGGCCTTGCCGGCGATGTATGCGGCCTGGTTCCGCGTCAAACCGGCCGATCAGGAGCGGGTGGCCGCAAGCGGCTAAAATCCGCGGTCTCCCGAATCGTCCAGGCAGAGAGAAGGGGTCGCTCAGGCGACCCTGCCTTCCTTCGGACACCCGCGCGGGTGGCGAAATTGGTAGACGCACCAGGTTTAGGTCCTGACGCCAGCGATGGTGTGCGGGTTCGAGTCCCGCCCCGCGCACCAGCAACGAAACCAGAGAGTCCAGAGAATCATGGCTGTCACTGTTGAAACCCTCGAGAAGCTCGAACGCCGCATCACGCTGACGCTGGCCGCCGACACCATCAACAACGAAGTGCAATCGCGCCTCAAGCGCCTTGCACGCACCGTCAAGGCCGACGGCTTTCGGCCGGGCAAGGTGCCGATGAGCGTCGTCACACAGCGCTATGGCTATTCGGTGCAGTACGAAGTCATGAACGACAAGGTCGGTCAGGCTTTCCAGCAAGCCACGAATGAAGCCAACCTGCGTGTCGCCGGCCAGCCGCGAATCACCGAGAAAGAAGCTGCGCCCGAGGGCCAGATGGCTTTCGATGCCACCTTCGAGGTCTACCCCGAAGTGAAGCTTGGTGACCTGGGCACGGCCGAAGTCGAGCGCGTGACGACCGAGGTGACCGAGGTAGCCATCGACAAGACGCTCGAGATCCTGCGCAAGCAGCGCCGCACCTTCGCGCAGCGCGCACAGACCGAGGCTGCGATGGACGACGACCGCGTCACCATCGATTTCGAAGGCAAGATCGACGGCGTGCCTTTCGACGGCGGCAAGGCCGAGGCCTTCCAGTTCATCATCGGCGAAGGCCAGATGCTCGAAGCCTTCGAGAAGGCCGTGCGCGGCATGAAGACGGGCGACTCCAAGACCTTCCCGCTGCAGTTCCCCGATGACTACCAGGGCAAGGATGTGGCCGGCAAGGAAGCCGATTTCATGGTCACGCTCAACAAGGTCGAAGCCCAGCATCTGCCTGAAGTGAACGAAGCGCTGGCCAAGGCGTTGGGCATTGCCGACGGCACGGTCGAGGCGTTGCGCGCCGACATCAAGCGAAACCTGGAGCGCGAAGTGAAATTTCGCGTGCTGGCGCGCAACAAGGGCGCGGTGATGGATGCCGTGGCGAAGAGCGCCGAACTCGATCTGCCCAGTGCCCTCGTCAAGAACGAGATCGACCGCATGGTCGAGAACGCTCGTGCCGACCTGAAGAAGCGCGGCATCAAAGACGCCGAGAAAGCACCGATCCCCGAAGAGATCTTCAGGCCGCAAGCCGAGCGCCGCGTGCGCCTGGGCCTGGTGGTGGCCGAACTGGTTCGTGCCAACAACCTGCAGGCCAAGCCCGACCAGCTGCAGGCCCACATCGAAGAGATGGCGCAAAGCTACGAGAAGCCGTCGGAAGTGGTTCGCTGGTACCTGAGCGACCGCCAGCGCATGGCCGAAGTCGAAGGCGTGGTGATCGAGAACAACGTCACGGACTTCGTGCTTTCCAAAGCCAAGGTCACCGACAAGGTGTTGCCGTTTGACGAGCTGATGACCGGCTGAAAGCCCGGTGGTTCATGCGATGCAGGGGCGCCCGGCCGCAAGGTCTGGCGCCCCTTCGCGTTTGTTCGGCTTTGTTTCTGTGATGCCTCTCTTGTCGCGACATAATCCGGCCCAACCTGTACCGATCACTCTTCAAGGACGCATCGCATGAGCGCGCTGGAAACTCACGGCCTGGGCATGGTGCCCGTCGTCATCGAACAATCGGGCCGCGGCGAGCGTGCCTATGACATCTACAGCCGCTTGCTGCGCGAGCGCATCATCTTCCTGGTCGGCCCGGTCAATGACCAGACGGCCAGCCTGGTGGTGGCGCAGTTGCTGTTTCTCGAGAGCGAGAACCCCGACAAGGACATCCACTTCTACATCAACTCGCCGGGCGGATCGGTCACCGCGGGCATGTCGATCTTCGACACGATGGAGTTCATCAAGCCCGACGTGTCGACCATGTGCGTCGGCATGGCCGCGAGCATGGGCTCGTTCCTGCTGATGGCCGGCGCCAAGGGCAAGCGCTTCTCGCTGCCGAATGCGCGCGTGATGATTCACCAGCCCTCGGGGGGTGCGCAGGGCCAGGCGACCGACATCGAGATCCACGCCCGCGAGATCCTCAAGACGCGCGAGCAGCTCAACCGGATCTATGCCGAGCGCACCGGTCAGCCGCTGGAAAAGATCCGCGCCGACATGGAGCGTGACTTTTTCATGGATCCGGAAGAAGCCAAGACCTACGGCCTGATCGATCAGGTGCTGAACAAGCGCGCCGGGCCGCCGGCCGCCGGCTGACGCCGAAATCAGCCGGGCAAGACCCGTAACTGCGATCCAAACGGGGCCTTTATTACCTCCAAGGCCCCGTTTTCTTTTGCTCTATCATTCACTCAGCCTCTTCTACGCCTTAGCGCGCACCCATTCATGGCCGAAAAAAAAGGCTCCTCCAGCGAGAAAGTTCTTTACTGCTCCTTCTGCGGCAAGAGCCAGCATGAGGTGAAGAAGCTCATCGCCGGCCCGTCGGTGTTCATCTGCGACGAGTGCATCGAGCTTTGCAACGACATCATTCGCGATGAAGTCCCGGCCGACACGGCCGAGGCACGCGCCGCCAAGTCCGACCTGCCAGTGCCGAGCGACATCAAGGCCAGCCTCGATCAATACGTGATCGGGCAAGACACGGCCAAGCGCACCTTGTCGGTGGCGGTCTACAACCACTACAAGCGCCTCAAGCACATGGCGACCACCAAGGACGAGGTGGAGCTGTCCAAGAGCAACATCCTGCTGATCGGCCCCACGGGCTCCGGCAAGACGCTGCTGGCCCAAACGCTGGCGCGCTTGCTGAACGTGCCCTTCGTGATCGCCGACGCCACCACGCTGACCGAAGCCGGTTACGTGGGCGAAGACGTCGAGAACATCATCCAGAAGCTGCTGCAGAACTGCAACTACGACGTCGACAAGGCCCAGCGCGGCATCGTCTACATCGACGAGATCGACAAGATCTCGCGCAAGGCCGACAACCCGTCGATCACGCGCGACGTGTCGGGCGAGGGCGTTCAGCAGGCCTTGCTCAAGCTCGTCGAAGGCACGATGGCCTCGGTGCCGCCGCAAGGCGGGCGCAAGCACCCGAACCAGGACTTCCTGCAGATCGACACGACCAACATCCTGTTCATTTGCGGCGGTGCGTTCGACGGGCTCGAGAAAGTCATCCAGAACCGTTCTGAAAAGTCGGGCATCGGCTTCGGTGCCACCGTGCACACCAAGAGCGAGAAGCGCGTGTCTGAAGTGTTCCGCGATGTCGAGCCCGAAGACCTGATCAAGTTCGGCCTGATCCCGGAGCTGGTGGGCCGCCTGCCGGTGGTTGCCACGCTGGGCGAGCTGACCGAAGACGCACTGGTGCAGATCCTCACCGAGCCGAAGAACGCCTTGCTCAAGCAGTACCAGAAACTGTTTGCGATGGATGGCGTCGAGCTTGAGATTCGCCCATCGGCGCTGGCCGCCATCTCGCGCAAAGCCCTGGCCCGCAAGACCGGCGCCCGCGGCCTGCGCTCGATCATGGAGCTCTGCCTGATCGACACGATGTTCGAGTTGCCCACGCTTGATGGCGTGGCCAAGGTCGTGCTCGACGAGCACACCATCGAAGAGAACACCAAACCGCTGTTGGTGTACCGCGAGCAGGCCAAGGCGAGTGCCTGAGCCTGCACTGCTGAGACTGAGGATCCCGAATGGCTCGTGCGCTGTCAGGCGCGGGCGTCTTGCAATTGAATGCTCGAGCCTTATGTGGGCTTGAGAAAGAGAGGTTCCAATGTCCGGACATCCCGTTTTGCCCGCCGAGCCCATCACGATGCCGCTGCTGCCGCTGCGCGATGTGGTGGTGTTTCCTCACATGGTGATCCCGCTGTTTGTGGGTCGCCCGAAATCCATCAAGGCGCTCGAAGCCGCGATGGAAGCCGGTCGTCAGATCATGCTCGTGGCGCAACGCGCTGCCGGCAAGGACGAGCCGAAGCCTGACGACATGTTCGAGGTGGGCTGCGTTTCCAGCATCCTGCAGATGCTTAAGTTGCCAGATGGCACGGTGAAGGTGCTGGTCGAAGGTATCCAACGCGCCAAGACGCTTTCCATCAGCGACAACGGCGAACACTTCATGGCCGAAGTGACACCGGTGCCGCCCGAGACCGATGCCAAGCCTGAGGTCGAAGCTTTGCGACGTGCCGTGACGCAGCAGTTCGACCAGTACGTCAAGCTCAACAAGAAGATCCCGCCAGAGATTCTGACGTCGATCGCTGGCATCGACGATGCCGGCCGTCTGGCCGACACCATTGCTGCGCACCTGCCGCTGAAGCTTGAGAACAAGCAATCGGTGCTCGACCTGTTCGCGGTCGACAAGCGCCTGGAAAAGCTGCTCGAGCAGCTCGAACATGAAGTCGACATTCTTCAGGTGGAAAAGCGCATCCGTGGCCGCGTCAAGCGCCAGATGGAAAAGAGCCAGCGCGAGTACTACCTGAACGAGCAGGTCAAGGCCATCCAGAAGGAACTCGGTGACGGCGAAGAAGGCGCCGACATGGAGGAACTGGAAAAGAAGATCGTCGCTGCCAAGATGCCCAAGGAGGCACGCAAGAAGGTCGACTCCGAGCTCAAGAAGCTCAAGCTGATGTCGCCCATGTCAGCCGAAGCGACGGTCGTGCGCAACTACATCGACACGCTGATCAACTTGCCTTGGACCAAGAAGACCAAGATCAAGTACGACCTCAAGCATGCCGAAGAGGTCCTGAACGAAGACCACTATGGCCTCGACAAGGTCAAGGACCGCATCCTCGAGTACCTCGCGGTGCAGCAGCGTGTCGACAAGGTCAAGGCACCCATCCTGTGCCTGGTTGGCCCTCCTGGCGTGGGCAAGACCTCGCTCGGCCAGAGCGTGGCGCGCGCCACCGGCCGAAAGTTCGTTCGCATGGCGCTGGGCGGCATGCGCGACGAAGCCGAGATTCGCGGGCATCGCCGCACCTACATCGGCTCGATGCCGGGTAAGGTGCTGCAGAGCCTCTCCAAGGTCGGCACACGCAACCCGCTCTTCCTGCTGGATGAGATCGACAAGCTGGGCATGGACTTCCGCGGCGACCCGTCGAGCGCTTTGCTCGAAGTGCTCGACCCCGAGCAGAACCACACCTTCAGCGACCACTACGTCGAGGTCGACTTCGACCTGTCCGACACGATGTTCATCGCGACCTCGAACTCGATGAACATTCCGCCGGCCCTGCTGGACCGGATGGAAGTGATTCGCCTGTCGGGTTACACCGAAGACGAAAAGCTCAACATCGCCACGCGTTACCTCTTGCCCAAGCAGTGCAAGAACAACGGCGTGAAAGATGAGGAGATGGAAGTCACCGAGTCGGCTGTGCGCGGGATCATCCGCTACTACACCCGCGAAGCCGGTGTGCGCTCGCTCGAACGCGAGATGTCCAAGATCTGCCGCAAGGTGGTGAAGGGCATCCAGCTCAAGACCTACACCGACAAGGTGGTGGTGACCGATGAGAACCTGAACGACTTCCTCGGTGTGCGCAAGTTCAACTATGGCCAGGCCGAGAAGACCAACCAGGTCGGGCAGGTCGTGGGCTTGGCATGGACCGAGGTGGGTGGCGATCTGCTGACCATCGAGACCGCCGTGATGCCGGGCAAAGGCAACATCATCCGCACCGGGTCACTGGGCGACGTGATGAAGGAGTCTGTCGAAGCCGCTCGTTCGGTGGTGCGCAGTCGGGCACGCCGCTTGGGCATCAAGGACGAGATGTTCGAGAAACGCGACATCCACATCCACGTACCGGACGGTGCAACGCCGAAAGATGGCCCAAGCGCAGGTGCAGCAATGACGACGGCCTTTGTGTCGGCACTGACGGGCATTCCCGTGCGTGCCGATGTGGCGATGACCGGTGAAATCACGCTGCGCGGCGAGGTCACCGCCATCGGTGGCCTGAAAGAGAAATTGCTGGCCGCGCACCGCGGTGGCATCAAGACGGTGCTCATTCCTGAAGAGAACGCCAAGGACCTTCAGGACATTCCCGAGAACGTCAAGAACCACCTCGAGATCGTGCCGGTGAAGTGGATCGATCAGGTGCTGGAAGTGGCGCTTGAAACCATGCCGCAACCGCTGTCCGATGAAGAGCCACCCAAGGTCGACGCGGTCAAGGCCGAAGCGCCGGTTGCGCCGGTGAGTTCGGAGTCGCTCAAGCATTGATGTTCAATGAGCCGGGCTTGCAAAGTCGGCTTTTTTCGACCTATAATGCGAGCTTCGGTTGATTCCTGAAATGCCTTTAAAAGCTGACAAGATTTGATCGAGGCACCAAGCGGGAGTAGCTCAGTTGGTAGAGCGCAACCTTGCCAAGGTTGAGGTCGCGAGTTCGAGCCTCGTCTCCCGCTCCAGATTGCAGATGAGGAAGCTTAGGCTTCCGGCGGTTTTGAAAGGGAAGCTTCGGCTTCCCTTTTTGCCAACAGAATCAAAGTTTGACGGGGCGCGATAGCAAAGCGGTTATGCACCGGATTGCAAATCCGTGTAGGTCGGTTCGACTCCGGCTCGCGCCTCCACAGTCAAGAACGCCCCGACGTGTCGGGGCGTTTTGCTTTGTGGCTTGGCTTGGCCGGACCTGGGTTTACTCGGTGGTCTGTACGGCGACAATCTTCGCGTTGCCAGGCTCGAACTCGCAGCGATAGCTGAACTGCACCAAGCTCATGCCAGGCGCTCGCTCGACGGCCCCCATACCTTCGAGGCTGGACCGGCCGGCCGGTGCCTGCCTCAACTGGCGTGAATCGGAACCGAAGGCAATGCGGCCTACGCGCGGATGCTTGCTCTTGAGGTCGGCTGCGACGGCGGCCTCGCAGGCCTCGGGCGACACGTTCGCCAGGTCGGGCTCCCAAGGCTTTTCTGGCGTGGTGCGTGCGCCGCCAGCGTCGCGAAAGACGATGCCCGACGTGGCGCCCGTCTGGGTGTTGTATGCACAGCCGTAGGTGAATGGCAGAGAGGTTCCGGCGGCACTGCGGTAGCGACCAGCTCCCTTCACATCGGTGTCGTCGCCAGTGGTGGGTGTCAGCAGACGCTTGTCCTTGCTGAACTGCACGTCTTGCGCGTCGCGGCCGCGCATCTCCTTGATCGTGTCGACCACGGCGGCTTCGCAACTTTCGGCGGCCTTGTTGCC
>Ga0302323_100005228_pt1 | contig 10612 bp, 7 predicted proteins | sample Fen_T0_3_FD_201950 | JGI IMG/M metagenome (GOLD analysis project Ga0302323, IMG submission 201950) | Peat permafrost microbial communities from Stordalen Mire near Abisko, Sweden - Fen_T0_3 | ecosystem: Environmental > Terrestrial > Soil > Wetlands > Permafrost | place: Sweden: Abisko... | reverse complement strand
TGCCACTCCGCGACCACGCTGGCTACCGAGAAACCCATTCCCGAGCATGGCTTGGAAATTCCGCGCTGTACCGACTGCCACGCCGTGCACGCGCCAGTGGGGATGCTGGCCGCGCTCGGTCTGCGCAGGGGCGACGGCGCGCTGGGACTTAACTCGATCTTCAAAGAGTTCGACCTCGACCGCGCCCAAGCGACCGCCGAGAAGGTGCAAACTACCTGCGCCCACTGCCACGATCGCCATGCCGCCCTGGCGACGCCGATTCCCTACACCAATTGCAGCATCTTGCCCTTCGATGCCGACGGCGACGGCCGCGCGCAGGGCGACGAACGCGACGACCTGGCCGCCGGCGGCATCGGCACCGACGCCCTCTTCGGTTTCGAGGTCGACCGCCGCGCGCTCGCCGACAAGAACGTGCGCATGCCCATCACTCGCATCCCGTCGGTGCATCGCCGGGGCCCGACCGAAACCGTGCCCATCGCCGGACCGTGGGTGCGCACGGCGCCGCTCACCACGCTCGTCGCTTCCGCGCCCTACCTGCACAACGGCTCGGTGCCGACGCTAGAGGCCCTGCTCGAACCCACGGACGCGCGGCCCGTCACCTTCACCCTTGGCGTCGGCCAGGGCACCTTCACCTTCGACACGCGTTTGCCGGGCAACCGCAACACCGGTCACGAATTCGGAGTCAAGCTGAGCGGTGAAGAGAAACGAGATTTGATCGCGTTCCTCAAGAGCCTGTGACTTGGCTAGGGGATGTTGATGGGCGGGTTGTAGTCCTTGCAGCCGAAGATGATCTGGACCGTCGCGGCCGCGCCGTCCAGCAGGTTCGAGCAGAAGGTGCCGGTGAGCACGATGTCCGAGCTGGTGGCGCCGAACATCCATCCGTCGTCCGTGCTCGCAGCGACGTGGTTGATGAGCGTCTTGTCCAGGTACACGTAGACCCTGGTAGCATCGGGTGGCGACATCGGCGTCTGGAACTCGCAGGTAGTCGAAACGATCTTCGAGATGGTGGCCAACGAATCCGCAAGCGCCTGCGCGGAGTCGGCCGGATAGTAGTGACCGGTGCCGCCGACCTGCGCGAGTTGGTCCAGATTGGCAACACCCTGGGGAGGTCCGATGCCGACGACGTAGACCGGGAAACCCGCGGCGGCGGCGGCGGCGACCGCGGCGGAGGTGGCCGGCATGTCGTCGTCGGAGGCGGCCTTGCCATCCTTGCAATTGGGCTCGCCGTCGGTGGCAAGCAGGATGACCTTGTCGTTGCCATCCTTGACCCCTTGCAGGTACAGATTGGCCGCGTTGACCCCCAGGGCCGTCGGCGTCCAGAGTTGCAGCGTCATCGTTGCCAGCAGCGACTGAATCTGCGGCCCGGACGTCGCGGCGACAGCCACCTGCGGCACCAGCGACACCGAGCAGGACGGCGAGCTCGGCGCGGAGAACAGCTCGAGCCCCCAGTTGAGGCTGGGATTGGCGGAGATCGTCTGATCGACCGCGGCGCTGACTACCGTCCAGCGATCGCCACAATTGGCAGGCTCTGGGTTGCATACCGATCCTTGCCGCAACGAAGCGGGGTACGACGAACAGTAGCAGTCGCCGGTCATGCTGTAGCCCATCGAGTCCGACCGATCGAGCACGATGAGGACATCCACCGGCGCGCGGTTGGGCGTGATGGTCGTGTCACCGCAGGTGCCTTCGGCGCTCCCGCTGGTGCTGGAGGCGCCCAAGGTTCCGCCATCGCCGCCCGTGCCGGTCGTGCCACCCAGGAGATCCGTTAGGTTGACCGTCACGCCCCCCGACCCACCGCCGTTGCCGCCATCCCCACCGGTGGTGCCAACCTTGTCGGGGGAACCGCAACCCAGGTAGAGGATCACGCCAAACGAGCCGACAAGGAATCCGGCGAACACTTTGCCAAATGCACTCCGCTTCATGGCCTCTCCTTGCCAAAAAGTATTCGAAGCCGACGGCTCCCCGTCACCTTTTCAAGTAGCGCCCAGCCCCACGACCCCGCAGATGCTCGGGCGTGCTGGCAAGACTGCAATATTCGACGAGTCGAAACCAGAGTAATCGTGCGTGATCTGCTATGGCGCGAGCCCACGTGTACCATCGACCGATTGCTGCTGGTTCGCCTGGGCTGGGTGGGAGTCTGCTTTGCGCTCGTCGACCTGGCACACGCCGCTGGCCTTGTTCCTTGGCTGCGGACTGTTGCTCCGGGATCTGCGCGCCCAGCACCTCGGGCCAGCTCGGGCGGCGTAATTCCTGCATGCCCCCGGACGCACCGTGCACCGCCATCGGGGACTGTTGCTGGGAAAGTTGCGGCGAGTTTCCCGCGCGGTGCTGGCCGGGACAATAGAAGTCGCGGCCACGACCACGACCACGATACGTGCTCGTGGGCTAGGGTTCGATGGCGATGGGCAGGCGGCGGTTGCCCCAGGAGCCGGGGACGCGCTCGAAGCGGCCGGCGCAGAGTACGCCGCAGGCTCGGCACGCGCCGCTCTCGGTGAGTGACCACGAAGTGACGTCATAGCCGTCACGGCCGATGAGCTTGGCACCACAGCCGGCACAGAAGGTGCTGCCGCCCTCGTCGTCGCGCACGTTGCCGGTGTAGACGTGGCGCAGGCCGTTGCCCAGCGCGATGGCGCGCGCCCGCCGCAAGCTCGCAAGCGGCGTCGGCGGCCGGTCGAGCAGCCGGAAGTCGGGATGAAAGGCCGAGAAATGGAGCGGCACATCCCGGCCCACGTTCGCGACCAGCCAGCGGGTCATCTCGTCGATCTCCTGCTCGCCGTCGTTTTCGCCGGGGATGAGCAGCGTGGTGATCTCCAGCCAGACCTGGGTCCGCGCGCGCAGGTACACCAGCGTGTCGAGCACAGCGCCGAGCTCGCCGCCGCACAATTCGCGGTAGAAGCGCTTGGAGAAGGCCTTGAGGTCGACGTTGGCGGCGTCGAAGTGGCGATAGAGCTCCGCGCGTGGGGCAGGCAGCATGTAGCCCGCGGTGACCGCCACGGTGGCGAGGCCGCGGTCGTGGCAGGCCACGGCCGTGTCGACGGCGTACTCGAAAAAGACCACGGGATCGTTGTAGGTCATGGCCACGCTTCGGCAGTCATGGCACGCGGCCGCCGCCGCGATGGCGGCTGGCGACACCGTGGCGCTGGCGCGCTCCACGTCGCGCGCGCGGCTCGATTCCCAGTTCTGGCAGAACTTGCACGTCAAATTGCAGCCCGCGGTGCCGAACGAGAGGACGGGCGTGCCCGGCAGGAAATGATAGAGCGGCTTCTTCTCGATGGGGTCGATGCAGAATCCCGTCGAGCGGCCGTAGCTGGTAAAGACCATCTCGCCGCCGCGCGCGCCGCGCACGAAGCAGACGCCGCGCTGACCGTCGGCAAGGCGGCAGGCGCGCGGGCACAGCTCGCACAGCACGCGACCGTCGTCTTCCCGGCGAAAGTACCGGCCCGGCACGATGGCGCCGTCTCCTGTTCGCATTTCCTGTTTCAAGCGCGCTCCTCCTTGCCACCCTTCCCATGGATTCGCGGTAGAGTATGGCATGCGCGCGCGCCGCCCGGCCGTTGCCGGCATGTTCTACTCCGACAAGCCGCAAGAGCTTGCCGCGGCGGTGCGTGCGTACGTGGCCGAGGCCGCGCCCCCAGGCATGGCCAAGCCACCCAAGGCCGTGGTCGCTCCCCACGCGGGCTACATCTATTCCGGCCCCGTCGCGGGCACGGCCTACGCCGCGCTTGCCCCGCGCGGCAAGGAAATCGAGCGCGTGATCCTGATTGGGCCTTCCCATCGCATCGGCTTCCCCGGCGTGGCGGCGAGCGGCGCGAGCGCGTTCGAAACCCCGCTCGGCCCAGTGGCCGTGGACCGCGAGGCGGTCGCCCTCCTCGTCAAGGAAGGCCTGGCCCGCGAATTCGAGGCCGCGCACGAGAACGAGCACAGCCTGGAAGTCCAATTGCCGTTCCTCAAGCAAGTTTGCCCGAACGCGCGCATGGTGCCCCTGCTCGCCGGCGACGACGACTGGCGCGCTGTCGAGAAAGTGCTGGCTCTGCTCTGGGGCGAGGGCGAGACCGCCATCGTGGTGAGCTCGGATCTCAGCCACTACCACGACTACGCCACGGCCCAGCAGCTCGATGCCGACACGGCCAAGACCGTGGAGCGGCTCGCCGCCGGCGAGGTCGACTTCGATCAGGCTTGTGGCGCCACCGGCATCAACGGCCTGCTCGCCATGGTCGCGAACAAGGGGCTCGCGTGCACGACCCTCGATCTGCGCAATTCAGGCGACACCGCCGGCCCGCGCAACCGCGTCGTGGGGTACGGTGCTTTCGCGGTCGGCTAGGACCGACTCTACTTAATGATCGTCGCGTCCTTGTTGTGCTTGAAGTACTCGGCGGTCAGGCGCTCCATCATCTTCGCGCGCTTGTCATAGAGCCGCTTGAGCTTGCGCGGCTGCTTGCGGGCCAGCGCGTAGTGGGCGAGGAGCGGCAGTGCCACCGTCGAGTCGAGGTAGGCCACCACGGCATCGGGCAGCTGGTTGGGATCGATCTTGCCCCAGCTCACCGCCTCGGACGGCGTGGCCCCCGACAGTCCGCCGGTGTCGGGACGCGCGTCGGTGAACTGCAGGAAGTAGTCGTGTCCCATTTCCTTGATGCGCAGGACCTCTTGGATTTGCGGCTCGGTTTGCAGCATGAAGTTCTTGGGCGAACCTCCCCCCATGAGCAACACGCCGGTCTTCTTCTTGCGCATCTTCGCGTCGAGCACGATGGCAGTGGTTTCGTTGACGTCGATGCTGGGATTCACGCGCAGCTTGTTGCCACGCAGCTCGACGCCGGCCACGTTCATACCGATGGTCGAATCGCCCGGCGACGACGTGAAGCAGGGCACGCCGGCGCGATAGGCCGCGGCCAGCACGGACGCATCCTTGAGTCCCGTCTGGCGCTCGAACTCGGCGCAGTACTTGCCGAGGAGGTAGTGCAGCTCGGCCGTGCCCATCTCCTTCTGGAATTCCTTCCGGATGAGAATCTTGCGCAAGATATCGTCGGTGCGCATGAGCACGTCGTTGTAGTCGAGCAGGATGTCGTAGATGCGAACCACGCCGAAACGGCGCAGGGCGGGATCGGCGACGAAAGGCGAGCCGCGGAAGAGCGGCAGATTCATCGCGTGGTGCATGTCGTGGTACAGATTCGCGCCCGTGCCCACGATCCAGTCCACGAAGCCGGCCTTGATGAGCGGGATGACCGCGGAGGCACCGAGTCCCGCCGGAGTGAGAGCACCGGCCAGGGTCATGCCGACCGTCACGCTGTCGTTGGCCAGCATCTTCTCGGTGAAGAGCCGCGCCCCTTCCTGCAAGCGAGCGGCGTTGTAGGCCAGGAACGTGCTGTCCATCAGGTCGGGCAGGCTCTCCCTCCCGGTGATAGGTTTGGGCAGGATGCGCTGGCCGCGCAGGTACATTTTCTTGCCGGCGGCGAACTTGTGCGGGTACTTGCTGACGAACTTCTTGGGCAAAACGAGCTTGGCCATTGCGAGCGGTTCCTTTCGCTTCCTTCAGGCCCCGAAATAATCACGCACCGAACCAACGGCCGGACGGCCTGGTGCCTGCACGAGGAATGTGTGGGGGGGCATGGGGCCGACAATCTGGCGAATATGGCTTCTCTTTGCAAGCGCGCGCTGTTGCCCTGCCCGCCGCTTGCACCGCCCTGTGTCTAGGCCGCGCTCGTAGAACAAAGGTAGGTCTTGCGCACACACGAAAACCGCAGAAATCCCGCGGGACCTTCGCAGAAATGTGACACTTTTGCCTCGCTGCAATCACTTACTTGGACATTGAGATCGACCCGAGTCGAACACGACTCCATGCGTTTCTGCATCCTTCTGTGCGGGATGTACCAGTGCCTTCGCCATAGTGAATAGCCTCACACCAAGAGCCGAAATAGCCTCGTCGGCAGACCTAGAAAAAGCGTATGATCTATCCAGGTTGTTTCTTCCGTTCGGCAACGCGAGCGGGAAGGCATCTTTACAAAGGCAGGAAGGCGCCATGAAAAAATTTATGTATTCGATGATGCTTGTGGGCGTGACGGTTCTCTCTCTCGCCGCGATGTTGTTCGTCGGCTGCGGTTCGCCCGACCAGATCGGGCAGGGTAGCAGTGGTGGCGGCGGCGTGGCAGGCGCGGTCGTCATCAATCCTGACGCGAGCGTTTCCAGCAAGGGTGGCGCCGGCGGGTCGGGAACATCCGGAGCTCCACCGAACCCCGACGCCAACTGCGGCAGCACGACCTCGAGCACCAGCCATGAGCCGGCCGACGTGCTCTTGGTGCTCGACCGGTCGGGATCGATGGACTACAGCATCGCCGAGGATTGCTACTGCACGCAGCAGAGTGGTGGCGGCGGCACGGTTTGCTCGAACACCTCCAATTGCAGCACGCGCTGGCCGACGCTGACCTCGGCCGTGGGCGCCACCCTGACCGCGACCTCGGGTTCCATTAATTGGGGTCTCAAGTTGTTCTCCTCCACCGGCAGTGGCTGCACCGTCAGCAACGGGGTCGAGGTAGCCATCTCGACGACGTCGGTGGCAACCATCCAAACCCAGATCGGCAATACCTCGCCCGGCGGCAATACTCCGACCGCGCAGGCCATCACGGCGGCCACCGCCTACCTGAAGACGGTGAACGACAACAACAACCACGTCATCCTCCTCTCCACCGATGGCGAACCCAACTGCGCCTCGGGCGGCAGTTCGACCCCCAATGTTCAGGCGACCGTCGACGCCATCACCGCGGCCAAGAGCGCGGGATTCCTGGTGTACGTGATTGGCATAGGTCCCCAAGCGGCCCTCACGAATCTGCAGAGTTTTGCCGTTGCCGGCGGCACCGGGAGCTACTACCCGGCCACGTCGCCGCAAGCCCTGACGGACGCGTTCGCATCGATCAGCAAGTTGGTGGCGACTTGCGTATTCACCTCGACCCAGCCGCCGCCCGCTCCAGACAATGTCGCCGTCTACCTGAACAAGAACCTGGTGACCAAGGACGATCTCAACGGTTGGACGTTCGGCTCCGACACCCAAACCATCATCCTCAACGGTACTGCCTGCGATGAGGCCATGACCGCGAATAGCGCGGTGCAGATCCTCTTTGGCTGCCCAGGCGGACCGCCGCCGCCCTCCGTGATTCCGTAGGACGTCCGCCCTCCGGTGATCCTCGTCACCCCAAGACGAGGCATTCCATCCCGGACAATCCGGCCAAGGCTGTCGACGACAGTTGACGGGTGGCGCTCCTCACACGTAGCTTTCGACAGAAATGTCACCCTCGAAAGACGTGCGGTTCATGAACCAGGCGGCCCAGCGCGGCAGCCGCGCGCGGCGCGCCCTCGGCGGGCTCCTCGTCGCGTTCCTCGCCTGCGGGGCCTCGGCCACCGCCGCGGCCCAGCCGCAGAACCTGCTCGTCGGCCGGCGGCCCACGAACAGCAATGGCGTGAAGAACGCGGTCCGCCTCACCGACGGCATACTCAGCAACGAGGGCGACGAATGGCTGACCGACGTGACCGCGCGCTTCTCCTCGTCCCGGTCGTTCGTCGAGTACGACCTGGGCAGCCCGCAGGCGCTCCGCTGCGTGATGGTCCAGGCCGACAACAACGACGTCTACTTCATGTCCGGCTCGCTCGACGGCCAGGACTGGCGGCAGATCTGGCGCGTCGGCGCCGAGGTCGGTGCCGGCATGCGGGTTCGCAGCGTCCAGCTCGACGCCACCGTTCGCTACCTGCGCCTGTCCGCGACCGGCGGCGACGCGCTCTACAGCGTGAGCGAGATCGCGGCCTATTCCCAGTGTCCCGTGCCCTGGCCGGCCGATCTGCCGCGCGCGCACGGCATTCCCGTCGGAGATTCCGCTGACATCAAGGTGCTGCTCTTCGGCGTCCTGGCCGGGCTCTTCGTGCTGATCCACCGGCGCAATGGACCCAACCTGCAATACGTGCTGCTCATGCCCGTGCTGGGCTCGGGCTGGATGATGGTTTCCGAGCTGGTCGAGCTCTACCCCTTCTTCAACCAAGAGCCGCCCCTGCGTGCGATGGCGGCCGGGCTCGCGGCACTGGTGGCGGTCAAGGAAGCCTTCCTGGGCAAGCGCTGGGCTCCCCACCGAGCCGTATCGCTGGCGACCCTTGCGTTCTGCGCGTTCACGGCGTTTGGCACCTACTACCACTTCGGCATGCCGCAGTTCTTCGACCAGGCCAAGGGGCGGCGCACCCTCGTGCACACCTGGGACATGCGGCACTACTACCCGGTGGCGAAGTATTTTCCCGAGCTGCGGTTCGACGGCCTCTACCTCGCCAGCCTGGCCGCCTACATCGACAACACGCCGGGCTTCCAGCCCGAGCAGCTCAGAAGTGTTCACCTGCGCGATCTGCGCGACGCCGAGATGCGCAGCGGAACCGAGGTGGCGAGCCAGCTTCCCGCGATCCGGGCGCGCTTCTCGCCCGAGCGCTGGGAAGAGTTCAAGCGCGACATGAAGTACTTCTCCGACACCATGGGCGGCGCCGACTACCTGGGCAGCATGCAAGACCACGGTGGCAACGCCACGCCGGTATGGATCCTGCCCGCGTACTTCATGTTCAACGCGGCTCCGGCCGGCGAGGTCATCATCTCCCTGGCCGGGCTCATCGATCCCATCTTGGTCCTGCTCTTCTTCTATGTCCTGTGGCGTACCTTCGGACTGCGCGTGATGCTCTATGTGGTGGTGATCTGGGGGGCCACCGATTTCTACAACTTCGGCTCGAACCTCATGGGCTCGACGCTGCGCCACGACTGGCTGGTGGCTCTCGGCTTCGGCGCCTGCGCGCTCAAGAAAGGCCGGTATGCCTTGGGCGGCGTCCTTATGGCGTACGGCGGGCTGATCCGCGCCTTCCCGGCCATGGCCACCTTTTTCTTCCTGGTGCCCATGGCATGGTTCGCCTTCGATGCCTGGCTGGCGCGGCGCAAGCTGCCCACCGTGGCCGAGTGGCGTGCGGGCCAGCGGCCGGCGCTGCGCGCGTTCACCGGGGCGGCCGTTTGCGTGATCGTGCTCGTCGCCGTGACGAGCGCCCTCTTCGGGTTCCGTGCCTCGTGGATCGCCTGGAAAGAGAAGATCGAAATTCACGCCACCGGCCCCAGCACCAACAACGTGGGCCTGCGCAACGTGCTGGCTTTCAGCCCGGATCTTTCGGCCAAGGCCTTAAGCGAGCACCGCCGGGCGGGTCCGTGGGCTGACTGGGGATACGCCCAGCGCATGACCTTCGCCGCGCGGCGGCCGCTGTACTACGGCGTTCTCCTCATTGCCACCGCGCTAGCGCTCATCGCCTGCCGTGGGCGCCGTCTCGATGAAGCCGCGCTCATCGGCCTGCTGCTCATACCATTCTACTTCTACCCCTCGAACTACTACTGCCACTTCGTGTTTCTCTTACCCATGGCCGTGGTGCGACCGCGCCTGGACCGCGACAAGACCTTCGCCAGCGTCTTCATCGTGCTGGCCGCGATGTGCATCGGGCAGTACTTCACCCTGGCCGAGGGCTGGACCGATCTGCGCTACACCTACCAGAGCTTCCTACTCCTCATCGGTTTTGGCCTCATTCTGCTGCTTCTGGCCTGGGAATCGCTCACGCTGGCGCCCTTGCTCAAGCCGCAACCTGCGGTTGACGGCGCGCCAGCGGAGTGAACCATGAAGACCCAACCGGAGACCAAGGCCAAGCCAGCGAGTGGGCGGATGCCCGTGATCTTCGTGGCGCATGGGGCGCCGGTGCTGCTCGACGACGCCGTGTGGATGGCCGAGCTCGCCGCGTGGGCGAAGACCATGCCTGCGCCAAAGAGCATTCTGATGGTTTCGGCGCACTGGGAGGAACGACCGACGACCCTGGGTGCGACGCGGCCGGTGCCGCTGGTCTACGACTTCTACGGGTTCCCCGAGAAGTACTACCAGACGAAATACGCGTCACCGGGCGCTCCCGAGCTCGCGGCCAGGGTGCGCGAGCTTCTGCGGCAGAAGAGCATCGCCTGCGCCGACGATCCCAAGCGTGGCCTCGACCACGGGGCCTACGTCCCGCTGGTGGCGATGGTTCCCGACGCCGATGTGCCCGTGCTCCAGATGTCGATGCCTGGGCTCGTGCCCGCGGAGCTGGTCAGTCTTGGCCGGGCACTCGCGCCGTTGCGCGACGAGGGCGTGCTCATCTTCGGCAGCGGCTTCCTCACGCACAACATGCGGTATGCGTTCAAGCCGGGGATCCCGGCGTGGGCGCGCGAGTTCGACGCCTGGGCAGAGGGCGCGCTGTCGCGCCTCGATATCGAGGCGCTCGAGGACTTCCAGGCGCGCGCCCCGGCCGCCCAGCTGGCGCTGCCCACGTGGGAGCACTACGCGCCGGTCCTCGTGGCCGCCGGCGCGGTGGCCGACGAACGGCCGAGCACGACCTTCCCCATCACCGGCTGGTGGATGGATGGGGCGTTCACGAAGCGGTCCGTGCAGTTCGGCTGAATCTCTCGTACTGTTGTCGATGCAGCTGTCACGGCCGGTCGAGGTCGAGCAGGATCTGTCGGACGGTGGCGGCCGCCGGCTTGCCGCGCGGGGTGTAGCTGGTGGTACCGGGGCCGCCATAGCCGTACCAGTTCCAGATGTAGAGG
>Ga0302323_100005227_pt1 | contig 10613 bp, 10 predicted proteins | sample Fen_T0_3_FD_201950 | JGI IMG/M metagenome (GOLD analysis project Ga0302323, IMG submission 201950) | Peat permafrost microbial communities from Stordalen Mire near Abisko, Sweden - Fen_T0_3 | ecosystem: Environmental > Terrestrial > Soil > Wetlands > Permafrost | place: Sweden: Abisko... | reverse complement strand
TTGCGACGACCGAGATGCTCTTGCAGGATGTCCTCATTGAGCAGGCTCAAAACCAGCTCACGATGGAGACGATCCAGAAGCGGGTGGCCGACCATTACCAGATCCGGCACAGCGACATGACGAGCAAGCGCCGGCCCAACAACATCGCCATCCCGCGGCAGATCGCGATGTACCTCGCCCGTACATTGACGAAACACTCGCTACAGGAAATCGGCGATGCCTTCGGCGGCCGCGACCACGGCACCGTTATTCACGCCTGCAAAGCCGTCGACAATATGATGGAACAGGATTCCACCGTACGCGGCAGCGTTGAGTTTTTAAAGAATCAACTCTCGCGGTAACGCAAAGTTCTCGGTTCACCGTTAGGAGTTCACTGTTTAGTAAAGCAGTTTCCACTGGGCTTGACCTCACCCGGTAACCGGTAACCGTGAACGATTAACCGTTAACTTTTCCCGCCATGACTCTCTCGCCCGAACAAAAACAAGCCGTCTCCGGATGGGTCGCCGCCGGTGACAACCTGTCCGCAATTCAGAAGAAGCTTTCGGAGCAGTTCAAAGTTTCCATGACTTATATGGATGTCCGCTTTCTCGTGGACGACTTGAACCTCGCCTTGAAGGACCCGACACCCAAGGTTGACGCAAGCGACGTAACCAAAGCCGCACCGGCACAACCCGCCGCCGGAAAACCGGCCGAGAAGAAAGGCCTGCTTGAAAAGGCAAAGGAGAAACTCGGCCTTTCGAAAAGCGAAGACTCCGCCGCCGCACCGGCTGACGATGAATTTGCCGAAGAAGCTGATCTCGATGAAGCCCTGCCTCCCTTGGGAGCCAGCAATATCAGTATTTCAGTCGATAAAGTCACGCTTTTGCCCGGCGCAATGGCCAGCGGCACGGTGACTTTTAGCGATGGCGTATCCGGAAAATGGATCGTCGATAACTATGGCCGCCCCGGTTTCACAGAAGTCAGCCAGCCTGGCTACCGCCCGTCCGCCGCCGATGCCCAGGCTTTCATGCAAGAACTCAGCGCCTCGCTACAAAAACGCGGTTTTTGATCCGGCGGCTTGCAATCGGAGGCGCCGCGGAAACCTTCTGGAAACTCTGCTGCCCCTGAAACCGTCCCAGCCAGATCCCATCCGCAAACTTCTTAAGAGGATCTTCATGAACTATCCTTTGCCGCGAAATCATTTCCGAGTTGAATGGGGCGGCATGCGCATTGGCTTCACCGAGGTCTGCGGATTGAGCATCGAGTTGGAAGCGCCCGCGTTTCGCGACGGAGCTTCGCCCAACAACAGCAATGTCACCATGCCGGGCATGCTGCATTATCCCCATCTCGTGCTCAAACGCCCGGTGGTCAAAGGCGACAACGATTGCTTCAACTGGTTAAACACCGTCAAGCTCAACACTATCGAACGTCGCGACATCACCGTTTACCTGCTAAATGGGAGTCACGAACCCGTTGTAATCTGGAAATTTCGAAACGCCTTCCCCGTAAAGCTCGAATACTCGCCCCTCAATGCCCACGAGTCCGGCCCGATGATGGAAATTCTCGAGATCACCCACGAAGGAATGACGATCGAGAATTCGTAAGCACAGCCTGTCCGGTCTTCCGACAAGAAGGGGCACAGCAAGATTGCGCCGCTACGCATTAGGTCACCATCGAGTGGTATAATTCATTTTCAAATGCTCCGATCGCGGACTATGAAAATCTGCGATTAGCAGATCCCAGAATTGATACCCGAAGGCGATCAGCCGGAGGACACTTCCAAGAATTCCTCGTTGAGGAATTCCATCAGTGGTTATCCGACCGGATCGGATGACAAGGATAGGCTGCCCTACCCCAGAAACAGAAGTTCGCACACTCGACCGTGGACTCCAACTGCAGTTTTTAAGCCAGCAGCCGCAGAAATTCTGCCTCGTCAATCACGGTCACGCCGAGCGTCTTTGCTTTTTCCAGCTTCGATCCGGCTTCTTCGCCCGCCAGAACGTAGCTGGTCTTTTTGCTCACGCTGCCGCTGACCTTGCCGCCCGCCGCTTCGATTCTTTCCGCGGCCTGCTCGCGGCTCATCGAGGGCAGCGTGCCGGTCAGGACGAACGTCTTGCCCGCGAATACGGCGCCGACCGCCTCGCGTTTGAGCGGTGCGGTTGGTTCGACCCCGAGTTCGACCAGTTCGCTTACGAGCATTCGGTTTCGTGGCTCGTTAAAATGATCCATGATCGCCTGCGCCATTGTCTCACCAATGCCTTCGATCACACTTTTTTTCTCCGCCACGAAGTCTTCGAATTTTGCGTGGGCAAGCGCATCGAGACTTCCGAAGGTCAGAGCGAGATCTTTGGCCGCTGCCGCGCCAACGTGGGTGACTCCCAGTCCGTGGATGAACCGCCAAAGTTCGGCCCGCTTGCTGGTTTCGACGGCGGCGAGCAGTTTGTCGGTGGATTTTTCGACGTTTTTTCCCAGCGTGAGCAAATTGTCGCGCCGCAACCGATAGATATCGGACACACTTTTCACCCAGCCTTTTTCCACCAGCGCGTCGACCATGGCAATCCCGAGACCATCAATATCCACGCAGGCCTTTGAGGCAAAATGCTGCACGCGCCGCCGCACCTGCACCGGGCACTCGTAGTTGGGGCAGCGCAGTGCCACCTCGCCTTCCAACTGCACTACTGCGGTGCCGCAGACCGGACATTTTTGGGGAAACAGGTAGGGCACGCACTCCGGCCTGCGCCGTGCGGTGTTGGCTCCAATTACCGCTGGGATGACTTCCCCTGCTTTCTCGACGTAGACAAAATCGCCGATGCGGATGTCTTTGCGCGCGATTTCGTCGCGATTGTGCAAGGTCGCCCGTGCAACCGTTGTACCAGCGAGATGGATCGGCTCCAGCTCGGCCACCGGGGTAAGCACGCCGGTGCGTCCAACCTGAATCGTGATCGCATTGAGACGCGTCTCGGCGCGTTCGGCTGCAAATTTGTACGCCATCGCCCACCGCGGTGATTTTGCGGTCGCGCCTGCTTCTCGTTGCAACGGGATAGAATCAAGTTTCACGACGGCGCCGTCCGTCGCGTAGGCAAATTTGCCACGCAGCGAGTCGAGCTCCTGAACCGCCGCCCACGTTTCGTCGGCGCCCTGCACCTTCCAAAACTTCTCCACCGTCGGCAATCCCCAGGCCCGTACCAGCTCATGGTAGCCGCTTTGGGTCGCCGGCAAACTTGTCGCTGGCTCGCAATAACCGAGCCCGTACAAAACGATTTCGAGTTTACGCTGCGCAACCTCGCGCGGGTCGAGCTGTTTGATCGTGCCCGCCGCGAGATTGCGCGGGTTCGCATAGAGCGGCTCACCGGCCTCTTCCCGCTGTTTGTTGATGCGTTGAAATTCTGCAAGCGTCAGAAAAACCTCGCCGCGGATTTCAATGAGATCGGGAACCGGCGCGCTTCCCACCGCCTTTAGTTCGTGCGGCAGCGAGCGGATGGTGCGGGCATTCGCCGTGATATCGTCACCTTCGACGCCATTGCCCCGTGTGACGGCCCGAACAAGTTGCCCCTTTTCAAAGGTTAGGCTAACGGCAAGCCCATCGATCTTCGGCTCGACTACATAGCTGAGCTGCTCGCGTCCAAGTAGCTTGAGCAGGCGTTCGTGAAACTCACGCAGCTCCTCTGGCGAATAAGTGTTGTCGAGGCTCATCATCCGCTCCCGGTGGCGGTAAGTCGCAAAACCTTCGGTGCGGTCATCCCCCACTTGCTCAGTTGGCGAGAAACCTCCTGCAAGGCCGGCGGTCTGCGGGAATTCCGTTTCGAGCTCGGCGAGCTCACGCTTCAACCGGTCGTAGTTAAAATCGGTGATCTCGGGCTGAGCACGCCGATAATAGAGCTCGTCGTGATGCACTACCTCGGCGCGCAACGCGAAAATGCGAGTCTGGGCTTCCGCGGGCGTCATGAAATCGAATCCGCCTCGGCATCTTCATCCGGGCTTCGCTGTTTTGTGGTGGTGCTCAATCGGGTCAACGTTCAACGGCTTTGGCTGCCTGCTGCCAACCTTTTAAACTTCCGCTCCCGGCTTTCAAAACACCGCAGACGCTTCTAAAACGTCGCGATGCGCATTCCACCCGTTCACCTAACCTGGAAAAAACCGCTACCTTTTTGGAGCTTATTTGCCTTTCCGCTGGCCTCCACCATTGCCGCCTTCGCGGTCGACGCCGCCTACGGCTTCTATTTTGTCATTTCGCTGGTCTGTGCTTTTTTCGTGCTGCTCTCGCTCATCGAGAGCCTCGCCTCCGGATGGATTGAAAGTAACTGGGGGCGCTTGGAGAAAAAAACCCAGCCGGTACGCTATTGGCTGCAAATTGGGATTTGGGTCGCCATGTTTGTCTGCGCGACGGCCTTTCCGATCACCATCGCGCTGCGACAGCCCCACGCATGAACATTGGTCGCCGAGCCCTTAAGATACGGCAGCAGCTTTTTCGGCCTTACGTTTTTTCCGGTCCCAGTACCAGGCGATCCAGATGCTGATTTCGTAAAGCAGGTATAGCGGAATGGCCATGGCGACCTGCGTGATCACTTCAGGCGTGGTGAGGACCGCGCCAAGGAAAAAGGACAACACGCAGACGTGACGGCGATATTTTGCCAGCGTCGTGTGGGTCAGGAGCCCCATTTTTACGAGGATCAGAATGAGAACGGGGAATTGAAATCCAATGCCCATGCCTAGCAGAAATTTCGTCACAAAACCGATGTATTCTTCCGCCCGCCAGTCTGCCGCACTGAAGCCCAGGAGTTCGGAATACTCCACGGAAGCGCGCAGCGAAACCGGCAGTAAAACGAAATAGGTCATTGCTACGCCCACCATAAACAACGTCGAGGACCAACCCAGCCAGATGAACAGGACTTTTCGTTCCCGCACGTGGAGTGCCGGGAGCATGAACTGCCCGATGAAAAACAGCCAGAAAGGCGACGAAAGTATGACCGCTCCGTACATCGCAACGTGAAACGCCACGAAAAAGCCTTCCGCCGGACCGAGATTGTGTAGGCGAATGCCGACATTGCTCTCGACGCTCGGATCCACTGAAACCGGTTTGAGCGCGAGCACCTGCTCGTCGCCAATTTTCACGGTTTCCAGATTAAAAACCAGGTGCGCCGTTGACCCTGCCGGCACGGCTGAAAACTGATCATGATCGATCTTGACCGGTCCAAGCCTGGTATCCCCGAGTTGGAGCGTGACGGCCGAGTGAGGCTTGTCGAACATCTCCATTCGCTTGAGCGGATACTCGAGTATCTGCATCAGTTTCTGGTCCATCAGCAGGCACACCACCAGTGCCGCGACTATCGCGAGCGTGGAACGAATGAGCACCTTGCGTAGATCTTCGAGGTGCGCCCAGAAGGTCTTCTTTGGGCCGCCTTCCTCCTCGTCCACCGGTGATTCGAGTTCGGGATAAGTCACCGGCGGTCCGCTCCTACGGAAGCGTTTTCACATGAGATGAAAACCGTTCTTAAGTTCAGAGACACGCTTGGCATAACCGCACTGTGTGTTCCTTGAGCCCGGCGGCAAGTCGGATGCGCGTGCCACGAAAGAGGTTGGCAACATTCTTGGGTCCAATCTGGAAAAACTACGCACCCCTCCCCGGGGTTAATAAGGGAAATGGTCGGGCTGGTGAGATTCGAACTCACGACCTCTTGCACCCCATGCAAGCGCGCTACCAGGCTACGCTACAGCCCGAACAAGGAAGGGTCAGAAAGCCGCATGCGTTCGGCGGAAGCAAGTGGTTTTTTCAAAGCTTTTTTTCGTCCCTAACCAGAGGCGCTTTGCGAGCGGACGAGCCCGGCGTAAAACTCGAGACTCGCGATTTCTGCCGAAAGAATTAATCTAATAACGTTATGAAAACGATCCTTGCCCCTATCGATTTCTCAACCGCCACGGCCGGTGTCATCGAAGCCGCCAGCGCCCTCGCCCGTTCCACCGACAGCCGAATTGTCCTGCTCCACATTGTCCAGCCACCCGTGCTCACGAGCGATTATGGTCTCGCCTTGGAAAACTTTCAGGAGGCCATAGCGATCAGCGAAAAACACTCCACCAGACGTCTCGCGGAGATCAGCGACGCCCTGCGTCTCAGCCACGCGAATCTCCCGATCGAGACGCAACTCGTCAGCGGCCCCCCCGTCCTTGAAATACTTGATGCTGCGAAAGAACTGGACGCGACCTACATCGTGATGGGCTCGCATGGACACAACGCCATCTACGACTTGCTCGTCGGCACCACCACACACGGTGTTCTGCGCAAAGTCTCCTGTCCCGTCGTCGTCGTGCCTCCACCCCAGCGCTTGACGAAATAGCCTATACCATCGGTCAGGTACAAGCCTTTTTGCCAGGCCAAGAGATGGCACAAACACCGTTGAGCAAAAAATCACCCCCTCCAAAATGACTAATGAACCAGAAAGGAAAGGTCGCACATTCAACGGCGCATGGTTTGCCATTGGTGTTGCGATCGGTGTCGCGATTGGCGTCGCCACAAAAGACCTGGCTATCGGCATTGCCCTGGGTGCAGGCATTGGGCTTTCGCTTGCCTTCACTATCCCGAAAAAGAAGTGATGGTTATTTCCAAGGCTTTATATCGAATGATGTATTGGCCAAATCAGCAGCCAGAGCTCACTGACTCCGGACGTCACGCCGGGATCGTGGCTCATTGAACGTTAACCAAAATGCGAAAACTCCTCTCTCTTTCACTGTGCATACTGCTCTCGTCATGCACACGCGTCGCGTTTGTTACGCCGATCGGCAAGCCCGCGGCTTCGTCGATTGCTGACGACCTCGTTGGCGACTGGACTGGTGAAAAAGCTGGCATCTGGCACATCGAGCGCATTCCGAACACGTCAGATCTACTCGCGAAGTGGGCTCAGGACGGCAAAGATCAAAGTTGCAGGTTCCTCCTGACGACCATTGGGGAGGATACTTTTATTGTCTGGGCAGAAGATAAGGAGCTCTCGGCCTATCTGCCTTTTCGGGTCTCAGGCGCCGAAGATGCGCTCACTTTATTGTACCCCGATGAAAAAGAAGTGGAGCAGCTCGTCGGCAGCGGAAAACTCACTGCGACACATGACAAAGAGAAGCGGAGCTGGACCATCTCCCAAGGGAATTGGGAATCACTCCTGGAACGAAAGGATTTCTGGCGGATCGATACCTCTATGCCCTTTACGAAAATTAAACCGACGATCAAGGCGCCAGCGCCAACGAGTGCGTCCACCGCAACTCCCGCGGTGCAGGAGCCACGCCAACCGGAAGCGAGGTAGAGCTTAAACGCTATCGATGAAGAACACGCCTCCACGGCCTCCTTGCTGGAATCTGACAATTGTTGACCTCATGGCAGAGATGAACGCCGGCAAAAGAAAGTCCTTGGACGGCCCCGAAGTGGAGTGGGCCCGCGAGTACGAGCGCAGTTTGATTCCGGTTGATACGCGCTTTCCGAGACAAGGCGACGTTTACGAAGCGCTACATGATGCGCCGGTCCATTTCATGACCGCGTGGAGCGCGCCTTTCACCGGCGGTGGCGAATCGGTCTTGAAAGCAGGAGACAAAGTGTTGGTTGATCAAATGCCGCACGATCCGAAAGCAATCTCAGTCTACGCCGTGGCCCTCGACTACTCCGCCATGGAGACCCGGGTCGTTCCGGAATCAGAACGTACGAGTCCGAAATACGCCGGGTTTTATTTCTCGCTCAAGACGGTCGACCTAAACCGAGATTTCAAACTGGTTCAGGAAGGATATGGGAAAATGGCTAAGGGGTGACCAGAGTGGTGCACTTATGTCAGTGCTCTGCCGCCAGTCCCTATCTCGGCGTCTACCTCAAACGCGAATCGCCTGGCGCATGCCTTGAGCAACGATGGCGAGAGAGAGAAGCGAACTGCCCGGCATGATGATCGCCGCGAGAAGAGGATTCATGTGATTTGTCACCGCAAGACCCACCGCCAGGAGGTTGTAGGAAATCGAAAACGCGAGCAGCCAGCGATGCGTGCGGCGACGCGCATCGTTGACCTCAAACAACGACCGGATACCACCAATGCCGCGGCCGAGATAATAAAAATCGGCCTTCTGCGCGAGCAGTCCGCGGTGGATCACCGGCGTGCCCCGGCAAAGCGCTTGATCAAAGGCCAGACTGTCGTTGGCCCCGTCGCCCAGCATCAACACCTCGTCGGCTCCGTGCTGCTCAATCCAGCTCGCTTTGTCGTGGGGCGAAAACTCCGAGCGGACATTCTCTGGCTTCAAATCCAGCTCGGCCGCGAGTGTATCGACTTTTTCACGACGATCTCCGCTCAGAATCTGTATTTCCAACCCGCGCCGTGCCAGAGCGCCGACTTCCTCGCGGGCATCGAGCCGTGCTTTTTCTGCAAAATGAAACTGCGCGCGCACGATACCGTCACAGGCGAGTTCAGTTCCGACCTCCGTTTGATCAATGTCCCGTGCAGGCTCCGCAGCTGACAGGGGCCGTTTGTAACGTATTACGTTACAAACCATCGTATCCGCCCAACCAGCGCGGCCAAGAGTCCAGTGATGGCCGCCTGACACCAACTCCACGCCACAGCCAACAACCTCGTTTACTTCGCCCGCCAGCGGCAGGAAGCCACCGGACGCCAACAGTTGCTCGTGTAGGCAGCGTCCGACCGGGTGCAAATTATCACTCACCAGGGTAAACAACGCCGCGCGGCTTTCAGCGTCGAGCGTGGCCAGCACCTCTGGATTGTTCAGCGCAGGCGTCTCCAGCGTAAGTGTACCCGTTTTGTCGAAGACGATTTTGCGCACACGCGCCAGCCGTGGCCAGAGGTCGGCCACGCGCACGAAGACTCCACGTTTTCGCAACGCCGCTGTCGCCATCTCATCGGCCAGCGGAAATGCCAGTCCGATCGCGCAGGGACAGGAGACTACGAGAATCGCCGTCACAATTGCACCGGTTCGCAGTGCATCTCCTGTCGCCCAGCCCCAACCGATGGCAGCGCCCGTTGCGATCACCAACACCGCGATGAGATAACCCCGAACCACTCGTTCAAGAAAACGATGGCGGTAGGCGCCTCGCACAACAGGTTTGAACAACTCTGCCAGCAGCGACTGCGCCCAGGCTTGGGTCGCGTGCAGGCGGATTTCGTTTTGTGAAACATTGGTCGCGCCAGCCGGCACCCGCTGTCCGGCGCGGAACAGCCGTGGCTCCGATTCACCATTGATCCAGGCAAGGCTCAACGTCACTTCGCTCGTATCGAGTTTCGCCTCAACCGGTACGGTCTGGCCTGGACCGACGGCAAATCGCTGGCCGGCCTGCAACGATTCCGGCACACAGTCTTTTTCCGCGCCGGCGGCGTCCCACACTCGCACGCGTGGTGGCGTGGGCTGCTGTGCCAGCAGGCGGCGTTGATTGCGTTCCACCGCGACAAGTTGCGCCCAGCGGCCGACCAGCATCAAGAGGATGAACGAGGCAACAAAATCGAAATAGATAAACGGCTCCGACGCGACGAACCAGCCGTAAAGAGAACCTGAATACGCGCCGACGATGCCGAGCGCGATCGGCATGTCGATGGCCAGTGCACCCTCGCGGAGGCCACGCACTGCACGATTGAGAAAATACCCGCCGCCCACGAGCAGACTCAACGTACCAAACGCCATTGAAAGCGTGCTGAAAAGTCGCGCATACGCATAGGTTGGCTCCATGCCGAAGTAGACCGGCAAGGTGAAGAGCATGACGTTCATCGCGAAGGCCGTGCACAGACCGATGCGGCGCAGCAGCGCGCGGCTTTCAGGCGGAGTTGAACGCTCGGCCGATGCGGGCGATAGGAGATAGTTGAAGCTTTGCAGCGTGCGCGCAAAAGCCACCGCATCAAAGGCGCCGCGGGACCAGGCAAGACGCATCTGGCCAGTTTGTGCGTTGACATCGATGCGACCGGAGCCGGCCTGCTTCCGATGGAGTTTCTCAATCAGCCACACGCAGCCCGCGCAGGAAATCCCTTGCACGTCGAAGCAAAGCTCCGCGGTCTTGTCGGCCGCAATTAGTTCGGCTTCGGTCTGCGCGGCTTTGAGCCAGGTGTATTCCCGCGCGGGCAACAACGCCGAGTCGGCCGGCACCGTGACCTCGTCTTTAATGCGGTAATAAGATTCCAGCCCGGCTTCGTGAATCATCCGGTAAACGTAGGCGCAACCCGAACAGCAGAAATCGCCAGACGGCGAAGGCACACCACAATGTTTGCAGACCGGTTTCGCCGCTTTTGAAGAGCTGGCGGCCGGCAATGGCACGACCGAGTTCATGTCAGTGACAACAGGAGTTTGCCGCCTCGGTCACACCAGGAAGTCCGATCGTTCCACGCAATCGCCAGGTAATGACCAACGCGGCGACAAGCGCCAGGGTGACCTGAAGGCGCGTCATCCACGTCGGAGAAAGGCGCACGCGCACCCAGCCGAAATTAGCCTGCACGACCCAGAGCAGCGGAAGTGTACCGAGGCCAAACGCCAGCATGAACTCAGCACCGCGCAGCGCCGAACCAGATAACGCCGCTAATGCCGCCACAAAGTACAATGGACCGCAGGGCATGAGGGGCGTTGCCGTGCCGAGCACCGCTGCTGTCGAAAGCCGCGAACGCCCGCGCAGCCAGGACTGAACC
>Ga0302323_100005226_pt1 | contig 10615 bp, 8 predicted proteins | sample Fen_T0_3_FD_201950 | JGI IMG/M metagenome (GOLD analysis project Ga0302323, IMG submission 201950) | Peat permafrost microbial communities from Stordalen Mire near Abisko, Sweden - Fen_T0_3 | ecosystem: Environmental > Terrestrial > Soil > Wetlands > Permafrost | place: Sweden: Abisko... | reverse complement strand
GCGCCGCGCGATCGAGTGCCTACTGGCGGGCGATTTGCTCGGAGTGCGCGAGGCCTATGTCAGCACCGCGGCGGCGATTGCGCAGCGCGCGCTCGGTACCTTCGAGCTGTCGGCCCGTGTACGACTGACCAAGACTCCCGCTCAATACCTAGCCACGCGCAAGCAACGCCGCGAGCTCAGCTACGAAGCATTACTCGACAACGGCCGCGATGACTGGGCACCAGGAGAACGGATTCGCGTGTACCGCGCTACTCGCGGACGCGCGGGACTGTTGCCCGATCCGGATACGGCCGATGACCGTGGGGTGGGCGCCGACCAGGACATGCGCGATTACGACGTCGACTACTACTTGCGCTTACTGCGTGAGACCTTCGCCGCACGCCTCGCCCGGGGCCTGAACGCCGACGACTTCGCCGCGATTTGCGCGGCGCCCGAGCAGCCCTCGCTCTTCGAGCGCTCGCTCGCGAGCGCACGCCCAGTACTCACGGTGCTGGGCGATCCGCCGCTCTAGCGCGGGCATCCGGCCGCGCGTTCGGCACAATTGCTCCGCATTTTCTCCATCGAACCTCCCGCTGGTCTGCGCGGGTCGGCCTCATTCGCCGGCTAGAACCTAGGCCAGCCACAGGAGGCATGTGTGAAACGATTTTTGGCGATTGCGGTAATTTGGCTCGGCTGCACGGTCGCATGGCTGATTCTCGGCGGCACTCTGAACCTGCGCACCGACGCGCTCTCGGGCAGCCTGGGCAATGAGGTGAACGCACTTTGGGGCCCCCCGGGACGGCAAGGGCCGCCGCTCGCCCAGTACCAAAAGACCGAGCTGACCGAGGAGGTGACGCTCGAACAGAAGCCGGAGGGTAACAGTAAGAAGATCGTTCAACACGAAACCAAAGTCGACGTCCCGCTGACGCTCGATTCATCGAACGTGCACGCTCGGCTCACGCTCGAACAGCAGCGCAAAGGCTTGATCTGGTTTCCCACTTACGGCATCGACTTTCGCGCCGAATACACCTTCGAAAACGACCGACTGGGTGCACACGATGTCACCGTGCGTTTTCCGCTGCAGACGAACGGCAGCTCGCAAGACGGGGCGGGTCGGGGCTCGCTGACGAGCAGTGCGAGCTTCGACGGCTTTTTGGTGCAGGACAGCCAGGGGCAACCGGTGGACTATCGAATCTTGGCGGGGGAAGCCATATTCACGCGGCATTTTGCCGCCGGTGAGCGGCAGCAATTCCGCATTGCCTATCGCACGCGGGGCACGTCCAGCTTTCGCTACCTGATGGCGGAAGGCACCGGACGGGTGCATGACCTCACCGTTCAGATCGAGACCAATTTCGCCAACGTGGATTTCCCGACCGACACGTTGAGCCCCACGTCCCGCACCCTCACGGCGAGCAGCTTCAGCGGGACCTGGCACTTCGACAGCTTGATCTCCACGAGTGCCATTGGCATCGAGCTGCCGCAGTTGCTGAACCCGGGTCCACTCGCCACCAAGGTCACCTTGTTCGCGCCCGTGTCGTTGCTCTTCTTTTTCTTCGTGGTCGCCGTGCTTGGTCAAGTGCGTGGTCGTGAGCTACATCCGATGCACTACTTCTTGCTCAGCTGCGCGTTTTTCGCTTTCCACTTACTGTTCGCCTATTTGGTCGATAGGCTGTCGATTGGAGCGTCATTCGCCATCGCCTCGGGAGTGTCCGTAGTTTTGGTCGTGAGCTACGCGCGGCTGTTCGTTGGCTGGACCTTTGCCTTGCGCGAGATCGGCATGGCCCAGCTGCTGTACTTAGTACTCTTTTCGTACACCTTCTTTTGGGAAGGCTTCACCGGGCTCGCCATCACGATCGGTGCGATATTGACGCTGTTCTTCGTGATGCAAGTCACCGGTCGTAGCGATTGGCGATCGAGTAACCCGGCGCGCCGAGCCATACCAGCGGAGTAGTCTGGTTCGGCGAACGCCACGAGTGGCGGAGATCGCCAAGGGCGCGGATTGGAATGCTCGATTCGCCACATATGTCCGACAACGTAGGATGGCTGTGTACCCGCAAGGCAACCGACCAATCCGCAGCAGCGCGAAAAAAAAACGACAACTGGACGAAGCGCACGCGCTAAACTCGCGGCATGAAAATATTTGGGGACCCCCGCAGCACCAATACACGCAAGGTCTTGACCACCCTCGCAGAGCTCGAAATGCCGTACGACTTCGTGCATGTGGATTTTGCACGGGGCGAGCACAGGCAGGAAGCACACTTGGCGCGTCAGCCATTCGGGCAAATGCCGGCGCTCGAAGACGACGGTTTCTTACTCTACGAAACGCACGCCATGTGTCGGTATCTCGATGCACGCGCGGGCGGAGCTTTGATGCCCGGCGATATCCGAGCTCGAGCGCTGGTCGATCAGTGGATGAGCATCGAGAGCGCGAACTTCTCGTCCCACGCAATGAAGTTCGTCTATCACTATTTGCTGAAGTTCGAACAGAGCGCGGAGGTGCTGGGCCATGCGGCAGCGGCGCTCGACCGGGCTTTGGGCGTCTTGGCAAAGGAGCTTTCCGCAAAGCCCTACATTGCGGGCGAGGCGTTCACGCTGGCTGACATCTGTTATATGCCCTACTTCGAGTACTGCCTCCTGACCCCAGCTGAAGCCCACGTTTCGAAGCATCCTCGCGTGCTTTCGTGGTGGTCCAGAGTCCGCGATAGGCCGTCATGGCGCAAAGTGGTCGGTCGCGATGCGCACGCATAGAGAGCAGTCGCTCAGGGGAACGTCACGTAGGCCAGCGCGGGGGCCTCGTCATTGAACACTGACATCTTCTGATTGCCCATCGTGCGACCGACTCGCGCTGCCTGCATGGTGCCGACGGGCGTGGCTAGTAAGATCGCTCGCCGCACGAAGGGCTCGCCCAGTGCGTCCATGTGTTCGGCCAGCGCCCGGTGCAGGTTCGGATCCGTAGAAATCGGGCTCTTGCGCCAATCGAACAGAATGCCATGGTGAGCAAAGTCGATGCCGACGAGCGCGGCACGACACGCGTCGAGCGCAGCGATGACATCGGCAACGGACTCGAAGGGCGCTTCGGAGCGCACCACGCGTACGTAGCCAGACGCGTAGTGGTGTTGGACCAGTAAGTGATTGCTGCGGTGGAGAGTCGGCATACCAGGTCGCGGCGTTGCTCGGGTCAAACCTGGTCCGATGTTACATCCAACGCAAGCGGTCGGTGCGCAGTGCTGCTCAGCGGCGGAGAGGTAGAGGCCGAGGGACGCCTCTGGCAACCCAATCTAGCCGCAGCTAAAGCGGCAGAAACCACGCCGAGGGCCCCGAACTTTCGAGGCCAGCGGCAGAGTTGCGGGCCGCGACCCCGATCGGCCCGAGGGTCAGCGCGGTTTCGACCGAAGCGATGGCGTCGCACATCAATCAACCGTCCACCGGGATTGGGTTTGCGATGGACCGGCGCATGCTGCTCGGCATCCGCGATCGCGCCCTCGCCGGCCCCGGTAATCGACCGCGTTACCGTGCCGCGCTTTGCGTCCCGCCCGACGGCAAGTACGCCACGAGATTGTCCATCGTCTTACTGGTGTTCTCTTTGACGCCCAGCTTCAGGAACATCTCCAAGTGCTCGGCGGAACCGCAGCGAATCGTGACGTGCATGCGAGTTCGGTCGCCGTCCTGCTCCAAGGACACCGTGCCCAGCGTGCCCAGCGCTTCGAACACGAGCTTCGAAGGCCGCTCGACGAGTTTGTAGACGCCGCAAAAAGGCTGACTGTGACCGGCGTTCTCGAAACGGAACGCCCCGTCCGGACGCAGATCGATCGTACATCCGACGAGCGGTGTCCCAGTCGGATCCCACCACTGTGCGATCTGCTCGGGACGCGTCCAAGCTTCGAAAACTCGTTCGCGAGAGGCGGCTATCGTGCGCTGAAAGGTGAGCGTGAATTTCTCGGAGTCGATGCGGTCGTTCATGGCTATTTGTCTGTCTTTTTTGGGTTTGTGTTGGTCTCGAGGAACGATTCGAGCCGGTCGAAGCGTCGTTCCCATTGTTCACGGAGCCGCGCCAACCACTGGTCGACGTCCTTGAGTGGGCCGCCGACGACGAGGCTGCGAGGTCTCCGCTGCGCGTCTTGCCCGCTGCGGATCAACCCCGCCTCTTCGAGAACACGCAGATGCTTGGAGATGGTCGGCTGTCGCATCCCGAAGGGCTTCGCCAGTTCTGAAACCGAGGCGTCTCCCTTCGCGAGTTGTACGAGGATTGCCCGCCGAGTCGGATCCGACAGGGCCGAAAAAACCAGGTTCATTCGTTCCGCCGAGTGCATAGTCATTTAGCTATATAGCCATATGGCTATGTTAGCAAGGGTTCGTTTGCAAAATGTGCCGGGCGGCTATCGCCGTGCACCCTTGGTCAGCGGATGGGTTCGCCTAAAATGTGAAGCCGGCCCTTCGCCCGCACAAGGCGCCGCTCACCGCGTTCCCGTCCTGGATCACCGACAAGGCGCAGCCGGACACGGCGTAGTCGAGCGGCGGATCGTAAACGGTCCCCGACACACTCAGGGAGTCGCTTGCGATTGCCAGCGCGGTCGTCGCCGTGGGTTGCACGGATAGAGTGCCTTCTTCCGTCACGAGACCCGTCATGATCAGACTAAAATTCTGGTTCGCCGTCGCGTCGGGCGGGGCGGAGTACAAGCAATCCTCGAAGTCGTAGCTGAGCGACACGATCGATGCCCCCTGGGTCGCGTTGACCGAAGCGTTGCCAAAGACGTGCACGGAGCCTCCGCGCGTCCCGTCGAAGGACACGCAAGGCGCCATTTTGTCCTGCGCCCCCACGGGCTGAGCCGCCACCGCAAAGTTGTAAGCGATCTTCATCGCGGTGCGCACGCCCCGCACGGCGACGCCGTCTCGACAAGCTTGATCACAAGGTGGAGCCGACGCCGGGCGCGGACCGGCACCGCAACCGCTCGAGACGAGCAGCGCCAACGCTACCCAAGGACCGGTCCGACGTCGTTCGAAATTCATGTTCAAAAACCTCCCTCGATCCCGAGGCTCGGAATCGTGATCGGGCCGATGGTCTGAGTCTGGCAGCCCTGAAGCGTGCAGGTCGTGGAAATCGCTTCCTTGCTCAGCGTCGCGTTCATCCATTCCGCGATGAACGAGAGCCAAACGCGGCGACTGAGTTGCCAACGCTTCTCCAGCCGTAAATCGACGCGAAAGAACGGCGGCAAGCGGGTCGAGTTAGGGTTGGTCGGGTCCGCTGCCTTGGGTAAGCCGGTGTAGAACGTGACGCGGGTACCGGCGCGCCAGTTCCGCCCGAGATTGTAGGCAAGCGCGCCATTGGCAACGTGCGTCCGGTCGAATGTCGCGACGAACTGCTGATTGTCGAAAGTGCGGACGGAGCGCGATAGCGTGTAGGACACGAAGCCACCGAGCCGGCTCGTCAAGCGGCGTTTCAAGAACAGTTCGAGCCCGTACGAGGAGCCGTTGGTGCGAGCCGCGAGCGCATTCGCTGCCCTAGTCCCGCCGCCTCCCCCTCCGCTGTTGTCCGGGCCAACGGTACCGAGTGGCAAGAAGCTCATCGGGGGCTTACCGCAGTCTCGCGCGCGGCCCGAAGTCGGCTGGCCGCCGCGGTCCCCTGCCAATGAATCTTCGGGGAAACTACCGGGGGGACAACCGGCGATGGTCATTTGCGTCGCCCCCAGCGGATCGCTCATGTTGGAAAAACCGTTGTGGAACACGGTCGCGGTCACGCTCGTCGCCTCGCCCAAATCATATTCGAGTCCGGCGCTCTGCTGGACCGCGAGCTGCAGTCCCCCCCGCAGCCCGCCGGGCTGAAAACCGGGCAGAGGGACGACGAATGCCGGCGGTTGGTGCGCGAGGCCGAACGTGGACAAGAGATTCAGTCGCTTCGTAACCTCGAGCCGCGTCGCAAACCGAGGATCGACGCCGACAGCGCCGTTGCCTTGCGAAGAATAGTAGTCGAGGCGAACGCCTGGCGTGATTTGCAAGCGGTCGCCCAAACGGAGCACGAGATCGGCGCGCACGCTGCTCGCCAGATCGGTTCGCGTGGGAAATAGTCCGGCGGCGCGCGCTTGAGCAGGCGAGAGGTTGCTGGTATTGAACTGAACGTCATAAGCGTCCAGCTGAGTATCGGAGCCCAGCCGCAAAAGCGCGTCCGGGCTCACGCGGAGGTTCAATTCCGACCGCGCTCCGAGCAAACGATCACGCACGAAGCGGTCGTCGGGCAAGCGCGACAAATCCATGCCACCCGTGACGGCCAGCCGCATTTTTCCGTCCTCCGACAGCTCATGATCATAGCGCAAGTCGACTCGATGGAACTCGGTCCCAAACAGCGTCAGCGTCTGAGTGGGCGTGCGCTCGCCGAGGTAGTCGTAGGAGCCGAACGCGAACAGCCCGAGCGTATCCCGCGGGCTCACTTGGTAGCTGGCGCGCGCTTGATAGTCCCAGTAGTCGAGCTCGGTCGTCGAGTTGAGCAGCGAGAGCAGCGCCGCGGTGTACGAATAGCGCCCTGCGAGCAAGACGTCACCGCGGTGATCGTCGAACGGGGTTTCGACCAGCGCGCCGGCATCGAAAAGCCGTAAGTTGTATTCGCCGTGAAGCTCGCTCGCCGGCTGAGCAGTCTCGCCCGAGACGATTCCACCGCTGAAGCGTCCGAATCGAGCTGGGTAGCCGCCCGGATAGAGGTCCACACGGTCAATCAATGCCGGATGAATCACCGACGGCCCGACGCCGATGTGAAACAAAAGCGGGACGCGGATACCGTCCAAGAAGTAACCGACATCCCCGGGCGGAGCGCCGCGAATGAAGAAGAACGGGAGGCCGGAAACGATCGGCGTCACGCCCGGCATGATCTCGATCGCGCGGAACGGATCACCGAAGGTGCCGGGGATCTGTCGCACCTCGGCGCGCGATAGTGTCACGGTGCGGGAGGGCTCGACCTTTACGCCGCGCACCTGGATCTCGCGAATACGACTCGGTTCGTGCGCTGCGGGCTTCGGCTGCGCACCCCGACTCTCGCTCGGCTCGCTCGAATGTTCTTCGGGCGGCGGGGCGGGTTCGGGAGGATGGAACTCCACGACCATCCGAATCCGCACGCGCACCGGTACGCCAGACCGAGTCGCCGGCTTGAACCGCCAGTTGCGCGCGGCATCGACGGCGAGCCCCGTAAAGGGTTCGCTGTTCAGATTCGGAGTCACCGCGCTGACCGTGCCGTCGCGCTCCACGACGAGGGTCAGGACGATCGATGCGGCGCCGCTCGCGCCATCCGGGTACGGCACATCGAGGTCCGAAATCGGCCGCGGCGGAATGGTCACCGAACTGGGGGCGTCTTGCTTGGCTGACTCCTGCGCGAAGGCAGGCCGCGCGAGCAACGAGGAGTTGGCCAACAAGAGACTGCCGAACAGGGCCGCTCGGAGAACCCCGCGTCGCGCCGTCGCGGCTTCCGGTCTCGAGTCGAGCCTCGATTCCGGAGGGTCTGCCTTACGACGCACTATTGGTCATTTCTGTGATGAGCAGCTGCATGTCGAGAGGCAACACCTCGAGCGCGGAGGGCCGGGATTCTCGCCGTTTCAGTGAGCGGTCCGAGAGCGCCGCTGGCGATTCGAGCGCACACGTCCCCGACGCGTGGTCCGAGGCTAGTAGGTGATGCAAGCTCCGAGCAATCAGGCAGCCTACTGAGCTCTGCTTTTGCTCATGCGAGCAGACGTGCGAGTCAAAAAGGTCCCCGTGCAGGTCGCGCAACGGGCACCCGAAAGCCGAGCCGGGTCAAATCGCGACCGAGGACCGCCACCGTGTCCCGGTTGATCAGATCTGGACGACGATGAAGCGTTCCCCCGGCGGCCGGCGGGAGGGCGCGACTTTGCCAACACGAGCGGTCCATGAATCGGTCAAATGGCCTGCGGGCCGGTCCGGCTTAGCCGAGCGGTGCATGGGCCAACCTCCACGGAAATGCCGTCAGACCTCGACTATAACGTATGCGCTAGCTTGGGCCGAATAGTCGGGCCGGGACCGCAGGCGAAGCACCGGTTCCGCTCGAAAAGCGCAAAGAGCCCCCAACGCTTTTGCCATGGAGGCGGATTTTCGATGCCCGTCCGCGATTGCGACCGAGAAGGCGGGACGGCAGCAGGTTTCGCTATATTGTGGCATGGGGGCTCAGCCTCGGGGCCCACGCACGATGAACGAAGACCAGCCCAACGAAGCCGTGCTCGAACCTGCTTCGGGTTCGCCCGGCGATGCGCCGAGCGAATTGAGCTCCGATCGACCGAAGCACCGCACCCTGCAGCCGCCCGACTGGAATGGCCGGGAGGGGCCACATTCGGCGGCCACGCTCGCGCTGCAACGCTATGAGCTCGACATGCCCGTGCCGCACCGCGTCGGGCCGCGCGCAGAGCTGGCAACGCTGAGCGCGCGTCTCGCCGCCGCCAGCGTCGCGAACGACGGAGAGAGAGAGCGCGTCGCGGCAGCGTCACTTTCTCGTGCTTTGGCGGCGCGGGGCACCGAGCTCGAATTGGCGACCCGCTACGCGCGGCGCTCGCTTCTCATCGCTGACGATCCGGTGTTGCGTGAAGAGCTTGCCGGCTGGTTTGCGAGCCTGGGGGAACCGTCGCTGGCTGCCATTACCTTGCGTCCCTTGCTCAGCGGCAAGAGCGGTCCGGACGCGGCCGCGCTGCACATGCGCTTGGCCGTGCTCTTGGGAAGAGCCGGTGATGCCGAAGGCCAGCGCGAGGCGCTCACTCACGCCGCGGCCGAAAATCCGGCTGAATCCCAGGCTTTGGAGTTGCTCGGCGCGATCGGGGCGTGGGCTCCGCAGCTGATGCCTGGGCCGGCAGCCGCGCACGCTTATCTCGAAGCCGCAGAGCGGCGGGATCGCTTGGGCGAACGGTCGAGCGCGTTCGAGGACTTGCTCCGTGCTTACGAGATGGCACCCGAATTTGCGCCCGCCGCAGCCCGCTTGGCGCACGTCCTGACCTTGCGTAGCCGGGCGGGAGCGGCCGACGAAGTGCTCCGCGAACACGCCCGTGCACTCGGCGATCGAGGCCGACCCGTGCACCTCCAGCGCATGCGCTCGGCGATCAGCGACGGTGACTGGCCACGCGCCTTGGGCGCCGCGTTCGATGCCCATTGCGACGCTGAGCTCGACTCGAAGAGCGTGCTCTCGGCGATCGAGCGCAAAGACGGCGCCCCCATCTCGCCCGAGCTCGGCTTCGATGAGTTGCTGGAACGCACGGGACTTCACGAGCTGTACGCCGCGCGGCTCGAGCTTGCTTGCGATTTGCATGTCGGCCGTGAACGCGCGCGCATCGGTTTGGCCCTCGGCAGACTGTACGCGGGAGCGCTGGGGCGGCCCGATCGAGCCGTAGAAGCCTGGATAGAGGCGCTGGTGGCCGACCCGGGCAACGCCGAGGCAAACAGCCTACTGCGTCACCACGCCAGCACCTCGCGCGATCACGCTCCACTGCTCGAAGCCCTGATTCGCATTGGCGAGACCAACGCAAGCCCCGAGCGCAACGCCAGTTTGCGAGAATTGGCGGCGCTCGCGGAAGAGCGATTGTCGGATCCGGCGCTTGCCAGTTGGGCCTTGAATCGCCTTTTGGAGAGCGGGCCCGATGACGGCGTGCAGCAGGCCAAAGAGCGACTGGCACCGAGAGTGGCGGCGCAGAGTGAGGCATTGCACAGCGCCGAGACGGAGCTCTCGCGAGCCACCGATGCGGATCGCCTCGAGCTCTTGGCGCACGTGGCGACATTGCTGCAAGGTCGGCCAGATCTGTCGGAGCGCTCGATCGCCGTGCTCGGTGAGCTCTGTCGCTTGGCGCCGGCCGATCGCGGCTTTCAGAGTGCGCTCGAACGCGTCTTGATTCGCAAGGCCCGCTTCACCGAGCTGGAAGCGGAACTCGGACGGCGGAGCGAGCTTTTGGCTTCCGCCCCCGAGCGCGCTCGGCTCGCGGTGTTGCGCTCGAACGTGCGCCGCCGCCGCGGTGATGCCTCGGGGGCGTTGGCAGAGCTTGCGCCGCTGGTCGAAGAGGCCGGCTCGGCGGGCGCGGCGTGGAGCCTTTCGCTCTTGCTCGCGGCGGGCACCGAGCAGCGGGCGCTTCACGCGCGCGCGTTGCTGCGTGTGGCAGCCCAATTGGCGCCGCCGTTTCGCGCGATCCTGAGCAGCGTTGCGGCAGAAGAACTGCTGGGCGTTGGAGATCTGGCCAGCGCACGAACCGCTGCCGACCAGGCGTGCTACGCGGATCCCTCCCTGGCTCGGCCGGTGGCTGCTCGCGCCCGCGTCGGCCTCGTCACCGGAGATCGCTGGGGCGCGGAGGCGATGGAACGAGCGATGGGAGTCATCGTTCCGCGCGCAGAATTGTGCCGAGCGCTGGCTCGAACTTACGAGGTGCTGGGCGAACCGTTGCTGTCGATGGCCTTTACCCAACGGCTGATCGCGCTCCGTCCCGGAGATCTGGACGCGGCCCGCGCCAGGCTCGACCGTGTCACTCGCGCGGGTGACGGCTCTCGCCTGGCGGATGCGTTGGCCTGGCTCCTGTCGCAGCCCGAGCCGCTCGGCAGTCTGGCGGAGTTGATCGACGTCGCTTTGCGCGCGCTCGCGCAACTGGATCCGAGTCGCGCCGGCGGCCTGGCTCGTCGC
>Ga0302323_100005225_pt1 | contig 10615 bp, 11 predicted proteins | sample Fen_T0_3_FD_201950 | JGI IMG/M metagenome (GOLD analysis project Ga0302323, IMG submission 201950) | Peat permafrost microbial communities from Stordalen Mire near Abisko, Sweden - Fen_T0_3 | ecosystem: Environmental > Terrestrial > Soil > Wetlands > Permafrost | place: Sweden: Abisko... | reverse complement strand
GATTGCGGCCCTCCGCATCGAGCGGCGTGTGCTCGATTTCGAGCTGGCCGGTCCCGAGTCCTGAGCGCTAGGCGCAAGACCGCGCCCGGTCAGTCGCGCCCGAGGCAATCGACTCGTTGGGCACAACTTGGCACAGCCAGCACGCCGGAGGCCTGCCATTTTAGCCAATCGCGGCCTTGACACGCCCTGGCACGCTAGCTGCTTATCCAGGGTCAGACTTCAAGGAGGCCGGTTCCCATGCTCTTTCGCTCAGCTGTCTCGTCGGTGGTCACGCTCGGCTTGTTCGGGTGGCTTGCACTCACTCCGCGAGCCGCGGCCGCACAAAATAGCTGCAGCAGTGACACGGAATGCGTGAAGGGCTGGACGTGTCAGGTCACGGGTGGGAGCGGTTGCGGTTCGGCGTGCCCCAGTGGCCAGGAGTGCGCGCCAGCGCCTGACTGCGCACCACAACAAATCAAGTCGTGCTTGCCGGGGCCTTGTCAGACAGACCGCGACTGTGCGGACGGGATGGTTTGCTCCACCCTCACTGAGGCTCATTGTGCGCCCACCGCTTGTCCTCCGAATGATGCCAGCTGCGTGCCCGCACCGTGCACGCCAACGACGACCCGAGCGTGCATTCCTCGCTACCTGCTGCCGTGCGCGACCGCTGCGGATTGCGGCGGTGCGGGCTTCGACTGCGTGGCGAATGTGCAAGAGTGCGCGTGCCCCGGGGTCGCCGCGCCGGCGGGCAGTGGCAGCGCGGGTTCTGGCACCCCCGGAGCGCCCCCCTCTGATGCCGGCCCGGCACCTGCAGATGTCGACGCGTCTTCGGGCTGTACGTGCGCCCCGGCGACGGGCCAGCACTGCACAGTGCGGCCAGTTGATTGCAGCAGCGCCGCGGACTGCATCGCGGGTTGGACGTGTGAAGCCGTCGGCTCCACTTCGGACTGCGCGAGTCAGCCGGCTCCGCCGCCCGGCGCCACGCCCGCGGACGCAGGCGCCTTGCCGCCGGCTGATCCCTGCGTTGCATCCGCGACCGTGAAGCAGTGCCTTCCGCCCTACGCCTCGCTCGTTGGGGGTTCTGGGGCTGCCGTTGGGGGCGGGCTTGCCGCGGACGGCTCGAATCCCACGGTTGGCACCCCGAGCGGCGCTGGCACCCCGGTGCCCGCCGCTAACCCTGAGAAGAGCGGTTCCGGCGGGGCGACGAGCACCGCGGGCTGCTCGGTGGCCTGGGGTGCAAACTCGGGCGGCGCAGCGGGGTTACTGCTCACGCTGGGTCTAGTCGGCGTGCTGCGTCGGCGCCGCGTCGCGCGCTGACCGGGCTGCGGTCATCACTCGGACTCGCAGCGGAACGAAGGGTGGGTTGCGCGCGAGCGCGTCGTGCACCAGCGAGCTCCCGTGGTCGAATGGGATGAGCGCAGTGCCGACATGCGGCGGGCGCTCGCACTCGCTCGCACTCGCGCATCGTCGGGTGACCTGCCGCTGTTGCTCAGCAGCAACACACGTGATGAACCTTGGTTGAACTCTTGCCGTAGAGCTTTGCGCGGCGGGCGTAGCACCAACGTGGAGCTCTGCTCGATGCGCCTTGCTTTTCCGGAGCCGCGCCTGAAGCGTTGATGTCGCGAGGCTTAATCAGTGCAAAGCTACTACGCGAGTAGAAGTCGTGTGGGTGTGCGTAGTCCCCACTCCCAGCTGATTGAGGTCGAAATGCGAAAACCCCTTCACAGCACGTGCGAGATCCCGTTAGCTGGATTTAGTGATTCGCTCGACTGCGCTGCTACTCCTCATGACTTCTTGGTCGCTCAGCGCAAGAGCGCAAGCCCCCCAAGACGAAGTTATTGCGCCCCCGCACGAGCAGCAGCTCACTCAGACCGCGATATCGGCGTTCGTCCGTCAGGACTACCGAAGTGCCGTGGCGCTGTTCGAACAGGCGACCGTGAGTGCCCCGAGCCTCACCGCACGGGTGTATTTGGCTCGATCCAGGGCGGCACTCGGCCAGTTGGTGGAGGCTGCCGCCGACTATCGCAGCGCCATTTCCGGCGTTCAACCGTCTGAGTCGGATTCAGGTGAACGCCTGATGGTGGCGAGCGCGAGGGATGAGTTGGCGCAGCTGCGCCCTCGCATCCCGTCGATCGAGGTGACGCTGGGCGACGCCGAACAGCGCTCGCGCAATTTGCGCTTGGTAATGGACGGCCACCTCATCCCAGTCAATTCGGTCGTTGCCGCTGACCCGGGTCATCATGAAGTGGTTGCCAGTGACGTCGACGGTGAACAGGCCCGGCTTACGTTCGAGCTCGGTGAAGGGGAGTCCAAGACCGTGGGGATGGCTTGGCGGTCGCCCGCTGGCCGCGCGAACAAGAAGCCAGAAGACATCGTCGGCGGGTCGCCAGCTCGCCGCGCCTGGGGCGTCGTGGCGCTTGGCGTGGGCGCGACTGGCCTCGGCGTCGGTACCGTGACGTGCATCGCTGCGTTGAGCCGCTACTCGGCGGCCGAGGCGCATTGTCCCGCCAACCGCTGCACCGAAGGCGCTCCCTATCCGGAGGACGGCTCGGCGTTTCGGACGTTGCGCACGATCTCCGTGGCCGGATACATCGTGGGCGCTGCTGGGATCGGGACGTGGCTCGGGCTGCTACTCACGACGCCAACCACGACTTCGGAGCACCCGAAGGTGAGCCCCTGGACGCCGGTGGTCGGCATGGGCAGCGCCGGCGCTCGCTACGTTTTCTAGCCGCTTCCGCGCGAGCTTTTTTCGAGATTCGAATTCGAGAGCAAGCCGCGGAGTGCTTGCTCGACCGGTCAGCGCTAGCTTCCGCGCCGTGTCCCATGATGCCGCTCCTTTAGCTCCCGCGGGCCCCCTCGAATCCGTCGTGAGTGAGTCCGATCCGCGTTGGCAGGCCATCGTCGCGCGCGATGCCAGCGCGGACGGTCGATTTTTTTATTCAGTGCGGACCACTCGCGTCTATTGTCGCCCGTCCTGTGCGGCGCGCCTGCCGCGTCGGGAGAACGTCGCCTTTCACGACACGACGTTGGCCGCCGAGCGCGCGGGCTATCGAGCGTGCAAGCGCTGCAAGCCAGGGCAGCCATCGCTCGCCGAAGCGCACGTCGCGCTGGTGGCGGAGCTCTGTCGATTCATTGCCAGCGCGCCCGAGACGCCCAGCCTCGAACAATTGGCGCGCCGCGCGAAGCTGAGCCCGCATCACCTGCATCGCGTCTTCAAGGCGGTCACTGGCCTGACGCCGCGCGCCTACGCGAGCGAAGAGCGGGCTCGGCGCGTGCGCCGCGCGCTCGCCGCGGGCAACTCGGTGACGCGCGCGCTGTACGACGCGGGCTTTGGGTCGGCAGGACGCTTCTACGAGCAATCGGCTCGGGTCCTCGGTATGGCACCTTCGGCATATCGCGCCGGTGGGGCGTCCGAGCGCATTTGCTTCGGCACGAGCCCGTGCTCACTCGGCACCGTCTTGGTGGCGAGCAGTACGCGCGGCGTGTGCGCGATTCTGCTCGGTGATGCGCCGGGCGCACTGGTCGCGGATCTGAAGCGGCGCTTCCCCCGAGCGGAGCTCGGCCCCGGAGATGCGGCCTTCCAAAGCCTCGTGGCAGGCGTATTGGCCTGCGTCGAGGGGCGTGGCGAAGGACTCGCGCTGCCGCTCGACTTGAGGGGTACGGCGTTCCAATCCCGGATTTGGCAAGCACTGCGCGAGATCCCGAGCGGGCAAAGCGAGAGCTACGGCGCGCTTGCGGCGCGGGTTGGCTCGCCCCGCTCGGTGAGAGCCGTCGCCAGCGCCTGTGCGGCGAACGCGTTGGCGGTCGTCGTTCCGTGCCACCGTGTGCTTCGCGGCAACGGTGGCCTGTCTGGCTATCGCTGGGGCATCGAACGCAAGCGGGCTCTGCTCGCGCGCGAGGCTGCGGCGGTGCGTGTCGATGTAGGCCGAGTGCCGGAAACCTCCGCCAAAAGTGGTCCGCGGCCCCGCCGAGCATGAGCCGTGGGCGCAGCGACATGCGAGCCTAGTACGCATGTCGTCCTGTGCTTCGCTCCCTGCTTCGCTTGTCCCCGGACTGCTCCTCTTGGGCTTGATCGGTGGGTGCTCGAGCTCGGATCTCCCGAGTGAGGGCGCTGGGGGAGCTCGCTCGAGCGTGGGCAGCGCTGCGGGCGGCGCTGCTTCGAGCGCGGGGAACGCTGGCGCCGGCGCCGGCGTTCCTCAGTCGAGTGCGGGCACTGGTGGCGCTCGAGCGAGCGGTGACCTGGAGCCTGCGTCGCAAACGGGCATGACCGCCGCGCACAACGCTGCGCGCGGGCGAGTGATGCCCGCAGCGAGCCCGGAAATCCCACCGCTCATCTGGTCTGCCAACATTGCGACCACCGCACAAGCCTGGGCCGAGCGCTGCGTCTTCGAGCACAGCGGCGGCAAATACGGCGAAAATATCTACGCGAGCGCCGGCAAAGACGCTTCGGCGAGCGACGTAGTCGCCTCCTGGGCGAGTGAAGCAAAAGACTACGACTACGCGACGAACAGCTGCAGCGGCACCTGTGGCCACTACACGCAGGTCGTCGCGCGTCGCAGCGTGTCGCTCGGTTGCGGCGTTGCGAAGTGCACGAAGAACTCGCCCTTTTCTGGCTTCTCGGATTGGCAGTATTGGGTGTGCAACTACGACCCGCCAGGGAACTTCAACAACGAAAAGCCGTACTGACTCGGGCGGACCTGCTCGTGCGCATGCGCGCGACTCGGACCGGTGCCTTGTGCCGAGTGTCGACTTGGGCGGAGCAAGAACGGCGCAGCAAGCAGATTGGCTGGCGAAGTCAGCCCAGTCGAGCCTAGTTGACGACGTCGTAGACGTAGTCGCTCGACGAGCTCACGCTGTGCTGGGTGTTGTCAGAGCCGGCCCCGGCATGACAAGACACGCAAATGCTGTGCGGCGCGCCGCTGTTGCCGTTCCCATCGGCGACGACGCTCGAGCCCATGCGCTCGTACCAGTACCAATTGTCGCCGCCGTTGCTGGTGTCGGCGAGCTTCACCGACACCGCGTACCCGACCAGCTTGGCTGAGTCGTCGTACAGCTCCTTCACCGCGGCTGAGCCCTTCGGTCGTTCGTCACCCACCTTGCCCGAGAAGGCTACAATCGCGTCATTCGAACAAATGCGATTTTGGCCATGCGGGGAGACCTTGATTTGGGGATGCGAAGCCGTCTCACACGACCAATCGAGGTAGCTGCCTTTCTTGAGCCAGGCCTCGACGTCCGCGCCGTTCGTGGTGGGGGGTAACTGAGCGCTCCCAGGGCTGCTTTTGACGTCGGTGGGCGCGGCCATATCGTCGCTGCCGCAGGCAGTGAGGGCGCAGGTGGCGAGTAGCAACAGCTGTACGGGCCGAAACAAATTCATGACTGTCTCCATTGGATGGATTCCGAGCTGATTGGTCACCCATTGGGCGCCGGAGTGGGTATGTCGCCGCGCGCGGCCGGTTACAGGGGGCTCGAGAAATACCTGGCGGCTGAAGCGGGCCCCCGAGCCAACGTCAGCGCACGCCTGCCCCGCGCGGGGCGGCGCGCGCCAGGTCGGGTGCGCGTGACTCACGCGAGCCGGTCGTGTATTCGCGCGCGCGCGTTCGCTCGGGTCCCCTCCGAGCCGCGCAGAGTCCGCCGGCTCGTTGCTCTCGTTTCGCGTTTCGCGTTTCGCGTTTCGGCGCGCGGCCGCGGCGCGCGGTCACGGCGCGCGGTCACGGCGCGCGGCGTCCCGGCGTTAGGCGATGCGACGTGACGCGGGCGCTTCGCTTTCGAGATCGGTAGTTCGAACGGCGCTCGTACCACTGATGCGAGGGTCGCGGCGTGGGCGAGCTTTGCGCGGCGCGCTGACCCGTGCGGGTGACCCGCGCTCTTCGTCGAGCAAACGAAGTTCGGCGGCAGAGAAACGCGGCAGCGCCGGCGGGCGCGGTAGGATCGGATTCACTAGCCAGCTGCGATCATCATCCATAATGCACCACCCAGCGTCTTCACTATCGACTACCCCAGATTGCCGTGTGGTGTCAGGATCTTTGCGTTAGTTTATTTCGTGAGCGGTGAGTCAATGTCTGATTTACTAGGCGGCTCTCGGTGTTTCGCCTACCTCTGGCTTGCTTGCGGCGCTTGTCTTACCTCGGCGCCACGAGCTCGCTTTGCAGCCGAGGACAACTAAATGCGGCTGTTTTCCAGCAAAAAGGCAGGCCGAGTGGATTTGGCGCGTGCCAGATCAACGGCGCCATCAGGCTCAAAGCCGAGTCACGGCGGGGGACCGAACACCAGGGCCGCGTTCGTACCCCCGAAGCCAAACGAGTTGGAGAGCGCGTAGCGGATGCGCTTAGGGCGCGCTTCCAGCGGCACGAGGTCCAAGTCGCACTCCGGATCCGGGTTGTGCAGATTGAGGGTCGGGGGAAGCACCGAGTCTCGCATCGCCAACAAGGTGAAAATGGCCTCCACCGCGCCAGCGGCGCCGAGCAAATGGCCGGTGGCAGATTTCGTCGAGGAGAGCGCGAGCGATCGCGCGTGTGCGCCGAACAAGGCTTTGACCGCGCGGAGCTCGACCGGATCGCCCACCGGCGTGGAGGTGGCGTGCGCGTTGATGTAGTCGATTTGGTCGGGGTTCAGTTGGGCCCGCTTGAGCGCAGCGCTCATCGCGCGGCGCGCGCCGTCGCCCTCCGGGTCGGGGGCGCTCAGATGGTGCGCGTCGCCGGACAGGCCGTAGCCCAAGAGCTCGCCGTAGATGCGAGCGCCGCGGCGTTTGGCGTGGGACAACTCCTCCAGCACGACCGCGCCCGCCCCCTCGCCGATCACGAAACCGTCGCGGTCTCGATCCCAGGGGCGCGACGCTTCGAGCGGGCGATCGTTCCAGCTCGTGGAGATGGCGCGCATGATGGAAAAGCCGGCCAGAGTCAGGCGACACGTGGCGGCTTCCGCGCCGCCCGCGAGCATCACGTCCGCGTCGTCCATGGCGATCAGGCGTCCTGCGTCACCGAGCGCGTGCGCCCCGGATGCGCAGGCGGTCACCACGGCGTGGTTTGGCCCCTTCAGCCCGTGGCGAATCGACACCACCCCGGACGCCTCGTTGATCAAGCTGCCCGGGATGAAATACGGCGAGATCCGTCGCGGCCCGTCCTTCTCGAGCTTCACCGCATTTTCGGCGATGCTGGGCAGGCCGCCGATCCCCGAACCGATGAGCACCCCGGCGCGTTCGCGCTGCTCTTCCGTCTCAGGCTGAAAGCCCGAATCGGCCATGGCCTCTGCGGCGGCGGTGAGAGCAAACAAGATGAACTCGTCGTACCGGCGCAGTTCCTTGGCACTGACCACGTTCAACGGCTCGTATTGACCAGGGGCCGCGCCGCGCGGCACTTGTCCGGCGATTTTCGTCGGTAGATCGCTGACGTCTAGCCGCTCGAGAGCGCTGATTCCGGAGCGACCCTGTAAAAGAGCGGCAAAGCTGCGCTCAGCGCCGACACCCAGGGGTGAGACGATGCCGATGCCAGTCACGACCACGCGCCTCATTGCGCACCCCTCGAGTTGGCAGCCGCGCCGAACACGATGCGCGTGCTCATCATGGCTTGCCGTAGCTCAGGGGAAGCGCCTGGGCCAGCGCGTAGTCCGACGCGCCCGGCGACCAGCGGGAACCCGCTGCGAGCATCCACTAGCAGCGGGTCGACGAGCGTGCCCGTCTGGGCATCGATGAGCTCCAGCGGCGCGCCGCCGGGCGAAAGCCATCGCCCGCCCCAGGCGGCGAGCGAGAGCAGCACGGGCAAAAATTCGCGTCCCTTCTCGGTGAGCTCGTACTCCTCACGGCGCGGGTGCGACTCGTACTCGCGGCGAGCAAAGAAGCCTCGCTCGGTGAGAGACTGCAAGCGCCGCGCGAGCGTGGTGGGGGGCGCGTGGAGCTCTTGCTCGAAATCCTGAAAGCGCTTGGTGCCGAGCAGCGCGTTGCGCAAGATCATCAGGCTCCAGCCGTCGCCGACCTCTTCGATCGAACGCGCGATGGTGCACTCCACTTCGGCGAAGCTCTTTCGTTGCATGCACGGGTTCTAGGGCAGTAACTATTATTATGCAAGTGACAAACTTTGCGGACATATCGGGCTCGAGCGCTCGGGGCGCGCGAATGGCTCAGTCGGTCGATCGCGGCCGAGGCGCCCGGCTTTCGAGGCGCAACGAAGGCGCATCCTGCTGGTATGTAACTGAGGAGCAACGACGCCTGGCGGCATGGATCGGCCGCGAAAACGATCGACTTAGCCATTCGCGGGCCCTAAGCTGACGAGGTGTCCTACGACGGGTCGTGCTTATGCGGAGCGGTGCGGTATGCGTTCGAGGGCGAGCCGCGCAGGGTTGTCAATTGCCACTGTTCGGCGTGTCGCAAGGCGACGGGCAGCAGTTTCGCGACGTGGGTGCTGGTTCCGCTCGAGCGGTTCGAGTGGATCACGGGCAGTGAGGCCTTGCGTGAGTTTGCGTCGTCCGACGATGGGCGGCGTTTGTTCTGCGGCGTCTGTGGGGCGACGATGGGCAGCGTGACGAGCCTGCGTCCGAAGCTGATGCACATCGCAGCCGGCACACTGGATCATGCCCCTGAGCTCAAGGTCGCGTTCCACTTGTACGTGGGGTCCAAAGCCAAGTGGCACGAGATCACCGATGGCGTGCCCCAACACGATGAGCTGCCTCCCCAACCACCTCAGGCGGGCTGAGGGCCCGCGAATGGCTAAGTCGATCGCCGAGCAGCGGAGCCCCCTAGCAACCCTGCACTGGCGCACGCGAGCTGCCGCGAGGCGACCCACAAGAAATCAACGGCGAGCTGGACTGAACGCGAATTTCGGCGAGCTTTTGCGGGGGAACCGAAACTAATGCGACGCCGGGCGAGCGAGCAGCGGGTCCGCTGAACCGCGGATCTGCGCGAGGAAGCCGAGCACCGCGGTGCTCTGGTACCTTTGCTTGTGGAGTACGGCGTAGAACCAGCGACGAAAGTCGCGCTGCGGCACCGAGCATGGGACGAGCGTGCGATGCCGAAACGACTCTTCGAGCGCAACGCGCGAGACGCAGCCCACGCCCAGACCGGCTTCCACGGCGCTCTTGATGGCTTCGGTATGCTGCAGCTCGAGCACCAGCTGCAGGTCCGGTAGCAGCCCGTGCATCGCGTGCTCGAACGCTTGGCGCGTCCCCGAGCCCGGCTCTCGCACGATCCACGCGGCTTGCATCAAATCCGCGTCGCTCAGGACCGCTTTGGTCGCGAACGGGTGACTCGGCGCGCAGAACACGACGAGCTCGTCCGGACGCCAGCGGCTGACCTCGAGCTCGAGCTCGAGCAGCTCGCCTTCGATGAGCCCGATGTCGATCTCGAAGTTTAGCACCTTGCGTGCGATCTCGGCCGTGTTGGCGACGTCGAGCGTGACGCGCGCGCTCGGATGCTCGCGCATGAAGCGCGCAATCTCCGGGACCATCAAGTGGTTACCGATGCTGAGCGTCGCTCCCACGCGCAGTCGACCGACCGCGTCATGGCGTGCGAACTGATTTTCGAGCTGTCGCGCCTGCTCCTGGAGCGCCTCGGCGTGCGCGCGCAGCGATCGGCCGAGCGCGGAGAGCTGCAGGCGTTTGCCCAAGCGCTCGAAGAGCTGAATGTCGAACTGGCGCTCCAAATCGGCGAGCGCGCCGCTGACCGCGGATTGGGACATCGACAAGTCCAAGGCGGCGCGGCTCACGCTCTCGTGCTGGGCTACCGCGAGAAAGACCTCGAGCTGGCGCAGGGTGTATCGCATATCGGGAATTCCGAATAGTATATCCGGAATATCTCGGTTTGCCGATTAACCGGAACGCACTAAATAGCAGTGATGAGCGCGATCCCGAGCCACCTCAGTGCGGAAACCGTCCTGGAGGTCCGCCATTGGAACGACACCCTGTTCAGCTTCAAGACCACTCGAAACGGTGGGCTTCGCTTCAAGAACGGCCATTTTCTGATGTTGGGGCTCGAGGTCGAGGGCAAGCCGCTGCTGCGCGCCTACAGCGTCGCCAGTCCGAACTACGAAGAATTTCTTGAATTTTACAGTATCAAGGTTCCGAACGGTCCGCTCACTTCGCGCCTACAGCACCTCAAACCGGGCGACCAGGTCTTGGTGGGGAAGAAGCCGACCGGGACGTTGGTGACGAGCCATTTGCTCCCGGGCAAGCGCCTGTACTTGCTGTGCACCGGCACCGGGCTCGCCCCGTTCATGAGCATGATCCGCGATCCGGAGATTTACGACCAGTTCGAGCACGTGATTCTGGCACACGGCGTACGCGTGACGAGCGAGCTCGGCTACTTCGACTACATCCGAAACGAGCTGCCGCAGCACGAGTACTTGGGTGAGCTCGTGAAGAAGCAACTCATCTACTACCCGACGGTCACGCGTGAACCGTTCAAGAATCGCGGACGGCTCACCGACTTGCTCCAGAGCGGCAAGCTCACCGCAGACGTGGGCATGCCCGCGCTCGACCCCGAGCACGACCGCGTGATGATCTGCGGCAACCAAGGCATGCTGGACGAGCTCGTCGCCATCCTCAAGGCTCGCGGCTTCCATGAAGGCAGCAGCCACGAGCAAGGTCAGTACACCATCGAGCGCGCGTTCGTCGAGAAGGAGTAGCTCACGCTCGGATCGGGCGCGGCGTC
>Ga0302323_100005224_pt1 | contig 10617 bp, 5 predicted proteins | sample Fen_T0_3_FD_201950 | JGI IMG/M metagenome (GOLD analysis project Ga0302323, IMG submission 201950) | Peat permafrost microbial communities from Stordalen Mire near Abisko, Sweden - Fen_T0_3 | ecosystem: Environmental > Terrestrial > Soil > Wetlands > Permafrost | place: Sweden: Abisko... | reverse complement strand
GACGGTCGGCGTAGGCGTTGCCGGAACCGCCGTCACATGGAGGATCGCGGTGTCGGTCCAGCGGCCGACGTCGGGGATGGTCGTCGTCGCGGTGACCGTGTAGTCGCCTGCGACGCCGGCACCGCAGGCGGCGCCCGCGCAGGTGCCGCTGCCGCTGATGGTGAAGGCCGTCGCCGCGGTTGCGTCGCCGAGACTGTTGCCGTTCTCGTCGAAGATCTCAACGGTATAGGCCTGGGTCGAACCAGCGACGATGGTCCTCGGGTCCGGGCTGATGACGACATGGTTGGGAGCCCCCGCGCTCACGACGAGGGTCGCCGTGTCGGTCAGGGCGCCGTCCGTGCCGGTGACCGTGTGGGTGCCGGCGACGGTGGAGCTGCACACAGCGCCCGCGCAGGAGCCACTGCCGCTGATCGTGAAGACCGTCGATGCGGTGACATTGCCGAGGCTATTGCCGTTCACATCGAAGCCTTCAGCCGTGTAGGCCCTGGTCGCGCCCGCGGCGATGGTCGCCGGGTCCGGGCTGATGACGATGTGGTGGAGGCTGCCGGCGACCACGGTCAGGTTGCCGCCGTTGTAGCTGAAGGTGTAATTGGCCGCGGCCGCGCCCGAGCACGTGATCGGGTAGATCCCGATCGGGCTCGCGGTGAGTGCCGTGGTGGAGCAGCTGGGGTTGGTCGTGAGAACTGCCGCGGTGTCGCCGTTGACCAGGCCGTCGATTGTCCAGGTGAGGGTCGGGTTGACCTCGCCCTGGACCTTCGTGAGGCTGTCCGCCTCCACTGACGCGGGGGCCGGATGGACGGTCAACGTCCCGGACCCATAGACGAAGGTGTAGTTGGCCGCGCTCAGCGAATAGGGGGAAGCCGCGATCGGGTAGTCACCGGCGGGGCTGGCGGTCGTGGCCGTCGTCGTGGTCGCGGCGTTGCCGGACAGCACCCCGTACGACTCCCCGTACACGAAGCCGGTGAAATCGACCGTGAACGTGGGGTTGACCTGACCGTAGGTCTTTTCCTTGTGATTGGGAGTGACGGTCAGGACGGCCGGCGCGATGGCGAAGGCCCGGGTCACGTCAGTCGCGGCGAGATAGGTCCCGTTGCCCGCCTGGGAGGCGGTGACCGAGCAGTTCCCGACGCCGGTGATGGTCACGGTGGAGCCAACGCTCGAGCAATGCCCGGTGACCCCGAAGGTGACCGGCAGGCCCGAGGAAGCGGTGGCGCTTACCGCGAACGGCGCGTCGCCGTAGGTCTTGCCGCCGAGTGCGGCGAAGGTGATCGTCTGGGTGGCCGGAGTGACAACGAGCGTCGCGGTCCGCGTGCCGGTGTCGGCAACGGTTCCCGAGCAGCTCGAACCGGACTCGTACTCGGTCACCGTGAGGGTGATTGTGCGTGTCCCGACCGGCGTGGCCGGTGCGGTCAGGGAGGTCTGGATGACCACGCCGTTCAAGGATCCGGCCGCCCAGATGGTGATCCCGACGCAGGGTGACGATGCGACGGACAACCCGGTGGTGCCGCTGACGCCGGTGACCCTGAACATGTGCGTCGTCCAGAGGTCCGAGAACACATCAAAGTTGCGCGATACGTTGAGGTTGTAGCTGGCGGTGCTCCCTACTACAACCGGGTTCGGTGTGGGTCCGCTGGTCACTGTCACGGTACCAACGCTCGCGGCCGCGGTCCCGGCGGTCGCCGAGACCAGCAGGGCGGCGGTGGCCAGCGCGGCCGAGATCCTCAACAGGCGTCTACTCCAGGTCCTGGAAAACATCGAAGAGGTACCTCCCACCATTGCGGAGCGCCCAACCCGGCGATGCGCCGGGGACAGATCTCAGGTTCCTACCCTCAAGGACCGGAACATCGACTGCCCATTTTGGTGGGCGCCGAAATCGTGGCAGCGCTACGCCACCATGTCTAGTACTTTTGGTCACCTGCGACCCCGTCGGCGGGGATCCCGGTGCCGTTCGGCAACGAGGGCGGCCGGCGCGGGCCGTGACGGTTCGTATCTGCACGCCGCGAATCAAGAAGCCCGCCGGCAAGCCGGCGGGCTTCGTTGCTGCGTTTGACCGCTATCGTGCCGCGGCGGCCTCGCCACGGGTCTCGACGCGCGCCGGATGCGCCGTCTCCCATGCCTCGATGGCAGGGAGCCGCGAAAGGACATAGCCGATCTCGTCGGTGCCGGCGAGGATCATCTCGCGGGCAAAGGTGTCGACCTCGAACGAGAAGGAAGAGCCGTCCGGCAGCGCCACCTTCAGCTGATCGAGATCCACGGTCCATTCGCCGTCCGGGTTCGCCGCCACAAGCGCGGTGAGCGCCGCGTAGCGTTCGGGCGTGACTTCGATGGGCAGCAGCGCGTTCTTCAACGCGTTGCCCTTGAAGATGTCCGCGAAGCTCGTGGAGAAGATCGCCCGGATGCCCCACGCGCGCAGGGCCCAGGGAGCGTGCTCGCGCGAGGAGCCGGAGCCGAAGTTGTCGCCCACGAGCAGGATCTCGCGGCCGGCATTGTGCGGCTCGTCGATGAACGACGGCGGGACGCGCTTCGCCCCGTCCGGTGTGAAGCGCCAGTCGAAGAAGAGGGCATCGGCAAGGCCCGCCTTGTCCGTGATCTTGAGGAACCGGGCAGGGCAGAGCTGGTCCGTGTCGATGTTGGCCCGCAGGATCGGGATCACGCGGCTGGTGGTCTTGCTGAAGGCTTCGGGCATGTCAGTGGGCCTCCGCGGATGCGGCCACGGCCACGCCCGCCACGGTTCGCGGATCGGTGACGACGCCGGTGAGCGCGCTCGCCGCCGCCGTGAGCGGCGACGCGAGGAACGTTCTACCGCCCTTGCCCTGGCGTCCCTGGAAGTTGCGGTTCGAGGTGCTCAGGCCGTACTGCCCGGGCTCGAGCTGATCGCCGTTCATCGCGATGCACATCGAGCATCCCGACTCGCGCCACTCGGCACCCGCGGCCTTGAAGACCTCGCCGAGGCCCTCGCTTTCGGCCTGCGCCTTGACCTGCTGCGAACCCGGGACGACCAGGACTCGCAGACCGTCGGCGACGTGGTGTCCGCGCATGATCGACGCCGCGGCCCGGAGGTCTTCGATGCGTCCGTTCGTGCAGGATCCGATGAAGACGACGTCGAGCTTCTGTCCGGCGATCTGGCTGCCGGCCTCGAGGCCCATGTATGTCAGCGCGCGCTCGATCTCCTCGCGATCGGCCGGTGAGGCGTCCGCGGGCGATGGAATGCGGCCGGAGATCGCGACACCCTGGCCGGGGTTCGTGCCGTACGTGACCATCGGCTCGAGCTTGTCGCCGTCGATGACGACCGTCCTGTCGTACGTCGCGCCGGCGTCCGTGGGCAGCTTGCGCCACGACTCCACGGCTTCGTCCCAGGCGGCGCCCTGCGGCGCGAACTGGCGGCCCTTCAGGTACGCAAACGTGGTTTCGTCCGGCGCGACGAGTCCGGCTCGGGCGCCGCCCTCGATCGACATGTTGCACAGCGTCATCCGCGCTTCCATGGAGAGCGCTTGGATGGCCTCGCCGGTGAATTCGAAGACGTGCCCGGTTCCACCACCCACGCCGATCCGGGCGATCAGGGCGAGGATGATGTCCTTTGCGCCAACGCCCGGCTGCAGCCGTCCGGTGACCTTGACCTCGAACGTCTTGGGCTTGCGCTGTAGCAGCGTCTGCGTGGCAAGGACCATCTCGATCTCGCTCGTCCCGATGCCGAACGCCAGACCGCCGAACGCGCCGTGCGTGGCCGTATGGGAGTCGCCGCACACGATCGTCATGCCGGGCTGGGTGAGCCCCAGCTCCGGGCCGATGACGTGCACGATGCCGCGCGTGGGCGAGCCCTTGCCGTGGAACGGGATCCCGAACTCGCGGCAGTTCTCCTCGATCTGGGCGAGCTGCTTTCGGGCCAGTTCATCGGTGATGGGGAGGGACGGGTCCAGCGTGGGGATCGAATGGTCCGCGGTTGCCACGGTCTGGCCGGGCTTGCGGACCCTGGCGCCGCGAGCGCGCAGGCCGGTGAATGCCTGAGGGCTCGTGACTTCGTGAACTAGGTGAAGGTCGATCCCGAGAATTGCCGGCGCGCCGGGCTCGGACGAGACGACGTGGTCGTCCCAGATCTTCTCCACCAGTGTTCGCGGTCTGTCCATGGTTCCACTCACGATCTCTTGCCCCGACTCACAGCGGACGGGGTTTCCGAGATTACCAGACGCGCGCAAATCGGCGGCCAACGGACGGTCGTACGGAACGCCCCGTGACCTCGGCGCCGAAGACTCTACGAAGGGCGCGTGTCGGCGCGCGTCGCAGCTTTCTCGGCGGCATGGATCGGTGCCCATGGACCCTTGTTGCAGACCGTGCAAGCCACGCGGCCCGATGAAGGTGGAAGGTCCGGGGCCATGTAGGTGTGCGGCCCACCACGATCCGCCCTGGAGCCGGACCCGTTACGTGCGAAGAAACTCATCTCGCCATCCGGGATCTGAGCCGCGGATCGCTTGGGCGCCACCCATGCGGCTTCGTTCGAGGGATCGGTTGGGCCGTGTGCCTCCTGTATGGACGACTCCAACGCGACGGTCCGCGGGCGCCGTCCGTCAGGCCAGGTCGAACGTCTGTCGGAGCTTGATGTCTCGAGACGATCGACCCACAAGGATTTCGTACTTGCCCGGCTCGGCGTGCCAGTGCTGCTTCCTGGCGTCCCACCAGGCCAGGTCTCGATCCTCGAGTGTCAGCACGATCTCGGTGCTCTCACCCGGCTTCAACCGCACCACTGCAAAGCCCTTCAGCTCCATCTTCGGCCGCGGCACCGACGCCTTGTTGGGCGCGACGTAAAGCTGAACAACTTCTTTGCCGGCACGTTTGCCGGTGTTCTTCACCTTGACGCGAAGCTCGGCCGATTCGCCCTCGCAGAGGCCCTCGGCGCTGAGCTCCATCGACTGGTACTCGAACGTGGTGTAGCCCAGGCCGTGCCCGAACGCGAAGCGTGGCGCGATGCCGGCCGCATCGAAGCCGCGGTAGCCCACGTTCACGCTCTCGCGATAGACCAGCTTGTCATCGGAGTCGGGCGTGGTGTCGAAGGCCGGGTAGTCTGCGGCCGAGCGGGCGATCGTGACCGGCAGGCGGCCGCCCGGCTCGGCAACGCCGAGCAGCACGTCGGCGAGTGCGTTGCCGAACTCCTGACCCGGCAGCCACGCGTACAAGACGGCCGCGACCTTGTCGGCCCACGGCAGATCCATCTGGCACCCGGCGTTGACGATCACGATCGTCCTGGCGTTGGCGGCCGCGACTCGCTCCACGAGCTCGTTCTGACGGCCGGGCAGGGTAGTGGTCTGGCGATCCCGCCCTTCGTGTTCCCAGGCCTCGTCCGTGCCGACGACGACCACGGCAACGTCCGCCGACTTGGCCGCGGTCACGGCGGCTCCCAGGGTGTCGCTTGCGTCGGGGGCCGCGGTACCGATGGCGAGGAGGCTCGGACTGCTGGAGGACGAGTGGAGTTCGGCCGCTATGAGGACCGGCTTGCCCGCCTCGAGCTCGAAGGAGTCGCCGTCCTCCTTGCCTTCGAATATGGCTGTGGGGATGTCGATGCCGGCAGGTGAATCCCATTCATCCGCGACGAGCTTTCCATCCACCAGGAGACGCCGACCTCCCAGGCCGCGCATCACGATCTTGTAGAGGCCGCTCATCGGTGGCGTGAGGTAGCCGGAAAGCCGGATGGAGAAATCGTTCTGGGCAACGCCCGCCGGAAGATCGCCGAACAGGTGCAGGTCGCTGGAGGTGGAGTTGTACCGCACGAATGGCTCGCCCTTGGGCTCCTGGCCGTGCCAGAACTCGACCGTGAGGCCGGGCTTGCCCTCCATGTCGGCAACAGGGAGGAGGGTCAACTGGGGTACGAAGCGATCCTTCGTGCAACCGGGCTCATGCACGAAGTCGGTGCCTTCGGGCAGTGCCGCGCGCAGGCCATCGAGCGGCGATATGGCGTAGGGCGCCGTTATGTGCGCGGCGCCGCCGCCCTGAGTGCACGGCGCCGCGGCGTTGGGCCCAAGTACGGCGATGCGGTGGGTCTTCGCCGGATTGAGCGGAAGCGTGCCGTCGTTGGTCAACAGGACGAACGAGTCCGCGGCTGCGCGCCTGACAAGCGCGGCGGCATCGGCATCCGAGAGCAGGACCGGCTCGAGTGGAGCGGACGGATCCGCGGCTGCCGGCTGGAGCCACGGACGGCGGAAGTCGGCCCGTTTGGCTGCCGCGATTCGCGTTGCGGTCACGGCGTCGTGCGCGGGCGTCCGCTCCTTGCCGGCTTCGATTTCGGCATCCAGCGGCAGCGCACCGACGCGGCCCGCGAGTGTGAGAACGCGGAGTGCGGCGCTGTTGAGCGTCTCCTCGTCGACCTTGCGGGCCCGGACGGCCTCGGCAAGATAGCTGCCGAGCACCTTCGCCGGGCCGGGCATCTCCAGGTCTAGGCCGGCCGTGGCATCGTCGGCGGTGTCGTGCGCGGCGTACCAGTCGGACATGAGCACGCCGTCCCAGCCCCACTCCTCGCGAAGGAGCGTGCTGTTGAGTGCCGCGTTTCGCGAGCAGTGGATCCCGTTGACGCGGTTGTAGGCCACCATCATCGACCAGGTCCCGGCCTTCACCACGGCCTCGAAGGGGAGCAGGTAGACCTCCCGCAGCGCCCGTTCGTCGATGATGCAGTTGACGGTGGTGCGCTTGGTCTCGGAGTCGTTGCCCACGAAGTGCTTTGGACATGCGGCGACGCCCTGCGACTGGATCCCTGTGACGTACGCCGCCGCGAGTCTGGCAGTGAGAACCGGATCCTCCGAGTAGCACTCGAAGTCGCGGCCGCCGAGCGGGGAGCGGATGATGTTGACCACCGGCCCCAGCATGTAGTGCACGCCGGCCCGCTTCGCTTCGACACCGATGCGCGCCGCAACTTCCGCGACGATGTCCACGTCCCAGGTGGCGCCGAGAGCCGTTCCGCAGGGAGTGCACGTGGCGCTCGAGCCGCGCGCGAAGGTTGTGCCGCGAACGCCGTTGGGGCCGTCCTGCGTGAGCATCGGCTCCAGCCCGATTCCGTCCACGCCGCCGGCGCGCCAGCTGTCGATTCCGGCCGTGAGATTCGCGCGCTCCTCGATGCTGAGCGAGCGCACTAGCGCGTCGAGGCGCTCGATCGGGATCTCGGGCGTGGCGTCGATGTTGAGCGTCATCGGGTCCTTCCGGAAGGCTGCGTCGAGGTTCGTCAATCGTACCGCGCTGTGAGGCCGCGGACCTACGGTTTCGCGGCTGGCGGGGGCCGCGGCCGTGCCCTAACCTTTGGCTGCGTCGCCATGGAGATTCGCACGGAGGTTGGAAATGGCGGAAGCGGGGAACGTGCCGGCGAGTGCGTCGGCGAACACGTCGGAGGGCGCACCGGCGGGCCCGACATGGGCCTCGGACCTTGCGTATCCCGACTGGCTCAAGCCCTACATGCCGGCCCTACATGCCGGCTTCAACTCCGTGAACAGGTACGTGAGCGTCCCAGCCTTGAAGGCCGGACTCGGGCGGTACATGTCGAATCCGTTCACCGGCTATCTGATGATCCTCCGTACGCGAGGCCGCAAGAGCGGGGAGATGCGCGACGCTCCGCTCGGCTACACGATCGTTGGCAACCACGTCTACTGCGTCGCCGGCTTCGGACGTCAGACCCACTGGCTGCGGAACATCCTTGAGGACCCGCAGGTTGAGGTCGTCCTGCCGAGCCGTGCCTTCTCGGGCATCGCAGAAGAGGTCACCGACATCGAGGAGCGCCGCCTCGTTCTTCCCCCGCTGCTTCGGAGTATGGGTGTCATCGCGGGCATGACCGGGTTCGGAAATCCGTGGCGCGATAGTCCGGAAGAGATCGCGCGCAAATGCGAAGGGATGCCCATGGTCCGCGTCGAAGCAACCGGCATCGCCGCGGGCCCGGAAGACCCGGGCGGCCGGTACTGGGTCGTGCCCCTTGCCGCGGGCGCCCTCCTGGGTCTGTGGCTGCTCGGCCGTCGCGGAAAGAAGCGCAGGTAGGGCCGTGGGATCTGGGGGGTCGGGCGGGGGAGGGCCGGCAGACGGCGCGCGCCGTTCGCTGACCTCGGCCGCGCGAGTCCTCGAGCAGGGCAGCCCCGGCAACCGCATCCTGACCGTGACGCTCGCCCTCGGGCTGGCGGCGCTGATTCTGGTGGGCCTGCCCGAGATGTGGCGGGCGTTTCCCGCGGGTATAGACCTCAACATACCGTTGTACGCGGCTTCCCGATGGTCGACGCACACCCAGCCCTATCCGCCCGCGGCGATGGCCGTGGGCAGCCATGAGCTGCCGTACCTGTACCCGCCGTTCCTGCTGCCGTTCCTCGCGCCGATAGCCGGGTTGCCGCGCGGCCTTGTCGACAACGTCTGGCTCCTGCTGGGCGACGCGTGCGCCGTCTGGACTTGCCGCCGCATCGGACTGCCGTGGATCGCCGTGCCCTTCGCCCTTGCGTGGCCGCCGTATGCGGAGGGTCTGCTCACCGGAAACGTGCAGATCTGGAGTTTCGCCGCGTTCGCCGCGCTGTTCTGCGAATCCCGTGGCGGGGTCCTGCGCAGGCGCGCACTCGACCCGGGTCGTGACTTACTCAACGGGGTGCTGGCAGCGTCCGTGGGAGCGCTGAAGGTGGCCCAGTCGCTTCCCCTGCTCTTCCTTATGAGGGAACGTCGCGCGGCGGTGGTGGCCGGGGTCGTGGCGCTCGCCACCGTGACGATCGTCACGTTGCCTCTGGTCGGCCCGGCGGCCTACGCCGATTGGATCGCCCAGCTCCGGCGCGCGGCGGATCCGACGTGGTCGTGGACGATCGGGGGTGTTGCGCCGGGCAAGTTCCTCCACACTCCGGACGTGCTCTTCACGGCAATCGCCGTGGCGATCACGCTCTCCGTTCGCGGCCGCGACACGGTGGCCTGGTTGGGCATCGCGCTGGTGCTCGTGTCGCCGTCCGTTCACGGATACACGTTCCTGTTCCTGCTGCCGGCACTGCTCACCATCAGGCGAGATGCCGCGCTGCTGATCGCGTTCCTCTTTCTGGGCAATTACCTGGCCGTCAATTGGTGGACCGGAGCAGCGGCGACCGCGGGGCTCATGGTCGCGATGAACCGCTGGACGTGGCTGCGGGTCGCGGAGCCCGAGCCTCGTAGCGGAGAAGCCTGGCCGGCGGGACCGGGCCGTCTTCGCCTGGTGATCCGCCGGGGTCTGACCACCGCCTTGCGTTGATCCGGAGTCTGGGCGCCGGCCGGGCCGCATCCCGCTCCGGGCCATTCTCGCTCCCGATACAATCTCAACGGTCCAGTCCCGGCGCACTCGATCGTGCCTGTCGAGCCAATGGATGACCGCTGAGGGAATTGCATGTTCGATCGGCTCGGCCGGCTGGTCATTCGGCTCCGGTACGCGTTGGTGCTCGGTTGGCTCGTTGCCGCCGCGCTGTTCGGTGCGTTCGCCCCGTCGCTATCGAAGGCCGGCTTCGCGGACGAGACCAGCTTCCTTCCCCGCGACGCCGAATCCCTCTCCGCGCGCCACGTCGTTGCCGCTGAGTTCCCGAATGACTCTTCCGCGACGGTGGCACTCGTCGTCTTCTCTCGGACCGGCGGTCTCACCGACTCCGACAGGGCCGCAATCGAGGGGTTGCGGACGTACTTCGAGGGGGATGGCCACCCGGTCACGATTCAACGATACGTCACTGCCGAGGGCTCGCCATCGCTGGCGTCCATGCTCCGCAGCCCGGATGGGGTTGTGGAACTCGCCCAAGTAGACCTCAACACACCCTCGTTCCTGCCGCTCACGAACACGTCGATCGACACGTTCCGCGCCCATCTGGCCGAGGCCGGTGTCCTGCCCGCGGGACTGAACGCGCAGGTGACCGGGCAGGCCGGCATCGGTCGTGACTACCTCAATGCCATTCGAGAAGGCACGGATCGGACCACCCTGGTCACGATCGTGCTCGTGGTGGTGGTACTGCTCCTCATCTACCGCGCGCCGCTGGCGGCCCTGGCGCCTCTCCTTACGATCGGGTCGGCGTTCCTCGTGGCCCGCGGCGTGCTCGGCCTCCTGGCTCAGGGCGGCTGGCAGCTCTCGTCGATCCTGGACTCGTTCATCGTGGTTCTTGTCTTCGGCGTGGGTACGGACTACACGATCTTCCTGATCTCGCGCTTCCGGGAGGAGCTCGGCCGCAACTCGCACGACGACGCCATTCGCCTGACGGTCGGCAGGATCAGCGCCGTGATCACGGCATCGGCCGCGACGGTGATCGTTGGACTTTCCAGCATGATCGCGGCACGTTTTGGAATGATCCAGACAACCGGGCCGGCCCTGGCGATAACGGTGTTCATCACCTTGCTTGCCGGTCTCACGCTGACTCCCGCGTTGCTGGCGATCTTCGGCAGGCGCCTGTTCTGGCCGCGCCACGAACAGACCCGCACCGCCGACGACGAGAGCCACGGCTTCTGGGCTGCCCTTGCCCGGCGGATCACCACCAGGCCGGGATTGCTTGCGGCGGCCGTCCTCGTGGTCCTCGCGGTGCCGGCTCTTGGACTCCCGCAGCTCAAGGAGAACTTCGACGTCCTGAGCGAACTGCCGCCCTCCGCCGAGTCGCGGCTGGGTTACGAGACACTGGCCGGGCACCT
>Ga0302323_100005222_pt1 | contig 10618 bp, 6 predicted proteins | sample Fen_T0_3_FD_201950 | JGI IMG/M metagenome (GOLD analysis project Ga0302323, IMG submission 201950) | Peat permafrost microbial communities from Stordalen Mire near Abisko, Sweden - Fen_T0_3 | ecosystem: Environmental > Terrestrial > Soil > Wetlands > Permafrost | place: Sweden: Abisko... | reverse complement strand
CAGAATGGCTAGACTTACTTGGGACAACACCGGGGAGCGTCGGTACGAAACGGGCGTTGACCACGGTGTTCTCTACATCCCTGATGGGAGCGGCGCCTATAACAACGGTGTAGCCTGGAATGGCCTCACAACAGTCACGGAGTCGCCTTCCGGTGCCGAGGCCACGGCGTTGTATGCCGACAATATTAAGTACTTGGACATTCGATCGGCCGAGGAATTTGGTGCAACGATCGAAGCCTTTACTTTCCCAGACGAATTCCTACAGTTCGATGGTGTCTCTACCCCGCAGGTCGGCGTTACCGTCGGTCAACAGGGTCGTGGTAGCTTCGGATTTGCTTACCGTACAAATATTGGTAACGATGTTGATGGTTCAGACTTTGGTTATAAGCTGCACTTGATCTATGGTGCGACTGCTGCCCCTTCTGAGAAGGCTTATGCCACGATTAATGACTCCCCCGAGGCGATTACCTTCTCATGGGAGGTTGCAACGACTCCAATTAGCGCTGGTGGTACTTTGAAGCCGACCTCTCAGCTTGTTATCGACTCGACTAAGGTTGATCCTGCAGATCTCCTTACACTTGAGAATCTTCTGTATGGAGAGTCCGGTAGTCCGCAACTTCCGACACCGGCTGCAGTTATTGCAATCTTCGGTGCAGGTGTTACTAGTGTTCTTATGGGTACTCCTGCTAATCAGCCGACGTATGTCGCTGGTACACACGTTGTTACCTTGCCAGTTGTTGTTGGTGTTCAGTGGAAGGTCAATGGCGTCAACAAGGCTACTGGTGCTCAGCCAGCGCTTACTACTGGTCAAGTTGCCCAGGTTACGGCGCATCCCACTACTGATTCTTATGTCTTGGTTGGCGATACTGACTGGACTTTCAACTTCTAAATCGACTACAGAAGGGATTAGAGGATGCTCACTATCATTCTATCAGCTACCGACGAAGAAGATCCCGTCGAGCTCTGCTTTGAGCATTCTCTGATTTCTCTGTCCAAATGGGAGTCACAATATAAGAAAGCCTTCTTTGGTAAGGATGAAAAAACTTCTGAAGAAGGTGCATCATACATTAAATGCATGCTAATTACAGAAAATGTTTCTGATGAATTATTAAACAGACTTTCACCAGACAACATTGAAAGTATTACTGACTACATCAATGACAAACAATCTGCAACGTGGTTTCGAGAAGACCCAAGTCAAAAATCTAGTAATGAAATAGTAACATCAGAATTAATTTACTACTGGCTGGTTCAATTCAATATTCCTTTCGAGGTTGAAACTTGGCATTTGAACCGCCTCATGACTTTAGTAAAAATTGTTGGGATTAAACAAACCAAACCCAAGCCTATGAGCAAAGCTCAACAGGCAGAACAATATCGTAGAGTAAATGCTGAGCGACGTGCTCAAATGAATTCATCCGGATAGAAAGGGGTTGTTGTGGCGTATACAAAGGTTCATGATGACTGGCAAGACGATCCATCAACGGTAACTCCTATTCTTTCGGCAGATCTTGAGCACATGGAAGAGGGCATCTTTCAAGCATCTAGATCGGCGACTGAGAGTCTTGAAGGCAATGTCGAATTAGCCACCCCAGCAGAGATGACAGCTGGTACTGATCTTACTAGAGTACCTTCAGTCGAGCGGGTCAAGACATATGTGGCGGCTAAGATTGCAGCAGGTTTGGCTACGATCCCAGGAGTAGCAGCAGCAACCGAAAGCGCATCTGGCGTTGTCGAGTTGGCTAGTACAGCAGAGATGACGACAGGTACTGATGCCGTACGTGTGCCTGCAGTGGCAAAGGTTGCAGCCTATGTAGCGGCTCAGATCGCGTCAGGTTTGGCAGCTAAAGCAGATAAGGCTTCACCATTAACTCAGTTTGTAGACGTGTCAGATACTACACCGACAGACTTGTCAGTACTACGTTACAATGCTGGTGTTGGAGCATATGTACCATCACAACTGGGGTCATTGTATGCTGCAGTTGATGCACAGGGACGAATTGCTTCCTCAGCAGAGCCTCAGTATTACGTTCCGATGAAGGTCATCAACGAAGGAGAATCTACCGTCGGAGTCCCTGCACAAACTGTGATTCTATCTCGTGCAGCTGGATCCTCTCTTGTTCCCACGTTTATTGGGTATAAAGAAGGAGGGTCATACGTCACTACAGGCAATATCCTGACTTTTGTCACCACTGATGATGTAGAAGTTGGTGACTATGTGATCTTCGCGATCGGTGGTGGCGCTGAAGCTACAGTACCTATTGCTCATACTGTAACGTATGGCGTTGGTGCTGCTGCATTAACATTTGGTGCAATCCAAGTAGCTGGAACAAATGCTTATATTCAACAGGCATTTGGTAGATGTACCACACGCATTCCTGCTGGTACTACGATTACTGTGCATAACGGTGGTGAGACAAATAACATCTATAGCCGAAGTTTGTGGATGGTAGGGATGGCAAAAACTTCTGGTCTTGCACAGACGAATCCACTGTCTGTTGCTGGCACCGTAGCTGGTCTTATCAGTTCACCATTGACTTTGTCTTTGAACATTGGTAATGCTGCACTAGCGAACAACTTGGCAATTGCCACGTTCTGTTCTAGTCCTGGATCAATTGCTACAAACCCGGTGGCAGCGCCGTATCAGAGATCTTATGCTCCGGGATCAGGATGGACTGGATTAGGACCATATTTGAAGACTGCAACTGCTACTAGCATTCGTGGTATGCAAATGCAATACAGGGTATATCCGGCTGCTGGTGACATTACAGCGACCCAAGTTGTTACAGATAGTGGAACATATGGTAACTCTCCATGGGCTGCTGCAGGTACTGTGTTGAAGGGAGCATAGCATGCCTGATCAGTGGTTCGAGAAGAATGCTGATGGAACGTTATCGCCACTGACATTATTGGGCGAAGCCGATGGTGAGGGTGGTTACATTCCATTGCAACTTTCCATTGTTGGTGATCCAGTCCTTCCTTCTACACCTTTATCACCGGCTCTGACAGGATCCATGGCATCACGCACATCGGCAACTCTATCGTGGACATTACTGGATCAAGGAAGTAGACCGCCAGTGACGTCATGGGTGGTTGAGCGTAGACAAAGTGTTGATAATGGAGTATCATACGGTTCATATTCGGCAATTAGTGGATCTCCATTCAATGCAGCCACTCTAACTAGGACAGATGCTTCTTTGCCAATCGGTACTCCAGAGATTACGTTTGATTATCGAGTAGCTGGCGTGAATGGTGATGGTCAGGGAGACTGGTCAAGAACATTGCCATTGCAGTATGGGGGTGCTCTTCCAGTAGTTCCTGAGAAGGCTTTTGGACTAGCGGTTAGTGCAATTGCTGCTACATCTGTTACTTTAACTTGGGACTTTCCGGCTGATGCTACAGTGACGAAGCAAGCTATCTATAAAGGCAACGTATTGGTTGTAGATAACCTCGACAAGTTGGCAAAGTCGTATAAATGGACTGGTTTAGTAACTGATGTTGCTCAAGCGAACATTAACATTCGACGGCTAAATGTAATTGACTGGTCGACTGCATCAAATTATGTTACATTTACTCCGACAAGCACTCCAGCATTCGTATTTGCTCCTTTAATCGGTTGTTCTGCTTCTTCAAACGATCATGGAGGAACTGACGCTTGGGATGCATGGAGGGTGTATAGTTATGGTTCTGCTTTGACTTATGCCAACCGAACTGGAGTAAATCACCCAAAGGTTCTTGGGGTAACTGAATCAGGAATGTATACTGACTATACAACGCCTTATAACTATTGGGTAGCAAGACTGGAGGAGTTCTACTATACTACTGCTGGTGCAGCTGGGCGTCAGAATGTTGAGTTGCATATCGGTAATGGTAACGAATATGCTGATAAAGTCACGGCAGGAAACATGGCTGGTTTTGTTCAAGGCTGTCGAGGAATTTATGAAGCAACTAGAGTTCTCAATGGTAATGGTACTCGTCGTTATCCATTGGCATCGTCTTGGCTAGACCCAACTTCAGACCAGGAACTATCTACCATCACTGGTGGACTGGTTCCTGGAACAGACCAATCTATTTACAAAGCAGTTCCTTATCTCGATGGAGTAGCCTGGTCAATGTATCCACCAGGTCGTCAAAGCACTAATGCTGCTCCAACATTGGAGTGGCCGTCATTTGACTATGAGTTATCAAATAATTCGGCTCTTGCTGAATTTCCAACTAGAAATGCTCGAGGATTTTTAGCTCGTTGTTTCCGACGTACTTATGAGGCTCAAGACCCAGCATTCAACACAAATATTACTTCATTCCACCCATTGAAGATTGCTTGTTGGGAGGTCGGTACTGGTGACTTTCCATTGAGCCAGTCCATTCGTCCATATTGGGCTGTTCATGGTCTGATGGCATCATTAGGTGTAATGGCAAAGCATTATGATCTTGAGATGACTGATATGTGCTGGTGGGACCAACAAAAGGCTGGTGACTTCCCTCAGAACATCCTTTCCGATGAACCCGTTCCAGGAGCAGGTCAGATCAGCACTCGTGTTGCGCTTCAAAACTGGGCTACATACAACCAATTCAATGGTGGTACTCGTCCTAGTGACTGGCCAGCCTCGGGTCCGCCTAATAGTTGGCCAAACAGAAACAATGCATGGAAAGATGAATGGGTCGCAGCAATGAATGCGGCATGGCCACTTTAAAATTAGCGTAGAAAAGGGGTTTAAATGGCTTATCCTTCTAATACTCTATACCCCGGCGCTAACACGTTCCCCGGGACCGGTATCGATGGTGGTGAAGAACCCGCGCCCGATACAGGACAACTGCAGTGGGGCCGCATTGAAGAACGACAAATTGAAGCAGGACTTGACCGAGGCGTACTATATCCAAAGAACGGTAGTGCCGTTGTTTGGAATGGTTTGACCTCAGTCGAAGAAGAGGGGGGTGAGGGCACGGCTGAATACTATGTAGACGGTCGTCCCTTCCTCTACCTGCCCAAGCCCAAGGAATTCAAGGCTACTCTCAATGCATACACCTATCCTGATGCTTTCTCTGCAATCGTTGGAGAACTAGAGGTTGCTGACGGTATGTACTTGGATTCTCAGATGGGCGACTCATTTGACCTTTCTTATCGAACCAGAATTGCTGATTCGCTCCGGGGGTCTGATGCTGGATACAAAATTCATCTGATCTACAATGCTACAGTTGTGCCTTCGGCCAAGACTTATGGCACGATCGGGAGCGATATCAACCCGGTCGAGTTCTCTTGGGGCATTCAAGCAGTACCAGTTAATGTAACCGGGTATCGTCCAACTGCTCATATTACTATCGATACAAGGCATATGGATGCGGAACGACTAGGAGAGATCGAAGATCTTCTCTACGGCACTGCTCAAGTTGCCCCCAGAATGCCAAACCCTCAAATCATATTTGACTTGCTTAGTTTCGGCGAGACAATCATCATTACTGACAATGGCGATGGGACATGGCAGGCCGAAGGCTCTTACCATAACATTTATTTGATTGGTGATGAAGTGTTCCAGATTGATAACGTCAATGCAGTTCTCCATGGCGATGGCACCTATACCATCAGCTCAACGCCTTAGAAAGGAGCAACGATGGCAACCGTAGATGGTATTACAGTTGCAGAGGCTAGACGCATCGAAGGAAAGACCGTTGTCTCCGCTATTATTAATGGCAATGGTGACCTGATGCTTACGTTTGAAAACGGTGCAACACTAAATGCTGGAAGTGTCTCTGGTCCACTCACTGCGCATGCTGCACTTGCAGCGGCACACGGTGCAACTGGTGCGGTTGTTGGGACTACTAATGCACAGTCCCTCTCAGGCAAGACGCTGATCACCCCAATTATCGCTTCGTTTGTGAATGCGCAACATAGCCATGCTAATGCTGCTGGTGGAGGCAAAGTCTTTCCATTCTCCGGAGTTCGAGGAGAGCGTACAGCAACTCAAAACGTTCCAGATACAACAAATAGACTAGTAGACTTTAGTGCAGCTTCTGTTTATGACACAGATGCGTATAAGACCAGTGGGACAGTTTTTACTATTCCTGCTACTGGTTTTTATGATATTCAAGTGATTATTCCATGGGAAGGCAATGGTACTGGACGTCGTTCAGTAGATATTAAATTGAATGATGCATCTACCGACTCCAGTCAAGGTATTAGCTTGAATAAAAAAGTTGAGTTACCTGGATTTGGGTTTCCATTCCAACAAAACGTTTCTGTTCTTGCAGAGCCCCTCACTCAAGGAGATTATATTAAGGTTATTGCGTATCAGGCTAGTGGTATAGCGCTTAATCTTCTTGGAAGTGCTGGCGGTCGTACTCTCATTACTATCAGACGGGTAGGATAATTATTAAGGAGTAACTGTGGCATCTTCTCCGATTTCATTCACGGCTAGTGGATCAACTATTAAAACACAGGCATTCCTTCAAAAAATGCAAGCTGGAGATTTGTTGAGAGGTCTAGAAACTCTTGCCCAGCAAGGCGTTAATGCATTAGCCGGCCAAACACCAGTTGATACTGGTCTCACAGCTTCTTCTTGGGGCTATGAGATTACAACTGATGCTTCTAGAATTACGATTTCTTGGACGAACTCCAATCGAGAAGGCGGTCCTCCAGTAGCTGTCCTTCTGCAGTATGGACACGGCACAGGTACTGGGGCCTATATCACCGGTCTTGATTACATTAATCCAGCAATTCGACCTATATTTGAAGCGATTTCTGAAGAAGTATGGAGGAGGGTGACTGCCGCATGAGTAGTGTTGATGATCGCATTGTCAATCTACAGTTTAATAACTCGCAATTCCAAACGGGAGCCTCCGACTCCATGAGGTCTCTTCAGACTCTTGAGCAGACGATTGGCGGTATGGGTAGTAGTACAGGCCTTACCACTATGGGTGCGAACGTCGATGGCATTAGTGCTAAGTTCTCTGCATTGCAGGTTGCTGGCGTCACTGCTCTTGCTACGATCGTTAATAAGGCAGTTAATGCTGGATTGTCTCTAGTCAAGAGCATGACACTTGACCCTCTTATTGCTGGCTTTAAAGAGTACGAGACTAATCTTAATTCTATTCAGACGATTATGGCTAACACAGGAGCAAAGATACCAGAAGTCGGCAAGTACTTGGATGAACTTAATGCGTATTCAGACCGAACGATCTATAGCTTCAGTGAAATGGCTAGTGCTATTGGTAAGTTCACAGCTGCTGGTGTTGAACTAGCACCAGCAACTAGCGCTATTAAGGGTTTGGCTAACGCTGCTGCTCTGTCTGGTTCAAATGTCCAACAACTGAACACTGCTATGTATCAGATGAGCCAAGCTCTAGGAACCGGCGTAATTCGATTGATGGACTGGAACTCGCTAGCAAATGCTGGTATGGGTGGCGAGAACATTCGTAATGCTTTGATGGCTACAAACCGTACATTAGGTGATAATGGCGCAGCAATGGATGCTGCCATTGCACAGTACGGTGACTTCCGTACCTCTCTAACAGCTGGATGGTTGACGACTAAGACCTTTACTAAGACTATGAAGGTTTTTGCTGGTACAACTAATGAGGCTGGAGATACAGTAGCTTATACTGTTAAGCAACTTGAGAAGATGGGATACACCACAGACGCTGCAAAAGAACTAAACAAGATTTCACAAGCAGCCATTGAGTCAGCAACTAAGGTTAAGACATTTACCCAACTTATCGATGTAGTCAAGGAGTCCATTGGTTCGGGTTGGGCTAAGGTCTTTGAGAATCTCTTTGGTAACTTCACTCAAGCAACGAAGTTGTGGACTGGTGTTAGTACGAGCATTACAGATACAGTAGCTAACATCTTCGCTGGTGTCAACAATATGCTCGAAGGTTGGCGTAAACTTGGTGGTTATCAAGAGCTTTGGGACGGCTTCGGTAACATCTTTGCAGCTCTCGGCAACCTTATTGAGCCTTTTATTGCCGCATTCAGAGCTCTCTCTCCGACTACCGATCAAGCAGGAAGTGCCCTATACAAGTTGACACATGGGTTCTATGTCTTTACTGAGTGGCTCGTGAAGATCACAGATGGTCTGAGCATATTTACTCCAATTATCACTATTGTCTTTGGTGTCTTCAAGCAACTTGCATCAATCGCTGGAGTTGTGTTCCAAGCCCTATCCCCACTTCTAGATCTATTTGGTCAACTAGCCACAAAGGCTGGTACATTGGCCTCAAAGGGTGCTGAGATTGCACAAGGCCTTATCAATGGCATTCTACAAGGTTTCGATATTTCTGCACTTAAGTCTGCAGTTGAGAACATAGCTACATCGATTGTCGACTGGATCAAGGGCGTTCTTGGCATCAACTCACCAGCAGCGGCATTGATCCCAGTTGGTACAGCGATCGTACAAGGCATCGTACAAGGCATCATCGGTGCTCTTAAAGCAATCGGCCAAGTCATGGCATATATTGGTAAGGCTGTCATGAACGGTCTTAAGACTCTCTTTGGCGGCATGGATGCCATCGACTGGACTGTTATGTTCAATGCCATTCTTACTGGTGGTTTGTTGATTATGGTTACTCGGTTTGTTAAAACATTGAATAGCATTGCTAGCAACTTTAAGGGTTTTGCCGATGATGTTAGAGCGCCATTCCAACAACTTTTCTCTACATTGAAGACCTGGCAACAAGAACTTAAAGTTAAAATGATTATGGACATTGCTATTTCTGTTGGTATTCTGGCAGGAGCTCTTGTTCTTCTATCATTGATTGGACCAGAAAAACTTACTAGAGGTATTGGTGGTCTGGCTGCAGTAATGGCTTTGATGGTTACTTCTCTGGCTACTCTGAGTAAGGTCAATCCTGAAAGTCTAGTATCTATGGCTTTTAGTATTCAGTTGCTTGCTGGAGCAGTACTTACCGTGACTATCGCAATCGCTGCTCTTGGGGCTTTGCCTTTGGACGTTCTTGCTCAAGGCCTTGGAGGTATGGCAATTGCACTAGCTATTATGGTTACTGCCCTTCAAAGTATGACTGGTCTTGGAACCGGTCTACCTTATGCTGCTTCAGCGATCCTTATCATGGCTGTGGCTATGAACGCATTGGCTACGGCGATGTATATAATTGGTCAATTGAATCTTGATCAAATAGCTACATCTCTTGGTGCTATGGCTTTAGGATTGAACATGTTTATAGGTTCGCTACAAATGCTTACGCCATTAGGTCCAGGTATTACTGTTGCTGCTGCTGCTCTTCTTATCGTGTCTAGTGCTATGGCCGTATTTGCTGGTGCTATGTATGTGCTTGCACAACTGGGTGTTATGCAAATTGCAGTAAGTCTTGCAGCCATGGGAGTTGCTCTTTATGGAATGGTTTTGGCTTTGGGTTTCGTTACTGCTATGGGACCAACTGTTATAGTTTCTGCACAATCAATCCTTCTTATGGCAACTGCTATGCTTATCCTTGCTTCTGCTGTTGGTGCTATGGGTCAATTAAGTGGAGGAGAACTTGCTAAGGGCCTACTTGGACTGGCTCTTGCTCTAGGTATCCTACTGGCAGCCGCATTTGGTGCTCAATTGGTAGCTCCTGGTCTTGCTATTCTAGGTGCTACCTTCATAGCAATCGGTGCCGGTGTGGCTTTGCTTGGTCTAGGTCTAATGGCTGCTGCGACTGCCTTCGCTATATTTGCTGCGGTTGGTCTTGCTGGTGTTGGTGTGCTTATTGCTGGCTTCACAGCCTTCATGGCGATTCTGCCACAACTTGCTGTGCAGTTGGCGACTGCATTCGTCATGTTCATTAAGACTATTGCGGCAGCGGCACCGGAGTTGAGCAAGGCATTTCTTATAATCTTCAATTCTATTCTTGACACTATCATTAAGGCCATGCCTAAGATCGTGGAACTGTTTAATGCTATACTTGGGGCTATTATTGAAGTAATTATAACTAATGCTCCGAAGATTGGCAAGGCCTTTACGGTAATAGTCAAGGTTGCTTTGAAAGCTATTCGCGATCTTGTTCCTGAATTTGTCGATACTGGAATGCAAATTATTATTTCATTTCTAGCCGGCATTGCAAAGAGGATCAAAGAAGTAGTCAAGGCCGGTACTGATATTATTGTTAACTTCATTGAGGGCATAGGTCAGTCGATGTGGAAGATTGTTAAAGCAGCAGGCGATACTATGCTTAGATTCCTACAACGTGTTAATAACTGGCTTAAAAACAACCACGAGGAGTTTGTCACTACTGGTAAGGATATTGCTGGTTATATTATTGAAGGTTTAACTCTTGGTCTTGTCAAGAAAGAAAACCTTGATGGTCTCTTCGATGCTATTAAGAATGTTGTTAAAGGGATAGTGGGTGGCTTTACTCTTGGCTTAGTCATGGGCTCACCATCTAAACTCTCTTACTACTGGGGCCAAATGATCGTACAGGGTCTGGCTAATGGTATCTCTTCTAGTATCGAGACAGCAGTTGGTGCAACTGTTGCCTTTGCTAACGCAGTAATTGCAGCGGGTAGTAAGGCTATTGCTAAGTTCCAGAAGGAAGCTGCTAAGAAGCAGATCGCTGCTGACAGAGCCGGAGCAAAGGCTAAGATTGCTGATCAATTTGCTAAGGAAGCCGAAAGGCTTGCCAAGCAGAA
>Ga0302323_100005220_pt1 | contig 10620 bp, 9 predicted proteins | sample Fen_T0_3_FD_201950 | JGI IMG/M metagenome (GOLD analysis project Ga0302323, IMG submission 201950) | Peat permafrost microbial communities from Stordalen Mire near Abisko, Sweden - Fen_T0_3 | ecosystem: Environmental > Terrestrial > Soil > Wetlands > Permafrost | place: Sweden: Abisko... | reverse complement strand
CCTGAACGTCGAAACCGTCGACGAACAGCACCGCCGCGCATAGAAGGAACACGCGCAGCTGAAACCCGCCGATGCGTCGCGCGTCGATCGTCGCCGCGACGTCGATTGTTCTCTGCACCCTGCCGCTCCCCCCGTGTCGCGCAATCCGAGCGAACGCTCGGTGCGCCGATCATAGCCCACCCGCGTGTGCGGCGGGTTGACGATGCGTGGGATGACCGAGCAACATCGTGCCAGGTCTCGGGGGACAAGCATGTTCAATCGACGTGAGTTTTGTGCGGCGGCCGCGGCTACCGCGGCATCGACAGCGTTCGGCTCGCGCGTTCGCGCTGCCGATGCGCCCTACGATCTCATCATCAAAGGCGGGCGCGTGATCGACCCGTCGGTGCGGCTCGACGGCCTTCGCGATGTAGGCATCACGCAGGGCCGCATCGCGGCCGTGGAGCGGACCCTTGCCGCGTCCGCGACTACGACGATCGACGCGAAGGGCAAACTGGTCGTACCGGGGCTCATCGACATCCACACGCACGCGTCGCGCACGGCCGAAGGGCCGGGCATGGTGTTGGCTGACGGCATCACGGGCTGGATCGACGCTGGTTCGTACGGCGCGGACGGCATCGAAGCCGGAATCAAGGTGGCACGTGCATCGCCGCAGCAAGGCCGCCTGCTGATCAACGTCGGGCGAGCCGGCATCATCGCCGAAGGGGACACGACGGATCTTGCCCGCGCCGACGTGGGCCTGTTGCGCGAGACGATTACCGCGCATCGTGATCTGATCGTCGGCATCAAAGCGCGGCTGTCGAAGGGTTTGACCGCGAACGACGCGGAAGCGCTGCGGCGCGCGCAGGAAGTCGCGACCCCTCTCGGTTTACCCGTGATGATCCACATGGGTCAGACGGAGTCGGCGCTGCCGAAGCTGCTGGATCTATTGAAGCCCGGCGACATCGTGACGCACCTGTTCGCGCCCCCGCCGAACGCGATCATCGATGAAGAGGGCAAAATCCTGCCGGCTGCTCTTGCCGCGCGTCGCCGCGGCGTGGTGTTCGACATCGGCTATGGCCGCGTGGGTCACCTGCGCTGGGATCTCGTCGAGAAGATTCTCGCGGCCGGTTTTTGGCCGGACACTTGCTCTACTGATTGGAACGCCGATAGCAAGACGACCGGCGTCGTCGATCTACCGAACTGCATGTCGAAGCTGTTCAGCTTTGGTCAGACGGTTTCGGACGCGATCGCGTCGGCGACCGTGAATGCCGCTCGCACGTTCCCCGTGTTCCGCGACCGCGGCACGCTGAAGGTCGGCGCCGTGGCGGACGTCGCTCTGCTCGAGCTACGCGAAGGCGACTTCGAGTTCGTCGACAACTACGACAACAAGCGCAAAGGTAAGCAGCGGTTGTTCCCGGCCGGCACGGTGCTTGCGGGCAAACGCGTCTGACGCAGCTCGCCGAGTTGCACGGACGGCCCCTGCGCTCCTATCGAAGCACCAGGATATTGATCTTCTTGCCCGTCCCACCGACCGCATTAGGTCGGGCCACTACTCTCAGATTGGTGCGCGCGAAAATCTGAAGTGCGCCATTTTCTACAGCGGCCGTCCAGGTCAACAGGTTGCCATTGTCTGCAGTCTGCCCGGTGACGGTCACTGTATCGGTCACGAGGATGGCGCCGATCGGATGCGAGTTCAGCGCTCATAGATGCTCTCTCATCCGCTTATTGCCGCACACTAGCACGCACTCGGTCCGGCTCCGATGTGTCGTCAAGTGCGAAGCAGCGGTGCGGTGTAGATGACTGGCCCGGTCGGCAAGCCTGTCGGTGAGCCGCCCGCCGGCTCGACGCTGACGGCGAGCGTGGGTGTGTTGCCAAGCACTGTGAGTTGCGTGGCGCTCAGCGCGAGCGTTGCATTGCCGGTGGCCGGCAGCAGGCCGAGCGACACCGGCTGCGCGCCGCCGCCGGGCAACATCCAGAGCTCATACGAGCTCGCAGCGGGCGCGGGTTTCGGGTTCACGGTCGTCACGCGTAGCGCGCGTGCCTGAGCGAAGGTCTGCAGCAGCCATACCGGGCCAGTTGCCTGATCCGTCACCACCGATACATACGTGGGCTGCTCCACGCTCGAGCGCTGCGTGAAGTACAGCGAGCCGAACACGATCGCGATGAGCGCAAAACTTGCTGCCAAGGCGGCCCAGCCGCGGCCGAACACTGCGGGCGCTTTCGATGTGCGCCTGCCGATCGCGTTCTCGATGTGCGCCCACGCTGCGGCGGGCGGCTGCACCGGTCGAACGCAGCGCGCGAGGGGAGCGAGCTGACGTTCCCACGTCGCCACGGAACGGCGGGCGACGAGCGACGCCGACAGCACGCGCGCGAAACGGCGACGCGCGCGCCCGTGCAGCGTGCCGATGACATATTCGCGCGCGAGCGCTTCGATCAGCTGCGGGTTGTCGTATCTCATGGCTGGATACACCTCTTGAGGCTTTCCAGTCCGCGCCGCACCCAGCTCTTGACGGTGCCGAGCGGCGCCGCGAGCGTGCCCGCGACCTCTTCGTGAGTGAGGCCGTTCATATACGCGAGGCACACCGCGTTGCGCTGTTGTTGGCTCAACTCCTTCATGCAGTCGCGCAGGCGACGAGCGTCGGCGTCACGGTCTGCCGCTTGCCCGAGATCGGCGTCGACGTTGTCGACGTCTTCCGGTACGTACTCGGCCGGGTCTGCGAACAGCACCTCGCGCTTGCGGCTGCGTTTGATGTCGATCGCTCGATAACGCGCGATGCTCACCATCCACGTGAACGCGGCGGCCTTCGCTGCTCGATACTCTTTGGCGTTGCGCCAGATGCTCACGTACACGTCCTGCAGCGCTTCTTGCGCGAGGTCCTGTCTCACCAAGATACGTCGCAGCACGCCGAATAGTTGCGCGGCCGTGTTTTTGTAAAGGAGCTCGAGCGCACTCGCATCGCCGGCGGCGCAGCGCTCGATCAGTTGCTCCAATACGACGGTGACTTCGTTCGCCATTCGTGCAGCGTTCGTCGCGTGCCTGGGAAGTGTGTGCAAGGTGCGACGTTACGCGTTGAATGCGAGTGCGGCAACTGACAATCCGTATTCGATCGGCGACCTGCATCCAAATGCGGGGCTCGAACGTAATACTCAGTTTGAGCTCCGGCGATGCAGCGTCAACTGATTGACGGCATTGCATTTTGTTGCATCTGAATGCTCTCGACCGCCGTATCACTCCCTGAGACAACACGTCTCGAACCCCTACAGGGAGATACGCATGCTGATTCAGAATCGCTCGCGGTGGGCGCTGGGTGCCGTTGCGGCATTGCCATTCGCCATCGCTTCCACCCACGCGTTGGCGTCGAGCCATCGCGAAGCCCCGTTCATCGCGGAGCATCCAAAAGTCGACGGAACCGACTTCTACATGTTTCGTAGTTATGAACCGGGCCGCGAAGGCTACGTCACGTTCGTCGCAAACTACTTGCCGCTGCAGGATTCGTACGGCGGTCCGAACTACTTCACGCTGGATCCCGACGCCGCCTACGACATCAAGATCGACAACGACGGCGACGCGCGTGAAGACCTGACTTTCCGTTTTCGATTCAAGAACGAACTTCAGGATATTTCGCTCACCATTGGTGCCCAGGGCAGCACGCAGACGGTGCCAGTGCCGGTCATCACCACGGCGCCCGGAGGCATCGGCCCTGGCGCGCTCGACCGTTCCGGTTTGAACGTCATCGAGACCTACACCGTGGAGCTGATTCGCGGCGATCGTCACAACTCCGGGCGCCTGCTGTCGAATACGGCGGGTGGCACGACTCCGACGGTGTTCACGAAACCCGTCGATAACGTGGGTAAGAAGTCGATTCCCGACTACGCGGCGTACGCGGCGAATCACATCTACAACGTCTCGATCCCCGGTTGCCAGCCGGGCCGGATGTTCGTGGGGCAGCGTCACGAGTCGTTCTCGGTGAATCTGGGAGAAGTGTTCGATCTCGTGAACGTCAACGCAGTCGGGCCGCCCGACGCGCGACCGAACGTGATTGCCGACAAGAACATTACTTCGCTGATCCTAGAAGTGCCGGTCAGTTGCCTTACGGCCAACAGCGATCCTGTGATCGGTGGTTGGACGACGGCGAGCTTGCCGCAGATCAAGGTGCTGAACCCGCTGCCGCGCTTCGACAAGAATCGCGGGCGGACGAATGCTTCGATCGATGGCGGTGCGCTCGTGCAGGTCTCGCGATTGGGCAACCCGCTCGTGAACGAGGTCGTGATCGGCATTCGCGACAAGGATCGCTTCAACTCGAGCGAGCCAGTGAACGATCCGCAGTTCCTGAAGTACGTGACGCACCCCGCGCTGCCGGCGCTGCTCGAGGCGTTGTTCGGAAATCTCGGCGTGCGTGCGCCGACCAACTTTCCGCGTAACGATCTCGTCGCGACCTTTCTCACCGGCATACCGGGGCTCACGAAGCCTGCGGTTCTGAAAGCGCCGGGTGAAATGCTGCGGCTCAATACGAGCATTGCGCCGACGGTGCGTGAGATGCAGTCGAACCTGGCGGTGCTCGGCGGGGACACGGCGGGCTTTCCGAATGGGCGCCGACCGGGCGACGACGTGGTCGATATCGAGCTGCGCGCGGCGATGGGCGTGCTCTGCACGCTGAATCAGCCCGCGACGTTCGGTTGCGTGCCAGCGGATGCTCCGACGGGTGGGTTGCCGTACACCGACGGTGCGACGGTGCACTCGACCGACTTCGACGCGACGTTTCCCTACCTGACGACGCCGCTGCCCGGCTCGCCAGCGCTGTAGGCGGAGGAGAACGATCATGAATCGCAATTACGGTTATCTATTGTTCTTCTCGGCCGGCCTATTCATTGCGGGCTGCTCTGGGCACTCGGGCTCGAACGACGGCTCGGCGGCAAACCCGCCGGGGCCTGGCGTCACCCCCAGTGACGTCGATCTCGCCGCCTTCGTGCGTACGGGGATGGCCGATCCCGAGAACGGCGATGCCCGCGTTGTCAACGATGTGGCGTTCACGACTAGCGAGCAAGAGACCGAGCTCAATGATTGGTTCTGACGGTGTTCGAGTAAGTGGGTTTGGACGGCGGCGCGCAGGCGCCGCCGTTCTCTGTTGCGCAGCGCTGCTCGGTGCGGCGCATGCGAACGCCGCGCCCTACGTTCCGAGCGACGCGACGGAGGTGCTCGAGCATTTGCCCGCGCGCGACGGCGCCGAGTGGCGCGAGATCGCCGCTCTTCAGGCGGAGCTCGCGCGTACGCCGCGCGATGCCAAGCTCGCGGCGGAGATCGCGCAACGGTATCTCGAGCTATTTCGCGCGCAAGGAGATCCGCGGCTGATCGCGTACGCGCAGCGTGGCCTTGCCACCTGGAGCGCCGAGGCGGAGCCGCCGTTCGAGATCGCGCTCAAACGCGCAGAGATCGCGCAGACTGAACATCGGTTCGATGTCGCACGGGCGGAGCTCGAGCGGCTTGGGGCTCATGCGCCCCGCGACGCGCGCGTGTGGCTCACACTTTCCGCAATCGATGTGGTTCGCGCGGATTACGCGAGCGCGCGCCGCGAATGCGGCCGCCTGGTGTTGTTGCAGGACGTCGCCATCGTCGGCGGTTGTGTCGCAGCCGTGCAAGCGGTGACCGGCGAGGCGGATCGAGCCTACGAATTCTTGGTGCGCCAGCTCGCCGACGCCGGCGATCTTCCGCCCGGCATCGCCGCGTGGCTTGCCACGCTTGCAGCGGAGAACGCGGACGCGCTCGGTCGAGCGCGCGAAGCCGATACGCACTATCGCACTGCATTGCGAGCGGAAGCGCATCCCAGCGTGTACCTGCTCGTGAGCTATGCGGACTTTCTGCTGCGCGCAGAGCGCCCTGGTGAGGTAGTGAAGCTGCTGGCCGAGGTGCCACCGGCGGATCCGTTGCTGCTGCGGCTCGCGATAGCCGAGAAGCGCTTGGGAAGCGACGTGACGAAGCGGCTCGATGTGCTGGGCTATCGGTTCGAGCTCGCGCTCGATGGCCTCGACACCACGCACGCGCGTGAGGCTGCATGTTTCGCGTTGTACCTGGCCGACAAGCCGGACGTCGCGCTCACGAGCGCGCTCGCGAACTGGAACGTGCAGCACGAGGCCATCGACGCGCGCCTCGTGCTCGAGGCCGCGCTCGCGGCGGGGCGCGCCGAGGCGGCGCGGCCGGTGCTCGATTGGCTCGACGCCAATCATGTCGAGCACACGGCGCTGCGGGTGTTGGCGCAGAAGGTGAGGGCTGCATCATGACGCGGCTAATCGGTGCGTTGATTTGCCTGATTGCGACGGCTTCGGCCTGGGCGCACGACCCGTCCCGATCGTTGCTGACACTTTCCGTCGACGGCGCCGCGTTGCACGGACGGCTTGACGTGTCCCTCCGCGATCTCGAGGACGCCGTCGGTCTCGACGCGAATGGCGACGCCGCCATTACCTGGGGCGAAGTCGCTGCGCGCAGCAAAGACATCGAACGCTATGCGTCGTCGCGGCTCTCCGTGCAGGCCGATGGCGCGGTGTGTCAGCTCGAGCCTACGCAGCGGTCCGTCGACCAGCATGGCGGCGCCTCGTACGCTGTCATCGATCTCGAAGGCGTGTGTGCCGCCCCAGCGCGCTCCGTGCGCGTGACGTACGGCTTGCTGTTCGACGTAGACGCGGCGCATCGCGCGTTGCTCGAGATCCACACTAGCGGCGCGAGCACCACGGCGGTGCTGTCGGCCGAACGGCCGACATTCGAAGCCGACGTCGCAACGTTGTCGCCGTGGACGAGCTTCGTGCGGTTCGTGACCGAGGGTATTTGGCACATCTGGCACGGTTACGACCACCTCGCGTTCGTCACCTTGCTCGTGCTGCCGATCGTGCTCGGCGCCACACGGCGCGGTGTTAGAGAACGCGCGAGCGTGCGCGGCGCGATCATGTCGATCGCCGGCGTGATCACGGCGTTCACGGCCGCGCATTCGCTGACGCTGGCTCTCGCGACGTTTGGTGTGATCAGCGTGCCGTCGCGCGCCGTCGAGTCGGCGATCGCACTATCCGTGCTCGTGGCCGCATTGATGAACGTGCTCCCGAACGTGCCGAAACTCGGCGCGAAGCTCGCATTCGGCTTCGGCCTCGTGCACGGGCTTGGTTTCGCGAGCGCGCTCGGCGATCTTGGAACGAGTGGTGCCGGTGTTGCCGTGAGCCTCGCGGGGTTCAATGTGGGTGTCGAGCTTGGTCAGATCGCGGTCGTCGCGACCGCGCTACCGTTCCTATTCGCCGTGCGCGGTTACGGGTTCGGGCGCGTAGCGGTGAATTACGCGTGCTCGGCGGCATGCGGCGCGTTGGCGGTGGTGTGGCTCGCGCAGCGGCTCGTCATTTGACGCGCGCCGCAACTCTCGACGGCGATTCGCGAACCGGTTGTCAGCGCTAACGGGCGCCGTACGTCTTGGCGAAACCGTTACGTGCGTTCGTCACCGTAAACGTCCCGTCGCGCAGCGCCGAGATCTTGATCCAGTACGCCGCGCCGTCGTGCGCGGGCGGGGCTGCGCCCGTTCCGGGCGCAGGCGGCTCGATGGCCGCGATCGGCATCGCCGCGGGTTGCTGATCGACGGTGTTCGCAATGAACGTACCCGGCACCGTGTATTCCTGCCCGCTAAGCTGCGAGAAGTGCAGTTGCCAGAGATCCTCGAGGCCGGGCGAGGAGAACAGCACCTTCATCGCGTCCGGCTGCCCGCCCTTGCGCGTTCCGTTGTTCATGACGGCCACGCGCGGGTGAAGTGCATGCACGAGCACGGGCGAGTTCGAGATCGGTTGCCCGTGATGGGAGACGATGAAGAGGTCGACTGTGCCGAGGCGATTGATGGGGCACATCAGGTCGTGCTCTTTGTTCCAGGTGAGATCGCCCAGGTGAGCGACACGGAAGCGGCCGAACGTGATGTAGCTGCCGACCGATTGTGCGTTCTCGCTCGGGTCAGGCTCTTTCGCCACGTAACTCGCGCACAACGAATTCACGCCTCCGGCGCCCGGCAGCGCCTGGTCGATGACCTTGCCGGCCGACGACACGATGCGAACGTCCGCGTCGCCGAGCTTGATCCGATCGCCCGGTTTAGCGACGCCATGGGAGCCTTGCGCGTACAGCTTGGGGTACACGGTCGACAAAAATACGTCGGCCGGAGGGCTTGGCTGAACATTCGGGCCGTGGTCCAGGAACTCGCGGATCGGCAGTCGGCCGGCCAGGGTTTCCATCGCGCCGAAATGGTCACCGTGATAGTGCGTCGTGATCAGGTGATCGATCTGCCGCACGCCGGCGTCTTTGATAGCTGCCGTAATTCGATCGGCGTCCCGGACTGCAGCCGCGCCACCGTTACCGGTGTCGATCAACAAGGATTCACCCGAAGGCGCGACGAACAGTGTGGCGTTGCCGCCCTCGACGTCGACGACGTAGATGTCGAGCGACTGGCGATTTTGGGCGGAGGCCGTTGCGGCCCCGATGACCGTGAGCGCTAACGCGAAGAATCTGCGCATGGAAGGGTCCCCCTCGTGCGCGTGATGGTATCGCGCATTCGGGCGTAGCGCTCGACCGACGCTTAGCCTTCGGCGGTCTTGCGCGACTCGCGCTTGCGCTCGTTCTCGGTCAGGTGCTTCTTGCGCAACCGGATGCTGATCGGTGTGACTTCGACGAGCTCGTCGTCGTCGATGAATTCGAGCGCCTGCTCGAGCGAGAACTTGATCGGCGGAACGAGAATGATGTTCTCGTCCGCGCCCGCAGAGCGAATGTTCGTGAGCTGTTTGCCCTTCGTCGGGTTCACCATGAGGTCGTTGTCGCGGCTGTAGATGCCGATGATCATGCCCTCGTAGACCTCGACGCCGTGACCGATGAACAACGAACCGCGCTCCTGCAGCGCGAACAGCGTGTAGGCGAGCGCTTTGCCGGTCACCATCGAAACCAACGCGCCGTTGATGCGCTGGCCGATGGTTCCGCTCGCGCGTGCCGCGTAGCCGTCGAAGATGTGGTAGAGCAACCCCGTGCCTGCCGTGGCCGTGAGGTACTCGGTGCGGAAGCCGATCAGGCCACGCGCGGGAATCCGATACTCGAGGCGCACGCGGCCGCGGCCGTCGGGCATCATCGTCTTGAGCTCGCCTTTGCGATCCGCGAGCCGCGTCATGACGCCGCCCTGGAATTGCTCAGCAAAGTCGACCGTCAGCTGTTCCCACGGTTCTTGCACGACGCCGTCTACCGTTTTCTCGATGACGGCCGGTCGCGACACCGCGAGCTCGTAGCCTTCGCGGCGCATGTTCTCGATCAGCACCGACAGGTGCAGCTCGCCGCGGCCCGAGACGCGGAATTTGTCGGGGTCGTCCATGTACTCGACGCGCAGCGCGACGTTGTGCAGCAGCTCCTGCTCGAGTCGGGCGCGGATCTGACGGCTCGTGAGGTACTTGCCTTCCTTGCCCGCGAACGGCGACTTGTTCACCTGGAACGTCATCGTGATCGTGGGTTCGTCGACTTGCAGCGGCGGCAGGCCTTGGCCCTGGCCACGCGAGCACACAGTGTCGGAGATCTTGAGACCGTCGATGCCGCTGAACACGACGATGTCGCCGGCGCCGGCCTCGGTGATCGGCCTACGCTCGAGCCCTTCGAATCCGTACAGCTCCATGAGCTGCGCGTTGCGCTCGGTGCCGTCGCGCTGCACGAGCGTCACCGGCATGTTGCGCTTCACGACGCCACGGCTCACCCGGCCGATGCCGAGCAGGCCGACATACGAGCTGTAATCGAGGCTCGACACCTGGAGTTGCAGCGGACCTTCGACTTCGACGGCCGGCGGCGGCACGTGGTCGACGATGGCCTGGAACAGCGGTCCCATGTCGCCCTCGCGCACGTCGGCCGACTTACCGGCGTAGCCGTTGAGCGCCGAGGCGTAGATCACGGGGAAGTCGAGCTGCTTGTCGCTGGCGCCAAGCCGGTCGAACAGTTCGAACGTCTGATCGAGCACCCAGTGCGGGCGCGCGCCGTCGCGATCGATCTTGTTGATGACGACGATCGGCGTGAAACCGTGCTGGAACGCTTTGCTCGTGACGAACCGCGTCTGCGGCATCGGGCCGTCGACTGCGTCGACGAGCAGCAGCACGCCGTCGACCATGGAAAGCACGCGCTCGACTTCGCCGCCGAAGTCGGCGTGCCCCGGTGTGTCGACAATGTTGATGCGCCACTCGCCCCAGGTGATGGCCGTGTTCTTCGCGAGAATCGTGATGCCGCGCTCTTTCTCGAGATCGTTCGAGTCCATCGCGCGTTCCGGGATCACGAGGCGTTCGTCGAGAGAGCCCGCCTGCCGTAGCAGTTTGTCGACCAGGGTCGTCTTGCCATGATCGACGTGCGCGATGATTGCAATGTTTCGCAGCCGTTCCTTGGACAACATCGCGTGCACCGGGGGGAGGGGGAAAAAGGCGCGCATTATACGGTGCCGCGGCCTCGATGCCAGTGAAATCCGTGCTTTCCGCCCGAAAATGAGCCGAAAGGCGGCGTAATCGCACGCCCGCGTTCGAGGCAGGTGCCAGCCGTAGCGCCGGTGTGCGAGGGCCCAGCCGGGACACGCCGGAAATCGGGTCCCTCCGGCTCGGCTGCGCACATCCCTGTGCGCAGAC